>Ga0210003_1001813_pt1 | contig 18489 bp, 16 predicted proteins | sample LantaG_FD_182804 | JGI IMG/M metagenome (GOLD analysis project Ga0210003, IMG submission 182804) | Deep subsurface microbial communities from Baltic Sea to uncover new lineages of life (NeLLi) - Landsort_02402 metaG (SPAdes) (version 2) | ecosystem: Environmental > Aquatic > Marine > Oceanic >...
TTCGGTTAGGGCAAGATCTATATCTGTTATAGTTATATAAATCACCTGTCTGTTAAAATTTGTATTTTTTTATATTATATACTTTACACAGAATAATTGAAGAAATAAAATAAGGAATCAGCAATTTGATGCTTGACTATAAAATCAGTAAAGGATACTATAATTTTCAGATTGGCTGGAATGTACCGCAGAAAGTAATAGTAAGCCTGCAAAGTTGAACGAAAATGAAAAAATTTTTATAGTATTGACACCTTTGTATGATAAAATAAGAAGATTTTTTGTTAAAATTAAAACCACGCATCCGGCGTGTGCTAAATTTTCTAATAAATGTTCAATAGATTTTTAAAGGAGGTATTAATGGGTATTATTGTAAGGGATAATTATGAGAAAATGAGCAGGTATGCAGCAGAGATTATTGCAAAATGCATAAAATCAAAACCTGATTGTGTTCTTGGGCTGGCAACCGGAGGCACGCCAATAGGGACATACAAAGAGCTTATAAAGATGCACAAACAAGGGCTTGATTTTTCACAGGTTAAAACTTTTAATCTTGATGAATATCTTGGGATTGGTATTGATCTTAGTAAATCATATGAATTGGACCAAAGTTATGCAAGATTTATGTATGAAGAACTTTTTAAACATATAAATATTAAGAAAGAAAACACTCATGTGCCTGACGGGCTTTCAAAAGAGCCAGAGAAGTTTTGCCAATGGTATGAAGATGAGATAAAAAAAGCCGGGGGAATAGACTTGCAGCTTCTCGGGATAGGCGGGGATGGCCACTGGGCATTCAATGAACCTGGGTCGTCTCTGTCATCCAGAACAAGAATTGAGCCGTTGACAAAACAGACTTTAGATGATAATTATGAAAGTTTTTATAAGAAGGCAGAAATAAAAAGAGAGCAGATGCCGCATTTTGCAATCACAATGGGAATTGGAACAATTCTTGAAGCAAGGCATGTACTTATAATTGCTAATGGAAAGAAAAAAGCAAAAGTTATTGCGCAAGCTCTTGAGGGGCCCATAACATCTCAAATCACCGCATCGGCAATACAACTTCATAATGGAAAGGTTACTGTTGTGCTTGATCAGGATGCTGCCTCAGAATTGAAGAATATAGAACATTACAGGCATGTAGAAAAATTAAAGCTGGACTATAAGTTAGGTTCCGTTTAGCTATGCTGAAAAATTTCTTCTATTTCTTGTTTTGTATAAAATAGTTTCATGCGCTCTTCTTCGGGAAGTTCGTCGGTATTGTTTACTATTTTTTAATTTAATTTATCTTCCACAACTCTGGCTATTTTGTCGGCAAGTTTTTCAGTATCGCTTTTGTTAGGGCCCTCAAGCATCACCCTGCAAATAGGCTGAGTGCCGGAATATCTTACAAGAACCCTGCCCCTGTCAGCGAGTTCCTTTTCAACTTCTGATATTATACTCTTTAGTTCAGGTATTTCTTCAAGTGGGGCCTTCCTTTTAACCTTCACATTTATCAAAACCTGAGGGAAGGTCCTCATAATCTTTGACAGTTCTGAGAGGGGCCTGTTTTCCTTTTTCATAACGGATAGAAGCTGCAGCGCGGTTAAAATACCATCACCTGTGGTATGGTATTCTTTAAAAATTATATGGCCGGAATCTTCTCCTCCAATTACACTATCATTTTTTATCATTTCCTCAAGCACATATCTATCGCCAACTTTTGTTGTTACATTCTTAATGCCCATCTCTTTGAATGCAATAGAAAGTCCTAAATTGCTCATTACAGTTGTAACTACAGTGTTATTCTTTAGTACGCCCTCCTCTTTCATTTTTTTTGCGCATATTGCAATTATCTTATCGCCATTGACTATGTTACCTTTTTCATCAATTGCTATTAACCTATCCCCGTCACCATCAAAAGCAAGCCCGATATCCGCTTTAGTTTCAGCTACCTTTTTTGCGAGATTTCCTGGATAGAGTGAGCCGCAATCCAGGTTAATATTCTGGCCATCCGGGCTAACATTTAAAGTAATAATCTCAGCCCTCATCTCCTTAAACAATGTAGGGGCAACTTTATAAGTAGCACCATTTGCACAATCAAGCACAATCTTCATTCCTTCAAGGTTAAGATTTCTGGGAAATGAATGTTTGAGGAATACTATATACCTTCCACTTGCATCTTCTTCCCTGAACGCACGGCCCAGATTCTCAGCACCGGTAAGAAGAGATGGGAGTTTTTTTGAAAATATAAGCTCTTCAATTTTCAGCTCTTCTTCGTCAGTTAGTTTGTATCCGTTTTTTGAAAATATCTTGATTCCGTTGTCCTGGTATGGATTATGTGAAGCAGAAATCACTATTCCTGCGTCCGCGTCCAGGTTAGTAGTTAAAAAAGCAATACCAGGGGTTGGTACAGGACCCACAAGTATGGCATCTGCTCCCATAGAACATATGCCTGATACCAGGGTACTTTCTATCATATAACCAGAAAGTCTTGTATCTTTACCTATAACAATTTTTGAGCGACGCCCCCCTTTTTTTAGTATATGCGCAGTAGCCTGACCAATCTGTATAATCATATCAGGGGTGATTGGATATTGATTTGCAACTCCCCTTATTCCATCTGTTCCGAATAACTTGCCCATGTCTTTATCTCCTTTTTACAGTTACTTTTTGTGTCTTACTAATTTCAGTGCCTCTGCAGCTACATCCTTTGTTCTAATTTTTGTGTTTGTTTCAGTTTTATTATGGTTCTTGGAGGATAATAGCCCCTTGCAGTTGTATTCGGGTATAAAAGTACATCTTTCCCGAGTATAGTTCCCGGGGTTGTAACGCTATTACATCCTGTTTCTGCGCCATCTGCAAGTATTGCTCCAAATTTCCTTAAAGCAGTTTCGTATTTCCTGTCTCCTATTTTAATCACAACATTTGATTCAATTATCTTTAAATTTGCCAGTTTTGTTCCTGCTCCAAGATTTACCTTACCGAGAATACTGTCACCAATATATGCAAAATGTCCTGCCTTACTTTCTCCAAGCATGGCACAGGATTTTAACTCAGTTGTATGTCCAACTACACAGCCATTTCCAACAAGGGTATCACCTCTTAAATAAGCTCCCTGGCGCAGTTCGGTGTTATCACCAATAATAGCTGGTCCCTTTATCAATACGCCTGGCTCTATAATTGTACCTTTCCCGATATATATCTCATCATCCATCAGGATTGCACCAGTATATATTACACTTGCACCGTCAAGAATCTCACCATCTTTCTTTATGATTAATTTCTTTTTTGATATGCTTATATCAAATCCGGATTCAATAATTTTATCATCATATAAAACCAGAGTTTTATTTATAAATACTTTACCCTTCCTTAAACTGGAAACATTTGGCTTAATATTATCCCTGATATATTTTTTAAGTTTTTTCAGGGCGTCCCATACGTATTCAGTATTGTCGAAAAGGCTTTTGAACCGGGTTTGGGAAAGATCAAAAAAATCTTCTGGTTTAAGCATTTTTCTCCTGCTTGTAAAAATTTCTAACGGTGTAAATTCACAGTATTATACAAAGTTTATTCACACTTTTCAACTCTACTCTCTTAAAACCCACAACCAACCACTGTTGCCTCATCTAAAAAAAGCCTGGTGTTTTTATAAACTAAAAATAAACCGGGCTATGTAGAAATAAATTAGAAGTCCTAACGAATCAATTATCGTGGTAAGAAGAGGACTGCTAATAATTGCAGGGTCTAACTTTATTTTTGTGAGAATCATCGGAAGTATTGCACCAATAAAATTTGACAATATCATAATGCAAATAACTGAAAAACCTAAAGTCAATGCCAGTGGAATGCCATCTTTAAATATAAGACTTCTCAAAAAAAATACGCAACCAAGACTTATACCTAAAAGAAAACCAGTCAGTAATTCCTTCCTTACAACAGAGAACCACTTTCGTAATGTAAGATCACCTGTAGCTAATGCTCGAATAATTAGAGTAGCTGATTGAGCAGAAGTATTACCACCTGTATCTATAAGAATAGGAATAAAAAAAGCAAGAGCAATGACTGACTCAAGAGTAGTTTTAAAATTAGATATTATTTTAGAAGATATAAATCCTGCTACAAGAAGTATTGAAAGCCATCCCACTCTTTTTACATAAAGCATCCAGGGTGACACAGTTGTATAATTCATACCAAATGGTGCAACAGCAGCTCCTTTTTGAAAGTCTTCGGTGGTTTCTTCTTCCAATACATCTAAAATGTCATCAATAGTTACTATACCAATAAGTATACCTTCGGGATCAATTACCGGTAATGATACCATATCATATTTTTTCATTTTTTTAGCAGCTTTTTCCTGGTCTTCATTTACATATATAGAAACGAACTTACGGTCCATAAGTGATTTTACCAGTGCTTCTGAATCAGACAGTATAAATTTTCTAATTGGCATACTATCAATTAAGTGCCATTTATCATCAACGACATAAATAATGTTTATAGTCTCAGCATCTTTGCCGAACTCTTTTATATGTTCCAGAGCTTTCCTGATAGTCCAGCCTGGTTTAACAGCTATATAATCCGGGGTCATTAGTCTACCAACACTATCTTCAGAATAACTTAGAAGTGAAAGAGCCTCTTTTCTTTCATCTATAGGTAAAATATTTAATAATGTCTGCGTAACTTTTCCAGGTAGATCCCCGAAGATTTCAGTTCTGTCATCGGGAGGTAAATCTAAAATGATTTGTTTAATCTTTTTATTGCTGATATTTTTTAAAATAGACTCTTGTTTATCTGTTTCAAATTCAGCAAAGACCTTGGCTGATTTAATTTTAGGTAGAAGCCTGAATATAAGTAATTCAGTTTCTTCATTAAAATGTTCCATTAAATAAGCAATATCCGAAGCAGGAATGTCCAGTAGTTTCTTTTTTATTTCTTCCCAGTCCTTTTTCTTAATCAGTTCTTCTATATTATCTATTAATGTATGCAGTTCATAACTTATCATTTTATTACTCTCCTTGATAAATGAGTAAACGAAATATGGTTAAAATATTTTAACAATATGTTTTCATTTGTTTTTTTAATAATTTAGATTATAAAACAGTAAAATTAAAATTTATATAAAAAAATGAATACAATTATTGTTCCATAAGTAAATATTAAAAGAATCCTGACTTACACAAGATCATTTTAGCTTTTTATCCATGGTATTAAAGGTAGAGAATATTACAGTACCCTGTCCATTAGAACAAATCAAATAGCCTGATAGCAGATACGGGTAAATAAAAATAATAATTTTGAATTTATATTTTGGTGGGAATATGCTTCCAGTAACTGGGTAAAGATATATGATATGGAAAATAAGCTAGTATATGAATTAGATTTTCCAAATGGTACCCCAAGATTTGAAGTAGATCTACCTGATGGCATGTATACTGTTAAGACATTTCATGATAACTTTTAAACACCGATACAGGAATTTATCATAGGTAAACCCTGATGATGGAGTAATTTTATAATAGAATTTCTTGATTGATCACTTTATGTAATATTAGAACTATAATAATCTGGATTGGTTTTCCAGCTGCAGCAATTGAGCATACTCTACCCTTAAAAAAATATAGTAATTTCAAAGAAGAAATTCTTGTATTTGAGTGCTTTGGCTGCCCCAAGTAGTGAAATTTCAAACCAATTTTTAAAATTATTAAAAGAAATACTAATATTTAATTCGTTTCATAAAAGCCAATAAATTTGCAATAGTCAATTGTATTATTGCAACTTACCTGATAAACTTGCAATGTATTTATTTATTATTTCATTTTTTCATTATTATGGACAATAAATTTAAATCAGGTGAATATAAAGCTCGTTTTGCAGGTAAAGATTATGAGTATAAAATTTTCATTCCTGATTTTATGAATAAAACTTTTGAATGGAATGATAGGGAAATTCCATTACTTTTAGAAGAAGCAGGTCATGCTTTAGGTAGTTTAAATGAATGTTCTCTATTAGTTCCGGATATTAATACTTTTATAAGAATGAATGTTGTAAAAGAAGCAACAATTTCAACAAGAATAGAAGGAACGAAAACAGAGATTGAAGAGGCAGTATTATCGGAAGAAAACATATTACCAGAAAAAAGAGATGATTGGAATGAAGTAAATAATTATATTAATGCTATGAATTATGCAATTGAAAGTATAAAAAAAATACCACTCAGTATTAGACTATTAAAAGAAATTCATAAAATACTCCTTCAAGGAGTGAGGGGTGAGAATAAACAACCTGGTGAAATCAGAAAGAGTCAAAACTGGATTGGAGGAAATTCAATTACTGATGCTCATTTTATTCCTCCGCCATACGAAGAATTACCAATATTACTTTCAGACTTAGAGAAATTTTGGCATAATAATAGTCTTGACATCCCAAAGACCTTAAGGGTAGCACTAACTCATTACCAGTTTGAAACCATTCATCCATTTTCGGATGGAAATGGTAGAATTGGTAGATTACTTATAACACTTGAACTACTATATTATGGAATATTAAACAAACCAATATTATATATTTCAGATTTCTTGGAAAAAAATAAAAATGATTACTTTAATATTTTAGATGAAGTCAGGAATAATAATGATATAGAAAGATGGTTAATATTTTTCCTAAAAGGTGTTGTTAAAACTGCAAATAAAAGTAAAAATACTTTTGAAAAAGTTATAGAATTAAGAATGCAATATGAAGATAAAATAAGAGCATTAGGTAGAAGAACTCAATTGGGACAGAAGCTTTTAATCCTATTATTTTCATATCCAATTATTGATACTGGTAGTGTTGCAGTCAAATTAAATATTGTTTTTAATACTGCTAAAAGTCTTTTAAATGAATTTGAAAAACTTGAATTAATTAAAGTTTTTTCTCTTCAAAAAACTAAGAAAAAGCAATTTATCCTATGGGATTACTTTAATCTTTATAAAATTTAAACTAGGTCATTGGCTGTGTTTTCTGGCCGAAGTTCGAACTTTTTTTGAAGAAAATCCGCAAATAGATTTTTAAATCTTGTTCCAGCAATTCCGTCCAGTACCCATAATGGCTGAGTAAAGCAGAAAAATTATCTCTACATCTTTTGATTATTTTGCGCGCCCTTTCTTTTAAAGAAAAAAGATAATTTTTCTGTTCTGATAGTCTGCTATTCGTAGAACATCTGAGACACTTCCCATCCAAAGATCTGCTCCGAAATGCAAACGGGGCGGAAAGGAGGTCCGGGGGGAATTCCGCCCCGGCTTTTCCCGTTTCTTTTTCGCCGCCGTTTTTTAGCATGCCATCCTTGTTGGTATGTCACTTTCAATTATTATTTTATTTCAAATGAGAGAAATAATCGAAAATTACTATCCTTCAAATTCTCTTTTTCTAATCTCAATATCTTCATCGGCACTCTTTTTTTCGTAGTCAATCTGTTTAGATAAATAATTTTCGTACTGTTGTACAAAATTTTTAATAACCTTGATTTCATCCTTTTTCCATTCTTGTATTTCTTGCTTCTTTTTTTCATAACCTTCTACAAAGCCATATTCACCAGAAACAACTCCCATTTGAGAAAGCACTATAGACATTTCTTGTTTGTATTTTTTACTCTTGGGATATTGCTTAATAAATTCTTTGCAGACTTCATATAAAAATGTCTCGCCTTTAAATGAGCGCAAAATATACAAAACTATTTTTGCTTTGTTTTTGTTTTTCGAGCTAAGTAGTTCTATCAACTGTTTTTCTAATTCCTGATGAAAAGCTGGAAAAATCGCCTGCAACAAATGCCCTCCCTCCCAATAGGAAAACCAGTCTTCTTTCTTAAACCACTTCAAAACTTCTTTGATTACAACCTTGGCATTTTTGCTTAACGGTTCATTCAATTTATGCAAATCAAAAGGAATTGCGTCATATCTTTCTTCTCGCTTCTTTTTTGCTTGCACCTTAATCCTTTCATAGAAAAAGTCGATCAATTCCTTTGGCGAATTTTGTGCAACAACTGAAAGGATTTCTTCTAAATGATAATCAATGTTTGGCGCAATAAGCAGATTTTTCAAAACCGTTTTCCAGTCATTTTTACTTTTTTAACGGTTTTTAATTTGTCTTCTAAGGATTTTTCGTTTTTTTCTCTATAGGTTACTGCTTGATATTTAAAATGATTTTTACGAAGCAGATTTTCTAAAATAAACTTTATTGTATAAGAAAAATCCCTGTATAGCTCTTTTAAGGATTTATATTCTTTCAAATATTCATCGGTTTTTAGTTTTTTAGATTTTACCATAATACAGAAAGTTAAGAACTCCATTCATCCGCAAAAAGCTCAGCTTGCTTTAAAATATTTTCCGTTGCTAGTTTTTGTTTGTCAGGCGGATAACCATATTGGCGCAAAATTCTTTTCACAATAACGCGGAGTCTTGCTTGAATGCTCTCTTTTATTGTCCAGTCTATGGAAGTATTAGCTCTTACTTCCTGTACTAAAATTCTAGCAAGATCCCGCAAGGTGTCATCACCCATTACTTCTTTTGCACTTTCGTTCATTGCAAGAGCGTCATAGAAGGCAATCTCATCTTCCGTCAGTCCCAAACCTTCACCGCGTTCATCGGATACTTTAATTTCTCTGGCAATCCGTATTAATTCTTCAATCACCTGTGCTGTTGTCAGTAAATTGTTTTGATATTTTTTAATCGCAGCATCAAGCATATCAGACAGCTTTTTGCTTTGAATAAAATTCTTCTTTATTCTGGTCTTTATCTCATCGTCTAATATTTTCTTAAGCAGTTCTAGAGCAATATTCCTTCGTTTCATACCTCGGATTTCTTCCAAAAAATCATCAGAAAGAATAGAGATATCGGGTTTTTTAATTCCAGCTGCGTCAAAAATATCAATAATGCCATCAACAACAACCGCTTTATCGACAATCTGTCTTATGGCTGTTTCTATTTCAGCATCGCTTTTTCCACTTCCTATTGGCTCGAATTTAGTCAGGCGAGCTTTTATTGCTTGGAAGAATCCAACTTCCTCTTTTATTTTCATTGCTGGAAGTGAAGGTACGGAAAGCGCAAATGCCTTTGAAAGCAAAACAACTTGTTGTGTAAATCTATTCTTACCATCATCCAGGCTTAGAATATGTTCCTGAGCTTCGAGAATAATAATCATCTTTTCTTTTGTATCTGCAGAAAAATACCGTTTATAATCAAAGCCATTAAACATCTGCACAACGATTTCATATTTTTCTATCATCGCCGCGATTGCCTCCGACTGATCAAGTGCTGGCGCACCCTTTCCGCCACTTTCCGTGTAAGTTGCAAGCGCCTGCTTTAAATCCGAAGCAATTCCGATGTAATCAACAATAAGTCCGCCTGGTTTGTCTTTATAAACCCTGTTTACGCGGGCAATTGCCTGCATTAAGTTATGGCCACGCATTGGTTTATCAATATACATTGTATGCAAACAAGGAGCATCAAAGCCTGTAAGCCACATGTCACGTACGATTACCAATTTCAGAGGATCTCCGGGGTCTTTTAGTCTTTCACCAAGCTTTTTCCTGTCTTGTTTGGTAGTATTGTGCAATTGCCAGCTTTCAGGATCACTTGAAGCAGAAGTCATTATGACTTTTATTGCACCTTTCTTTTTACTGTCACTATGCCAATTGGAACAAAGCTTGATAATTTCGTCATACAATTCAACAGCGATACGCCGGCTCATGGTAACTATCATACCCTTGCCCTCAAAGGCTTCCTGCCTTGCTTCAAAATGATTGATAATATCTTGAGCAATGGTTTTTAGTCTATCTTTATGCCCGACAATAGCTTCTAATTTCGTCCATTTGGTTTTTGCCTTTTCTTTGGCAGTTGATTCTTCATTTTCAGTTATCTCCTCAACCTCTGTATCCAGCTTTTCTTTTTCTTCTGCTTTCAAATGCACTTTGGCAAGGCGTGATTCATAATAAATGCGAACCGTTGCACCGTCTTCCACTGCTTGATAAATATCGTAAACATCAATGTAATTACCAAAAACCGCTGGCGTTGAAGCATCTTCCTTTTCGATCGGTGTTCCGGTAAAACCGACAAAAGAAGCATTTGGAAAGCATCTCTTAAATATTTTGCAAAGCCATACTTAGTAAATGCCTCTCCATCTTTCATCAAAGTTTTTGCGCCAAAGCCGTATTGGCTGCGGTGAGCTTCGTCTGCAATAACGACAATATTTTTCCTCTCTGAAAGAAGTTCAAAGTTTTCACTTAAATCCTGCGGTGAGAATTTTTGAATAGTGGTAAAAACAATGCCGCCGCCTGCAGTTTTTAAAAGTTTTTTCAAATGTATGCGATTGTTGGTCTGTATTGGCTTCTGCCTTAATAGTTGTTTGCTGCCTGCAAATGTATCAAATAATTGATCATCAAGATCGTTACGGTCTGTAATAACTACGATTGTCGGATTTCCCATATGTGGATCAATAATAAGTTTTCCCGCATAGAAAACCATAGATAATGATTTGCCGCTTCCCTGTGTGTGCCAGACTATTCCTGCTTTTTGGTCACCTTTAGGTTGTCGGTCAGTCACAGGCAGCCCATACGCAACAGGACTCTCTTTAACCATCATTGATACATTAGCTGTAGCCCTAATAGTCGACTCGATTGCTTTATTTACTGCATGATATTGATGATAAGCCGCTATTTTTTTGGCAGTCTCGATAAAAGTCAGTCCAGTTTCCGAATTTTCCTTTTTAGTTTTTTTAAAAACTGTAAATTGTTTTACAAGATCAAGAAGCAAATCAGGTCGAAGCATGCCTTTTATCAGCGTTTCTACTTGAGGAGTGGTGCTTTTGTCTTCCTTTACTCCGTCAACTGTTTTCCACGCCATAAACCATTCCCAACCAGATGTCAATGACCCCATTTTTGCATCGAGTCCATCGGAAGCTACCAGAATACCATTGTAATAAAACAAACTTGAAATGACCTTTTTATAATTTTGTAGTTGGGTAAATGCCTTTTTAACGGCAGCATTTTCATCGGTCGGATTTTTCAGTTCAATCACTACCAGCGGCAAGCCGTTTACTAAAAGAACAATATCAGGACGTCTGGTAACATTATTTTCAATAACGGTAAATTGATTACAAACTAAAAGATCGTTATTTAAAGGATTTTCAAAATCAATCAACCATACTTTATCGCCGACTGTATCGCCATTTTTTTGATATTCTACATTCACGCCATCGGTAAGCATTTGGTGAAATGTCTCATTGTTTTCAATAAGGTTTTGGCTCGGTAAGTTTATTACTTCCCGTAAAGCCTGCTCTTTAGTGTCTTCGGGAACATTTGGATTGAGTCTATTAATGGCAGTTTTGAGACGGCCACGCAAGGCAACATCGGAAAGGTTCTCTCTTTCTGCTTCTTGATCTTCGGGGGATAAGTAGGAGTACCCTTGTATTTCGAGAAGTTCTATTACTAATTTTTCAATGTCTGATTCGTATATTTTAGTCATGTGATTTACTTATCTATTATAATTTAAATTCTCTGGGTTATTTTCAATATTAGTTTTCTTCCTCCTCAGATTTGTGCTCATTAATAATTCTATCTGCTTCTCTATCATAAGAATCTGCAACACCTCTTAATGATGCTGCAAAACGTTGAAAGCCTTCGCTTTCAATGTCATCTGCTTGTTGCCTGTATTTCTTAGCCAAATCTTTTTCTGGTTTTCCTGTAGGATCTACCCAATGAACACCACGAGAATTAAAAATTGCAGAACAAAATCCATTACGCATTTCCTCTGCACCTTTTCCGTTTAGCGCTTCTGCTGCTGCTTTGTTTATCCACAAACCTGAAGGATCGGCAGGGCAAAAAAAGAGTACTTGACCTATATGCAAAAGCGCAACCTCCAAATGCCCAGTTTTACTACACATTTTCCAAGTTTCTTTTAGCCATTCATCAAAATAGGCTCCATTAAAACTTCTATTATCTTGTATACCTGGTGGCGTTCGCCACTCATGCAGTAAGCGCCATGCATTTGTGGCTATCGCTTTTTTCTCCTCAGTTGGTTCTTGCTCTGTTTTGGTTATATTTTTTGAGCGATAAACAAGGCTGATTACTTCGCAGAAAAACTTTGAGTCTGTACTCAGGCGCTTCTCTAAGTATTTTGGGGTTGCACCATAATCCCAACTCAATAGTGATAGATAGGCCCATTCAATATGAAACAAATCATCTGAAGTTATGGAACTATCATCCTGCAACGCTTTAATTATTTCCACAATATGATATGCATTCATACTGTGTTGTGGTTCTGGTGATGATATGACAGAGTTAAGTGCTCGGATAATTCTGGGAGTATCTAATGGTTTTTTATCATAGATATCTTTGTATATACAGTCTATCGCGGCATGTGGCCTTCCATATTCAATAAGTTTATCAATGGCAATATTGAGTTTACTGTCTGTCTGGTATGGGTTTACGCTAGTTTGTCTCCAATACATAGATTCAGAATCAGAGAGGATTTCATTAACCCTTTTCCATGTATCTAAGGTAAAGGGGAGAAACGTGTAGAAACGTGCTATTTGTGATTTTGACCACCCTTTGTTGATGATAATATCCACCCACTTCCACCCATTATGATAATATTTGCTCAATACAAAAGCTGCGGTAAACTGTTCAAATTTTCTTTCGACATTTTCGATATAGGCAGGAAGAATTTCTGCATCAACTGAAGAATCGGCAATAACACCCAGGGAATGGCCTATGTTTGAAGGCGAATCCACTCTATTTACAAAATCAAGAACTCCATTTATACCACTATCATCTAGTATAAGTTTCAACGCTTGCTGACGTTTTTCTTCAAGTTGTTTAAGTTGTTCTTGCCAATCACCCTTTTTTTCATAAAGGTCAAAGTCACGGCTATTAAACAAGCGAGCATAGAGATTCAATGGACTTGTTGGTTCAAGTTTGCTGGCAACCCCGTCAATTTTCTTTATTAGATTAGAATCAAGCACCCCCTTGGCATCGGAATAACGTTTATGCTTTGCTGAGAACTTAAATAATCCATCCCATAAGCTTAATCTTATATCCTCTGGTTTTGAGGTAATTGAATCAGAGGATAGATACAACAATAATTTATTAAAAGCAGGTTTGGGCAAATTATCCAGATTGTTAATAAGTTCATTCAATCTGCCTATATTATCCTTTGCTCTTTCAACAGCAAATTCAGCATAGAAAAAAACTTGTTCCCAGTATTCCTTCTTGGAAACTTTCCCCGTCCATTCTTTAGGAATTGATTCTCGCCATGTTGGTTTGCGCGAACCCATCGACACCTGATATTGATTCGGTAAGAGACTAAGTAAAAGCTTCCAGGCGACATCCGGCAGTTCCTTTTCGAGTATTTGAATTATCATCTTTCGTTTATCTATTGTAGCTATTGTTTGGGGTTTCCATGGTAAAAGAATTGTCGAGAGAGAATTTGAAGGGCGGTTCGCCCAAGTTCCGCCGGGATCATGTGCTGTAAGCTCTCCAAGAATAACAGAAACACGAGCTAGGAAATCTTCTTCCCATGCAAGTGTTTCAAGAGCCCATAACAAACCAGTCAAGTAATTCGAACCAGTAACTCCGTTCCCTTATTGTGCAAATATGTTATCAAATGGACACGGCGTTTGTTGTAGGGCATTTTCGACAGCTTTTACAAGTTCATCCGGTATCACTTCTACCGGAACTCTTTTAAATGCGGTTTTTATATCTTCTGGAATTGAAGAAATTGAAATAAAGCCAGAGTTTTCGTTCATATATTGAACATGTTCGTTTATTTTTGCCCATAAATCTTCTGGATTACTACTAGAGTTCTGCTTAATCAAAGTGTGAAACAAAGGAAGTATTACACCCTTTATATCTAAATCATAGATAAGTAAATGAAATGATTTTAAAAATTTCCACAACTTATCTTTTGTCAATTCAATATTATTATTTGCCTTTTTTAAATGCGCTTCAAAAACTTCAGGATTATTAAAATCTTTCCATGCAGCCTGTATTACCTCACAAAATTTACTATCGCTTTTAATAATATCTACCGAATGTCTAATTTGTCCGATTAATCTTGCTTTTTTCCTACTATTAGGTTCTTCGCAATAGACAATCAAATCATCAGTTTCAAAACCCTGGTATTTGGCTTGGAGTTTAATTTTTACAATGGGCCAGGCTGGTAAGCATGGCGCAAAACCCCCAACAAGCATTAAAACAGAAAAAGCAGTTTGCACACGGTTTTCGAAATGTATGCCAAGGCCGCCTGTTGATGCTGAATTGCTGATTTGCTTGCTATTACTGTTCATAGTATCACATTCACTTTACCGTTCATCAACTTTGACAACAAAGTATCGCGCAGGTTTTCGAGTGTACGGATTTGGAAATAATTCAAAATAATTTTATACAAAATTGGCTCTATTTCACTATTCATTTTTTGTAAGTCTTCCTCTGGTGGGATTAAAACCATTGAATTTGAAAGATCAGTTCTTTTAATATGTCCCATTGTCGTTGCTTTACTATCGGCGATAGCAATGAACTTTTCTATGTGATGTTTGGTCCAAAAATAATAAAACCATTTTGGATAATTTTCAGATGTAACCTTAAACAAATGTTGATTCAAAACACATTTTATACCATTCCAAATTTTGAGCATTAAACTGCCAGACCATGAAAAAATAACATCTCCGTGTTCAATAATATATTTATCTGCTACTTCTGATGTTGCCCAATCCGAATTTTCAGTAAAACCGTTTCTTAATTCTTTAATTTTTAAAACAGGTAATTTATCAATCTTGTTTCTTGGGGGATATTTTTGGCAAGCTAAACCATTTAAATAATCCGCTATTTCATCTAACGGCTTTTCCTTCCACTCCTCATCAGCTTCCTCCACAAACCACTTACGAAACAATACCTGCCCCATTTCTTCTAATGTTTTGTTCTGGCGTTGAAGTAAGTCAATCTTGCCATCAAAGCTTGAAAGTACCTTAGCAATAACTTTTTGTTCAGAGATTTTTTTTGGGACAATCCATTTTGTATTCTTTATAAAATCCCAATCAGCTCTTGGCATTCTTGTCCCAGAAGAACCACTGTAGGCTAATTCAATAAATTTCTGATTGGCAAAAAAATAGAAAAGAAAAACATTATCTATCTCATCTCTAGGTTTTAATACCCAAATATCAGTTGAGCAGACACCATCAAATTTTGGTAACACAACTTTTCTAAAATACGGCCTTAATTTGCCAAAGAGAACATTTCCCTTAAAAAATCTATACTTATTACTGATTATATCATCAGAATTACCAAATCCATTAAGTTTCAGTTTCCCTTCGTCGATGTGCTCTAATCCAATATATGGGAGTGGTGCATCTCCAACTTTCCAAGATTTTTTTACAAGTATGGCAATATCATTCAAAACAACTTCCCGCCATCCAGCCTTAACGACAGCGGAAGACTTATCATAATTAGACTGTATTGCTACTTTACTCATAATCCTTTTCTAAAAGTAATAAAACCAATCCTACTATTTTCCCCTTATCCTTTGGTTTGCTTTCCGCAACCAGTAGAGTCAGTACAGTTAGCGCTTCGGGAGTAAAACTTGCCCGCAATACTCCGGCTTTCCGTAAAATCCACACAAAAGAAAACGCTCCACTTCGTTTATTACCATCAATAAACGGGTGATTTTTAACTATAAAATATAAGAGATGCGCAGCTTTTTCTTCTATTGTCGGATAAACATCTTTTTTATCAAATGACTGAAACACATTCCCCACAATTCCACCCATTGCATCTTTACTTGTTTCCTGCCCGAATAACTCTGTGGCTTGTTTTTTAGCAATCAATGCTTTTTTTAAATCTTGCAAATCAATAAACAATTCTTCAGCAGTAAAAGATGCTTGTTTTTTGCTAACTCCCTTTTGTGGAAAATTTTCTGTATCATAAGCATTGAGTGAGAACCAGGTGTCGGCAAAAACATTAATAAGTTCCAGTGCGTCTTTTGCACTCACCGCATTCCCCGCCGGTAAAAGTGATTTTACATCTTCAACCGCCCGCATAAACTTTTGATAATTACTGCCAATACTTTTTTTATTGATAGTGTATCCTTGCAAGAGGTGCTGTTTGAGAGTTTTTGTCGCCCAGATGCGAAAACGGGTGGCTTGTTTTGAATCTACTCGATAACCAACAGACAAGATAACATCCAGATTGAAATATTCAATTTCGCGAGCTATGTCTCGTTTTCCTTCTATTTGAACTGTTGCAATTTTTGCAACAGTTGAAACTTTGTCTAACTCTTTTGTCTTAAAGATGTTTTTAATATGGCGTGAAATAACCGATTTATCTCTCCCAAAAAGCTCGGCAATCTGATTAAGATTACCCCAAACCGTATCATGGTCAAAATCACCACGAAATTCAATTTTTCCGCTTTTTGTTTGGTAAATCATCAATTGATTCTGTTGCTTTTTAAGTTTCTTATTTTTCATATTCAATCTTTGATAAGTTTTGTAAAATCTGTTCGTTGAGCTCGGTTTCTTCCTTTAATTGCTGCTCAAATTCTGCTTTTAGGGATGTAAATCTCTCGCTAAAATCAAAATCGTCTTCCTCCTCAGGCAAACCTACGTATCGCCCAGGACTTAACACATAATCCAATTTTTTAACTTCTTCAATTTTTGATGATTTACAAAATGCCGGAATGTCTTTATAGTTACCACCCTCTTTTCGCCATTCATGATAGGTACTGGCTATTTTATGTATATCTTCATCGGAAAATTCACGCGTTCGCCTATTGATCAAATGCCCAAAATTACGAGCATCAATAAAAAGTATTTCACCGGAACGGTTTCGATCACCATTGAAGCCATGTCGTTTATTAGATGCAAACCATAAACAAGCCGGTATCTGAGTATTGAGAAAAAGTTTTGTCGGTAAATTAACAATACAATCTATCAGCCCCGCTTCAACAAGATTTTTACGGATGACATCTTCGCCGGAAGCTTTAGAAGTAAGCGAACCTTTTGCAAGTACAAAACCGGCAATACCTTTTGGACTCAAGTGATACAGGAAATGCTGAATCCACGCAAAGTTTGCATTAGTTGCAGGAGGTGTACCATATTTCCATCTACCATCATTTTGCAGAATTTCACCGCTCCAATCACTGTCATTAAATGGCGGATTAGCGAGTATAAAATCAGCTTTCAAATCAGGGTGAGCATTTTTTAAAAACGATCCTTCATTGTTCCACTTCACTTGCGAGCCGTCAATTCCGCGAATAGCAAGATTCATTCTACAAAGACGGTACGTTGTTTGATTACTTTCCTGTCCGTAAATGGAAATATCGTCAAGCCGTCCCTGGTGTTCTTCTACAAATTTTTCACTCATCACAAACATTCCACCGCTACCACAGCATGGATCAAAGACTCTGCCGTGATAGGGTTCAATCATTTTCACTAATAGCCTCACTATTGATTTTGGCGTATAAAACTGTCCACCTTTTTTACCTTCAGCTAAAGCAAATTCACCCAGAAAATACTCATATACTTTACCGAGAATGTCTTTTGATTTTGCCACTTCATCGCCAAGCGCAATATCACCAATGAGATCAATAAGTCCACCAAGTGAAGCCTTGTCAAGATTCGGTTTTGCATACACTTTTGGCAAAATACCTTTGAGTGTCTGGTTTTCTTTTTCAATCGTCTCCATTGCTTCGTCCAGGTCTTTACCGATAGTCGGAAGTTTTGCGCGTGAGTGGAGATAAGACCAGCGAGCATTTTTTGGCACCCAAAAAATATTTTCCGCTTTGTATTCATCTTGATCTTCAGGATCTGCACCCTCGTACTGTCCTCTGCCCTCTTTGAGCTTAGTGTGAAGCTCCTTAAAAGAATCAGAAATATATTTGAGAAATACCAAGCCAAGTACAATATGCTTGTATTCCGCAGCATCAATATTTTTACGCAGCTTATCCGCCGCTTTAAAAAGCTGAGCTTCAAATTTTTCCGGTTTTGTAGAATTATTCTTTGCCATAGTTATTTCATTAAATCATCAAGTGTAACACCTAAAGCGTCTGCAATTTTTTTAACAGTTTCGATACGGGGATCAAGAGTTGATCCTGCTTCGATTTTAGCAATTGTATGAAAGGCAAGATTTGCTCTCTTTGAGAGTATATCTTGAGAAATGCCGAGCTTCTTTCGGTACTTCCTTATATTCTTTCCAATTTTAGATTCTTGCTTTGACAATATCGTATAGTTTTACTATTATAATAATTAGCGTCTTTATATTTCAATATCTATGATTAGTATATGAATCCTTTACTATTTAGTCAAACAAATAGAGAGAGTTTTATCACTATGTGCATACTGAAAGGTGAGGCAAACACAACTTCTTTTCAATCGTCACATTTCGTTTTACATAATATGTCCCAAAACGGCGGCAAAAAAGAAACGGGAAAAGCCGGGGCGGAATTCCCCCCGGACCTCCTTTCCGCCCCGGCTTCATTTCGGAGCAGG
>Ga0210003_1001814_pt1 | contig 18483 bp, 14 predicted proteins | sample LantaG_FD_182804 | JGI IMG/M metagenome (GOLD analysis project Ga0210003, IMG submission 182804) | Deep subsurface microbial communities from Baltic Sea to uncover new lineages of life (NeLLi) - Landsort_02402 metaG (SPAdes) (version 2) | ecosystem: Environmental > Aquatic > Marine > Oceanic >...
TCTTGGGGTGGGCGAGGGTGTTTTGAGTTTTTCTTTCTTTCTTCGTCTTTTCTTTTTCCGAAATTCAAAAAAAAAAAACTCACTTCGTCGATTGTCGCGAGGTCCCCCGTCGGGAAGAACAGGTCCGAGTCTTTCGAGCCCTTGCTCTTCTTCTTCCCCAGCGTCACCACGGCGGGCTCGGGCGCGTTCGCGTAGCGGAAGATGACGTGAGGGCCCTTGAACTGCAGCTCTCCCGCGCTCCTGCCGTCGCGCGGCAGCTCGGCGCCGGTGTTGCCGTCGACGACGCGGAGGTCGACCAGCAGGCTGGGCCTCCCCTGCTTGGCTCCCAGTTGCTGCTGCTGCTCGAGGGGCAAGACCAGGGTCTGGCGGGTGGGGCCCGCGATCGTGCCGATCGGGGAGAGTTCTAGTAGTGGATTTTGAGAGGGGGTTCGCTGCGTTGTTAGAGTGAGGGAAGAAGGAGGTTGAAGAAGGTCGAAAGAGGTTGCTGCGTTGGAAAAAAAAAACTCTTCTCCTTCTTCTCTTTCTCACCTGTCATCCCATAGACGTGGTTGACCTTGCCGACCCCGACCTCCTCCCTCAGGGCCCGCGCCAGGCTCGGAGGGCAGGCGGCACCGCCGATGACGACGCTCTTCAGCGACGGGAACGGGCGCGGGTCTGCGCGGAACGCCGCGACGAAATCCAAAAAGACCGTCGGCACTCCCGCGACGACCGAGACGCCGAACTCGCGGACCGCCCTCGCCAGCGCCGCGCCGCCGACGTGCCTTCCAGGGAGCACCAGGGCCGCGCCCGTCATGGGGCAGGCGTGGGAGAGGCCCCAGCCGTTGGCGTGGAAGATGGGGACGACCTGAGTGAAGAAGGGGGGTTGGGTTGAAGGAAAGGGGAGAGGAGGTTTTGAGTTGAGAATAAGAAGAAAAAATGGTTTCGGCGGCGCGAAAAGCAAAAAAGAATAAAAACTTCTTTCTCTCTCTCTCTTACCATCAGCACCGTGCTCGCGGCCCTGACGTCCAGCGCGTCCCCGTGCGCCGCCGACAGCGCGTGCAGCACATTGGACCGGTGCGAGTAGAGGACGCCCTTGGGACGGCCCGTGGTGCCCGAAGTGTAGCAGAGGCCGCAGGCGGCGTTTTCGTCCTCGACCCGATTCCAGGAAGACGACGAAGAGGAAGAAGAAGAAGACAGAGACCGCAGCGACCTCTCCACCAGCTTTTCGTAGCTCAACCAGCGCATCTTTTTCGGCTTATCGATGCCGCTCCCATCATCTCCAGGGACCGCCACCTCTCTCTCGTTGGGCACGGCCCCGGTCCTGTCCGGCGTCAGACAGACCCAGAACCTGACGCCCGGAAGTCTTGGTCGAAGCTTGGCCGCGAGCGGCGCGAGGTCGCCGTCGAAGAAGACCACGGAGTCTCCGGCGTCCTGCGCGATCCAGACCAGGTCGTCCTCGAACTTTTGTTTTTTTGGAAAAGAGAGGGAGAGAGAGAAAGGCAAGGAGGGGAGAAAATGAGTGAGTTTTTTTTTTTTTTAAGTTTTCGACCTCGACCCCTCCGACCTCGAAAAAGAAAGAAAGAAAGAAAGAAAAAGTAAAACTCACCAGCCTCGGGTTCAGCGTGTGGTGGATCGCCCCCACGGACGCCACGGCGTACAGCACCTCCAGGTGCGCGCTCGAGTTGAGCGCGAGCGTGGCCACGCGGTGGCCCCGCCGCACGCCGAGCGAGGACACGAGCGCCTCGGCCGCCGCGCCGGCGCGCTCGCGGACCTCCCTCCAGCTCCTGACCAGGGTGCTCCCGTCGGAGAGCAGGGAGACGACGGGCGTGGAGCCGTGCCATCGCGCGGCGTTTTCGAGGAGGGCCGGCACGAGCAGGGGCGTTTGCTGGGGTCCACCGGAAGGGGTGGAAGAAGAAGAAGAGGAGGAAGAGGAGGAAGGTCGAAGGAACGACGGCAGCAGCATCGCTCGTTCTTTGTTTTTCAATTGGCCTTTCTTTGTAAAGCCTCCAGCGCCTTTGCTTAGGAGGAAATGCGTTTGCGGTGAGCGCTAGCAGAGAGCAAGGTCGTGCTGTGAGTGCAAAGAGCAGAGATAGAGCGGGAATCAGAGTGACGTGGAGAGCGCAAACGCGAGCGACGGTCAGAAAAAGAGCAGATTGCTCCTAGTTTCTGAGCGCTGGACTTGCACTTCAGGATCAAGGTGATCCCGGCGGGGATCTCGGATCTCAAAAAACTGAAACAACTCTCTGTCGGCGCCTACGCCCTTCGCTCGCTGCCGAAGGAGCTGGGCGCGCTCTCGCAGCTAGAGGGGTTCATCGTTTCCTCGAACAAGGCTCTGGGCGCCGCGCCCGATGACGTGTCGTTCCCTCCAGAGCTCAAGAGGATGAAGTCTCTGCACGACCTTCGCCTTCAGCTCTGCGGCCTCCGCCGCGTGCCGGCGTTTGTTCGCGAGTTGAGCTCGCTCGAGCTCATCTGGCTCGCCGATAACGAGCGCCTCCAGTTCGTCGCCCCGCTCGACTATTTGATTGAGTGCTGCCCTCGCCTGAGCAAGGTGAATATGAAGAAATGGCGCAGGGGCACGTGGACTCCGCAGTCGCTGGCGCACCTCGAGGCCTTCAGGGCGAAGCTGCTCGCGAAAAACCCGAGCGCCGAAGTGGAGTTTTAGAGCTTTTTTTTCTTGCTTGTTCTTGTTTTTCTTCGTTCGTGTTTATTTTTCTTGTTTTGAAAGTGCTCAGAGGGTGAGAGTGTGTGAGAGAGAAAGATTGTGTTTCTTGCGGGGGTGGTGAGAGAGAGAGGGAGAGAGTGTAGAAGAAAAAGAAAGAAAACTTTTTCCATTTTTTTTGCATTTTTTCCCCCTGCGAATCTCTCTCTCTCTTCTCTCTCTCCGTTTCCCTCCCTCCCCAAAAAACAAAACTCTAAACCTTTTCACCCAGCCATCTTGCGCAGCCTCTTGCTGTTGTTCCCTTTGCTCGCCAGCGGCGTCTTCGAAGCCTCGAGCTGGAGCGGGGCGCGGCGCTTGCTGCCTCCTCCTCCGTCCCCTGCTCTCGCCGCCGCCGCCGCCGCCGGGGCCTCGTTCTCGTCGTTGGCCTGTTGCCGCTCTCCTTCCTCCTCCTCTTCTCCTTCTTCTTGCTCCGCCTCCTCCTGTCCGTTCCCGTTGCCGGTGCGCAGCCCCTGCATCCTCGCCTCGGCCTCCTCGACGGCCCTCGCCGCGGCCTCGATCCGCGGAAGCAGCCTCCCCTCGACGCGCGCGCCGCGCTCGCGGGCCTCGCCCGCCCTCGCGTCGGCGCCGGCCCGGGCCTCGAGCGCCGCGACCAGCGCCTCGAGCGCCACCGGGTCTGCTGCCGCTGCCGCGTCTTCTTCTTCCACCTCTTCTTCCTCCTCTCCTTCCTCTTCCTCCTCTTCCTCTTGGATCCTCGGCCTCTGATTCGCGGGGGTGCTCCCAAACCTCCAGGGCACGGAGCCGGCCGGCGGCACCGCGAACCCGGAGCCGCTCGTCACGCCCTTGGAGCTCACCCGGCCGCCGTCGAGAGAGACGACGTCGCCGCACCCGGCCCGCAGCCTCGTCGCGAGCTGCTCCCTGTAGCGTGACCCGCTCTCCAGCGACTCGAAGACCAGGGTCTGGCCCAACAGAGGGTAGAGCAAAGCAGCACGTGCTCCTTTTTTGGTGGGGCGAACTAGGTTGAAGGCATAGCCGAGGCAGCCCTCGGGCCACTCGTCTGCCGCGGGCACGCCCTTGGGAGGCGCCGCGGCGACCAGCGCGTTTGAGGCAGAAGAAGAGGAAGCATTTCCGTTACCTCCTTGCTGAGCAGCCTTCATCCTCGCCCCGTGGGCCAGAAGCACCTTCGCGTGCGGCAGAGGGAAGGGCAAAGGAGGGTCGGCGCCCTGGCAGGCGGCGGCCACCAGCGTCCTCGCCAGAGCCGAGACGGTACCTCCTTTCTTTTTCTTGCTCGCGCTGCTCGAGATCTTGCTCGAGTGCGGGAGAAGGATCGCGCGAGACCTGGCGTCTTCGGGAACCGGGCCCGCGGCCCTGAACGGCTGCACGTGCGTGAGGGCCAGCATGTCGGGAGTCGGCAGCCCATCGGAGGAGCGGGCCGCGGCCAGGGCGTTGCGGGCACTTGGGTCCTTGACGACGACGACGGGCAAGAGGCCTCGGTACTGCGCGGAGAGCACTGCCGAGAGCCGAGCGTCGTCGACCGTCGCGAGCCGCGCAAAGACGCCGACGACGCCCGGGATTGTTGTTGTGGTCGCAGAAGAAGACCCGCCGCCGCCAGCAGAGCCTCCGTCGCTCAGGCAGGCATCGACGGATTTGGTCATGGGCTTGCCCGCGGGGCCGTGGGACGCGGTGAGGTCGAGCTGCTGCAGGAGCCGCTGGAGCTGCCGCTGTGGCTTCTCTTTTCCTCGCTTGCCTCCTCCTCGACCTCCGGCAGAGGAGGCCTCCTCTGCGCGCCTCTGCAGCGCCGCCTCCAGGGCCTTCCGAGCGGCCCCGGGGGAGTCCGGCGAGGACCTCCCGCCGCCCACGGCGCGCCTGGCGGCGGCGACGGCCCTGGAGGCGGCGGCGGCGTCTCGCTCGGCGGTGAGCGCCGCGGCGCGCGCCTCGGCGACTTTCGCCTCGAGCTCGTCGCGCGCGGCGGCCGCGGCGTCGCGCTCTGAGGCGGCGGCGGCGATGGCCTCGGCGAGGGCGCCGCCGTCGGTGAAAAGTAAGGGCAGAGAGAAGGCCTCGACGGTAGAGGCAGAAGAGGAGTTGTCGTTTCCTCCTCCTTCCGCCGCCGCCGTCGTCGTTGTCGTCGTCAAGAGAGCGACGAGGCGCAAGTCGAGAGAGCAAGGAGCTCCTTCGCCGCCACCTCCACCTCCGCCGCCAGTGCCCTCCGCGATCCTCACGGGACCGATAAATGCCCTGCCGCGCTCGTCAGTCTCGTGCTCTTCGGCCGCGGCGCCCTCGAGAAGAGGGACAGAAGAAGAGGAAGAAGAAGTTGCGGCGGCAGCAGCAGCAGCAGCAGCGCGCTTGCCTCGGCCGCCGCGACCGCCGCCGCCGCCGTTTGACTCTCCTCCTCCAACTCCTCCAGTTGCAGCGGCCAGCACCAGCGCCAGCCTCACCCTCACGCCAGCCCTGGCCACGGCGTTGCCGTGCGCGTCGACCAGCTGCAGGGCCACGGGTCGAGGCAGCACTGACCGCGCCGCCTCGCCCCCGCCGTTGGAGGCAGTGAGAGAAGGTGCGGGGCCGGGAGCTCTGCTTCCTGCTCCTCCTTTGCCCCTCCTGCTCGAGTTCTGCTGCTGCTGCTGCTGCTGTTGTTGAGCAGCAGGAGCGGGGTCGAGCACGAGCGAGACGGCGGGTCCAGCAGAGACAACCAGCTCGACCGCGGTGGAGCGCAGCAGAGAGCCGGAAGAAGAACAGTTGTTGCTCGCCGTCGTCGTCGGAGCCCTCCACCTCGCCGCCGCGGCCACCTCCTCGCGGGGCTCGCTCCACTCGGCAGAGACGGCGTAGCGCCCACTTTTGAGGATAGGCTCGGCGGAGGAGATGGCGAAGGTTCCCGGTTCCCCAAAGGGCACGGGGCTCGAGGCCTCGAGCGTCGCCGGGGTCGAAGTGACGTTGCCGTCGTTGTTTCCTCCGTCGTTGTCGCTTTCTCCACTTCCTGCTCCGCTCTGTTCGATCAGGCAGAGGCGGAGGCCTGCGGCAGCGACCTCCGGGGAAAGAGGGGCTCCGTCCTCGGTGGCGACGTCGACGATGAAGGTCGGGATGGATCCTGCGACCAGCGTGGCTGTAGTAGAAGAAGAAGAAGTTGAAGCGGAAGCAGCGGAAGCTCCCTTGCCGCGGCCGCCGCCGCCGCCGCCCCTCGCCGCCGGCTGAACTCCTCCGCCTCCTCCCCCGTTCCCGGGAAGCGCCGCCCCTCCACGGATGGAGACGCGCACCACCGCGTTGCTCGGGGCCAGGAAGACCTCGAGCTCCCCGAAGGCCGCGGCCAGGGAGCGCGACGCGGGCTTGGCGCGCAGGGCGTAGGAGCCGGAGACGGCCGCGGCGGCCGCGGCGGCGCGCGCAAGCGAGAAAGGGTCCGAAGCAGCAGCAGCAGCTGTTGCCGTCGCGGCGGCAGCGCCTCCCTTTTTCGGGGGCTTGGAGCTCCCCGCGGCAGGAGCGATCGCGGCAGAGACCCTGACGTTTTCGAAGGTGGCGACGCCGTCGACGAGCCTGGCCTTGATCGCACCTCCCGAAGAAGAAGAAGCGGCAGCGGCAGCGGCAGCGGCAGCGGCAGCGGCAGCGGCAGCGCCGGCAGCAGGAGCAGCAGCGACGATCGAGCCGCCGTTGTTGCTCGCGACAGCGGCAGCAGAGACCGCCGCGGCCCTGCCCGTGCCGTCCGTCGCCAGCGCCCCAGGCAGCAGCGCGACGTCGGCGCCGTTGGCGGAGGCGCCGGAGGTGACGGCGTTGCCGCAGGCGTCGAGGACGCGGACGGTGAGCGGAGGGAGCGCGAGGGCGAGGCCGAGAGGAGCAGAAGCCGGGGGAGCGGAAGAAGAGCCACCACCAACTGCTGCCTTGCTGCTCGCAAACGGAGCAGGCAGGGGGTCAAAGGCCAGCGTGGCGGGAGGTCCGGCGCCCAGCGTCAGCTCGAGGGCGTCCGGGGACAAGGTCGAGGAGGACTCGTCGTCGTTGGCATCGTTCCCATCGTTGCCGTCGTCGCGAACCTCGAGCAGCAGCCTCCCCGTCGAGCCCCTCACGACGCCGCGCGCCGTGAAGACGTCCCCCAGGGGCTCTCCGGCGGCGCCGGCGCTCGCCGATACGGGCGTCCAGGTGCCGTCCCAGGCTGCCGAGTCGCACTCGAGCCAGGGGGCGACGGCGGTTTCGAAAGAGGAAGAAGAAGAAGCGTTGGTGGTGTTGTTTTTGCGACCTCGATCTCCGCCGCCACCTCTGTTTCCGGTTCCGATTCCGATTCCGCCAGGCAGCCTCGCCACGGAGAGCTTGGGCATCGGGACCGCGGAGGCGTCAAAGGGGCACCTGTTGGCAAACTCGTCCAGAGCCTCGACCTCTAGCACAAAGGGGACGCCGGCAAAGACGTCTCCCTCCGCAGAATTAGAAGAAGAAGACTTTTTCTTGTTCGCTGCCGCAGCCGTCGTCCCCGCCGCCGTGGCAGCGTCTCCCTCGACGTCATCCCCGCTCCCGCTCTTCCCCCCGTCGACCAGCCTCAGCTGCCACGACCTGGGTATCCCCGGGCAGCACGCCACGCTCAGCCCGGCCTCGAGCAGCGGGGCCCCTCGACCCGAAAACTTCAGCCTGACCCAGAAGGAAGCGTCCTCGCCGACGCGCTCGGGAGCCTCGAGCGGAGGGAGGGTGATGAGCCCGCGCGGGGGGGCCAGCGGCGGCAGGCCTCCCGCTGCTGCGGCTTCTTGGGCGCCGTCGTCTCCTGTTCCTTCGCTTGGGGATCCCGCGCCTCCAGCCAGGTCGGAGGCCTTGACCTTCTTGTGGCCGCGCATCCAAGAGACCTGGAGCTTGCCCGTCGCCGCGTCGCCGCCGCAGCTGCCGTCGAGGCCCGAGCCGGGCAGCGACGGGTCGCAGGGGCGGCCCGCGGCGTCGAGCACTCGCAGGGAGAGGCCCGCGACCGAGGAGCCCGCGGGGACGCCAGCGAGGCGAGCGGTGGGGGCGTCGTCGTTGCTGGCAGCAGCGTCGTCGTCGTCGTTGTTGTTGTTGGCAGCAGCAGCAGCAGCAGCTCGAGGCCCTTCTTCCTCGATCATCGGCAGCGGCCTGCCGTCGAGGAGCAGCTGCAGCCTTGCCGGGGCGCGCGAGGGCTGCACGCTCATCGGCAGCGACAAAGGAGCTGCGGCTCCCGCCGCGTCGACGGCGTCCGCTGCGGCGGGGCAGAGGGGCCTGACGACGAGCTTGAGGACGAGAGGAGAAGAAGAGGAAGAAGAAGAAGCGTTCGAAGTCGAAGGGTCGGAAGAGACGACGGTCAGTCCCTCGACGCGCGCGACGCCGGCCGCGTCAAACTCGAACAACCTCTTGCTGCTCCCTTCCTCCACCAGCGGCGAAGAGACCTCGAGCTCGAACCCGAAGACCCCCTCGAGAGGGGCCGTGCGGTTGCCCCAGGCGTCGAGGGCAGAGACCGAAAAGGCAGGGAGGGGTGCCCCGGCGGGGACTCCAGCGGCGAGCAGAGAAGAGATAGACGACGACTCTTTTTCTTCTTCTAAAACTCGGAGCGCCACTGGAGCTCCGGGCAAGAGGCGCAGGGGCAGCCTCATCGAGACGGACGAAGAAGACTTCGAGCCGGAAAGAGGGGCGCTGACGACCAGGGAGACGGCAGCGGGACCTGGCGGCGGGGCAGGGCTGTTTCCATTGTTTGATCGCTGCCCTCCCCTCGGCTCGTCGTCGCCGTCGTCGTTTTCGCCGTCACCGGCAGCAGTCGAAAAGATTGAAACGCCGCCAGTCACGCCCTCCGCGCCGACGACGCGGACGCGAGAGAGCGTGGCCCCGCTGACCGTGGCGTCGACCGCGGTGGAGAGGGCGCGGAGGTCGCTGACCGGCCGTTCGCTGCTCTCACCCTCTCCTCCTCCTTCGGCGACGACGATAGACAGAGCCAGCGCCTTCAGAAAGCCGGCGGCACTTCCCGATCCAGAGCCCTTGGGAGGCCTCGCGGCGTTCCCAAACTCGTCTCTGTAGACGAGCTCGAGAGCGGGAAGGGGGGCCCCCAGGGGCAGGGGGGCGGCAGAGGCCGCCGCCCGCCCGGGGCCGCAGGCCTCGAGAGAGGCAGCGGGTCCCGGTGAGACGTCGATCGAAACGCAAGTCACGATCCGAGAAGAAGAGCTTCCTTCTTCTCCGCTTTCCGCTCCGGGAAGCCTGGGCAGCAGCTCGTACTCGAGTTCGTACCTCCCGGCCCTCTTGAGGCCGTCGGAGATCCTGGAGAAGCGGAAGAGGCCGTCGCGGGAAGGGGTGCGGTTCTCGACCTCGAGGACGAGCGTGCGAGAGGAAGAGGAGGAAGTTGGAGGAGGAGCGGCAGCAGCAGCTTCTCCTTCCTCTTCTTCCTCCGCTGCCGGATCAGCAGGAGTCGCGCCCTTGCCCTTACGAGTACCACCACGGCGAGAAGACTGCTTCTTCGACGCGGCAGCAGCAGCGGGGGCTTCAGCTTCGGCGATGGCGTTGTTGTTTTTGTCCATTGCCTCCGCCTCGACCTCCTCGCTCCCACCACCACTACCTCCGAGGAACCAAAGCCGCTGCACCATCACCAGAGACACCCGCTTGCCCGCGATCATGGCCCTGGTGACGCGGGAAGCGTTCGACGCAGCAGCAGCCGTCGTAACAACCCCTGCCAGGGCGGCAACGCCGGTCTCCGGGAGCGTGGCCCCGGCGGCGAGCGACAGCAGTTGCCCGCCGCCGGAGCCGCCGCTGCCTCCCCCAGCGGCGAGCCGGAGCGGCTCGACGAGCCGGGCGGCGGAGGGCGCGCGCGCCAGCTCCCGCGCGACGTGGGCGACCGCTTCCTCTTCCGAGACGTGAGCCGAAGAGCGGAGCGTTGCCCCTGCTGCTGCCTCGACCCCTTCTCCTCCATCGTAAACACTGCTGCTGCCACACGCCAGGCGGCGGAATGGGAAGGTCCTCGTCACGCCGCCCCAGAGCTTTTCCGGGAGCGGCGCGACCGTGACGAATCCGCCCCCGTGGGCTCCCGCGGAGGCCCCCGCGACGGGCACGTGGAAGTAGAGCACCCTTCCGATGATGGCGGGCTTGACGGCGAGGCGGACGAGGTCTCCAGCGGAGTAGGAAGAAGCGGAGTTTGAAGAAGAAGAAGAAGGAGGAGAGGAAGAAGCAATAACCGCGCCGCCCTCGCTCGCGCTCGCGAAGACGGTGATCCCCTCCCCGTGCGCCTCCCTCGCCGAGGCCTGCACCCGCGAGGGGGCCGGGGATTCGTAGCGAACGCGCTTGTCGAGCGTGGCGTGGCAGCGGGCGAGCCACTCGCGGAAGCGGCGCTCGAGCGCGGCGCCTCCGTTGGCAACTGTTGCAGCCGTCGCCATCGCCGTTGCGTTGCTGCTAATGCTCTCCCCCGTCGCCGCGGCGAGCAGCCCTCGCAGGTCGTCCCTGAACGTCAGCTTGTTCCTCGTCACCAGCCACGCGGGACCGAAGAACAGCGCCCCGCGCAGGCGGCCAAAGACCTCGTCTGGCACCGCGTCCCTGGCGGCGCCGCCGGCCTGCCTCGCCCGCGAGCGCACGGCGTCGACGAACGGCAGCGACTCGACGCGGGCTCCGGGGATCAGCCTTCCCTGCCAGAAGGCCTCGAGGCAGGGCCCGCGCAGGCGGGCGAGGGCCGCGGCGTTCGCCGCCGCGGCGACGACGGCGTCGTCGTTGTCGTCTTCGATGGCGTCGTTGGCGTTATTGTCTCCGTCGTCGTTGTCAAGAGCAGCAGCAGCGAGGGCCAAGGCCTCGGCGTCGGTGACGGCCGTGGCTTCCCCATCGCCGTCCTCGTCGATCGCAGAGACGCCAGCGCCGGCTTGAGCCATCTGCTGCTGCTGCATTCTCTGCGTCAGTGCGCCGCTGCCGACCTGCGTCATGTCGATGGCGCCGCCGGCGATGTCGCTGCCGCCGCAGGAGGAGCGGCGGAGCTGCGGAGGGAGAGCGGCGGCGGCGCCGTCGCCGTTGCCGCCGCTCGCGGGCCTCTTCTTGCTCTGCTTCTTCTGCTGCTTCAAGCTCGCAGTAGCAGCGTCAACAGCAGCCGCGGCATCCGCATCGGCCACGGCATCGGGCACCGTCTCCCTCTCCCCTTCGAACGGGAAGTAGCGAAGCACGCCGGCCACGATTCCTTCAGGACCGGCGGCGGCCTTGCCCGGGACGTGCAGGCAAAACTCAAACTCGGAGGCCACGGCGGCCAGCGAGCGCGACTCGAGGTCGTGCTTCACGTCCGCGAGGCGGCACTCCCAGGCCTGCTTCCCGGCCACGACGCCGCGGACGACGATGTCCGGCAGGGGTTTGGAGGCCGCGGTCGTTTTGCTTCCGCTGCTGTTGTTGTTGTTGCCTTTGTCGGTGCTGCCGCTTCCATTCTTCGAGCGGCCGCGCGCGCCGTGGAGGTAGTAGTGGTAGAGATGGGCCAGCGCCCCGCAGAGGCGGGTCCCGCCCCGGTCCTCCGCCAGCTGGCGCAGCACGGGGGCCTTCAAGGAAGAGACCGTGACGCGGGTCCAGTGGGCAGCAGGGGCCTCGGAGCCCGCGGGCTCCGACGAGACCCATTGCTGCTCGAGCGAGCGGAGCAGCGAGAGAGATGAGGGCGAAGGAGCAGCAGAGGGAGCCGAAGGAGCAACGGGACCACCAGCAGCGGGAGCAGCTTCGACCAGCGTCGAAGGGTCCCCTGGGTCGCGGTGTACCAGGTCGTCGGCGTACACGGCCTCCTCCCTGCCTCCGGTGGACGCGGCGGCGGCGGCTGCCTGGTACCTGGCCTCCAGAGCCGCGGCATCGAGCGCGAGCTCGCGGACGACCCCTTCGCCCCTCCGGCTCGTCGCCACGCCGACGCGCCTCCCGAGGAAGAAGGCGGCGTTCTTGGACCCGACGCCAAAGTAGCTCAGGTCGCCGTTGAGGTGGCGGGCTGAGGCGAGGGCGTCGGGGGCGGCGGCCAGCGCCGGGGAGGGAGAGACGCCGTCGTCGTCGTCGTTTCGGTTTTCGTTCGCGTCGCCTCCTCGGCCGCCTCCGCTGCCGCCCTCGTCTGCCCTCTCGGAGACTGCCAGGTTCATCACGGCCCACGCGTTCAGCGCCGCCTTGCTCATCCCGGCGCCGTTGTCCCAGACGGAGACCAGACCGGCGGTGGGGTTTTTATCGGAGTCGAGGGCGACGGTGACCTCGATGCGCGGAGGGAGGGAGGTTTGAGAAGAGGAAGAGGTCGACGCTTGCTCGAGGCTTGCCGCCATCGACCCGGCCGTCGCCCGGAGCGCATTGTCGACCAGCTCGGCCACGGCGAACGCCAGCGGCTGCCTGCCCTGCGCGGCGTAGTACTCGTAGTCGCCGGCCATCGTCATGGTCTTGGGGTGCGGCGCGAACGTGACGCGCTCCTGTTGTGGCGGTGGGGAAGGGGGCGTTGGAGGTGAGAGGAGAGGAGAGTTGAGAGAGATTGAGCAGTTGAGGTCGAAAACGCACGCTTCGCTCAGCAGCGAGCAATTGGCTCTGCTCAGCTTCTCTGTTCTTCTCTCCTGCTTTTCTCCTTCTTCTTCTCTTCTCTCTGCCAACTCTCTCTCTGTTTCATTACCTTGGTCACGCCCCCGAGGGCCTGCGTGCCAGAGGACACGACCCAGAGTACCGCGGGCGCGTCCGGAGCGCACTCGGAGGCCCTCGAGAGCACGCGAGTGGCGGCGGCATCGTCGGCGAGCGGCGGCGACGACAGGTCGGTCAGCTCGAATTGCTGCAAGTGTTTTTTTCCAGAGTTTTTCGGTCGAGGGGTGATAAGATATCCGTGTGCTCCTCTGGAGCGGTAGAAAGCGCTAAAATAAGGGGGAAGAAACAAGCACGCGGAAGCGGGGAAAGAAAAAAGGCGTGTAACTCTCGCAATTTCCCGCCGCTGCCGACGACGCTGCCGACGACGCACCTGCCCATCGAGCTCCGGAGCAAACGCCTGGCGGACCGCGGCCTTGAGCGCGTCGAGCGACGAGCTCGGGCGCAGCGTCAGCGAGGCCTCTGAGGTGCTGCTGCTGCTGCTGCTGCTGTCTCGCGCGGCTCGCCGCACGACCAGCGAGACGACGGACATGCTTTCTTTCTTTTTCTTGAGCGAGGAGAAAAAGTTGAGAGTTGAAGAAACGGAAAGTGGTTTTTCTTCAACCTCCACTCTCGACTTCTTACAAAAACTACTCTTCTCTTCTCACTCCCCTTCCCCTCCTCGGCTCCACCCCACCATGCTCTTGATCGGCTCGAAAGACCTCCTGTGGATCTCGCAGGGTCCATGCTTCCTGATAGCCGCGACGTGCGCCGCCGTGCCGTAACCCTTGTGCTGCTCGAAGCCGTACTCGGGCCATTTCTCTGCCGCGTCCCGCATCACGCGGTCGCGGGTCACTTTCGCGACGATCGACGCCGCCGCGATCGCCGTGCTCTTGGCGTCGCCCTTTATCACGGCCCGCGCCCTGAGCCTGTAGCCCGAGGCGGCCAACGACAAGTGAGCGGGGTTGTTCATCATGGCGTCCATCTGGGACAGCCGAGGGGGCAGCCTGTTGCCGTCCACCAGCACCGCGAGCGGGATCATCGGGTTGATGACGAGGCAGTCGGGCCCCCCTCGCATCGCCACCGACGAATTCGGCGGCGCCCCGCACGCCGCGCGCGAGATGTTGATCACTGCCCTGTCCATCACGTACATCGTCGCCTCGAGGATGTTGACATCGTCGATAGCGCGCGGGGAGGCGAAGGTGGTCGCGAAGCCCACGCCGAGCCCTTCCCTCGCGGCGCGCTCCAGGGCGTCGAACGCGGCCTCGCGCTGCTCCTCGGTCATCTTTTTCGAGTCGTCGAGGACGATGCCTGCGGGTAAGAAGCTCAGGTCCTCGGGCAGGAAGCAGGCGGCCGCGACGACGGGGCCCGAGAGGGGTCCGCGGCCGGCCTCGTCGACGCCGATGACGCAGGGGAACCCTTCGCGCCAGAGAGCCTGCTCCATCTCGCGGGTGGGGCCCCTGGCGGCAGCAGGAGTGGTTCTTCTTTTCTTCTTCTTCTTCGCAGCAGCAGCCGCGGCAGCAGTCGGGGCTTTCTTCTTCTTGGCTGCTGCTTCCTGGGGAGGAGGAGGTGCTCTTTTGGAGCGGGCGGGAGCAGCAGCAGCGGGAGCGGGAGCGGGAGCAGCAGCAGCAGCTTCTTTTTCCTTCTTCACGGCTCGCGAGGAGGAGGAGGAGGTCGAGGGCGCCGGAGAAGAAGAAGAAGCTTTGTTCTTGGTCGTCGTCGTCGATGTCTTTTTCTTCGCCGCACTCTCCTTCTTCGCGGCCTTGAGAGGCGCCGACGACGACGACGCCGGCGTGGTCGCCTTCAGCCTCGAGGAGCGTCGCGGAGGGGCCATCGTGGGGGTCGTCGAGAGCGGTGGGGCTTGCTGGCGAGCGAGCAATTGGAACATAAAACAAAAGAAAAAAGAAAAAGTAAGATCGATGTCTCAATTGGCGCCATCGAGATCGACCTCGACCTCTTCGACCTCCTCTCCTTCAAAACTACAAAAACCTCTCCGCTTCTTCGTTTACAACGCGCAACTCACTCACGCCACCGGCCTCCTCCTGGGCCCCCCCCTGGGCTTCCCGGCCAATTCGCTCCCGGGCAAGCTCAGCCTCGCCCTCACTCTCCCATTCGTCAGTTCCACGTCGTATTTTTCTGAAATCACCCTGGCGAATTCCGGAAGGTGCCTCTCCGCCTGCTCTTTGCTCTTAAAATGCCGCTGCACGTGCAGCCAGTTGCGCAGGTAGTGATAGTCCACGCTGTACTTGGCGAACTCGATCCCTTTCGGTCCCAAAAAGTTGAGGATCGCGGCGATAATCTTTCCGACCGAGAGCGGAGCGGGCTCGGGCCCTCGCCCCAGCTTCGCTTCGTCGTCGGCCTCGACCGTCTGTAAAACTAGCGATTCTCTGTTGAGCAGGATCGGGATCAAGCCTCGAGAGGAAGAGGTCGGGGAGCGTTCCAGAGCAGGAGAGATAGAAGAAGAAGAGTTCGAAAGAGAAGCGTGATACTGCTCGAGCGCCGCGAGCATCTCTGCTCCCCTCTCGTTCCTCACCACCACGTGCTGCTTGTGCTGCGACATCTTCGTCTTCCCCCCTTCGTAAGGAACGCCCATATAGCTTACGACCAGGTCCGCCAGGGAGTTGGTGTAGTCGAAGCAGGCGTAGCAGGAGGGTGCGATGACGTCGGTGAGGTCTGAAAGGAAAAAGATTTTTTTTTCGAAAAAGTTTCGAAGTTTTTTTTTTAGTCGAAAAAGTGAAAAAGAAAAAGACCCCAAAACATTCAAAAGAAAGAGCACAACTTCTTCGCACCGTTGGCCGGGAGCGAGAAGTACGGGATCCTCTCGTACAGGTCCTTCCCTGCTTCGTGCTTGATGTGGACCGTGTAGTCCTGCATGAACTCGTAGTGCGTCGCGGTCCGCGGGGATGAGGACGCAGCGTTCAGAAAGGTGCGGAGGCTGTTTTTTTTTTTTTTTTTTTTTGTAAAAAAGAGAAAAGAGAGGGAGGTCGTCAAAGATGAGCGAAAAGAGCAAGAGAGAGCTAAGAGAGAGGGAGGCGGCGGCGGCGGCGGCAACGGCGTTGTTTCGACGGTAAAAAAAACTGCGCGATGATTTACTCTCAAAACGCCGTGCTTTCTCTCTTTTGCTGCCACCGGCGACGACAAGAGCTTCGATGCGAGAGCGCCGGCGACAAAGCAACATCAAGCAAGACGCTTGTGCGGCGACAGAGAGAGAGAGAGAGAGAGCGAAAGAAAAAAAACATATCATCATCGACGTCGGGAGAGCATCGACGGCTTTCTCCCCTTCGCTTCGTCTTTTTTCTACCCATTCCAAAGCCGTACCTTGTTCTCCGCACCGGCGGCGGCGAGCGTGGGCACCTCAGCGGGCGCGCCGGCGGTCGGAGCGGCCGCATCGGCGAGCGGAGGCGCCGCGGTCATGACCGTGTCTTCTGCCGTCATTCTTGTTTTTCCTTCGACGACAAAGAGGCAGCGCTGTCGAAAGGGAAAGAGAGAGCGAGAGCTCTTGTCCGGGGTTTTTTGGTGATCTCCCGGCCGAGACGAAGCAAGCTACGGACGTGCTCGCGCACGAGCGCGCCTTGGGAGGGCGGCGGAAGGGCCGCGAGCGAGCTGGTAGAGAAAGATGAAAGAGATGGAAAGAGATGAAAGAGAGAAAGAGAGAAAGGAGAAGAGCAAAGAGCTCGTCGAGTTGCTCGATTTCTGACGAACGTCGACTTCGAGGGTCGTCAGATTTTCTGGAAAAATCCCTCTCTCTTCTCTGATTCTCTCAAATGTCTCCTCCGCCCCGCGCCCTGGAGGCGCGCTCCTACGCGCTGGCCGCCGGCAGACCGGTGCGAATCTCTCGCAGCATCGCCCCACCGGCGCCTCTAGCGCCCTCGATCCCCAGGCGAGCAGTTGCCGGCAGCCGGAGAAGGAGCAATTTTGTCGTCGTCTTAGCTTCGACCTCTTCTTCGCCGTCGTCTTCGACCTCAACCCCTTCTCCCCGGCTCGCCGCCGACAACCTCCCGCCCCTGCGCGTCGTCGTCACGGGCGGGTCCAAGGGCATCGGCAGGGCCCTCGTCGAGGGCTTCCTGAGCGCCGGAGACGACGTGGCCTTCTGCTCCAGGGACGCGGGCAGAGTCGCCGAGGCGGAGCGGGAACTCAGGGCCAAGTTTTCTTCGAATTCCAGTTCGAGGATTTTTTCTGCGCCTTGCGACGTCTCCAGGCCAGGGGACGCGAGGAGGTTTGCGGCGGAGGCCGTGGAAGCGCTCGGAGGGATCGACGTTTGGTAAGAGAAGGAGAGGCTTTCGGTAGAGAGAGAGAAGAGAGAGAGAAAAAAGCAAAAACAAAAGAGCTCAAAAGACCAACACCTCTTTCTTTCTTCTCTTCTCTTTTTCCACTTCTAAAACCTCCTACAACGCCAGGATCAACAACGCCGGCATGAGCACGTGGGGCTCCCTGGCCGGCAAGGACCGCAAAAAAGGAAGCGAGACGAGCATGAACGACGACGACCCCATGACCTGCGACGAGGAGGAGATCGCCGCGGTCGTCGCGACCAACGTGACGGGCACGATCCTCGGAACCCGCGCAGCGATCCTTGCTCTTTCGCAACAGCCCGACGGCACCGGAGGAGGTCACATCTTCAACATGGACGGCGCCGGGAGCACGGGCACCGCCACCCCGGGCTTCGCGGCGTACGGCGCCTCCAAGCTGGCTATCTCTTCGCTGCACAAGTCCGTCAAGGCCGAGCTGAAAGAGGCTTCGACTTCTTCTTCCTCGAAAAAGATCGACAGCATCGCTTTGCACCGCCTCTCCCCGGGGATGTGCACGACCGACCTGCTGATGAAGGGCGCGAGCCGCCCCAAGGCCAAGTTCTTCGTCAACGTTTTGGCAGAGCCGCCAGAGGCCTCGGCGAGTTTCTTGGTGCCGCGGGTGAGGGAGATCGCGAGGAAGCCCCCGAGCTCCGGGCCGGACAACGCGCCGTCGGCCGCGTTCCTGACGCCGGTCAAGGCGTTGGGGCTGCTGCTGGCGCGGGTGACGACGGGGGCGAGGAAGGACCGGTTCCTGGTCGAGGAGTAGAGGTAGAAGTAGAAGAGCAAAGTGTAAGAAAGAAAGAAAAGAAAAAACCTCATTTTTCTCTTCTTCGCCTCCTCTCGAGGTCGAGGTCGAAAGCTGAAGGGCAGCAAAGAAAAAAAACTCTTCCTCCCCATTGCCGCTGTCGTTCTCCTCCCAAACCCCCGACAACGATGGACGAATCCACGCCGCCAACCAAGTATTTCCTGTCTGAATCCCTGACCGACTCGAAATGCGAGCCGGAGACACCCGTGACGCCGGACGCAGGGGCCACTCTCCCATCTTCATCGTCAAGCCTCCTCTCGTCGGCGACCGAGATTGTCGGTGATCTCGCCGCCGCTTCCGAGCACTGCTTCTCCTTCTGGGACCTGCCCGACGACCTCCTGCTCAGGATCTTGATGCTCGTGGACGAGCCCACGCGCCAGTTCGCGGTGCACGGAGTGAGTTTGAATGGATTTTCCGGCGGTGAAGTTGACGTTTTTTTTGCCGATCTTTGACGACGACGACGCTGACTCTCCGTTTTTTTTCGACCTTTCGACCTCGACCTCAAAAAAATCAACTCCACCAACAAAAAAAAACATAGGTCTGCCGCTCCTGGCGCTGCCTCACGTCCTGCCCTTCCTCCCAGCCCTTCCTCTACGCCGACGTCGTCGTCGACGGCTCCCCCCTGGCCTCGACCGCGGACTCCTCGACGACCGTCGAAGGGGAGCTCGGCGGCGTCGGGCTCGGCTTCCTCGGCGGCGGGGGGAGCGGCGCGTCGGGGGGGCTGGCGGGGATGGGCATCTCTTCGGGCGCGGGCTTCGGGGGCGCCCCGCTGCTTTCTTCTTCCTCTTCTGGAACAGGAGGTGTCGAAGAATCGCTATTCTCTCACCGCAGGAGGCGCCCCGGCTCGTCGAGCAGCAGCGACCTCTCTGCCTCCAACTCGCTGAGCCGCCGCGGAGGCGGACTCTCGACGCCGCCGGCGAGCCCGCGGGTGCAGCTGCTGCAGCGCGCGCGGTCTTTGGGGGGAGGCAACGCGCTGGGCGGCGGCGGGGACACGGACCCTGAGGCGAGGCTGCGGCTGGACCCGCAGGCGCTGTGCAGGTGGCTGCGGATGAGGAAGGGCGCTGTTCGGTGAGGATGAGGATGAGGAGTTTTTGGAGTTTTTTTTATTTTCGTTCTTTCTTTCTTCTTTCTCGAAGAGAAAAACTAAAAAAAAAACTAAAAAAAAAAAAAAAAACAGCCGCCTCACCGCCACCGACGCCATCCTCTCCCCCGAGGCCTGGCGCCTCCTCCTCGCCCCTCCGTCAGACGAAGGAAGCGGCGGCGGCGACGGAGGCGGAGGCGCG
>Ga0210003_1001815_pt1 | contig 18482 bp, 8 predicted proteins | sample LantaG_FD_182804 | JGI IMG/M metagenome (GOLD analysis project Ga0210003, IMG submission 182804) | Deep subsurface microbial communities from Baltic Sea to uncover new lineages of life (NeLLi) - Landsort_02402 metaG (SPAdes) (version 2) | ecosystem: Environmental > Aquatic > Marine > Oceanic >...
CTCTAGGAGTGAACGACGAAGAGCAAGGTGAAAAAAAAAACGTAATGAATCATCCGTACCGACGCCGGGGTCGCGGAGAGGAGGAGCGCGAAGACCAACAGCAGTGGCATCGCCTTTGTCAGAGCGGCCTTCGTGGTCCCCTCGATGCGCCAGTGCATCGATCGCGAGCTTTCAAGGCGCCGTCGCCTTGGCCAAACAGCGGAAGAAGCTGCGTCGTCGACCATCGAAGTCGCGTCGGCAAAGATTTCAAAATCTCGATGCAAAAACCCCTCGCGCAGCCTGCGACGAGAAGGGCGCTCTGTCTCTCCTCTCGAAGAGACCCAAGCGCGAGGCACGCCTGATGTGCTGGGAGGTCGATATCAAAGGAAGCGGCAGAAGGAAAAGCGTCGCCAACGCAAACCAGTGGAGAGCGTGTGCGAGGGCGAGGCTCTCTTGGTCGCCTCGACAGGAAAGGAAAAAAAGAAGAATGACGTTTTCGTCTCCACTCTCTCCGCCCTGAAATCGAGAGGGCTTCTGAAATCAAACCCCCTCAGAGGAAAAAATAAAAAATTACACGCTTTTCCCCCTCTCTCCCCCATCGCCTCTCTCTAGAGTTCCGTCGCATCGTGCTTGGGCGCAGAAGAAGAAGAAGAAGAAGAAGAAGAAGAAGAAGAAGAAGCGGAGGAGGAGGAAAGAAGGTGCTCCCCTCGGTCGTGGTCGCGACCGCACCCGCACCCGCCCTCCCTCTTCTTCTCTCCCCCCTCCTCCTCCTCCTCCGCCCCTCCTCCCCCTCCGCCGCTGCCTCCTTTCTCCCTCGCCAGCTCCTCCTCGGCCTCCAGCGTCGCCCTCCTCGCCTCATCGTCGTACCGGACCCACTCGGGCGCGATCCTCCTCGCGGCCTCGAGCTTCGGCTCCTTCGTCATCGGGTTGTTGCAGAGGTCGATCGTCTTGGCCGCGGCCTTCGTCGAGGCCTCGCTCGAGCACCACGTCTCGCACCAGAGCCACTCCGCCGGCAGCGAGAAGATCGGCACCTGGTGCTGCGCGTAGTTGGGGAGGTCCTGGTCCAAGTTCGCGAGCGAGTTGGGGTCGCGGGACAGCTGGTCGTAGATGACCCGGAGCCTGTCGCCCGCGGCGGTCTCTCGGAACCGCTCGAGGTCGACGACGTAGAGCGCCGAGATGTGGTAGGGCCTGCCGCGCAGGTGCCCCGCCCAGAAGCCCTGCTTCCAGAACCGGAAGCCGTCCATGGCCGCGTTGCCGTCGCAGAGCGGGGCGTAGGCCAGGGGGGCCCCCTTCAGGTCCGTGTCCCAGAGCTCCGCGAAGTCGGCGCGGACGATCTGGTCCGAGTCGGCAAAGATCACCTTTTTGAGGCTCAGAGGGAACAGGACGTCGAGGAAGAGGATCTTGTAGCCCCAGATCACGCGCTGCTTCTCGGACTGCGCCCGCAGCCAGTGCGGCCACCTGTACGTCACGAACTGGTACTCGAAGCCCCACTTCTCGGCGATCTTGGGCAGGACGGCCCTGGCCGAGGGGCTCATGTAGTTTTTGATGAACCAGAACTTGACGCGCCGCTTCGAGTTCGCCAGCACGGAGGCGATCATGATCTTCTGGAGGCGCTCGTACATGTGGCCCGACGCGACGGTGAAGACGTGGACGCAGTTCGGGTCGTCCTCGGGGGAGAGCGAGAAGTCTCCGATGCGCTGGTGGAGCTGCTTGGTGTCGTTGCTGCTGCTGCTTTCCGAGGAGGAGGGGGAGGGGCTGGAGCTGCTCTTTTTCGGGAGCAGCGACGAGAGGCCCGGCCAGCTGCCGCCGCCGCCTTTGCCGCCGCCTCCGCCCCCGCCGAGAGCGACGGGAGCGACCCCGACGTCGTCCGAGCCGAGCACGTCGGACCTCTCGAAGCCTTTCCTCTTGCGCAGGCGAAGGGAGACGTGGCGCCCGGAGAAGGAGTCGAGCGCGACGGTGACGCCCTTGTTGCCTCCTCCGGCTCCGCCGGCGGCGGGCGCTTCCTCCGCCCCCAAAACCCCGCCGAGCGCCCTCCCGTCCCCGGGCCCCGTCGAGGGGTCCACCTCGTACAGAGCGGAGGACCTTCCGGGGGCCAGGGCCAGCTTCCACAGCCGCGGGGACCGCGCCTGGAGCTGGAAGTACCCCAGGTTGGACATCACCAGCGTGTCGGCCGAGACGGCCGAGAACTCGGACGGCGGCAACGCTCCCTCTCCTCCCTCTCCGGCGGCAGTGGCGGCTCCCTCCCTCCGCCGCGTCAGCAGCTGCAGCTGCACCCCGCGCGGGGTGACGGCGTCCCTGGTCCTCGCAGCGATGTCGACGCACGAGCCGGTCAGCAGCAGGGCCTCGAGCTCGAAGTCGGCCGCGAGGCGGAGCGGGGAGTTGGTCGCCGTCGCTGCCGCCGCCGCCGCCGCCTCGGGGTCGGCCGGCCCGACCTCGGGCAACTGCGACAGAACGAGATTGTCGAGGTCCGCGGCGGAGGGGCCCGCGTCTACGGCCTCGGCGAGCCACGCCTCGGGCACGACGAGATTCAGGGTGAGGATCTTCCCCGCGGGGAGGTCGTCGGCGACGGCGGAGGCCGGGAGCGGCTCGCCGAGAGGGAGCAAGGGCGACGAGAGAGAAAGCGAAGGCAGCGGCGGGTTCTTGCCGTCGCGGTCGTCTCCTTCGATCAGCTCCCTGAACCTCGGCAGCGCCGCGGCGTAGAAGGTCGTCAGCGGAAGGGAGGTCAGCTCCGGGGTCGGGTTGAGGAAGACCGTCATCCTCGCGGGGCGCAGGGACGCCCGCAGCGACAGCAGCAGCGGCGCGAGGCGCTGCGCGGCGGGCGACAGCGGGTCGACGACGGCGGTGATCGAGATCGGCGACGGCGACAACCTCTTCTCGTTCGCCCCTTTCGACCGAGGAGAGGAAGAGGAAGCGGAGGAAGCGATCGCCGCGTCGAAGACGTGCTTGCTCCCCCGAGCCAGGGCTCCCTCGACGGCGTCGACGGCCATCGCGCCTCGGAGGCCCGCGGCCGCGACGGGGTTGGGCGGCGCCGCGAGGAGCTCGGCGGTGGCCGCGGCGACGGCGTCGGAGAGGAAGGAAGAGAGAGCGGCACCATCTTCCTTCTTCTTCAGCTCCCGAAGCGCCTCCGCGACAGCCTCGGCGAGCTTTCCCGCGTCAGAGTGCGCCTCGATGAGGAAGAGGTCCTCTGCGACGATGGTGGAAGGGAAGGAGGAAGAGGAAGAAGAAGAAGAAGAAGAAGAAGAAGAAGACGGTGCGCCGGCGTCGCTCTTTTTCGTCTTCAGCGTGCTCTTGCTCTTGCCGTCGCCGCCGTCGACCAAGACGCGCCCGTTCGTGACGACCGCCCGCTCCCCTCGCCTGAGCCCCAGAGCTCGAGTGCAGGCGCGCGAGTGCAGCAGCAGCTCGCGGTCGAGTTCTCCCCTGCCGGAAGGAGACAGCGACGAGGAAAGCTGCTTCGAGAGGGAGGGAGGGAGCGACGAGAGGGCTGCTTTCACCGGCGCGGCATTCTCGCCATCGGCGGCGGAAGCGGCAGCTTCCTCGCCCAGCAGCGAGTGCAGGAGCCGCGCCCTCTCCAGACCTCTCAGTTCGAGCTTGGAGGCGGCGAGCAGCAGGCGCGACAGGGCAGGAACCGGAGAGGAGCTCGGATGGGAGGCTACGCCGCCGCAGTGGAGCAGGGCGACGCGGGACCGGGACGCGCGGGGCACCGGCGGCGGCGGCGGCGGCGCGGGGGGCGCCGCGCCAGGCTTCGCCTGCCTCCTCTCCCTCTCCGCCTCCCCTTCGGCCTCCGCTCCCTCGTCCCCCGCGCCCTCGAGGAGGTGCCTCAGTGCCTCCCGCGCGAGCCTGCGCCCTGCAGCCGTCGAGACGTCCGTCGCGACCCAGTGCGTGAAGAGGGCCGGGCGGCTGCTCGAGGAGAGGGAAGACGTCGAGGTCGAGGAGTAGCGCAGGGAGGAGAACGGCGCCGCCGCGGGCGACGCCGGGCCGGCGAGCCTCCGCTGCACCGGCGGAGGGAGGACGGGAGCAGCAGCGGCAGCGGAGGCAGGAGCAGAAGCAGCAACGGCATTCTTCCCCCTCCTATCCTTCTCCTTCTCCGAGGCCTCGGTGACGGTCAGGGCCCGGTCCGTCGCCCGCGGATTGGTCCTGGGCCTGGCACCGGCAAGCGAAAGGATACGCCGCAGCAGCTCCGTCCCGTCTTCGTCGACAGAGCCTTCGTCGTCGTCGTCGTCGTCGTCGTCGTCTCCCTCGTCGTCATCGCCGTCGTCGTCGTCATCGTCTCCCTCGTCTCCTTCTTCCGGGTCCTTCAGCTGGCCGTAGAAGACCCAGGCCGTGACCTGCTGGATCTCGGCCTGGAGCGCGTAGGCGAGCAGCCTCGCCGCGTCGTCGGCCGACACCTCGGCGAACGAGGCCGCGCGGCCCTCGGGCGTCGCGAGCGTCGGCAGCGGCGCGCCGTTGAGCCAGCCGCGGGCGGTCGAAGAGAGAGAAGGCTCCTCTCGATCTGCCTCCGCCTCCGCCTCCGCTTCTGCCTCGCCTTCCTCGGCTGCAACGATGCCCGCGGCGAGCGCGCCGCGGGCGGCAGAGGCCAGCACCTCCGCGGCGGCGGCGTCGGAGGCGCTCCCGCCTTCCTCGAGCGCCGCGAGTGCCGCCGCGGCCGTCGCGTGGCCCGACCGCCGGCGCCTCGCCGCCGGGTCGGCCTCCCAGGCCGCGGCGACGGCCCTCTCGAAGTCGGGCCACGTGGGACGAGAGTAAGGGGCTTTGGAACCAGCCGAAGAGCCGAGGGGGCGGGGAGGCGGGGTCGCGAGGCGGGCGAGCGCGTCGAGGCCGAGGCTGCCGCCGCCGGCGCTGGCGGCGGCGACGCCCGACGAGGAGGAGGTCTTCTTCTTCTGCTTGACAGGGTGGCCCGAGAGGGCCGCGACGGCCCTCGCGATCCTCTCGCAGTCGCCGCACTCGGCGAACGAGGGGGCGGCGGCGGCGGGGGCGCCAGAGGAACTCCTCGCGCTCCTCGCGACCGCGGCGCGGGGCAGCAGCGCCAGCGCGACCCTCACGGGCCACCGCCGGCTGACCGCCGCCGCCGCCGCGGCCGCGAGCGTCAGCGCGCCGCGGTCGCACGGGTCGAGCGCCAGGACCAGCGTCAGGGCGTTCAGCCCCAGCTGCGGGAACTGCTGGCCGCCCCCCAGCATGCCCAGCATGCCTCCCGTGCCCCCAGCCAGCAGGCCGGCGGCGAGCGAGGAGGGGGCGCGGGAGTACTCCGGGTCGACCTCGAGGTCATTGGCGAAGACGAGGCCGGGCGCCGCCGCCGCCCTCTCGGGTCTCGTCGCGCCCGCCTCGTCCTCCCCGCGCTCGTTGCCCCTCTTCTTCGTCTTCCTCTTCTTCTTCTCGGGGGTCGGCATCAGCGTCGCCAGCAGGTCCAGCCTCGTCGCCGAGGGGCCCCCCAGCACGGCCCCGGCGCCGTCGTCGAGCCCCACCGCGGACCGCGCGGCCAGCACCCTGAGCAAAAGGTCGCTGGCGCCGCCGCTCGACCCCTCCCGCGAGCCCGAGGCGGGCGGCGCGAGCAGCTCCGGCACGGCCTCGGCGAGCGCGTCCGCGAGGCGCAGCTCAGCCCTCACGGCGTCCAGGGCGTCGGCGAGCTCGAGCGGCGGGGGCGGCGGGACGGACCCCTTGTCCCCGCCGCCGGAGGAGGAGGCGGCAGCGGTGGCAGAAGAGGCCGAGTCGAAGAGGGCGAGGCCGTTGACCAGGAGCATGTTCGCCCCGGGCATGAAGACCCGGCTCGCGCCTCTCTCGCTCGCACCCCCGGTCCCGTCGCCGTCGATCGCCGCCGTCGACGCGGCTTCCCGCAGCTCCTGCGGCACCGTCACCCTCAGCAGCGACCGGGCCGAGGCCGGGAACGACGCGGCAACGCGCGCGAGCGCGCCCAACGGGTCGGCGGGGTCCGCCGCGGCGCGCGCGGCCGCCTGCAGGTCGAGGTCGCGGAGGTCCCAGGCCTTGATGGTCGTGGCGCCGCTCGCCGCGGCCAGGGCGAGCGCGGCCTCGCGAGCCTCGGTCGCGGAGGGCGTGCCCGTGGAGAGGAGGCGCTCCTTGAGGGAAGCGAGAGCGGGAGCGGAGGGAGAGCCCAGGCGCGAGCCGAGCGTGGCAAAGTCGAGGCCCGCGACGACCGACGACGGGCCGTCCTTTTTCTTCTTGCTCGATTCCTTGTCCTCCTCTTTGTCTCTCTCATTTCCGTCCCCTTCCTTCTTGTCGTCGACGGCGAGGTACTCGGTGGACTTCAGGGCAAACTCGGCGCCGAAGCCGGCGAGCGGGACGCGCCCCCCGGCCCCGAGAGAGAGGCAGCCGTTTTGGAAGAGGTGCTGCTGCTGCCGAGAAGAAGAAGAGTTGGAAGACGAAGAAGAAGAAGAGGAAGAAGAGGAAGAGGAACGAGGAGAGGGAGAGAACGCGCACGAGGGCGACGGGAGCGCGGGCCTCCAGGCGTACACCAGCCTGCTCTTCGAGCTCCCGTCTCGGGCCGCCCGGGCCAGCAGCGAGTGCATCGAGGGGAAGCACGGGGAGCCCGGGGCGGCGTAGAGGACGGCGGTCGTCGTCGGGCGGCGGTCGTCGTCGTTTCCTCCTTGCTCTTCTTCGTCGTCGTCGTTTTCTCCTCCCTCTCCAGCAGCAGAACGAGAAGGGTAGATGTGGTCAAAGTCGTAAATCTCCGGGGAAGGAGAGACCCCGGCGTCGCCGTCCTTTGCTGAAGAAGAAGAAGAGGCCGAGAGCGCCTCGCGCAGAGCGGACGCGAGGGAGGACTCGTCCGCCGCCGTCGTGACCCCCCTCGCTCCCCCTCCGACGCGGGCGACGCAGCACGAGGAAGGAGAAGAAGAAGAAGAGGAATCAGAAGAGGAATCGGAAGAAGAAGAAGCGCTATCCACGCCGTCCTCCTCCATGATCGACCTCGTGAGCTCGACGCGCGCCGCGTATTGCCTCGCCGCGAGCGAGAGGGCAAAGGGCCGGAGCAGGGACGAAGAAGGAGAGGCAGAGGCAGAAGGAGAGGACAGGGCGCGGGCCGCGGCGCCGAGGAGCGCCGCCCAGCACGAAGCGGAGGAAGGAGCAACGTCCTCTTCTTCTTCTTTTTTACTGCTGCTGCTGGAACCGAGGGGATTCGGAGACCACTCGCGCTCTGCGAAGCGCCAGAGGGCCGCGGGGGACTCCTCGGCCTGGGGTCGTTGAGAGTGAGAGAAGTGAGAGAAGTGAGAGAGAGGTTTTTGAGTGAGCTGGTTGCGCTCTCCGTCCAATCGATCCAACCGATCGAGGGCATGGCCTCTTCGCGTCGACGCTCTTCAACTACTGTTCGTGATTCCGATCCCTTGGTCGCACCAAGAACTCGACCGCTTCCAGCACCAGGGGCGCGGCCTCCCACTTCGCGTGGAGGGAGACCGACGCGGCGGCGGAAGAGGTCTTCGACGGTGACGACGACGAGATCGCCGCAGATGCTTCCTCGCTCGTTTTGAGCAGCAGCAAGAGCACCAGGAGCGTCGCCGTTGCTGCTGCTACAGCTCTCGCTGCTGCGGCACGCGATTTCGATCGCCATGTCAGAAGAAGAGGGGGACGTGACGGAGCCATCGCGCGCTTTCCTTTTCCCCCGGCTCAACGGGAAACCGAGAAAGAGCTCAAAGAAGGGAGGGAAACAAGATCGAAGAAATGAACAAAAATCATAACACTTCTAGCCTTTTTTCCCTCTGAAAAGGAAAAGAGCTTCAGTGCTCTCTCCCCCTAAAACTATGGCCCCGCCGGACAAGGACGGCAATCCCCCGGCCGCAGCCCTATCCGTCTTGGACCTGCTCGCGGCGCTGAAGCGCCGGGCGTGGACCGAGGCCGTCGACGCCGCGGCGACAATGGTTGCGTCGTCGTCGTCATCGTCATACCCGGGGGCGGCGACGATGGCATCGTCTTCTTCCGGCAGCGGCTGCCATCCCGCCTCCGTTGTGTCTCTGTTTGCCCCGCGGTTCGCCAGGGCGGCCCTCCGCGGAGAGCTTCCCGTGCCAGGGTGAGTGGAATGGGGAGATGACTCTGCAGATAAGGAAAATTCAAGGTTTGCATCGATCGAAGTCTCACAGACTGACCCCCCGGCCTCTAAAAAAATCATCAACAGCCTCGACCTCCTCGCGGCGATGCCCTCTGCGGCCCTCGCCTCTCGCTACGAGGCGCTCTTCAGGGGAGGTTCTCTCTCTGAGCTTGCGCTGTCGGTGAAAAAGCAAGAAAAAGAGGACGCGGAAGAAGAAGCAAAAGAAGAAGAAGCAAAAGGAGAAGAAGAAGAGGGCCTCGGCGTCGAAGAAGAACAAGACGACCGCAGGGCGCGACGGGCAGAGGCCTCCCGCAGGCGCTTCGAGTCCGCCCGCGGTCCTCTGGCAAAGGCCGCAGAGGCGATCGCAGAGCTTCGAAGAGCGGTAGAAGAAGGGAAGAAGAAGAAGAAGACGGAGAAGAAAGAGGAAGCAGAAGAAAGCGGACTCTTCTTCTGCGCGGCAGGCGAAGGTGAAAGCAGGGGAGGCGACGCCGCGAGCGCCGTCGCGGCCGAGCTCGCCACGCTCCTCTCCGCCGCCTATGCCGCCTCTGCTTCTTCTTCCTCCTCCTCCTCCTCCTCTCCTTCTTCCTCTTCGGAGAGGAGTCAGCGGCCCCTCCTCCTTCTTCGTCTGCTCCCGCCCCTGCCCCTCGTGGCCGAGCTCGTCCTCCCCTGGGCCCCTCCGGAGGTAGCGGTGTCGATCGCGCTCAACGCCGACGGCGGGGCCCTGGCCGTCATCGCGTCGGCGCTCGCGAGAGCCGCCTCTTCTTCGAGTCCGAGTCCGAGCTCGGCGACGTCGCCGCCGCCTCCCTCCGCCGCTTCACCAGCGGCCGCAGCAGCCCTGAAAGGCATCGCCGCCGCCTCTCCCTCGGCCGCGGACGCCGTCCTCGAGGCCTGTCTGTCCGTCAGGGCGTGCCCCGTGGCCTCCGGAGCCCTCGAGATCGCCGCCGCGGCGGGAGGAGGGGCGAGGGCGGCGGCGCTCGCGCGTGCGGCGACAGTCCGGGCCGCGGCCTTCGCCTCCGACGACGGCGGACCTGGAGGCCTTCCCTCCCCGGCAGCCGCCTGGCTCGCCGCGGCCCTCTCCGCCAAGACCGCGGAGTCGGACGCGTTTATCGCGGCCCTGGAAGCGGACGCGCTCTCTCGAGGAGGAAGGAGGGGAGGAGGAGGCCGGGGCCGGAACGAGAGACCCTGGAGCCGCGACGACAGCGACGGGGTCGCCGCCTCGGCGAGGCTGCTGGCCGCGGGGGCCCCGCCATCCAGGGCCGCGGCCTCGGCCTGGGCTCGGAGACTCGCGGGGCTTCCCTTCGAGCTTCCCCTGGGGGCCCCCACGCGCCTGGCCGCTGCGGCGATGCTGCTGCTGGCCTCCCCGGCCCTCGAGGCGAAAGCGCGCTCGGCGGCCTTTGCACGGATCCTCTCGATGGGAAATGACGGCGGCGACGACTCTTCTCCTTCCTCTTGCTCCTCTTCGGCGGCGGCGGCAGCAGCGGCGGCCTCCTCGACGTGGCTCTCTGTGCTCCTTCTGGCCCGCGCGTGGGGTCCCCTGGCAGACGGTCTCCGCAGGAGGGCGCTGGGGTCGTCCGCGGTGCGCTTCTCGGACGCGGCGCTCGCGGCCGCCGCGGCGGACGCCGCGGCGGCAATGAGTGCGAGGAAAAAGAACGGAGACCTCTCTTCTTCTGTTGCTTCTTCCTCCTCTCCACTCGCCGTGGCGGCAGAGGCCGCGTCGCGGGTGCCGCCGACCCGTGGGCTCGCCGCCCCATCGACTATGGCGTCCCTGCTGTTCCCGGGAAGCGACGACTCGCTGGCGGCGGACGCCGTCGCCATCTCGATCAACGCTCTCGCTTCTTCCTCTTCCGCGACGGCGACGACGACGGCGACGACGGCGGCGACTGCGGCTGAGAAAGCGGCAAAAGAAAAACTGTTGTCCTCCCTCGCCGAGAGCGTCGCGAGGCACGTTTCCTGCGCGGGGGCTCCTCTGCACCCTTCGCTCGTCGCCCTGGTCGAGGCGGCGGCGGCGGCGGGGCTGGGAATGCCGAATTTGAGGAAATGCGTCTCCGGCAGCGCCGTCGCCGCGGCGCTTCGGGCTGCCGCCGGGGGAGAGGAATCCGCACCGGGAGCTGGAGCCGCGGTCCTCGCCTCCTATCACTCCCTCCTCACGAGCGCAGCGTCCCCTTCGTGGCCCTCGCCCGCCGAGGAGCTTCCCCTGCTTCGCCTGGCCCCCGCCGTGGCGAACAGAGGAAGTCGTGGCGGCGGTGACGGAGGAAACAGAGAGGAGGAGGGCGGCGGCGGCGCGTTTGGGAGAGTCAGGGCGCGGTGGCTCTCCCTCGCCGACGCCGTCTCTCCGGGGGCGATGCCTGCCTGTCTCGGTATCAGCGACAGGGAGTTTCCCGCGGTCGCTCCTGCGTTTTCTCTCTCGTTCCCGGAGGGATTCGGCGAAGGAGAAGGAGAAGGAGGAAGCGGCCCCGCGCTCGCCACCGCGCGGCTCTGCGCCGCCGCGGCAGAGGTTGCCACCGCCGCCGCCGCTTCCAACGCCGAAGAGGACGATGACGGCGATGGTTCTCCTTCTTCTTCTCCGCTCGCTGCAGCCAGCCTCCGTCTTCTCTCGTCGGTCGACGCAGCCTCGCGCTGCCTCCTCGCCCGCCGCGACTGCCCCGCAGCGGTCTCGGAGGCGCTCGCTCTGGTTTGCGGCGGTGGGAGCGGCAACTCTTCTTCTTCCCTGCCCCCGGCGCTCGCGCGCGCGGCCCGGGCGAGGGTCCTCCGCGCGTGCGGGTGCGCTCTCCCCGCGAGTCCCGCCGGGGGCGCCCACAAGCGCAAGCGCGGCGGCGGGAGAGACGGAGGAGACTCCTCCGGCTCTTCTTCCCTCCTCGACGCGGCCGCCGCCGACGCCGCAGCGCTCGCGGCCGCGCCGCTGCTCGCCTTCGCCCCTTCGCCCCGCGTCTGGGAGTCGCCCGTGGCCGCCGAGGCCTGCCTGTCCGCCGCCGTCGCGGTGCTCTCGGACGCGCGGCACGCGATGAGGACAATGGCCTCGGCGTTGAGGAAAGGGGGGAGCGAGAGAGAGGAAAGGCGGCAGCAGCAGCAGCAGCAGCAGCAGCAACTGCGAGGCGGTGCCTCCTCCTCCTCTCGCTCCCTTGCTCCTCGAAACGCCTCGACTCCTCCTTCCCGCCCCTCGCCGGCCTCTTTCATCCCCTCCAGAGGCCCGCCGCTCGACGCAGCCCTCGCATCCGTGGACGGCGCGGCCCTGGTTGCCCTGGGAGAGGCGCTGGCGGTGGTTTTGCGGAGAGCAGCGGAAGAGGAGGAAGGAGAAGAAGAAGAAGACCCCGCCGACAGCGACGACGACGACGGCGACGACGGCCTCAGCGCCTCCGGTTCCTGCTGCCCCGTCGCCGCTTCCCTCTGCCTCGCGATCCACGCCATCACGCTCGACTCCCCGCACGCCCCGAGACTCGCGGCCAAGCTCGGAGGCTGGAGCGCGCCCGTGGCCAGGCTCCTCGTCGCCGCCGTGCCCTCCCTGCACGTTGCCGCCGACTTTGCCGGGCAGCTCGCTCTGGCTCCAAAGACGGGAGGCGTCGGCGGGGCTCTGTCGACCGAGCTTGCCGCCCGGTGGCCGACCCCGGCGACGCTGGCGGGTTGCCTTGCGGCGCTGGCGAGGGGCCGGGCTGCGGCGGACGCCGGGGACGCGGAGGCGGTGGCGGCGGTGCTGGCAGGCGCCGGGAAGGCCGCGGCGGTGCTTCCGGGGCTCGCCGGCGGGGTCGCGGCACTCGCGCAGGCCGCTGCGAACGCCGCAAACGCCGCCGCCGCGGCTGCTGACGGGGGAGGATTCAATCGTGACGACAAAGACGGAGGCGGTGACAACGGCGATGAGCGACAGAGGCTCTCTGGAGCCGCCGAGCGAGCCCTGGCGGATCTCGCCACGGCGAGGCTAGGGCACGGAGTGTTGCCGACGGCGCGGGCGGCGAAAACGTAGATGGTAGTTGTAATTTTTTTGCACTCAGAACTCTGCGATAGAAAATATCTCAATGGAGCATTCTTTTCTTTGTCGCTTTTTAGTTTGTTTTTTTGCAGAATGAGGGGGGCGGAATTTTCAAAGGCGGCGCGTTCGTAAGTAAAAAAAAGAGAAACTCTAAACTTCTCCCCTTCAAATGCTTTTCCTCTTTTTCGTTGTCGTCGACGTCGACTTTTCCTTCTTCCTCTCCTCTCCTCCTCCTCCTCCGTCGCCTTTCGACAGAGGCGGCGACCACGCCGCCGCCTCCACGCGGGCCGCAGCCAGCGCGCTCGCAGCCACGGCCTCTCCCCCCGCGCGAATCCAGCCCCCCCCCGAGGGGGAGGGGGAAGAGAGGATTTCGCTCTCGAGGAACAGGGGGCCGGCGCCGGCGCCGCGCGGTGCGGACCAGGCCGCCGAGAGGGACCCGACGCTGTCGACGCCCTCGCGCAGCAGGGCCTCGAGGATCGCGGCCACGCGCCTCTGTCCCGAGCTCCTGCCGGACCTCATCGAGCTCGGCGGGGCGGCGAGCCAGGGCCCCAGCGGGGCGAGGGACCGCAGGGCCCTGCCGGAGAGCAGGGCCTCGGCGAAGACGGCGGCGCGGGCCTCCGCGTTGGGCTCCGCGGCGCGCGACGCGGGCAGCGGCCAGCGCCGCGGCCCGAAGGTCGCCGCGCGGGAGCGCATCACGGCGTCCCGCCGGCGGTCGTAGGCGGCCGCGGACAGGGCCTCCGCGAGATCGGAGGAGGAGGCAGGGCGGGGCGACGGGCCCCCCGCCCCCTCGACCGCGACCATCCCCGGCGCGCAGGCCGCGAGCCAGGCCGGGTCCAGGCTCGTGACGCCCGTCATGTACGTCCGCTTCGCCGTCGCCACCAGGTCGGAGAACGCGCACCACGGGGGGGCCCTGCGGCTCAGGGCCGAGCGCGGGTGCAGGAAGACCGAGGGGCCCTCGCCGCCGTCGGCGGCGGCGGCGGCGGGCTGGTAGCGGACGGCCCGGCCGACGCTCGACCCGCCCGAGCGAGAGGAGGCGGCGGCCTCGACCCTCTCGAGCGAGTGGACCCTGCGCGCGACCTGATCCGCCCAGCCCGCCGCCACGGCCCTCAGGAGGGCGACGCGGGTGGAGCCGGAGGGCCTGCGGGTCGGGGAGGAGACGAGAAGGTTGGGGTCGAGGGCCGCGGCGGGGAGCCCCAGCAGCGGGGACAGAGGAGCAGAACAAGAAGAGGAAGAAGAAGAAGAAGAAGCAGAAGAAGCCAAACGCGCGAGGGTGGCCCCGAGCTGCTTCCGCAGGGAGGAGGCCTCGCGGAGGTTCTTGGCGTGGAGGCCGTTGGCGGCGCACCAGCTGTCTGCTGCTGCTGCTGCTGCTGCCGCGGCTGCTGCTGCCGCGGCGGAGGAAGTTTCACCACCGCGGCGGCCGCCGCCTCCCGTCTCCCTCTTCGCCTCTTCCTCTTCCACGGCGCGCGCCGCGGCCTGCTCGTACTCCGCCAGGGCGGCGACGGCAGAGAGCGCGTCGCCGCTCTCGTCCCTGAGGCGGGAGTGCGCGGCGCGGAGCGCGGAGAGCCTCGCGGCGGCGTTGCGGGCTCGCTGGCTCCCGTCGCCCTCCCCGCCGCCAAGACCCTCCCCGCCGCCGCCGCCGCCGCCGCCGCCACCACCGCCGAGGTGCAGGAAGGGGCTCTCGAGGCTCATCGCCGCCGCCAGGGCCAGCGCCGCGGCCAGCGCGACAGGCCTGGCCTCGCCGCGCTTGATGGCCGCGGCCACCTCGAGCAGGGCGCGGGCGTGGCGAGGGGAGAGGGGCAGGGCCGCCATCGCCCTCCCGAGAGGCGTCAGGGACGACGGCGACGAAGAAGAGGAAGAAGAGGAGGACGACAGAGAGGAGGCACCGCCGGCGACGCCAACGCCGCCTCCGCTCCTCGTCAGCGCCCCCAGCGCCGCGAGGGCCTCGTCCGCCCTCGCAAGCGCCACCGGGTCGGGCCTTGTCGGGAACGGGAAGGCCGCGGGGTTGTCGACGCCGAGGGCCCGGAGCGCGAGCGCGACGCCCTCTAAAGGTTCTCCTCCAATCGCCGGCGGCGCGTGCTCGAGCAGGCGGTCGGCGAACACCGCCGACGAGAAGAGGCGGTAGCAGTGCCCCGGGCCCGTGCGCCCAGCGCGCCCGGCGCGCTGCTCGGCCGAGGCGCGGGAGACCCAGCCGACGCGATAGCGGGCGACGACGGCGCCGCGGAGGGGCCGCTGCTGCTGCTTTTGTTCCGGGGCTCCTTCTTCTCCAGGAGAGCGGGGGAAGGGCGTCGCCAGGCCTCCGGCGCCGCCGCCGGTGTCGTGCTGCTCCGAGCTCGGGGAGGAGGAGTTGTCCAGGACGCGCTCCTTGGCCCTCCCGGCATCCACGACGTAGCGGATCCCCGGGATCGTCAGCGACGTCTCGGCGACGTTGGTGGCGACGACGATGAGGCGCGTGCGCGGGTCGAGGCCCGCGGGCAAGGGCTGGAAGACGAGGCGCTGGCGCGAGGCCGGCAGCGCGGCGTAGAGCGGCAGCACCCGGACCGGCGCCGGGCCGAGGTCTTCCTCGTCCCGCTGCCCTCGCTCTGCGCCGCCCTCCCCCCCCTCTGCCTTGCTCTCCCCTCCGCCGATCGCCATCCCCGTCCGCTCCCCAAAGGCCCTCGCGGCCTCCGCGATCTGCTGCTCGGAGTAGCCCGAGGCGCCCCCCAGGAGGACGGTGTCCTCCTCTTCGGACAGGACCTCGTCGAGGTCGTCAAAGTCGTCGCGGGGTGCGCCCTCGTCGTCGCCGCCGCCGCCGCCGTCGGGGAGCAGCGCCCTGTCGTCGTCTGCCGCCTCGGCTTCCTCGCCGCCCGAGAGAGCCCCCTCGTCGAGGTCTTCGCCGGCTTCGTCGCTCTCGGCAGCGATGCCGCCCTTGTCGCCTCCCGCGTCGCCCCTCTCGCGAGCCCGGAACAGCTTCCGCAGCCTGGCCGCGGCCCACTCGACCTCCCGCTGGCCCGTCAGGAACACGAGGATCCCCCCGGGGGGGAGCCTCCGGTGCACCTGCGCGGCCTTGGCGACGGCGGCCTTGGCGTACGACACCAGCTCCGTCTTGCGCGCGAAATGCACCGTGACGGGAAACTGCCTGGCGGGGACGTGAATGAGAGGTGGGGGGGTCGGGAACAGCACGCGGTTGTCGGAAAAGTCGGCGCAGCGCAGCGTCGCGCTCATGATGATCAGCTTGAGAGGCGTGACCGCGGCAGCAGCAGTGTCGGCATCGTCCGCCGCTGCTGCCTCCGAAGAGGGCCACGACATGCCGGAGTCCGCCATCCGCCTGCGCAGCCCCACGACGCGCGACAGCAGCCCCAGCAGCAGGTCGGTGTTGAGAGACCGCTCGTGCGCCTCGTCGACGACGATGGCGCTGTACTTTCTCAGCAAAAAGTCACCGCCGAGCTCGCGCAGGAGCACGCCGTCGGTCATGAACTTGAGCGCGGATCCTCCGCGGGCGAGCCTGCGGTCGTGGCGGACGTGGTATCCCACGAGGCCCCTGATGGGGTCGGGCTCGAAGGAGGAAAAAGAGGAGCCGTCATCGTCGACGTTCTCCTCGCCCTCGTTCCCCTTTTTCCTCCGGAAGCAGCCGCCAGCGACCCCGACCTCCGTGCCCAGCTCCTCCGCCACGCGCGCGGCCGCCGCGGCAGCGGCCACCCTCCGCGGCTGCGTCACCCCGATCGCGCCAGGCGTGCAGTGGCCGTGCCTTCCGTCAACGTTGCCGAACCCTGCCTCGAGCAGGAACTGCGGCACCTGCGTCGTCTTGCCGCAGCCCGTCTCTCCGGCGAGCAGCAGCACGTCTCCGCTGCCGGCGACGAGCTCCATGATCTCCTGCTCCATGCCGATGATGGGGAGCTTGGAACGCGTTTCTTCGATGGCGGTGGGGCGGGAGAAGGAGACGGCGACAGAAGAGGATTTGAACGAAGAAGAAGAAGAAGGGGCGGCAGAGCCAGCGACGGCGGCGCCTTTCGCGTTGGCCTCGGCGACTGCCCTGCGCGCCGCGGCAGCCTCGGCCTCGGCTCCTCCGGGAGCCAGCATGCCCAGCTCCGCTCGCAGAGCAGCCGCAGCTGCCCTGAACGAGGCCGGAGACAGCGCGCGGGGCTTCTTGTCGAAAGTAAGAGACGGATCAGCAGCCGCGGCAGCAGCGGAAGGCGGCGGCGACGGCGACGGCGAGGGCGACGGCGGCACCGCCTTATTCTTTTTGGCGTCCGGTCGGCGCACAAAAGCCGCCGCGGCAGCAGCGCGGGCAGACACTGCCGCGGCCTCGGCCCTTGCCGCGGCGAACTCGCCATCGCTCCCGCCGTCTGTTTCGCTGCTCCCGCTCTCGCCGTCGCTGTCGCCCCTTCCGCTGCCGCAGCCCCTGCCCCTCCGGTCCCGCAGCAGAAGGGAACCTCCCGCTCTGGCGCCAGCAGCAGCAGAAGAAGAAGAAGCGATCCCGGCACGGACCAGGGCGAGCTCCCTGCGCAGCCTGGCGCGCTTGGTCTCGCGCTGACCCATGCTGCCGGACCCGCGGAGCAGGGAGCGGGCCGCGGCCAAAGCGGCAGCGGAAGCCGACGCGCCTCCTTCGCCTCCACCAGCAGCAGCGGCGGGCGGCATCACAAGCGCGTTCTTGGCCAGCACCTCGTAGTTGGCCGCACGCTTGTCCCTTGCCGCCTTTTCCTCGAGCACGCGGCGGAGCTTGCGCGCCTGCGACTTGGAGAGGCGCGGCTGGTTGTCGCCGTCGTTCGACGACCTCTTCTCCGTTCCCTTTTTGCTGCGTGCAGGGAGGATCGCGGCGTTCGGATCCTCTCCGTCGATGTCGTCGCCGCCGTCCTCAATACCGTCGTCGCTGTCCTTCAAAACAACGGCAGTGGCGATAGCAGGGGCAGCGGTGGCGGGCGTCGCGGGGTCAGCCTTGTCGGGGTCAGCCACCGTCGCCGCCGTCGCCGCCTTAGCGTCGTCAACGTCGGCGGCGGCGGCGGCAGTCGCCGCGGCATCGCCCACTTTCTGCTGCAGCGCCTGCGCCTCCTGGACGGCCTTGGCAAACTCCTCGTCGTCCAGGTCAACGAGAGCGCTGGCCCGCCCGCCTCCTCCTTTTTTCAGGCGCAACGAAGAGGCGTCGCGGGCCTTGCGCTGCCGCTTGGAGCGGGGCGGCATTTGACGTTGACGTTTTCTAGTAAAAAAACTCGGAAATGCGCCTCTTGGGTTTCAGGTGGTCTCCTCGCTTCTCTTTTTTCGCTGTCTCTTTTCTCTTCAGGCGTCGACGTCGCAGTCCAAGAGCATCATCGGAGAAATCGGAAGCAGGCTCAGGAAAGGCGAGAGAGGAAAGAGAGAGGTGGATGTTTTTCAATTCGTTTCGCTCTTTCGGCGGAAAAAAGAAAAAAAAAAAAAAAAAAAAAAAAAAAAAAAAAGCGGTCGAAGAGAGTGTGGACTTTTTGCCTTCACATCTCCCGGCTTGAATTCTCCTCTTTCTTCTCTCTCTCACCTCTCTTCCGCTTTCCGCGATGGCAGCGCGCCTGGTGACTTCGTCTCCGTCGTCGCTCGTCGTGCTCGCGACTGCACAGCCCTCGTCGTCTTCGTCTCGTCGCTCCGCCAAGGCGAGGCTGAACACGATGCGCCCGAACGCGGGGGCATCGAACTCGTCCGCCGCCGTGTCGGCCGCCGCAGCATCTCCGGCGGAGACGAGAGCCAAACCCCATTCCGCTTCGACGCCCCGCCCGGACGCCGCCGGCCGATTCGGCGCCTTCGGGGGAAAGTACGTGCCCGAGACGCTCATTGCGGCGCTCACGGAGCTCGAGGAAGAGTACACCAAGGCGCAGGCGGACCCGGCGTTCAAGGTAAGGAGAGAGACTGATGGGAAAAAGACGACGAGGCCGACGACGACGTTGACGACGCACGCGTGGAACGACGAACGAGGAAACCTCAAACCCCTCTTTCCCTCCTTTCTTTCCAAATATCTCCTCCTCCCCCAGGCCCAGTTCGAGTCCATCCTCAAGGATTACGTCGGCCGCCCCTCCCCGCTCTACCACGCCGAGCGCCTCACCGAGCACTACGGCGGCGCCGAGGTCTGGCTCAAGCGCGAGGACCTCAACCACACGGGCGCGCACAAGATCAACAACAGCCTCGGCCAGGTTCTCTTGTGTTTGCGCATGTCGAAGAAGCGCATCATCGCCGAGACGGGCGCCGGGCAGCACGGGGTGGCGACGGCGACGGTCTGCGCCAAGTTCGGCCTGCCCTGCATCATCTACATGGGTGAGGAGAAGACTGGTGTTTTTTTGTGAAGGCACGGGACGCGTCGAAGAGAATTTTTTTTTAAACAAGGGGGAAAACTCACCTGCTCTATCCTCGAAACGCAAACGCCGCCCCTGATTAACCCTCCCCCCCTCAACCCCCCCCCCACTCACACACACACACACGCGCGCAACGCTCCAGGCGCCAAGGACATGGAGCGGCAGGCGCTCAACGTCTTCCGGATGCGCCTGCTCGGGGCCGAGGTGCGGCCAGTCCACTCGGGCACCGCGA
>Ga0210003_1001816_pt1 | contig 18479 bp, 19 predicted proteins | sample LantaG_FD_182804 | JGI IMG/M metagenome (GOLD analysis project Ga0210003, IMG submission 182804) | Deep subsurface microbial communities from Baltic Sea to uncover new lineages of life (NeLLi) - Landsort_02402 metaG (SPAdes) (version 2) | ecosystem: Environmental > Aquatic > Marine > Oceanic >...
GCAAATCTTCTATACGCTCTCCAAAGACATCGTTTAATAATATCATCTGGTGTTAAAGTTATAATCATACCTGTTCTATTTCTTTTTTATTATATACTTATTTTATATTTAAAAGTTTTCTAAAATAATAATTGCTTTCAGCTAAAACTTCATAATTATGTTCTACTGATTTACAAATATTTATAAAATTATTCACATCATCATCTTTCAACATAAACCACTCATTTTTAATTTTTTTACTTTTGAAATGTTGATGTAAATTTGCTTCTAATTTTGTGTTAAATTTTGTCTCGAAAACCTTTACTATTTCCATTTTATGTGGGTTTCCTGTACTAAGAGCCCTTAATCTATTCTTTGGATCACCCCTAGTAAATCCAATCTTATATACTTCTTTCACATTAGTATCAATTATAATCTCACTCCAATCAATAGTCTCATTTTTGTGACATTTAACTAAATATATTTTACCCATTCATTTAAATCTAGTTTTAAAAATTTATATATATTAAAAAGATAAGCCAAAATGTATAATAAAATATTAATTGTAGATGATGATTCTGATAGCCTTATGTTACAACAAACAATTGTACAAAGGTTAGGTTTCTATACACAAATAGCTGTTAATGGATTAGATGCAATAAATATGGTTAAGGAAGACAAACCTGATATTATTTTATTGGACATTTTTATGCCACAAATGGATGGTTTTGAAACATTAAAAATATTACAAGAAAAATATCAAATACCTGTTATTATTGTAACTGCTGGTGGTTCAAAAACTATTAATAAATTAAAAGAAATGAATATTAGATTTCATATTCAAAAACCGATAAATCCTACAAGGTTACAGAAGGAAATAAATAAATGTCTAAACGAAATTAAAGCTTAATGTTTAATTCATCTTTAATTCTTATGAATTTACAACCTAAAAAGTTGACTATTTCTTCTTGTCTAATTATATCACGTTCTTTTAATTCTGTTCCTATGAAATGGTGTCTCTCATCATACTCATAAACAACATTGTTTTCATTATCATAACCATCTACCCAATATCCAAGTTCTTTTATATGAAATTCACCACCATTCATAGCATGTTGTATATGGATATTCTTTTCTTCTGATATTCTATCAAATAATTTACACGCATTTTTGTTATAAAATGGCGTTAATTGATGACCATTTTGTAAATTTTGTTCAATCCTTTTTAATGTGTATATTCTTTTTTAAATATTTTAAAATCAAAAATCGGTAAAGTATTGGAATAGTTTTTTACAACTTTATTTTTAATTCATCGAATGGAAATTTTTGCTTCTTATAAATATCGTCTCTTCTGGATAAATATTGATTATATAAAATTGTTTTTGTAAAATCTTTATGAAAAACATCAACCAAATCAAAAACTATCAATTTTTGCTTATCTTTATGTTTTCGAAGACCACGACCAATTGATTGTCTTATTATCTTTTGTTCCCTGAAGGAATCAGCAAAAATTATATTCGTTATAGCTTTTATATTTTGTCCAGTTGAGAATGTGCCAAATGATGCTACAAGAATTTTTGGATTATCTTTTGTATTCTCCATCACTTTCTTAATATAATCTCGCTTCTCCATAGAAGTCTGACCATCAATATAAAACACATCTTTGTTTTGACAATTATCTTTTAAAAAATTATACATCTCAGTACCAAACTCAATGGTATGAAAAAGAATTAAAGAATTTGAAGTAAATTTATCAACTAACTTCTTTATAAAATTTTTTCTTTTAGATGAATTATGAATATATTCTCGTTCTAATTGCCACGCTTTTTGACCATCACCTCGTTTCTTAATTTTAAAAACACCTTCAGCAAATTCTCTATTATCATGATGTAGTAATAAAGCTTTTATTTTAACATTTGATATTAAACCTTTATCCATTAGTTTCTTAGCCGAAACATTAACTAATTTTGGACCCATAAGTGATTGAATAGTAAGTATTTCTGAACTTTTATCTGAAGGATATGTACCAGACATACCATATCTAATTTTTGCTGAACCAAAGGTTCTAGTTAAAATTGAAATAAGTGTCTGCGCTTTTGCAGTATGTGCCTCATCAGTTGCAATAACATCAAATTGTCTAAACCAAGGACGTTGCCATTTTTCAAGAGATTGATATGTACCAATATAAACATTAGGTTCTTTACTCGGGTCTTTATATTTTCTTGGTTTATCTGACATTATTTCATCTATTCGAATATCTACTGGATTTTTATTCTCATTGAAATATCCAAGATTATAATCCATCAAATCATTATAGAACTGAGTAACAAGTCCAATACTTGGCACAATTAAAAGAAATTTGGCATTAGGATTAACATTTCTCAAATACCAAAATAATAGTGTACCAAAAACAAGAGATTTACCACCAGCCGTTGCAATCTCAACTAACCCAAATTTATATTTAAGTATTTTATGAATTGCATCTATCTGATGCTCATAAGGAATAAATGGTGTGTCTGTTGGTTTGTCATCAGAACCAGGCACTTTGTGGTCTTTGAAGAAATCTTTTGAAAATGTTTCAACTTCTTCATAAGTTATATCTTTATCTATAGGAAATTGATTTTTATTTTCTATTATAAATTCAAATTCATATTCTTTACAACATTTATAAATTTCTTGCCATAATCCAAAATCGATGAAGCCATCTTTAAAAAAATCAAGTTTACCATCCCACACACCTAATTTAAACCTTTTCATATGACGATAGTTATTAACATATCGTGTGAGCCATAATTTAAGTTGATTATATTCTATCTTTGTACTTTGAACTAATATTAATTTCGAATTGTCAGCATTTAATTTAAATTTCAATATTCTCTAAATTCTTTTTTCTCAAAAATTTTTCAATTTCTTCTATTGGTATTTCTTCCAATCTTTTTTGGTAATCTTTCATATATTCATTCCAACCGTTTTGATAATTAATATATGCTTCCCAATCTTGTACATCAAGTTCTTCTATCATTATTTTTCAATATTTTCTAATTTTTTCTTCCTTAAAAATCTTTGAATTTCTTCAATAGGTATACCTTCTAACACCTCTTGATAATTATACATTATTCTTGGATCAACCTTAGCCCAATCATCACCATCATATACTAATATTTTATTTTCATCAGTATCATACACAAAACTACCTATAACTTCTTTATTCATATCCACCTAATATACTATACACTTGAATTTTATTTTTACAACCATAATTTAATGATTCTAATTCGGATCTACACTCTCTTAAAAAATCAACATGATTATCATAGGCATCTAAAACCATTTGTCTGTCTGATAAATCTGATTGAATCAATCTCAATTTCTCTGTGCCAGAAGTTTTTACTTGATAAGATGTTGCATAAAATTCGAATCTCATTTTCTCCAATTTCTTAATCTGTTGTTTAGCCTTATATACTTTAACACCATAAATGTTTATTTCATCAATCGCCATTTGTCTTTTACTTAACACATCAGCCTGTACATCAGATATCTCTTTTAATGTACATTCTTTTAATTTAAATGCTAAATCTTTATTAATTTGACTCCACATCTTACTTGATTCACTCATCTTTTTCTCAATAGATGAAAAATCAATACTATTTGAATCACTCATATTGTAAGGATTATTTTTTACCTATATATTTTAGGTCAAAGAAAAGGATATGTTTATATTTTTATGAAATTAAGATCAAAATAATAATCAAACTTATATACATTGGAAGGGTTAGTTTGAAAATAGTTAATTACAATATTGTTAAATACATATTCATCTAAACTTATAACATTAAAATTTGTTATTTTATTGTTAGGAGTATATACATCTTCTGTAAAATTAGGTTCAAATTGTAATAAAATATTTTTTTTAATTGATTGTGTTTTAGGTATATTACTATACATAACATACAAATCAATACTAACAAATTTATAATTGTTTATGATATTTGTGTCAATATAATTGTAAATTGTGCTATTTATACCTTTATTATATAATTCATCATATTTTATCACCTGAAAAACTCTACTCTCTCTAAATTTAAAGAATAAATAATCACGAAGAATATTTCTCGCATTTATTTCAATCTTCCAACGGGTATTTGTACTTAAATTAATTTCGGTCTGATTCAATAATGAAATAGTATGATTATTATTTTTTAAATCCGTCAAATTTTCAATATATTCAGTTTCCCATTCTTCAGGTACACTATCTTTATCATAGTATTGATATCCTGTTTCTTTACCATCATTAACATAACTAAATTCAACAGCATCGCTATTAATGTTAATCACATCCTCTGTAAATGCAATCTTTCCCCCGAAAAATGTTCTTAAATCATAAATGTTCATTGTGCCTGGAACACTATCTGTATCAAATTTTTTTAATATTAAATTACTTTTCATTCTTTTTATATATTTTAAGCTGAACTTCCTGCTGTTGTAGTGTTAGTCACAGTTGTTGTAAGTGAAGTTAATTTAATTTTCTTTGTCATCTTTATTTGATCAGGATTTGTTATTACATAAAAATCACGATCCCAAGACGAACTAAAAATAAATCTACTCGAAAATTGATAACCAAACTCATCAATCATAGGATATATTGACTTATCAAAATTTGAATTTTTTAGTTTTAATGGATTTACTTTTGGATTGACTTTTGAAAAAATAAGTTCATCAATTAAACCAAATCTACCATAATCATAATCAAATTTATAATTACTTTCAAAATAATTATACTGCTGCTCAGTATATCCAGAATTTATACTATTATAGATATAAGAAGGTTTAAATAATGGAATTGTTTTAAAAACAGGTTCATATTTACCATTATACCTATAAACAGAATTCTTATATGTAATAGTTTCACCATATCTAATAGTGTTATATGTATCTTGTTGTAAATTAACATCCATTTGTCTTGCAAGTGGTTCAGATATTTGTAAATTTTGCGTAGTACTTTCTGTATAATATGTATTATATTTATCATAAATATTTGTCTCAGGACCTTTAAGTGCAGATTTATTATAAGATTTAGTTTTTGTGTCAATCTCATCTGGATAATCGACAGTTAGAATATATGGTGGGAAATTTTCAAACCAATTATCAACATCAAGCATTGTATTTCCTGAATTGTATAAATTCATATTACCTGTGCTACCTGAAAATCCATCAGAGTTTATATAATAATATGTTACACCTGAATTAAAATTATAAGTATCATTCAAATTATTTAAAGCACTAATAAAATTAGTAGCGGTAAGTGTTGAAGCTTCATATTGAGTTTCAGGTAAACTTGCAGACCTCACTATTATACTTCTATCATCAACTATGGAACTACCGTAATACAATCCAAATTTTTCACCAAATAATGACACATCGTTAAAAGTTTTACCAGAATAATTAGCATAAGAACCAGTTGCAAATAAAGGTATATTAAAATTGATTACACATAAAATATTTTTATATTTATCATTCAAAAATATATGAATAGCATTAGCATTTTCATCTATTATATTATTATCTTGCAAACCATTTGTTAATTTTCCAGTTGATGTTAAAGGTTTAGATTGTCCATAATATTTATAAACATCATTCAAAATAATAGCAAATTTGTAACCATTATATGTATCTTTTGTTATAATATATTTATCAATCTTATTTTCTTCATCTCTTGTAATATCAGATAAACCTAACACATTAAACTTAAGTCCTTTAAAGATTGTTGAAGATCTACTATATTTATCACCACCATCAAAAACAGAATATTTTAATGTTGGTTTTTGATATATCTGACCATTCGATTCAAAATAAATTTTATTCTTAAAAAAATAATCAAAATAATCTACATCAGATTTCATATACATATCTAAATTAAATTTCTCACTAAACGTCTGATCCATTAAATCAGTCTCAATAAAAATTGATTGATTCGAATATCTAATCTTAGTATCACCACTTACAGTATTACCTATTCTATAAAAATAATCGATATTTTTTGATGTTTCATTTGGAGTATAAGAAAATACATCACTTGTTCTATTATATACATCTCCAACAGATAACGAATTATTCATTTTGTAAGGATAATCCGCATGTGAATTAGAACCTAAAAATCCCCATTTATTTATATATGAATTTTTTCTCCATACCTCAGTTAAATCATTATTCTTAATTTCATAAAGTTCATCATCAGCAATATATTCAGATGATATATTCATCACTTGATACTGACCATCTTCACCCCTTGGATGAATTTTAAATTGTTTTTCTATTGATAAGTCATTATATTCAACAGCATATAATTTTTGTTCAGAAGTAGAATAATATGTACTTTTTTCAAAATCAAAATCTGCAAACTTTGTATCTATCCTATCAAAATCAAAATCTTTAATTTCATTAAATTTTAATCTATAAACCGAATAAACTAATGGACTATTTCCTGAAGTATTTATTTTTTTACTTATAATATTATCTTTACCACCTTTCCAATATTGTAGTCCAGCAGGATATGAATTTATAGCATAATCAGTTTGAACAAAATAATTATCATCTCGTTTTTTTAATACATGATAAATTTCATCAATCTTTATAAGATATAAATCACCATACATATCCATAGTATTATATGATGGTGGATCAGAAAAAGATGTTGCAACTTCATAAGGATCAATAATAAAATCATCAGTATAACCATAAATATAATTTGTATATCCTGAAGGATTATCATAATTCATACATCTATAATTACCAGATTGATAACTAATAAAACATACTCTATCATTTGTTTTAGTGAAATCAATTCCACTCAAATCTTCATCCGCAATTATTTTATATACATATCTACCATCATGCTGAATCTTCACCACTTGATGAAATTTATCATTCCAATATATAAAATATTCTTGTGTTACATCAAACTCTTCTTCAAATGGTGTTAATGACATCTCAATACCATCTTGAATAAAAATATTATTGCTTAATGTCACACCAGCCTTAACCGTAGGTGTAATATATGAAGTTAAATTAGTAACAAATTCTAAATCATCAACATAAAAACCATAATATCTGTTAATTGAATAATCTCTAAATTTATCTGGTGTTGCTGGTCTATCGTCAAATAAATATTTAATATTCCAAATATTAGGAAACACTAAACTATTATCTCTATATCCATTTGTTATTGTTTTTTCAAAAATAAGATGAGGCTGTTCTAAGTCCAATATATTTTTTAAATATTTTGATTTAATAGCATAAACACCAGCATTATAATCTATACCGTACCATTTAGAAAATTCATATTTTCTAAAATCCATCTCAAATGGAGTCGCAGGAAATCTATCATTATCAACTATATTATTAATCATATAATAACCAATATTAGTTTGATATCTTAAATCAATTAACGACACACATTTCCATTTATCAACTATCTGAGTAAAAAAATTATCTCGATTTAAATCAGATGCAACATATTGATTGTCCCTTTCTTCGTAAGGTATTGGTTCATCTACTCTAAGTATAACAAACCCATCTGGTAATTTATTTTTCTTAATGTATAATGGTGCAAAATACTCAAATGATTCTTTATACCATTTATCCTCAATACTTTTTGCTCCTCCCCAATATATATCATCAAATTGTTTATCATATGAAGAATACACAAGTTGTGTATCATTATCATATTTAACATCAAATGCCAATTGTGCAGGTAACCCATCAAAAAACTTAGTTAAACTATACTCATATGTACTTTGTCTATCTAATTGATAATGCTTATATTTTTGATCACTTAATTGTTTATTAGTGTTAAATGATTCTAAATATATCTTATCATCAGATGAAACTACCATTTTTATATTTGTAGTTAATCTAGGATTTGTTCTTAATAATTGAAAACTTCTATCTATCATTTATAAAGTATTTTTTATGCTGATGCTGGAGTCCCACCAGCTTGTTGTTGTGAATTAACCTTAATGTTATAGGTTCTTTGTCTATAAATTCTAAAAATAATTTCAAACTCAAATGCTCGACTTGAATTAGAAGGTTCAACAAAAAATCTCAGTTTTTTAATTACTGAAATACTTGTCGTAGCAAGAGTACTAATAGTAAAAGTTGCAACACCACCAGGTGCCGCAGGATCTATAAAGTTCTTATTCAATTGGAAGAAAATCTTAATAGGAATAATAACTTTTTCTTTTGCCGCAATAAGTTTTTCTCCACTTTTTTCTGAATATATTATATCATCAATATTTTCAATAAGAGGGTGAACAGTGCATAATAAATCAGTTTGACCTGACCAATATATTGGTCCTGTGGTATAATCACTTAATAAATGCACAGGATCTGCATATCTACCATCATCTTGTTTAGTTAAAGACCCACTACCATCAGTAAACCCAGAAATTCCAATATTATATGGACTTTCCAATACACTATAACCTGCGGTTGTAACATTATTCCAATCTTGAGGATTTGCACCATTTGTTTTACCTGAATGATATATATTAACACCATTTGAAGTATCTTGAATATAAATAAACTGATTATCGACTTGTGCATGTAACATATTATTATTATCAATATATGTTGCTAATGCGAGGTGAGATTTTGTTGGATTAAAAAAATTATTTGTACCTGTTTCAGGAACATATTTTCTGAAGCTTAATAATCCCAAATCACTCGATTGTGCAACATTTTCAAATTGTATATAATAATCATTAATTGAATAAATAGAATTAAAATATGTTCGTGTTGAACCTGAACTTTCTGCATAATCTTCTGCTATTACAGAAACATTAATACTTGCTCCATTCGCTATAATAGTTTCATCACCATTTTTGAAAAGTTTAACAACCAATTCACCTTTAGCCTTACTTATTTGTTCCTCAAGAGCAATAATTCTATTGGTTAATAGTGTCAAATATTCGTAGAGATTTATCATATTACCATTAGCATCTTTAAATGTGGTGCCAAGATTTCTATCCATATGAGCAATATACTCATCATTATTCCAAAATGATTGTTGTAAATGTTCTGTTAAACCTTTGGCATTAAATTTTGCTTCTAATTGAGTATAAAGTTCTTCATTTTGTGATTCTCTTAAAATTAAATCATTTTCATCTCCAACATCTTTCAAATCATCTGGAAATTCTATTGTTAAAATTTCACTCCAATCTGACATCAATGGTGCGGTTGGATAACCAACTTCTGATATAGATCTTACTCTAATTTCAACTTTCTCATTAGTTTGAATTGGAATATCTAATTGATTGATGTTAGGCGTATCTGCATCTGACACATCTTCAATTTCCCATGTCCACACATCTAATGTCTTATTATATTTTCTTTTTCTTGCATCACTTTTAAATGCGTTCCAATTAGAAAAATACCCTGTTGTGTTCGTATCAGTTGTGACAATATCTGGGTTATCAAAAGCTGTCCTTTGTTGTGATGCTGACGCTGATGTTGATGTCTTTGCAACATATTGTGTCTGTTTAATATTTATTGAGAACCCCTCAGTTGCAGGTTCCGCACCACCTTTTGATGAATATCTATATTGTACTTCAAATTGTACCACTTCCTGTTTCTTTTGATATCCTTCAACCGCAGTTTGAATTGGTTCAGGAAAACTCCAAAAACCTCTAATTCTATATTTTGGAGATTCTTTTACTTCTGTACCAGTTGTAGATATTTGACTAACTAATGATGAAAATAATTTTGTTTGTGTTTCTTGTTCTGTTACTAATGCATTTAAATCAGATCTTGCCGAAGTTTTATCAGCATTTGAACGATAAGATGTTGTATTAACTTCTCTAGTTTTATCTACAATTGCATCATTAATCTGCTCAAGTTTAGATTTCACAGATGTTTTTTGTGAGTGTAATTCTTTTACCTTTCTTGTATTTTTAGATTCTGTTAAATGTTTATTAATCTGAACTACTTTAAAATTGTCTGTCAACAATTCAGGTATATTCGGAGTCTTTCCATACTTACTCGGAATATTTTTAACAATCATATCTTTTAACAACGTACCATAATCAAATACAGTTTCTGAATAATACTTATTCATAGATATCTTAGTATTAGCATCTAATACCAAATCGTTTGTATAAAAACAAGTACCATAACTCCAAGTGGTTGATATGATATTTGCATCTGTATTAATAGGTTTAATAAATATGATATTATACTCATCAAAACCAATTGAAACTTTAATACTCTTATTTGATAGTGATGCACTATAAATTTTCACACCTTCATTAAGAATAGGTACTGGATCTAATCCGTTAACTCTTTCTAAAATAACACGATAATTTGATTTTGCCGTGCTCACCTCTTTAACTAACCATTTAGTCGCAGAATTCTTCTTATTAATTATAAGTTCATCATTAACAGATAATTGTTGAGTATTTCCATTAATATCATAATATGTTAATGTTCCAAGAACATACCACATTTTATTATTGATAGTATCATTATCAACACCTAACACATCAAAAACACCATAATATTCTAATTCATCATAATCTAAATCAAATACCTGTTCATCATAAGGCTCATTTGCTCTAAGTAAACCATTATTATCTGGATTTTCATACCAAGTTATAAAATCATCAATATAAATATCATTATTATTTAAGAATTTTTCTCCAAAATCCTTTTGTGATATTGCACCATCTTCAGTTAATTTACCATTATCATCTTTTAAAAATTTAACTATATACCTTCTAGATAATACCTTACTAACCTTTCTATCAATTTTACCTGTTAAATCAATATTTACTGCTAAAAGTGGATTTGAAAGTGCTTCAAAAAATGAATTATTTATTGAAACAAATTTGCTCACTTTATTTAAATCGTTTATTGGTTCTGGTTCTCTATTTAAGTCATCAACATAAACTTTTCTTGTTGTAGTACCATCCGAAATATAAACATTATTATCAACTAATCCTGCTAGTCTTTCGATATTAGAATTAGCCAATTCAATTTCTGATTTAAGTTGTCCTACTGTTGGTAAATAATAAGTGGTAGTAGTACCATCTTCATTCACCATATTAACATCGACTGATGCATTTCTATCTGTAACAACATCATTTAATGCCGCCATAATCTCAACAGCATTCTTGTTAAGCAATGCTACTTGTTCAACTAATGATATAAAGGTATTTTTCTGATTAAACATTGATATAGTATAATTTTTTATTATATATAAAATTTTAAGTTGTCAAACAAACTTATTTTATATACTTAGAAATCAAAAAGGAATAAATAAAACGGCAAGATCATGATACTAATGTACTATTATTATAAACTCTAAATCTTTCTCATTTTCATCAACATAGTAATGAACCTTGTTTCTCCAGTCTTTTTGTGCTACCCATTCATGAAGAACTCTAAATGGTCTATTTGTTTGAATATCATCATCTGTAAATTTATGTCTATCAATAATTGCCTTAACCATATTTTTTCCTTCTATTTCCACTTTCTTAACTTTCTTTGAATGATAAAATGTTTCAAGATCCTTTTGAATCTGTCTCATCAAGGTAATATTTTTTATATTCATATTTTGAAGATATTTGTTGACATAACTTATTGCTTTATAGTTTTTTATAGAATTGAAATATTTATCATTCACTTTAAATTCACCACAAACATGAGATTTTTTAGATAATGTATCTAAAACACCATATCTTAAAACACCATCTTTAATTCCAAAGAAAAAAGATACTTTATTACTTCTCAATTTACCTAAAATATGATTTACACTTTGTAATGATGTTTTATATTTAAAAACCTCTAAAAATTCATCATTATTCTTTAAAGTTTCAGTAACAAAGAAATATAAATATTGATATGCATCAGTATAATATTGACTATACATGAAATGATATCCGTGATTGCCAACTATCTGTAAGAAATTAAAAAAGGAATTCTTACCAGATAATTCTAAATTTTCTTTTATGTATTCATTATAGTTTTTCATTTTTCAACTTGATATCTTTCTGATTGATATTTTAATATATCAATATCTTTATGCTCTTCTAAAAATTTAAACATTTCAGTTGTCATATTATATGTCATTCTACAATCAACTAATGCATCATGGTAACCTTTTGTATCTACACCTAAACTTGGTGCTATCCTACCCATTGATGATGATGTTAAACCATTATCTCTTGTTGACGTACCAATTTCCTCAATAATATCTTTATATTTCTTATCTGTTTCTGCTAACTTTTTAAGTGTTGGTATATAATAATATTGTATAAATATCTTTGTATCTAATACTTTTTGTTTAAATTTTAAACCTGAACGACCACCAATCATATCCATATCAAAAATAGAATTCTGAAAAACCATTACTGGATTATCAAACCCATTCACCCAATCATAAAAATTTTCTATAACTTCTTGTTCATCTTTATATTCACCATCCCATGAACCATATTTATTAAATGATAAAACCTGTCTTGTTGGCATTGGTGTAAGTCTACCTTTACCCCATTTGATTTCTCCAATCTCAGTACCATCTTTCATTCGTTTTTTAATCTCATCACTTAAAAGAATTTTTTCATTGAAATTTTCACCTTCATTAAAATCAGGAAAATTAAATTCAGTTTGAACACCTGCAATTTGTGTTAACTGTTGTCTTTTTGAACCTCCGAGCCCTGTAGTTTCGGTATCAATAAATATCCAATTATTTGATAAACTCTTAACATATTCAATGAACTCGTCAATAGTTAAAAATTTATTAGCAGCACCTTCATTTATAAATTTTGTCAAATTAATTATATTCATTACCAATTTTTTTCATTTATTCTAATCCATTGTGTATCAAACTCTTGGTTCAATTTTTCTGTGATTTTAGGTATTACATTATAATTTGCTAAAAAACAAAGAACATCAGGTTGATTACTTTGCCCATTTTGTTTTTCTGTCCATGATTCTTCTTCTAAGAATAAACTCAAGACTTCTTTCATTTTTTCAATGTTATATGAATTTAAATCAAACCAAGAACTCCAAGGAATAAAATATGTTTTCTTTGAGTTAGATTCTTTTAAAAATCGTGAAAATTTCATTAACTTTTTTTCGTCTAACGGATTTTCAATATCATTAACATTATCCTTATTAAAATCATTAACAAAAACCATATCGTAGTATTTATTTAATATCTGTTTTGCTACAACATCTAAATCTACATCATCTTTTGCTGTTGAGTTAACATATTGTTGTATATCTTTTCGAGCATCATAATCATCTTGAGTGAATATTGCATCATTGAATTTTTGAATATCATCAGGTTGTAGTTTTTTATCTTGTGATAATAATTCTTTTATTTTATCCTGAACTGCCTGAAAATAACTATCAACATATCCTTGGTTTTTAGTATCAATCATTTTGAAACTTTTCTTTTATATATTAAAAATTTAGCATAAAAAAAGACACTACTTAGTGTCTTTTAGTTTTTCTTTTATCATTTTTTCAAAATATTCAGAATGATTTTCTATTTCATATTTTTCACAATATTCTTTCCATAATTCGTAAACCCTCGGATCTATCGAAAATGAAACCTTCTTTCTCTTTTGTTCATCAGGTATTTTATTCCTCATTATTTATTTTTCTTTTTTATTTTATATAAAAAAAATTAAAAAAAGTTATAATTATTTTTAATTGATTATCAATAAGTTATATTAATTGGTAAGTTTTTAGTAAAAAAATGGTAATTTTTGACTTTAAAACATTTATATATAGTAATAAAGAAAGTTATATTATTATGAAAAAAAATAAAAAAATATCAATATCAATATCTTTAGATCCTGAAATAATTAATTTGTTAAATCAAAATTTTACAAATAAATCAAAATTTTTAGAAAATTGTGCTATTGAAGAACTATGTAAAGATAAAGAATTCGAAGAAATATTAAAAAATAAAAAAATTATACTATGAAATTGACATATCAAAAATGTAAAGAAGAAGCATTAAAATATAAAACTCGTTCAGAATTTCAAAAAAAGAATCACAGAGCATATCAATTTTCTTATAGAAAAAATTGGTTAGATAATATTTGCGCTCACATGATAACATTAAGAAAGAAAAAATTCACTTTTAAAAAATGTGAAGAATTGGCATCTAAGTGTGAATCTAGAAACGAATTTAATAAAAAATATAATAGTGCTTATCATGCTACCACAAATAATAATTGGTTAAATGATATATGCGATCACATGAAGGAAATAATAAAACCTAAAGGTTATTGGACATATGATAAATGTAAAAAAGAAGCAATGAAATATAATACAAAATCCGAACTTGTTAAAAATAACAGTAGTGTTTATAATACAATAAATTTAAATAAATGGTTAGAACTATTAGAACATATGAAAATCATAGGAAACAGATATAATAAATGTATTTATGCTCTTGAATTTTCAAATAATCACACATATGTTGGGTTAACATATAATATTAAAAAAAGATATAATGAACACATATCAGATAAAAAAAGTTCAGTATATAAATATATAAAACAAACAAATTTAACACCTAAATTAATTAAATTGACAGAATACCTACCTGTTGATGATGCAATAAAAAAAGAAGAGTATTGGGTTAATTTTTATAGAAACAAAAATTGGATAATATTAAATAAGATAAAAACTGGTGCAGTTGGAAGTAAAATTGACATTTTAACAAAAGAATATTGTAAAAATCTTTCCAAATTATGTAAATCAAGAACACAATATTCTATTGAATATAATAGCGCATATAGAAAATCTCTAAAAAATAATTGGATTGATGAATTTTTTCCTAAAAAATATATAAATTGGTCATAAACTATGTTAACATTATTTTCTATATTAAAATAAAATTCACTAAATGATAGAAATTGATGGTAAAAAAATTTATTACCCAATTAAATATAGACCAAGAGATTATCAAATTGAAGCATTGGATTTTATTAAAAAATCTATAATGAATGGAAAAAAGTACTGCTTGCTTAACCTTCCAACAGGTCTCGGAAAATCATTCATTTCAGTTTCAATGTTCACTAATTGGTATTTGAACCACATTAATGTTGATGCTAAGTTTACTGTTCTAACAAATTCCAAAGTTCTTCAAGAACAATATTTAAGAGATTTTGACTTTATTAGAAACTATAAAGGACGTTCTAATTATTATTGCCAACACTATGATACTGATTGTGCGAATGGTGGAGAATTAAATAGGATTTTAAAAAGGAAATGTGATTCTTGTCCATATGAAACAGCAAAAAATAGTTGGATTCATGGTGGAGTATCTTTAACCAATTTCCATTTATTCAATACATTAGCATTACATCAAACAAACGTACTTGAACAAAGAAAAGCAAATGTTCTCATTATTGATGAGTCACACGATTTTGAAAATGTATTCTCAGATTTTTTATCAACTAAACTAAACGCCAATATTTTGAAGAGATGTGGATTCACATTAAAAGAAGTCGAAATTCTTGACAATAGATTTTCAAAAATAAAAAAACTCGAATCATATTTAGATTTTCTAGAACAGAAGTTAGTGCCAGATATGAAAAAGAAGTTAGAAACATATGAAAATAGAATCAAAACAACTTCAGACTTAACTAAAAAACGACAACTAACACAATTCATTCAATCATTATCAAGTAAGATATTATCAATAGATGGATTATTTAAAGCATATCAAGATAATCCAAGTAACATTGTATTAGATATTGTTAAGAATAAAAAAGAACAGATGTATTCGGGTATAGATTTAATCACTCAACCTATTTGGGTTTATGATTATATTCACGATTTTATATGGAAAAATTATGATCATGTTATTTTTATGAGTGCAAGTATATTAGATAAAGAACTATTTAGTTATATAAATGGATTAGAAGATAATTTAACTTCTTATTATGAAATAAGTACACCATTTCCAGCAAAAAATAGAAAAATATACTATATGAAAGTTGGTAAAATGAATTGGGGCAACAAAGAAGAAACTTTTAAAGAACAAATAAAATGGATTAAAAAAATACTAGCAAAATATAAAACTGAAAAAGGTATAATACATACGGTAAATTATGAATTAACTGAATGGATAAAAGAGTATATAGAAAATGATAGATTATTATTTCATGAAACTGGGGATAGACAGGAAATTTTAGATAAACATTTATATTCAAAAGAACCAACTGTTTTGGTAAGTCCATCAATGATGAGTGGAGTTGATTTAAAAGATGATTTGGCAAGATTTCAAATATTAATAAAAGTGCCGTATCCTAATATATCATCAAATAAAATAAAGGCAAGACAGAAAACTAACCCTACTTGGTATAATTGGAAAACAGCAGTTGACACAATTCAATCTTATGGTAGAGCGGTTCGTTCAGGTGAAGATTATGCTGATTTTTATATTTTAGATAGTAACTTTTCAGACCTTCTAAAATACACATCACACTATATCCCTAAGTATATGCAAAATGCAATTAAAACTTTAAATATCTAATAGATAGACATATTATAGTGAATGAAAGAAAAAAGAAATTAGATAAAATAAATGAGTTATGATATTAAATACATATATTTTGAAGTATATTGGATAGATGGTGACAATCCTATAAACCCTACACTACAAAATGAAAACGCTCTAATGTTTAAACCTCACACAAATTCCAATGGAGTTTGGGGTTATAGAAATGTAACAGAAACAAAAGGAAGAAATGAATTTGTTACTGTTGATCAAACTTGGGTTGATTTAGAAAAATACAAACCATATGAACATTACGTGGATATCAATGGTGGTAAGTTTTTAGAAGAGGCTATAAGTAAACTAAACAAAAAATTAAGAAAACCAAAATTAGAACAAATAGAATCCAATATATAAACAATGAAATTTATAAGATACAATGAAAATGTGATAGAAGAATATAAAATTCTCAATATAGAAACATTTCTCAACACCAACACAAGAATATGGACTATGGTTATAGATAATAAAAAATATTGTATATCTATTACTATTCCATGTATTAATGAAAACAAAAATATATGTGATATGATTGACAGACTTAAATTTAATTTAGATGCAGTAGAATATTATAATAAAGTTTATCCACACAAACCAAAATATGAATATAGAATAGAAGATGACAAATAAAACAATAGAAGAAAGATTTAAAAAACTATCACCAAGAGAGCACGTTCTTAAAAAACCAGGAATGTATGTTGGTAACATTGAATCTGAACCAAACAATATGTTTGTTTTTGAAGATATTAACGATTTCAAAGGCAACAAATTTACATATAAAGAAATAAATTATAATGCTGGATTTTTAAAAATCTTTGATGAAGTACTAACTAACGCATCAGACCACGCAATTAGATGTAAAGAAAATAAATGGAAACCAGTTACACACATAAAAGTTACTATTGATAAGGACAAAATTACCATAGAAAATACAGGTACTGGGATACCAATTCAAATGCATAAAGAACATAAAGTCTATGTTCCTGAACTTATATTCGGACACCTTTTATCAGGTGAAAATTTTGATGATAATGACCAAAGATTAGTTGGTGGTACTCATGGATTAGGTGTAAAACTAACAAACATATTTTCAACTAAATTTATTATTGAAACTGCTGATGGCAAAAAGAAATATAGACAAAGTTTTACAAATAATCTTCTAAGAAAGAACAAGCCATCTATTTCAGCATCAAATAGAAATTATACAAGAATAACATATTATCCTGATTTTGAAAAATTTGGATTAACTGAAATTACAAATGAAATGCAATCATTATTTCTAAGACGAGTTATTGATATTGCCGCATATATTCCTTCAGTTAAAGTATATTATAATTCCAAATTAATACCTATTAGAACCTTCAAAGATTATATTAAAATGTTCGGTGAAGAAATAGCAACAGAAGAAGTTACTGATAGATGGGAAATTGGAGTTGCTAAAACACAAATTGACAATTTTCAACAAGTGTCAATGGTTAATGGGGTAAATACAATATATGGTGGAACTCACGTCAATTACGTCACAAATCAAATAATTAAAACTCTTACTGAAAAATTAAACAGATCTCATAAAGGTTTAAATATTAAACCAAATTTTATCAAAAATCATTTATTCGTTTTTGTTAATTGCAAAATACCAAATCCATCTTTTGAAAATCAAACAAAAGAAAGATTAATGACAAGATTAACTGCCGATATGGTTAAGAACTTTGAGATATCTGAAAATTTTTATAAAAAGATTATTGCTTCAGAGTTGAAAAATGAAATTGTAAATTTCATAGCATTGAAAGAATTTCAAGATGCAAAAAAAGAAACAGGACAAAATTCAAGAAGGTCTAAACTCAAAATTTTAAAACTTGATGATGCAAACAAGGCTGGTACTAATGAATCTTCGAAATGTTCATTATTTTTAACTGAAGGTGAT
>Ga0210003_1001817_pt1 | contig 18474 bp, 22 predicted proteins | sample LantaG_FD_182804 | JGI IMG/M metagenome (GOLD analysis project Ga0210003, IMG submission 182804) | Deep subsurface microbial communities from Baltic Sea to uncover new lineages of life (NeLLi) - Landsort_02402 metaG (SPAdes) (version 2) | ecosystem: Environmental > Aquatic > Marine > Oceanic >...
TCTCTCTCTCGCTCTCTCTCTCTCTCTCTCTCTCTCTCTCTCTCTCTCTCTCTCTCTCTCTCTCTCTCTCTCGATCTCTCTCGATCTCGATCTCTCTCTCTCCCCCCCCCTCTTTCTCTCTTCTTCTCTCACGCCCCGGAGTGCGCCACGGGCTCGGTCACCAGCTTCCCGCCCACCACCCGCGTCACAAACTGCTCCGGGACCGGCAGCTCCGTCGGACCTCCTCCTCCGCTTCCTTCTTCTTCTCCCTCGCCGCCGCCGCCGTTTCTCTTCATCGCTTCTTCTTCCTCCTCGCTCTCCGGCAACACGATGTTCACCTCGGAGCACTGCGCCGTCGTCACCTGCGCGTCCCCTTCCACGCTGGCCCTCGACAGCAGCAGCGACACCCCGCTGCACTTGTCCAGGGCCCAGGTCGCGACCAGGCCCTCTCCATTTTTCAAAACTATCTTGGAGGAATTCACGGCCTCGACCGACGCGACGACGCCGCCGTCGACCTCCACCGCCACCCTCGAGCAGCTGTCCACCGAGACCGCATTCACTTTCCCCACGATCTTGACGACGACGTCGGAGCAGCCGAAGACGTAGACTGACTGCTTGGCAGAAGCGCCGTCGACGACGATGGGAGCGGAAGGGTCGTGGTTTTCTTGGGGGCCGCCTCCGCGGTAGTTCTCGACGACCCACTTCCTCCCTTGCTCGCAGGCCAGGCGCGGCGGCGGGAGCGGGCGCGAAGAGGAAGAGGCGGTAGTGGTCCTCGAAGCAGCGCCTCCAACACCAGCAGCGGGAGAAGGGGTGCTCGCAGCTCCAGGCACGGCGCCGGTCCTGTCGCCCCTGTTCTTGGACTTCATGTCGTCGGTCACTTTTTTGAGGCCCTTGGTCGCGCCGTCGCCCTTGCTCGCGATCGCGGCGAGCACCGCAGCCATGCCTCCTCCTCCACCGCCAGAGGAGGCAGCAGGAGCAGCAGCAGCAGCGGTTGGGGCCTCCTTCTTGAGCAGAGAGCCGGGCCCTCCGGGCGGAGGAGGAGGAGGAGGCGGCGGCGGCGCGGCCCTTCGTTGCGGAGCAGCAGGAGCAGCAGCAGGAGCAGCACCCGCGCTTCCGCCTCCGCCGACGCCCCACGCCGGCCCCTGCGGAGCCGTGACCCTCACGTGCTCCCTCAGCGCCGTCGCCACGCCCCGCAGCTCCCGCAGCCAGAGCGCCTGCGCCTCCGCCGCGGGCTCCTGCGAGGCCGAGCCGCCGCCCCGAAAGTCCGCTGCCGCCTTGTTGGCGAAGAACTCGGCGGCCTGCCACGACTCGTCGACGTGCTGCGGCGGGGGGGACATCCCTGGCGTGGTGGGTGGGTGGGTGAATGAGAGAGAGAGAGAGAGAGAGAGAGGGAAAGGAAGGGAAAGAGTGAGAAAGGAAAGAAAGAGATGAGACGACGACGACGACGACGACGACAGCGACGACGGCGACGACGACGACGGCGGAAAGAAAAAAGGGGGGAAACTCTTTTCTTTCTCTTCCTCTCTCTCTCTCTCACCGCAGCTGGGCCCGCTGTACGCCACCCACAGCAGCGCCGGGATCAGCTCCGCGACCGCCTTGGCCTGGTTCAGCCTCCTCGGCACCGCCTTGCCCCTCCCGCCGGGGGGGTTGGCGAGCCCCTGGGCCTCCTCGGCGACGGCGGCGACCGGCGCGAGCAGCAGCTCGAGCGCGGCGTCGTCGTTCGCGGCGGCGCTCGAAGAAGCGACCTGCTTCAGCACGGCCTCTTCCGCCGCGAAGGCCCTCTCCAAGACGCCTGTTAAAGCTTCTATCCCCGGGTCGCCGCCCGTCTGGGAGCAGGCAGCGCGGAGCTGGCGCAGGGCCGGGGTGACCCGCGAAGACCAGTCACTGAGAGGTGAGCTTGAAGTCGAGGTCGAGGTCGAAGGAGCGAAATTCGACGGAGCGGCAGCAGTGGCATTTGTCGTCGCACCCACGGCCGCTCCTCCTGCTCCGACCCTGTTCAGCACGGACTGGTCGTGGTGGTGGTGTTTTTGTGGTTTTTCGAAGAATTGATGCGGATAGCGATTGGAGGGGGAACGTGAGCGTGAGAAGAGAGATTGAGGGTTGTTCGGTCGACTGACCATCGATCAATGGCATCTTCTTCTCCTTCTTCTCCTTCTCTATTTCAGAATTCACCTCGAGCCTGTCCGCCAGGGCGTGGAGGCGCTCCACGGCCGGCGCCAGGTCACCTGAAGAGTCTGTCTTGCGGAACATGGTTCGCCAGGAAGACGAAGAAGAAGAAAGAAGCGGAGCAGCAAGGAGGCCAGCGAGGAGTTGAGCGAGCGAGAGCTTTCTTTCGTCGAGAGAGAGTGAAAAGGCGAGAGAGAGAAAAAAAATCAAAGAAAATCAAAGGCTTCTTCTCAAAGCACTATTCCGAGCCTCTTACTTCTTCCTCTTCGCTCTTCGCTCTTCGCTCTCGCTACCGCTTCCGCAGCGCGAGCGGAGTCTATCAATCTTTCTTCCGTCCAGCTGTAGCGCACACACACGCCCCCTCCCTCGCGGCTGCACGCAAACCGACACAACACCCGGAGCGATGCTCGGCGCTTCGGCCGCTCGAAGCGGCGTGTCGACGACGGCAATTCTGCCGGCGTCTCCGTCGTCGTCCTCTCGCGTCGTCCGCCGCGCCTCCCCTGCTTCCACCTCCTCTGCTGCTCTTCCTCGCCTCCGCGTCGTCCCCGACGCGCGCCGTGCGTCTCGCACGCTCGGATCGGTGAGTTTTGGATTTTGAATTCAGGGGTTTTTCTGAGAAGAGAGAGAAGAAAGACGAGGAGAGAGAAATCGAAACGCCGACGACGACGGCCAGCACGAGCAAAAAGAAAAACCATTTCCCTGTCTCTGTTTTCGCGCCTCTGCTTCGTTCTTTATGCCCTCGATCTATCTCTCCGTTCAGATGGGTAGATCTCATCGAGTAGAAGCCCCGATCGCGGAGATATTGGGTACTTTTCAGCCGCGATTGGAGCGCCTGCGAATTGGAAAAAAAGAAAGACAAGGGAACATCGCTTCTTCTTTTTTCTTTTTCTCTTCTTCTAGACGTTGGTGGCAGAGAAAAGAGAGAGAGAAGAGAGCTGACGAGTTCCCTTTCGCGTGGCGTACGCGCTCGCGATGCCCGATCCGCCCCCCGCGGCGCTTTTTGACGCCGTCAATTGGCGCTCTCGAGCGGGGATGTCGAGCAATCGTGGCTGTGTTGAGGGAGAAGGAGAGGGATTGGAGCACGGACCGTTGTCGGCTTCTCGTTTCGTTTCTTTCTTTCTTTTTCTTTCTTCCACCTCGACCCTGATTTTCTTTCTTACCTTTTTCCTTCCTTGTTCCACCTCTTCTTCTTCTTCAACAGGCCGTCTCCGGCAGGGAGGCCTCGACCTCGACCGTTGAGGCCAACGGCGTGGCCCTCAACGGCAGCGCCCTCAACGGCTCTGCCGCTCTCCTCAACGGTGCAGCAAACGGCGTCAACGGCTCTCCTTCTTCCGCCCTCGCCGCCGCCGCCGCCGCCGCGACCATCGACGTGGTCGTCGACGCGTCCAGCGTCATGGACCCCTGCGAGGTCGGGCAGCTCGAGGCCTGCGCTCAGGAGCGCCTGGCCGAGAGGGACGCCGACGAGGCCGCGCTGCTGGCGCGGGAGGCGGCGCAGAAGGCCGAGACGAGGGCCGGCAGGGGCGGCGGGCGCGGCGCCTCGGCCAACGAGGCCAGCAGCAGTGGCTCGAACGCTGCTGTCGCGACGAAGAAGAAGGCCAGCACCCCTTACTCTGCGCCCGGCGGCAGGTGGGGCCGCTTCCGCAAGTACAGCGCCCTGCAGCGCTCGTTCGAGATCTGGTCTTTCGCGGTCGTCTTCTTCTTCAAGCTCTGGCTTGTGGGCAGGTCTTGGACCTACCCCAAGAAAAAGGGAGGGATGACCCCAGAGACCGTTTCGGCAAGGAGGGCGACGCTGGCTTCCTGGCTGCGCGAAGGTTTGGTCAAGCTGGGCCCGACTTTCATTAAAGTCGGGCAGCAGTTTTCGACGCGCGTCGACGTGCTTTCGCCCGAGTTCGTCGCGGAGCTCGAAAAGCTCCAAGACAACGTGCCTCCCTTTGACTCCAAACTCGCCGTCGCCACCGTCGAGCGCAATTTGGGCGGCCCCGTCTCGGAGCTCTTTGACGAGTTCGACCCCGAACCCATCGCCGCGGCGAGTCTGGGCCAAGTCCACCTCGCCAGGCTCAACGGCGAGCGCGTCGTCGTCAAGGTCCAACGCCCTGGCCTGAAACAGCTCTTCGACATCGACCTCAAGAACGTGCGGCTGCTGGCGCGCTGGCTGCAGGCCGTGGACCCCAAATCGGACGGCGCGGCGCGAGACTGGGTCGCGATCTACGACGAGTGCTCCCGGATCCTCTACCAGGAGATCGATTACACCTTGGAGGGTAAAAGCGCAGACAGGTTCCGCGAGTGCTTCAAGGACACCGACTGGGTCAAGGTGCCCCGTGTTTTGTGGGAGAGGACGGCCTCGGAGGTGCTGACGATGGAGTACGCTCCCGGCATCAAGGTCAACAGGGCCGCCGAGCTCGACGCCGCGGGCGTTGACCGATCCCTGCTCGCTCGACGCACCGTGGAATCTTACCTGCAACAACTGCTCACGCACGGCTTCTTCCACGCCGACCCGCACCCTGGAAACGTCGCCGCGGACGCCGGTGCCGGCGGCGGACGCCTCATCTACTACGACTTCGGGATGATGGGCCAGATCCCCACCGACGTGCGCGGCGGCCTGTTGGAGCTCTTCTACGGCGTTTATCAAAAGGACCCCGACAGGTGCATCGACGCGCTGTTCGCGATGGGCGTTCTGGTTCCCGGTGGGGACAGGACGGCCGTGAGGAGGACAGCGCAGTTCTTCCTGGACTCGTTCCAGGAGAGGCTGGACGCGCAGAGGGCGGAGGCCGCGGCGGTGAGTTTTTTTTTTAAGAAGTTTTTTGGAGACGACAAAGGGGGAAAAAAACGAAAACTTCAAACCTCAAAAACTCACTTTCTTTTCTCTTTTTCTTTCTTTCCTCCATTTCCAATCCCCCAACAACCAAACCAAACCACCATCACCAAAATATCAGGATCCCGAGGCCTACCGCTCGGGCTTCAAGCAGGAGGCCACCAAGGAGGAGAAGAAGGCCAAGCGCAAGCAGATCCTCTCGACGATCGGAGAGGACCTCTTGCTCGCCTCGGCAGACAAGCCCTTCCGCTTCCCCGCCACCTTCACCTTCGTCGTTCGTTCTTTTACCGTTCTCGACGGCATCGGCAAGTCGCTCGACCCCAGGTTCGACATCACCGAGATCGCTGCCCCCTACGCGCGCAACCTGCTCCTCGAGGCGGACAAGGGCGGGATCCCCGGTTCCGCAAAACTCAAACAAGAGTTTAGCAAGTCGCTGGCGAGGCAGAACAGGGCTGTCAAGAATTTGTTCACGAGCCCCAACACGATCGAGGACATTTCTAAAACTGTGATGGCCCTGGAGCGCGGCGACCTGAAACCCCGAGTGCGCGCCTTAGAGGCCGAGCGCGCGCTGGAGCGCGTGGCGGCGATGCAGCGCGTGACGGCCGCGGCGGTCGTCGCGTCGGCGCTAGTCAACGTCGGCACCGTGTGCGCCGTTTCGGCGCTGGGTGCCGCGGCGACGGCGGCGTTCGTGGCTGCGGCCGGGGCCGGGGTGCTGGTGCTGGCGAACGCGTTCAAGGTGAGGACGCTGGAGAAGAAGGAGGCGCAGCTCTCCGGGGCGTGAAGAGTTTTTGAGTCTGTTTTTCCCAAGGAGAGAGAAAAAGAGAGAGAGAACGAGTTTTTTTATTTTGTTTTTTTTCAGCGAGTTTCTTTTTCTACCTCTTCTTTGATTCTTTCAGAGCTCTCTCGCGAGAGAGAGCAAGAGAGAAAGAGAGAGTTCTTTTTATCTATTTTTATTACGGGCGAGTGTGTGTGTGAGACAAAACAAAACCAAACAAAAAGAGTGAGACAAAAGAGAAAGAGAAGAAAGGTTCAAAGAAAGAAAAATCCGTCACTCGCTGCTGCTGCTGTTGTTGCTTACATTTTTTTCATTTTGTCGCCTCGTCCTCGCTCATCAGAGCAGACGTAGAAGAGGAGGAAGACGACAGGGGCCTCAGCGCCGCGGCGTCGTCCTCGTCGGCGTCGCTCTTGCCAGAGGAAGAAAGAGCAGCCTTTTCATCTTCTCCTTCTTCTTCAATTAACTCCGGCTCCGGGAAAAACACCAGCTGCACCGCCAGCCCGCCCAGACCGGCAGCGTTCGCGGCAAAGATAAAGGTCAGAAGGTACGACAGGCCCCTGCCCACCGTCCTGAGCGTCACGGCGATGTTATGCGCGGTATACCCTTCGGGGAGCTCAAAGGTCTCGAAGAAAGCATCCACTCTAGTGCAAACCTGCCAGAGCAGGAAAGCACACACCCCGGCCTGCAAGGCGCCCACGGCCGCCCTCAGGGGCGTGGCTCGCACGGGCTTCTGGTTGCGTCTGGAGAGCTCCGAGGCCTGGTCGGCGATGAAGTTTTGGCGGCGCTGCTCTGGAGTTGAGTTTTTGTCATCTGTCGAGCTACTTCCTCCTCGGGCGATCCTGGTGCTGGTAGCAAAGTCTGCCCTCCTCCTCAGGAGCCTGAACGCGAAGACGACCAGGAGCACGACATAGGCCGCTCCGGCGACGTTGCGCAGGAAGTCGCTGCCCGCGGTCGGGTCATAAGGGATCTTGGCCGGCAAGGAGGAAGAAGAGGCTGCCTCCTCGGCCGCTGACGCTGCGAGCGCCGAGAGGCAGAAAAAGAGCATGGCCGCTGCTGATGATGATGCTGAAGAGGCCGAATTGCCGGCCTTGGAGGTCTCTAATTGGCTTTCTGTTTCCACAAGGTGAACATCGACACCGTCACGGCCCTCGCAGTGGGAACGGAGAGGAAGAAAGAGGCGCTGCGGGGGAGGAAGCGAGGAAGAGAATGATGGAGCGACAGAAAGCCGCCGAGTCGAATTCGGATTCGGCAGGGTGATGCTGCTGCTGCTGCTTCGACTATTCCAATTCGGCACGGCAACGGCAGCGGCAGCAGCAGCGGTAGCAGCAGCAGCGCGGGCTGAAAAGGAGGAAGACGACGCCGCGCGGCCAGAGGCTGCGCGGGCTGCCGTTGTTGAGCAGGAGGGAGAGGAAGATAAGAGAGGCATTGGTTTTTTTACTAGAAGGAGTTTGATTTTTTTTATGGAAAAAAACGTTCACGTTTGCAAAAATAAAACTTCAACAGAGAAAACAGTGCGCCACCGCCCCGTGGCACGGAGAAAGAGGGATATTTAGAGGGGGGCAAAAAACAGAAAATCAAATAAAGGGTAATGGTTGATAATGAATGAATGAAAACGGTGATTATTAACAGGTGTGGAAAGGTCTCGCTCCTTTTCCTTTATTTTCTTTTTTTTTTCTTTTCTTCACGCCGCCGCGGCCGGAGCAGCAAAGGCAGCGTCAACAAAGTCCGACGCCGCCGCCTTCACTTCCTCCTCCTTGCCCTCCTCACCCTCCTTCATCCACGCGTCCAGCGCCTCTCCGCCGATTTGCAGCGCCCCGCTCGCGACGCGCCCGCGCCTCCTCTCGGCCAGCTCCCCCTCCGCCTCGAGCGCGGCAGCCAGCGCGTAGTCTTTTCCGAACCTTCCTTGCCTCTCAAACTCCTTGAAAAAGTTTTTCATCGCCTCATCGAAGTCGAAGTCGTCGAATTGGGAAGGGGTGGAGTCGCGAGGAAGAGGAGAAGCAGGAGCAGTGTCGGCGACGAGAGGAGGAGCAGGAGGAGAAAAGGCGGCCGCCCTCGCGTCAACGTTGAGCGCAACCAGGAAGTGCGGCTGCGCCATCAAGCAGCCTCCGCCGCCGCCGCTCTCGTTGTCCCAAGGCTGCTGCTCAAGCTGCGGGACCTCCTCCTGGTTGCGGTGGACGAGCTCGCCCGAGGCGACGGCGTGCAAGCCCTTGCCCCCGTATTTTCCGCTTCCGGTGGCGGTTTTTGGCGGTTGCTGCGGCGTCGGCGGAGCAGAAGCGAGCTGCTGCTGCCCCTCAGGAGACTCCGGGCAGCAGCGCGGCTTCTTCGAGTCTCCTTGCTCGTCGTCTTCCGTCTCGGTCGAGGGCGTGCGGTACCTTTCCTTGTTGTTGCCGTTGTTGCCGTTGTTGTCGCCGTCGCCATTGCCGCCGCCCTTCCCTCCGTCTCCGCCGCCGTCGTCGCTGCGGTTGCCCCTCGAGCGCTTGTTGCTGCGAATCGCGTCGGAGCGCGCCTTGCCGGCGCGGGACACCTTCTTCTTCATCAGGCAGGCGCAGCAGCTGTGGTGGGTGGGAGTTGGTGGTTGAAGAAGAAAAAAGGGGAAAAAAGAAAGAGGTGAGTAAAAAAAAGAGGGAAAAAACTCGAAACCCTAACATGGTTGTTTAAAACCACATTGAGTACTTGTTTGTCAACTCCCCCTTACAAAACTCTTTTCTTCTCTTCCCACTACTCACTTTCTCTGCAGCTCCCCGGTCTTGACGTCGCGCCTGAACGCCCCCAGCCACTTGGTGTGAGCCCTCTGCTTGCAGTAGCGCACGAGGTACCAGCCCTGCTCCGGGAAGAAGCGGCGCGCGGCGGTCTCGGCGCGGGCCGCGGGGACCCACTGCAGGAAGATGCCTCCGCCGGCGGAGGAGCTCGAGCTCGCGTCTGCGTGCGCGTTGCAGAGGCGGACGCGCTTGTTGTTGTTGACTGTCACGCTGTCGGGGCAGTCTTCGACCTGAGTGGTGGTTGAGGTAGGAGGAGTCGAGGGAAGAGAAAAGAGAAGGAAGGTGAGTGGAGAAAGAGAGGGAGAGAGAAAAAAAGAAGACAAAGACGAAGACGAAGACGAAGAAAATGAGAGAGTGAAAAAAGATTTCCCCCTTTCTCTGCTCTCTCCTCTCTTACCTGGCAGGTCCTGTCGGCGCCCGACCCCCTGGTGGCGGGCGTCTCCCTGTCCTTGAGGACGATCTTGGCGAAGGCCGTGGGGAGCCTCAGGTCGTCGCGGTCGCTGTGGTGTGGGGGTTGGGTTTTTTGGAGGGAGAGAGAAAGAAAGAGTTGAGAGTTGAGCGAGCGAGAGAGAGAGCGCGCGCGAGAGCAAGCGAGAGCGAGCGAGAAAAAGAAAAAAGCGAGCCGAAAGGGGGATGACGGCGTCGAAAAAAAAAAAGTCTCGGATAAAAAAGTCCATGCAAAATTCGGAACTCCGAATTCCTGCTCCTCTTTCCCCTCTGCCGTTGTCCCACCGCCTCCAAGAGTGCACTCTCTATAAATCCAATGGTAAAGAGCAAGCAGGGTAAAGAAAGAACGTGCGCTCGTGACAGCGATTTGGGCCAAAGATCATTCGCGTCGGCTTGGGGGGACGTCATCGGCCGGTGGGTCGGTCAATCGAGCGGGAAGCTTTTTTCAAAACTCCCCTTTGAATTCGACCGCTTGCCGTGCACTATGCTGCCCGCATTTTGCCAGCAGGCTCACGAATCATTCTTTGCATCCTCTCTGGGGGGATGGGGCGTGGAAAGAACGACGACAGAGCTCTCAGTGCCCCGCAGCTTTTTTCGAAACGATTCCAGCCCGATGGGTAACTGAAGCGAACGAACAAAAAAACCAATTGAAAAAACTACTCACTTCGTCAGCGGCCGCGGCGTCTTGCGGCACCCTGCCTCTCCTTCGCAGTCTTCGTGCAATTGCGTGCAGAACTCAGGGATCGCGTTCAATGGGGTGAGGGAAGAGATGGGGATCATTGTGTGTTGGTGGAAGAAGAAGAAGGAAAAGAAGAAACGATGGCTAGGTCGACAAAGGGAAAGACAGCTGAAGAAGGAAAAAAAGTGTTCTGGATTTCTCGGCCTCTGAGATTTTGCTTCTCTGATGTTGTTTTTTTTACTCACTCACCCCTCTCGCTCTTTCCCCCTTCCTTCTCTCGTTCGCGCCGCTCGCCCAATCTCTCTCCCCCTCTCTCTCTCTCTTCAAATAATAAACTAAATCAAAAAAAAGCCAAAAAAAAAATCCAAACTCTTCATCTCTCTCATGCCGCGACTCCGACGATCTCCTTCTTCTCGACCCCGCCCTTTGCCCCCGCTCCGCTCGCGCCTCCTTGCCTCTCCAGCGCGTCCTCGGCGATCGCCTTGGCAGCCAGCTTCCCGGACAGCACGGCCCCCTCCATGCTCGCCAGGTACTTCTGCTTGGTGTAGTCCCCGGCAAGGTAGAAGTTGCCCACGGGGGACCTCTGCAGGGGCCTGGCCGGCTCGCAGTTGGGGATTGTTTTATAAACGCTCATTGGCGTCTTGACGACGATGGACTTGCGGAGTTTTGCCTTGGACCCGTCGGCGGAGATCTCGGTGGGGAAGAGCCTCTCGAGCTCCTTCATGGTCGCGTCGACGATCTCGGCGTCGGGCTTGCCGATCCAGTCGTGGGCAGGGGCGAAGACGAGCTCGAGCATGGAGCGGTTGTCGTCGGCGTACTCTTTGCAGCTGAGAGAGAGAGAGGAGAGAGAGTTGTGAGTTGTGAGTTTTTCTTAGAAGTTTTTTTTGGGGGGGTGAGTTTTGAGGTGTTTTTTTTTTATGTGTTTCTGACTTTTTCGACGCAGCGCATCTCTCCTTTTGCGATTTCGAGCCGCGAGAAAGGAAAAGAAAAAGGCGAAGAAAGAGCAAGGAGAAAGAAGGAGGAAAAGAGAAAGGAAGAAATAAACTTTGATGACGACGGGAAAAAAAAACCCGAGTTCGAAGCAAAAAAAAAAAAATCCTCTTCCCCAAAACTCACGTCGTCGACATGTCCGCGTAGACGCTCAGCAGGTCCGACCTCGAGAACAGCAGGTGGTCGACCGTCGTCAGCTTGCGGTCAAACCACAGGTGCACATTGATCACGGGAACGCCAACCAGCTTGTCGAGCTTGGAATAGTACGGCATCTTCTTCCAGGTCTCGGGCACGATCTTCTTGACGATGTCTACGGGCATCGCGGAGACGTAGACGTCGCCCGTGACGGTCCTGCCGTCGACGAGCTTGAAGCCCGTGACCTGGCCCGTGGCGTCGTCGAGCTGGATCTCCTTGAGGCGGGCGTTGAAGACGACGCCAGGGTTTGTTCCGTCGGACTCGGAGGAAGAAGAAGAAGATGAAGAAGAGGTCGAAGCTGCTGCTGCTTCACTTCCTCCTCCCAGATTCCTCCTCGCCGTCTCGACAGCCCGGTCGAGGATCGGCTGGCAGAGCCTTTCGGGCGGCATGCCATCCAAGAACGCCATCTTGGACCCGTGCCTCTCCTGCAAGAACCTGTTGAGGGCGATGAGAACGCACTGCATGCTCAGTTCTTCGGGGTTGATGAAATTCAAAGCCTTGGCCATCGCGATAAAGACCTCGTCGTTGACCCGGTCGGGAACGCCCTGCTGCCGCATCCACTCGGTGACCGTCTTGTCGTCCTGCGCCTCGACGTAGGCCTGCCCGCCCACGATGGCAGGGATCAGCCCGATCGCGAACTTGATCTTCTCCGGCCAAGTCAGCATTTCGTTGTTTCTCAGAATCGCGACGACGCCGTTGAAAGGGGCGGGCAGCCACTCGGGGAAGTCGAACCTGGAAAAGGCCCCGGGCACGTCCCTGGAGGCGAAGATCATCGAGTGCTCCTTCCACTGGAGCCTGTCCTCGATCTCGAGCTCCTTGAACAGGTTCTGGACGTTGGGGTAGGCCCCGAAGAAGATGTGTAAGCCTGTTTCGTAAGCGTCGCCGTCGGCGTCGCGCCAGGCGGCGACCTTGCCTCCGAGGAGGTCCCGGCCTTCGAGGACGATGGGGATGTGTCCCGCGTCGGCGACGTACTTGGCCGTGGAGAGGCCGGCGAGGCCTAGAGGAAGAGGAAGAGGGAAGAAGAAGAAGAAGAAGAGAGGTGTCGGGGTTGAGAAAGGAAAAGAAAAGAGAGGTGAGCAAAAGAGGAAGGAGCGAAGAAAAGAAAAGAAAGAAAGCTAGCCAATTGCTCATATTCGCGTCCTCTCCGTTTTCCCTCCACGACATGCATCCTCCCAATTTTGATACCAGGAGGAGCGCATTGAGATGCAATTTTCATCTATTGCTCTCGGACACAAAAAAGAAAGAAAGAAAGAAACAGAGAGACCCCTCCTCTTACCGGCTCCGGCGATCACCACCTTGAGCGGCTTGGCCGGCCGCGCGCTTGCCGCCAGCGACGAGCTGAGCTGCGCCGCCTCGACGAACGGGCCCGAGTTGTCGATGTCCGGGCGAGGGTAGTCGCGGGCGACGACCTGAGAGTGAGGGTGGGGAGAGTGTCGGAGGGAGAAGAAGAGAGGGAGAGGGAGGAAGCGCGGGGAGGTGAGAAGGTGGGATTGATTTGCTCTCTCTCTTTTCGCTAGCGGCCACGACGACGTTTCTCGCATTTCGACGTCGACGACGCCTCTCTCTTCCTCTTTCTCTCTTCCTTCTCTCGTTCTCCCGGGAAACACGACATTGCTTCCCTCCGTACCTGGAGGGCCTTGTGACCCGCTCGAGAGCGACGGGACGGCGCGGAGGCGGCAGCTCGGAGCGCCGAGGCCGGGGTCGGAGCGCGGGAGCGAGAGGCCGACGACGAGTGAGACGTCGACGCCGTTGCCGCCGTCGTCGGCTTGAGCATCGTCGTTCGCATTCTTATGGAGAGAGAAGCTCTGCACGCGATGGCCGGGGCTCTGGTGCGATGAGGGACAAGAGAAAGCTTCTCTCCTGTCGAACGCTGCGAGTGCGCGAAAAGAGAGCAGAAGCGAGAGCACGACAAAGCTTTGAGAAGAGAGAGATTTGTGCAAGTTGAGGGAGATAACGAGAGAGAAAAAAACGACGACGAGCTTTCGCCTCTCCTCGGCCACCCAAATAGTCTACAAAAAGCTCTCCACTTTCACTTCTTCACGCCTTGTCCAGCCCGCGAGACCAGCCCCCGACGGGCGCGTCGGAGTAAGACGCGGGGTCCATCGGGTCGATGGCCGCCTCAGAAGCGGCAGAAGCAGAAGCTCCTCCTCGACCTCCACCTCCTCCGCCCCTTCCTCCAAATCCACCACTTCCTCCTCGACCCCGGAACCCGCGCCCGGCGTTCCTCGCAGCCTGCTCCGCGGCCCTGCCCGCGGCCACCCGCGATGCGTGGGTCATCTGATGTTGCTGCTGGTGCTGCTTGTGGTGGTAGCTTTGCTGAAACTGAGCAGGAGGAGGTTGAGGAGGACTGAAGAAGCCGCCGTCCCGGTAATAGCCGAGTCCCGTCTCCCCCATCTTGAAGCAGAAGCCCGCGCGCGCTCCCTCGAAACGGTCGCAGGGTGAGAAAGAAGGAGGAGATAGAGCAGCAGCGGGAGGCGGCGCGAAGCCGTTGTTGTTGTAAAACTGCTGCTGCTGGAACTGAGGAGGAGCCCCCCCCCAAGCTTGGGGCTGCTGCTGCATTCCGGGGGGCCACGTCCACGACCTCTGCCCCGTGGCGAAGCAGTAGAAGTAAGGGAGGCCTCCGTGTCGCGGGTCCTGGGCCGAGTACCAGGTTTGCTGTTGTTGTTGTTGGTGGTGGGGCTGCTGCGGAGCGGGAGCGGGAACGGAAGAAGAAGGTGGAGGTTGAGGTCGAAGAGGTTGAAGAAGTTTGTTCGCCTCTGCCGTCGATTGATTGCCGTCGCCGCTTCTTCCGCCTGCAGGCTTCTTCACGATGCCTCGCGCCGCGAGCCGCGCGAGCAGCAGCGGCGGGAGGGAGGGCTTCGTGGAGGGCTCCTCTCCTGATGCTGCTGCTGCAGTGGGGCCGCCTGCTTGGCCATCGTCGTCGTCGTCGGCCATTGAAAAAGACAAACAAAAGAAAAATACGAAAAAATGAAAAAAAACGGCGACGACCTCGACCCTTTTTTTTCCTTTTCCTTCTTCCCGCAAGCCCCTCAAGAGAACCTCCCCCGACGAAAGCTCTCAGAGATCCAACCAATTCAATAAAGGCAAGTTGTAGATGTTTTTTCTTTTTTCGTTTTCAATAAGAAAGAGTAGAAAGGGTGGAAAGCAGGTAAAAGAAAAAGAGGCACTTTATTTTCTTCGTTTTTTTTCTTCTTCGTTTTTTTTTTCAAAACAAGTTAATGGTCTCCCTCCTCAAACGCCTTTTCCCCCATCTGCCTCGCGACCTCCTCCTCGGCGAACATCGCCGAGACCTCCTCCTCCTCGTTTGCGTATTCAGCAGCAGCAGCGGATGCGGATTCGGCGGCGACCCAGTCCCTCTGCTGCGACGAGACGTCTGCTGCTGCTCCCCCTGCTGCCAAAGTCAAAGTCGAGGAGGAGGCAGGAGCGGTGGCAGCGACAGGAGCGGCAGCAACGGGAGCGGCAACAGCGGGCGCCGCCACCGCCGCAACAGCAGCAATAGCAGCGCTCTTGTTGGGATGCCCGACGATCACGAACCCTCCGGGCCCATAGACTACCTGAGCCTCCCAGGAACCCTCCCCGGCGCGAGAGTAGGAGGTGACGACCAGCGTATAGGTCTTGCCCGCGACCAAGGGCAGACCGGAGAAGCCGCACTTGCCTGCGTGGGCGCCGCCCTCGCCGTCGTTGCCGAAGTCGTCGTTGCCGCGGAGGAGGTCTGCGAGCTGCTTGGTCTTGTCGAAGGCGGACGTGGCGTAGACGAAGCAGTAGTTGTCCTGGAGTTTTTTTTTTTTTTTTTTTTTTTTTTTTAAATTTGAAATCGAGAGAGAGCCCCGCGAGTGAGTTTCAACTTTTTCTTTCTCTTCTCTCTTCTTCCTCTACTATTAACAATTCTACTCACCCAGGGCTCCCCGGCGTACGCGGTCGTCGCAGAGGGCCCCGCGGTCACCACCAGCCCGTAGTCCCCCGTCGCCGAAGGACTAAACTGCACGGCCTGGAACCTGACGTCGCGGCCGATGGGGCCGGCCAGCGCCGAGCCCGAGGCGATCGGCCTCCACCAAGTGTCGCTGCCTCCCGAAGAACTGCTGCTGGTCGAGCCGGAGAACTTGGTGACGGCCGAGCCCGCGGGAGGAGGCGGAGTAGGGGGGCTGGTGGGCACGGGCGTCGGAGGGCTGGTGGGCGCGGGCGTCGTCGGAGGCGGGGGCGGCGGCGGAGGAGAAGGCGGCTTTGTCGTCGCAGGCGGCGTCGCCACCGGGCTCGTCATCGGCGTCGGCGCCGGGCTCGGAGGCTGCGGCACCGTGGCCCCGCAGCTGTCGCACCCCCCGGCGCTCTTGGAGCAGCCAAAGTCGTGCGTATAATAGATGCCGTACCTCGAAGAACCGGCGTTGATCGCCACGCCCGACCCAAGGGTATCAAATCCGCAACGCAGAATGTTGGTCCTGTGCCCGCTCGAGCACATCCACGCAGCGCAGACCGCCAGGACCGTCTGCTGCCCCGCGGCGATGTTCTCGCCCACGAAGGCCGAAGGGTACCCGAACTTTTTGGTGATCCTCGTCGCCGCGCTGGTCCTGTCGGCAGAGTTGTGCGAGAAGAAGTTTTTGGTGGCCATCTCCGTCGAGTGGGACCTGGCTGCCGTTCCGAGGATGCTGGCTCCCGATCCCGTGAGGACCAGGGGCTGCCTCTTTGGGGACAAGGCGCTGTTCCTCCACGAAGAGTAGGAGCAGGGGTAGATCGAGGAGTAGCGGTCGGGCTCGGTCCTCATGGAGTTGAGGCAGACGCCGAGCTGTTTTTTTTTGTTTTTTTTGTTTTTTGAGTGGTTCTTTTGTGAGGAACGAGAGGAGAGGCTGACGATGCCAGGGGGCGCGATCTCTCGCGAAGATGTTTTAGAAAGGAAGGAAGAAGAAGGAGAAATAGAAGAAGAGTTTTTTTATAGGGTGCAAAAGAAGAACGAGAAGAAGAAGAGCAGCGACGCGACGCGACGAACGACGCGAACGGCGGGCAAGGATAGAAACTGTATCTCCTTCTTCTCCCTCTTTCTCCCGCTAGGAGGCCTTCTTTTCCCGTTCCAACTTCGGAGAACGCAGAGGAATCTACGAAAGCGCCCATCTTGGGGGCGTTGCACCCAAAGAGACCGGCAGAGGCGGAGCGGCGGAGGGGTGCAAAAGAGGAAGATGGACGACAGACGAAATGCCAATTTTCGGTTTCGCTCGCCCACCATCTCTCAATCATCATCATCATCAATCTTCTTACCTGCGCCTCCACCCTCGCCGCGTCAATCCCGCTCCCGATGAGCAAGGTCGTAGGGCAGGGGACGGTCGCGTTGAAGGGCGAGGAGTCGGCCTCGGAGCGGGCCTGGGCCGGCAGTGCGCCGGCGACGATGGCGGAGACCTCCTCCGACGAGAGCGGGGCGCCTGGTTCGAAAAACGCGCCGCACGAGGAGGTCGTCGTCTCGTCCGCGGCCTGCTTGGCGCCCACGGCGCAGATCGTGGCCTCGACCGCCGCCGTCGCCGCGGCGGTGGCGGCGGCGACGGGGATGGAGTCGGATGATGCTGCGAAAGAGGAGGAGAGCGAGAGGAGCACGAGAGCTGTGAAGAGCCCTCGCGCGAGGTGCGGGAGAGAGGAGGAGGTTCTCTTCATTTTTGTTTCTTTTTTTGGGGGGAAGAGTCAGGGGCAAAAAGTGAAGAGAGTGTCGAGTTTTTTCTTCTTCTTCTTCTTTTCATCGTCATCTCCGCGCTCTCTTCTTCTTCCCCTCTTCCGCCACCACAACGCCGCTTCCAAAACAAAGCCAAACAGACAACCTCATCATCAATCTCATCATCATTACAATCACAATCGCAATCATCAAAATAATCAAACTGCAGCCCACGCCCTGTCCAGCTCCTCCCCTGTCAGCTCCGTGGGAACGTTTCTGCTCGCGACCACCTCGACGACCTTGTTGCCTTTCTCGGCCCTCACGGCCGCCACCAGCACCTCGGCGACGGCGTCCCTCGACACGGCCGCGCCGTGCTGCTCGTTCTCCCCGAAGATGGTGTCTTCGCCTGACAAAAAGACGCCTCCGGCCCCGAGTTCCTCGGGGGTCTTCGAAGCGAGCCCACCGGGGCGGACGACGCTCCACGAATCAAAGCCCGACTCTCGCAGCACGTTCTCGGCCGCGAGCTTTCTGGACAAAACACCCCCACTGAAGAGCTCGAGGAAGATAAACGCAGGGTTGTTCCCCTGGCCGATGGCCTTGCCGTTGGTCAGGATCGAAGACAGGAGCACAAACTTGGCTGTTTTGGCATGCGACCTGGCTGCCTTGATCAAATTGATGGTCCCGGCCCCGTCGACGGCCGCGGCGGTCTTCTTGTCGAGCGGCGAGCGGGGCCTCGAGCCGACGCAGCAGACGACCGCCGAGGTCTCCTCGCCGATGGCCTGGGCCAGCTCGGGGACGCTCATGGTCTCGAGGTCGAGGTCGACGATTTCGATTTTGTTCGACGACGACGAGGGCTGCAGCAGAGCCTCTTCGGCCTTTGCTCTGTTCCTCGCGCCGGCGCGGACGCGGTAGCCCGCTGCGACGAGCGCAGCGACCGTGCGCTTGCCCGTTTCTCCAGTGGCTCCTACGACGAAGATCGTCGCTGGAGGAACGATCGACGATGACGACGACGACGAAGCTGCGACGGCCGGCAGAGCGAAAGAAGAAGAAGAAGAAGCAGAAGAGAAGACGAGGGTCGAGGTCGTCGCTCCGAGCAAACAGAGGAGGTTGCTGCGACGCGACGACGTCGATCGTCGAGCATCATCGTCATCGTCTTCTTTCGCGGCGCCGGTCTCCTGCTGCTCGGCTGAGACAGGCTTGAAGCTCGCCCTCGCGAGCAGAGGCGTGGTTCGACATCTAGAGGACGCTACTCGATTGCGAGGGGCAATGCAAGGCCTGGCGTGGGCGCGGAGGAGCATGGCTTTTTTTGACGTGTGAGAGAAGTGAGAAAGGAGATCGAAGGTCTTCGAGAGGCGAAGAAAGAAAAAGTCTGAGTCCAACAACTTTGACGAATGAAAGGCATCGGCAATTCTTCGCTCTCACTTCCTTCTTTTCCTCTTTTTCTCCTCTTTCTCTCTTCCACCGAGCGCCCGCTCTCTTTCTTTCTCTCTTTCTCTCTTTCTCTCTTCCACCGAGCGCCCGCTCTCTTTCTTTCTCTCTTTCTCTTTCACTTCAGCGGCGCACACTCGCCATGGCGCCTCACAGCGGCGGCGCGCCCGGCGCTGCCGGAGACGTCTGCTCGGCGGCGACCTACAGCAACCGCGTGCTGAAGAGTAAGTGGTTGCTTCTTTTGATGTGATGGAAGCAGCAGCAGCGGCGGCGTCGAGAGATGCAATCACCGACGACGACGAGGGCATGCCCCAGCTGCCCTTTTTGACGCCTCTTGTTCTGCTTCTAGGCTCCCCTTTTTCTCTTCTTCTCGCGCTGTCTGCGTTGACGAGACAACGGAGGCAGTCATGACGTATGGCGTGGAAGATGAAAAGCGGAGGAAAAACGCAAGCAAAGGAAGGCTCGACCAAAAAAAAAGAGGGCAGAAGAACATTTGACCTAAAAAAAACGTCTCAACCTAGAAGGGAAAAAAAGGGCGAAACCTCTTCTCGAGGTTTCGCCTATTTTTCTTCTTCCCTCTTTCCTCCCTCCTTCCTTCCTTTTCTTCCCCGCGGCCCC
>Ga0210003_1001818_pt1 | contig 18465 bp, 20 predicted proteins | sample LantaG_FD_182804 | JGI IMG/M metagenome (GOLD analysis project Ga0210003, IMG submission 182804) | Deep subsurface microbial communities from Baltic Sea to uncover new lineages of life (NeLLi) - Landsort_02402 metaG (SPAdes) (version 2) | ecosystem: Environmental > Aquatic > Marine > Oceanic >...
CACATTGAAGTAACCTGTATGAATGAAATGAGAGAAATTTTACTAATGGAAAAACACAAAAGAAAATTATAATGAAAAAACTTAAAGAAATTTTATATGTGTTTTTGTTTTGTGTACCATTTGCAATAATGGTTTACATAGCAGCACTTATTGGAATATTAATTTATAAATTATACAAAATGACAAATCCAAATGACATTGAGGTTAAGGACTTTATAGAGTTAAGCCCATCAGCAGAACACCAAAAACAAATTAGAATTTTTGAAGCAAAAAAGTTTTTAGAAAAAGAAGGATACTTTGTTGACAACCTTTGGAGTGTGCAAGATGTAATGTTGAATTACGATTGCACAGAAGAAGAGGCTCAGGAAGTATTGTCTAAAGCACTACAAAACGAAGCAACTATGGAACAAATATGGTTTGCTATTCACTTTGAAGCGGGATTCAGAAAATTAAAACATAAAGAACAATGAAAAAGTATTTAGTATTTTATTGGAAAGAACACAATGACAGCAGTGATTGGTTTGAAAAAGAAATTGAAGCCAATGACATAGATGAGGCTTTAATAAAGTTTAAAGATAGTAATCGCTTAGCTAAAGTTGATAGCATAGAGCTAATTACTAAAGATAAGTTTGTAATCAAAACAGAGATTACTGAAAAAATATTAGAAAACGTATTTGTAACAGCACTCGAAGGAGGCAGCAACTATTGGTATTACCTACCAAAAGATTCTATAAAAAAAATCAGGGAAGCAGTGCCTAAGGAACAAGACCCTTATTTAGCAACAGCAATGCTAAAAGCAGTTCTAAAGCATAACGTAAAAGTTTCTATTCACGATGCAGAAAATGAAGAAGATGAGATTGGAGTAATCAGCAACGAAACCATACAAAAACGAATTAACTTATTAGCAAAAGAAGAGGGCTTGAGATGGTGCATTGACGCAGAGTTATCAGGAAATGGAGACGCAGAAACGAGTGATGTAGTATTTCAATTCTTAGCTATGGGAGAATACGTTTATGGGTAAATTCAAATCAGGACACAAACCTTGGAATGCGGGGCTTAAAGGTATAAGACTAAGCCCTGCAACTGAGTTCAAGGTGGGAAAAACAACAGGAGAAAAACACCCGAGTTGGAAAGGTGGAGAGCAAAACTTTGCAAATGATTGCGTATATTTATACACAGGTACAAACAAGAGAGTTCGCAGACCTAAAAAAGTTTATGAAGATGCTTATGGAGAAATACCTAAAGGGTGGATATTATATCATTTAGACGGAGACAGATACAATGATAGTGCGGATAACTTAATTGCGATACCTCGTGCGGTACTCGTAAAGATAAACGCAGGACGTATGAACGCTAATTATCACGAGATAAAACAAGCAGTAGAACAATTTAAAAACAAATAAGATATGGAGAAAACACCTTGCAACGCTCACGCATTCGAGCAAGAGAGAGACAGTATAGTGGAACAAGTCAAAGACAAATTCACAAAACGCTCAGACATAGGCATAGCTAAATATGGAACCACATTAGACAGAGGAGACCTCAGCTTAGTTGATTGGCTTAATCACTTACAGGAAGAGCTAATGGACGCAACGCTTTACATTCAGAAATTAAAGAATGAGTTAGACCAAAATCCAAATGGAATTGTAATTGCTAAAGAGTCTTGGGACAAGGCAGACAAGATAACACACGAGGGTTTTGTTTATGTTAAATACACAGACCTAACAGGAGTATGAGGAAAAGACTTATAAACCTATTCTTTTGGGTATTAATATTAACAATAATAGCATTATCAATAACAATAATAGTAACATTATGAAAACAATTAAAAATCATTTAGAATTAGAACAAGCACGTACTAAACCGAGTCAATTAAGAGTTGACGAGCTAACAAAAATACTTAAACGAGGAACATTAACTCTCGAAGAGTGGCGAATGACAGGAAGATTTATGCCCGCAGAAGAATATCTAAACCAAAACACAGGAGTTAAACTTATAAAGAATTGCAAGGAAGTAGTAGAGTATGTTGGAGATAGCATTATACAAGTATTGCACACAGGTTTTTTTGTCTTTGAAGACACTAAGAGTAAAAACCTTGACGAGGTTGAGGATAAAATGTGGACAGCTATATGTGAAAAGCTATGGTGCGAAAATTGTTAATAACTTTATAAATAAAATGAACAAGATATGAACATTTATTATTATCTTTGTTTTTTTTAAAATCAAATCAAATGAAAGAAGATGTGTTTAATCAATATGTTGAAAGAGTTATAGACTTATTCAACATAACAAAAGAAGAGTTCTTTTCAAAGACAAAGAAAAGAAACATAGTTGATGCAAGGCAATTAGTTTACTATTTGTGTTCTGAAAGACATATTCAAATAACTTATATTCAAAGGTATATGATTGATAACGGACTAAACGTTGTACACTCTGTAGTAATACACGGAATAAAAAGAATGAATAAAAGAATTGAAGAGGACAAAGACTACAAAACTATTGCTAATGAAATTGACAGAGCAGTATTTATTTAATAATCAAATTTAATTTAATCACAATTTAGCAATAGCGTGTAATTGCTGTTATAAGTAGCTTTTTTATGAAACTAATTGAAAAACAAAAAAACTTTCACGTTGAATTATGTGAACTGTTAAAAAAATACAAAGCCGAAATTACATTAGAAGATTTTGGAAGAGAATATATGAGAGATGAAAAGATAGTTGTAACGTTTGGTTATAACGAATCTCTTTATGAAGAAAACGGAAGCGGAATTGTACCTGATTTAGTTCTTGGCACATTCGTTTCTTAAAGTTACTTATAACGTTTTGCCGCTTTGCTTAGTGGCGGATAATTCAACACAGATAACAACAAAAATTACTAATAATTAAATTAAAAAACAATATGGACAAAAACAAAACAATACCGACATTGAGCAAAACGGCTGTTAGCGGTTCGGCTTTTCTTTTTGATAAATGCGAGGAAGATTTTATAAATTTTTATACGCAAAACAAAAAGTATAAAAATGATTTAAAACAATACAAACCGAACTTACAAGCATCAATTATAATAGCGTGGTTTGATAGTCTTGAATTTTATATAAATATCGAAGTTATTAAAGATAAAATGCTTGGATATGTAAGAGGATTTGATTCAGATGTAACTTTTCATTTACACGGTGATTTAATGACAATTAACTCCGATTGTTTAAAAGATGATATTTACAACACAAGAGATGAAGCCGTTTTAAAAGCTATTCAAAAAGCAAGTGAAGTTTATAACACAAAGTTCTTCCAAGCTGACCGCTAACTAATAGCTACACGCTACTAATTAAAAAACTCTAAAAGAAAAAACAAATGGAAAAAACGAAATCAACTTTCGATGTATTGTCGGCAGTAAATGTGAACGACAAGGTAGAAAAGAAAAGCAACTTGACATACTTGTCTTGGGCTTGGGCTTGGGCAGAAGTTAAGAAGGCTTGTCCTGATGCAAAGTATAAAATTGTATATGACTTATACAACAATAAACCATACTTCTATGATGAAAATCTTGGGTATATGGTAATGACAGAAGTAACTATCGAAGGAGAAACTTTAGAGATGTGGTTGCCTGTTATGGACGGTGCAAATAAAGCTATGATGAACAAGCCATACACCTATAAAGGTAACGCTTGGGTTAATGGTAAAAAAGTAGAGGTTGAAAAGACTGTTGAAGCAGCTACTATGTTCGACATTAACAAAACATTGATGAGATGTTTGACTAAAAACTTAGCAATGTTCGGTATGGGACTTTATATTTATGCAGGAGAAGATTTACCTGAAACAGACACCGCACCTACAACACCTGTGCAAGCACCTACAAGAGCACAAGCTCAACAACAACCACAACAACCAACACCTACACCTGAGTTAGCAGAGCTTAAAAAAGGTACAGAGAATTGGGACAAGGTAGTTGCTTATGTTACAGCCAACAAATCATTAGGTATTGAAGCTATAGGCAAACAGCTTAATAGAAAATACAAAATGACAGCTGCAATCAAAAAAGAAATCGCTAATTTAATATCAGCAGAGTAATGGCAGAAGTTAACAAACAAGTTCTTGAGTTATTAAAAAATGACCAAGAATACTATGGAGGAATTGGAAAGAATTACTTATCTAATTCGGACATTGGAACATTACTAAACAATCCAAAAGAATTTGGACTTCCAAGAGAAGACAACAAAGCATTTATGGAGGGAAGATATTTTCATCAGTTAATACTTGAGCCTGAGAAGGCAAAAGATTTAATGTACGTTGATGCAAGTACACGTACTACAAAAATATATAAAGACTTTTGTGAAGAAAACAATCTACCTTTTTGTATGCTTCAAAAAGAAAAAGAAGATGTTGAGAAGTTAGTTTCTGTAATCAATGGTAACATTGCTTTCTTTGAAGAGTTATATAAAACAGGAAACCAATTTGAAGTTCCGTCTGTTGGAGAGATTCAAGGTATGATGTGGAAAGGTAAAGCAGACATTGTAACTAATGATTCAATCATTGACCTAAAAACCACCTCTGACATTGATAAATTCAAATGGAATGCTAAGAAGTATAACTATGATTCTCAGTGCTATATCTATCAGATGCTATTCGGTAAGCCTTTAGTGTTTTATGTTATTGATAAAACAACTCAAGTGCTTGGAATATACAGACCAACTGAGGAATTTATTCAATCAGGAGAAGCTAAGGTGGGCAGAGCTATTGAGGTATTTAATAAGTACTTCGGAGATAATCCAACTGACGACATAGTTAACTACTACATTGACGAATATTTATTTTAATAGTGTCTTTGAAGACACAAAATACACCGAGTAATAGCCTTAGCCTCAGAGGGTTATGCTCGGTTCAAACAGACTGAGGCAAACTAAAAATTATTCACAATGGCACAAGACCAACAAGAGAAGATTTTTGCAGATGGATTCATCTTCAAAAGAAACCCAAAAGCCCCACAATTTGTGGTAGGTAGAGTATCAATGAAAGTAGAAGAAGCTATTAATTTCTTAAAGACCCACGAAAAAAATGGTTGGGTAAATGTAGATATTAAAGAAGCTCGTAGTGGTAATCACTATATGGAATTAGATACGTTTGTTGCAAACAATGATAGTGCGGTAGACAAGTATGAAGCAAAAGCTAAGCCACCACCATCAGTTCCACAGATGAATGGAGAGGACGATTTACCGTTCTAAGCCCAATAAACAAAGGGGAATTAGCGTTCCCCTTTTTTTAGCTTACGATTCTGACGAAAAATATTTTCCCTATTATATATATATAATTTCTATTCTTCTTCTTTTTTTATTTATTATAAAGTAAATTTAAAATTAACAGAATTAACAGAAGTATTAATAATCAATGAGTTAGATAAAAAAAATCAACATAAAATCAACATAAAATCAACATAATATGTCATACACAGTTACAATCTTTCAAAACATACGTGATACAGACACTCCTTTCTTTAGAGATGTTAGCGTAATACTCGACAGAATAAAGGACGGAGCAGGTGCTACTAAGGATATTGTCAAGCGTATAAGACAAGAGAAGGATAAAGGAGAGCGAAACGAAATAAAAAAGCAATTACCTGCAATTTGTTTTAGTGGTAAGTTTACTAAGAGAGAAGACTCAGCTTTATCTGAACACTCAGGACTTATATGCTTAGACTTTGATGGATACCAAAAACAAAAAGAGTTGCTTCAAGAAAAAGAAACTCTATCTAAAAACAAATATGTTTATTCTGTATTTATATCTCCGTCAGGAAATGGTTTAAAAGTTTTAGTAAAAATTCCTGCCGACCCCGACAATCATAAAAACTATTTCAATAGCCTTGAAAAATATTTAAACTCTTCTTACTTCGATAAGACAAGTAAAAATATCAGCAGAGTATGTTACGAGAGTTATGACCCACTTATTCATATTAACCCAAATTCTTCGATTTGGGACACTATCGAGGAGCCTGAGTATGTCGAGGTTAGTAGAGTAAGAGATAAGGCTACAATTCCAATTACAGACGAAAATAAGATAGTAGAGATTCTTGTTAAGTGGTGGGATAAAAAATACCCTATGCAATCAGGACAAAGAAATCAAAACGCTTATGTCCTTGCTATGGCGTTTAATGACTTTGGTATTAATAAAAGTCTTGCAGGTTATATTCTTAATCAGTTTGCAACAGATGATTTTAAATTATCAGAGATAGCTACTACAATTGATTCAGCTTATAAAAACACAGCTAACTTTGGAACTAAGTACTACGAAGATGAGGAACGTATTAATAACATTAAAGCAAAGCTAAGAAGAGGTGCTTCAAGAAAAGAAATAGCATACCAACTTCAAGAGTCAAACTTAGATGAAGATGTAATTGATTCTGTGCTTTCAAGGATTGAGGAAGAAAATTCTAAAATGAGTTTTTGGACAAAGAACGACAAAGGGATTATAAAAATAATTCATATTCTATTTAAAGAATTTTTAGAAGACAATGGATTTTATAAATTCTGTCCTGAGGGAGGTAAAAACTATGTCTTTGTGAAAGTAACTAATAATCTTATCGACCATACTTCTGAAAAAGAGATTAAAGACTTTGTTCTTAATTATCTTCTTGACTTAGATGATGTTTCGATTTACAATTACTTTGCAGATAATACAAGATTCTTCAAGGAGGAATTTTTATCATTGCTATCAACGATAGAGATTTACTTTATTGCAGATTCAAAAGATTCTTCATACCTTTACTACAAGAACTGTGCGGTTAAGATAACTAAAGATGCTGTAACAACTATTGACTATTTAGACTTAGGTGGTTATGTTTGGAAAGACCACGTTATTGACAGAGTATTTAATATTGGAAAGGTAACAGATGCCTGTGATTTTAAAAAGTTTGTTTCAAACATAAATGGTTCAGATGAGCACAGGGTAAACTCTATGGAGAGCACATTAGGATTCTTAATGCACGGATATAAAAACTTATCGTTCTGTCCTGCTGTGATTCTAAATGATGAGGTAATCAGTGATAACCCTGAGGGAGGTACAGGAAAAGGTTTGCTTATGAATGCACTAAGTAAGATGAAGAAAGTTGTTACTATTGATGGTAAGTCGTTTACGTTTGAGCGTAGCTTTGCTTATCAGTTGGTATCAGCGGACACTCAGATACTTGTTTTTGATGACGTTAAGAAACACTTTGACTTCGAGAGACTATTCTCTGTAGTTACAGAGGGTTTAACGCTTGAGAAGAAAAATAAAGATGCTATTAAGATACCTTTCGCTAAGTCTCCTAAGATTGCAATAACAACTAACTATGCAATTAAGGGGTCAGGGAACTCATTTGCGAGAAGAAAATGGGAATTAGAACTACATCAGTACTATAATAAAAACTTCACGCCACAGGACGAATTTGGTAAGTTATTTTTTGGAGATTGGAATGATGACGATTGGTTTCAGTTTGACAATTATATGATTCAATGTCTTCAAAATTATTTATCTACAGGATTAGTTAAGTCTAAGTTTGTAAACTTAAAAATAAGACACCTATCTCAAGAGACTTCTCACGAGTTTATAGAATGGGTAGGTTTGGTTGATAACATAGATAGAAGCAGTATAATACCTATAAATGTTAGACTGTATAAGAATGAACTATACAGCAACTTTGTTGATGAATACCCTGACTATAGTGCGAGAGGTAGAATGAGTATAAGTAGAACTAAATTCTACAGATGGTTAACCGCTTATGCAAACTTCAAAGATGGAGTTACAGCAGAAGAAGATAGAGACCATATTGGTAGATGGATAATTTTTAAAAGTAATTAGTTATGACACACGAACAGATGATACATATTAGTATGATTAATTCATATCACGTGTTAATGGGGAATACCACAATAGAAGATGTAGCAAAATCAGGAATTGGAGTTTTTTGCCACTCACTTGATGAAGAAGATGCTATGAATAGTATTGGCTTTATGATTGAGTATTTTAAAGATTTAGAAATGTATGAGAGATGTGCAAAATTAAAGAAGTATGTATCAAAAACATTTAATGAAGATGGAAGCTATAAAGACTCAATGTGTGAGTGTTCACACCCTGAAATAGACAGATACATATATCCTATAAAATGTAGCTTATGCGACCTGACGATAAAGAGGTAGATGTTATTGAAAGAATTGCCGGATTTAATAACCTTGAGATGTGGAAGCAATGCGAGATACTAAAGGGAGTTGTAACACAAACAATAGATGTAAAAAAAGGAAGGGGTAGAAATGTTAGGGTATATAAAAAATACAAACACAACACCCCTAAAGAAGTAATTGATAGAATAATAAATAGCTGTGAATACTATAAATTATTACACGAAAAAGATATGGAGATAAAAGAAGTGCTTACAAATGGAACTATTCAGTACAGAGATTATCAGTACGATATAATCAAGAAAGGTTCTCAAATTTTATCAGATAATGGATTTGTTTATCTTGCTATGGAAGTTAGAACAGGAAAGACTCTTACAAGCCTTGGGATTGCAGCTACTATAAAAAGCTCAGAAGTATTATTCCTAACTAAGAAGAAAGCAATATCAAGTATTGAAGGAGATTACAAAAGCCTTGCACCGTTCTATAATCTTACAGTTATTAACTATGAGAGTATTCATAAGTTACCAAATACAAAATGGGATTTAATAGTTTGTGATGAGGCTCATAGCTTAGGTGCGTTTCCTAAGCCAAATAAAAGAGCAATGCAAGTAAAAGAACTTATTGATACTACAAAAGCTAAAGTAATTTTGTTATCAGGAACACCAACTCCCGAGTCATATTCTCAGATGTATCATCAAGTTTATGGCATACCAAAAAATCCTTTTCGTGATGTTAAAAATTTTTATAGATTTTGTGATAACTTTGTAAAAGTTACAACTAAGATTATAAATGGTCTATCAATGAACGATTACTCTAAAGGTTTAGATACAATCATTGAAAAAATGGAGCCATTTACAATAAATTATACTCAGGAAGAGGCGGGATTTGTATCTAAGATTACTGAAGAAGTTTTTGAGGTAGAACTAAAAGAGTCAACCTATAAGTTGATTAAGAAGTTGACAAGAGATTTAGTTATTCAAGGAAAGGAAGAAGTTATTTTAGCAGACACGCCTGTTAAGTTGATGATGAAACTACATCAGTTGCACTCAGGAACTATTAAATTTGAGAGTGGTAAGTCGATGGTATTGGATACGTCAAAAGCTGAGTTTATAAAAGAGTCTTGGGAAGGCTGTAAGATTGCTATATTCTATAAGTTTAAAGAAGAACTTGAAGCGTTGAAGCAAGTATTCGGAGATGAACTAACAACAGAACTTAGTGTCTTTGAAGACACTAATAAATCTATAGCTTTACAAATTGTTTCAGGGCGTGAAGGTATAAGTTTAAGAAAAGCAGAGTATCTTGTGTACTACAATATTGATTTTAGTGCAACAAGTTATTGGCAATCGAGAGATAGAATGACGACTAAGGACAGACCTGAGAACGAAGTGTTTTGGATATTCTCTAAAGGAGGTATTGAACACGAGATTTACAAAGCAGTAACAAAGAAAAAGGATTATACATTAGCACACTTTAAAAAAGATTTTTACTTATGAGAAACAAGTTAGCAGGGAAACACCCCTCTTATGACAAGTTAGGTATGTCAGAAGAAAGAAAGAAGAAAAAGTTAGCATACGATACTAAGTATCAAGCTACTGAGAAAAGAAAAAACTATAGAGTTGAGCTTAATAAAGCTAACAGAAAAGCCGGAACTTATGGAAATGGAGATGGTAAAGATATGAGCCATACAAAATCAGGTAAGTTGGTAAAGGAAAAAGCAAAAACTAATAGAAGTAGAAACGGACAAAACGGAAAGGGTACTAAGAAATGATAAAATGTATTTGTATAGATAACGATACTAGACCAAGCAGAGTTCCTGAGACTAAATGGTTGGAGAAAGGTAAAGAATATACTTTAGCTTTCTCTATGACCGTACACCCTCAGAAGAAATTAGCATTTCAATTACAAGAGATTGACCTTGATGATAGTTGCAGTCCGTACACTTGGTTCCTTGCTAATAGATTCGCATTTAGAAAAGAAGATACCGATAAACTAATAGAGTTTATCAAAGAGTGTAATCAAATTACGTTCTCAGTAAACGAACTTATGAAAGTAACAAACGTAGATGAAAGAAAGTCAAATACAATCAAAGAAGATTAAGGAGCTTGAGGCTCAGGGATACTATGTTATAAAACTAATTCTTACTAACAAGAAAGGTATCCCTGACCTTATTGCTATACCTAAAGATTCAGACGTTCTTTTTGTAGAAGTAAAAGGACCAAAGGGCTCTACATCAACTCTTCAAGATTGGAGAATGGAAGAGTTAGAAAAACACGGAATAAAAGTAGAAATACATAAACCACTTTAATATAATGGAATCACTAAAACAAATAGTAAACGAAATTTTTTCAGTAGATATTGATGATAAAAGAAGAAAGAGAACAATAGTAGATGCTCGTAAAGTTTATTCTAAAATACTTAGGGATTTAGGATATAAATATAGGGAGATTGCAGATACATTAGACTTGAATCATTGTTCAGTAGTACACTATCTTAAAAGTACAGAAGACTTAATTAATTTTGATGCTGTGTTTAAAAAAAGATACAATATGTGCTTGAAGAAATTCTTACTATACAACAAAGAAATAGTAATGAAATCAAATGATGTAATACATTTGGAAGCAATATCTTTAGCAGAAAGATTAGAAGAAGTTATTTTAGAAAAACAAGGAATACCTTTTATGTTTATAAAATACCTTGAAGATTATCAAAAAGAATATAAATCTATGCCAACTATTGAATATTGTAAAGAAGTTATATTGCCATTATTTGATGATTAAAAATCAAAAATATGGAAGAGGAAAAAAGAGCTGAGAGAATATCTCGAAGAATAGAAGAGTATCACATAGTGCTCACTGACATTTACGAAAAATTAGTTGACAGAGAATTTAAGGCTGTACAAAAAGATACTCAGTTCTTAATTATGGAATTACGTTGCATTTTAAAATCAATAGAAGAAGATGACTTTTGAAACCGAACAAGATTTAATAAGAGAAAAAAAAGCAATCCAAACTTTTGTAAGTATTTTTGGAGGCTCATTTAAAAAACTTGACCCACACGATATTGACTATAAAGTTTTTGATAAAGAAGGAAAGCTAATAGCATACGCTGAGGTAAAGGGAAGAATAAAAACTATGTATAACGCCTATCCTCTACCTGTAGCTGCAAGAAAAATTGTGAAACTTGCAGATAAAAGATTAGCCCCTGTTTTAATATGGGCTTGTGAAGACGGTATAATTTACGGTAGTGTAAATAAATTAAAAGGAGACATCAGGTGGGGTGGAAGAACCCCACCTGATGTCTCCTTTAATGATTCTGAGCTTATGGTTTATTACGAAAAACAGAAAGAATTAAAATATGTAAGATATACTTAGTTTGCAAAACCTCTCTTAGTTGTTTTCGTTGTTTTTAATCCATTTGAGTCGTAACCTACAGAGGTACTACTTGAATTTGAACCTGAATTTGAAAAGCCTCTTCTTGATGTGGATTTTTTATAAGTTCCATCAGAATTTTTTCTTCTTTTCTTTTTTGGAGTATATCCAAATTCTTCATCTTTAGCTGCTCTCTCTTTTTCTCTGAATAATTTTTCAGCTTCTTTTTTAGGCTGATTTAATTCGTACCATTCAGACCCTTCCCCAAAGTTCTTCTCCCATAATTCAGGATTGTATCTTTTTAAGTCTGTTTGATTTTCATACTCAACTCCGTTTTCTTCGTCAATAAGAAGAGATGGCTTTAGTTTTTTAATTGCTTCTTTTTCATCTTTGTATCTTTCAGGATACTTAACTCTATTAAGCATTTCTTCAGCATCTTCTACTTCTTGCGGGCTCGTGGCATTGTCAATAATTTGTTGAATAGAATCTACTTTATCTCTCATCTCTTTTATTTGTTCAGGAGTTGGAGATTTTTTCTTTGCAATTTTCATTGCGTTTCTACTAACACCTGCAATCTCAGGAGATGCTAATCCGGTTAAATTAGATACTAATACAACAGGAACTAATTTACTAAGAGCGTCTCTGTTTTCTTCAGATATTTGTCTTTTTTTGCCGTAACCATCTTTATATTCTCCTGTAGCAGACAAAGAAATAAGGTCCCAAATTTCATCTGTTCTTTTTGCTGCAATACCAAAAGTCCCTAATGCGTCAACAAAATTTACCTTTCTTGAGTTGTAAATATTTTTAATATCTTCATCTGCAACTCCCAATCCTTTCTGAACACCTTCTATTATCATAGCTGAATTACTTTGAACCAATCTGTCAAGCACAGGTATTGGAGAGAATACGTCAGTTATTACAGAAGTTACAGCTCCTTTTACAAGGCTTTCTCTTCTTTTTTTCTTTTCTTCTTCATCATCTCCTTTGCCCATTAATGAAGCGGTCATACTTGCAATACCAATTCCAATTCCGGCAGATATTGTTCTAAACACAGCCATCTCAACAGCATACCCTGCTAATGAACGTGCAGCAATTTTTCTGTCCTCGGCTGTAGATACGTCCCAATTTGAAAGAACTCTCAAGTCAGAACCTAATCTTGAGCCTTGATTCATTCTAAAGCTCGCAAAAGGCATAAAGATTTTTACCATTGTTTGAGCATAAGGGTTTTTGTTAGAGAACATTGTTCCTGACATATCTGTATCAGAAATATTCTGTTGTCTATCAACCATTCTTTGAGCGAAATCAGCAGCTTTTTTATTTACTTCGTGAGTAGAGTAATCAATTCCTTTAGTATCTATACCTTGGTCTTTTAATGATTGCTCATAGTAAGACTTCCAAGAAGATACCGCAATCCAAACGTCAGGCTTAACTAAAAACAAATTCAACCACTTTTTGTTGGCATTTTCAAGAAGTTTCACAGCTTTAGCACCTTTGCTTTCGGCAGCCTCTTCAATCATTTTATTAATTGAATCAATATCAGCTTGAGACTCAACACCTCTGTTTGAAATTGCATATCCTGTTTCATTTAACCAACTCATAAAGTCTTTATTAGACATAGCTGAAAAATCTACACTACCTCCTGTATTTACAAGTGTGTTTAAAGCTACAGGTATTACCTGTTTAAGTGGCTGAGTAGGACCTGCCAACGCTTGACCTACACCAAGTGTTGCTATTTTATTTAAGACTCTCATAGTCTTAGCAAACTCGTCATTAGAATAAGGATTCTTATTTCTAATGTTTTGAATGTACTGCTGAACTCTTCCTATACTTGATTTTGTTCCTTTTATTAAATCAGCATCTTCTCCAAATATTTTTCTAAAGTCTGCTGTATTCATAAATGCTTCAATCTGTCTAATTGGTGCAGCTGTATTAATATCAACAAGAGCATCATACATAGAGTTTGAATTGTTCTTATCAAAAGATAAATCAATATAAGATTCAGCTTCATTGCTATCTGCGTTCTTTGGTAATTCATCAGGGCGAGTAGCTTCCATTAACACTCCTGTTTCTTTCTTATAAAGATTACCATTTGTATTCGTTATAAAAGCAGAAGCTGTATTTGCTAAATCTACACTTCCTCCATCATAACTCATTCTTGTAAATCTATCAGGAGAACTATAATTAAGGTCTTTATCTAAGACTTTATTGTAAATATTTAAAGCGGTATCAGAAAGCTCATCAAATTTACTATCCCATTCTCTAATCCAAAAATCAACAGCTTCCAAATTGGTAGGGTCAACTTTAGATTGAACCTCATCTATGTTAGTTGAACCGTCAAGAACTTTGTCATATACTTCTTGATAAACCAAAGATTTTTTTCTCTCTTGCTCATTTCCTATAGAAAGAACATCAATTGATTCTTCGATAAGTTTTTTTCTTCTATCAAACTCAGCTTGCATTTCAGCTTCTGTTCCTATAATATTTCTACTCATAAAAGAAGCCATACCTCTTTCAACATTGTTGTATAGGGTATTGAACTTTTGGTTATTAGCTTTTTTATTATAGAACTCAACAACATAATTAGATATAATTGTATTGGCTTGTCTTTGAGCTTTTGATTTTCCGTTAACTAAATCAGTAAGTCCCATTGCATCTTTAACTTTTCCTGAACGATTAAATCCAACAAACATCTTCTCAAAAAGAATATTTAAGTTAGTGGTTTGTTCTCCTAAGAATCTACCAAAACTTTTAAATCCTAATTTTTTCAAAGGAACTGCAAATATATTTTCTCTTTTAATCTTTGCTGCGTTTTGTTGTCCTGTGTACTTAGCAATAACAGCTCCCATTTTTGCTGTAGATTGATTTGTCAAGAAGTTCATTAATGAATCTACCGCAGCCAATGAGTCTTTTGCGCTCATCTTATCGGTATCCATATTCATAAACTTCTTGATTAGTTCTTTCTGAGCCTTAGTATATTCGACATCTTCATCTGTGAACACGTCTTTTCCGCTATTAATAGATTCTTTAATCACAGCAGAGTAAACATCAAAAGCTCTTTTAATAGTAGCTCTTACTATTCCCTCATTGTATTTATTGGTTTTAGCCTCAGGCTCTAACAAAGCCAACATCTCTTCTGCTGTAAATTTAGAAGCATCTACACCCATTAAATCCTGCAACTCAACAATCATTTCTTCACGAATCTTTTGCTCTTGCTCTTTTAATGTTTTTGAAGTATAGTCTGTAGCTTCTTGTATGTTTGTGGTCTCAGCAAATTTTACTTTCTGACCTCTAATAGAAGAACCTGTTATAGCTTCTTTTATTTTTGAAGCCATTTCGTTGTAGGCGTTTATATCTTCTACTAAGGCAGGGTCTATTTTTACAAACTGAGCAGCAGCAACTCTAAGATTAGCATTCTTGTCTTTGTTCTTAGATAGTTTTTTAATACTACTTCTGTCTTCTTTTGCTTTTTTAATTTTAGCAGCATAATCTGCATTCTCAAATACCTTAGTCATATAGGTAGTAAACCTATCTACAGACTTAGCACTGAATACGTTTACCTTACTGAAAGCACGAATAATATTAGCTGCTTGGTCAGCAGTAATTTTACCTGATTGTTTTAGCTCTTTTACATCTTTACTAAGTTGTTGACTTGCCAATCTAAAAGCTCTAACAGCATCTCTTGCACCTCTTGCCAAATCTCTAATCTGTTTTTTAAGAGCTACCTTTTCAGTCATTGTAATTTTTTTGACATCTTTAATCTTGCCAAACAATCTTGCAACTGACGGAGCAGCTTTCTCTCTTAAACCAAATCTCTTGCGTATATCACGCACCAAAGCCTCACGCTGTACATCTGTGGCGTTTTCATAAACTTTTGAGCCCATTACATAGCTCATAACATTATCTGCTGTCTTAGCCTCGCTTACGCCTCTTCTTTTAGATTTCTGCACGATGCCCTCAACCTCTCCCATCATTCTGTCATATCCGGGTAAGTCTTGTTCGTTAAGCCTTTGACTTATAGGCTCTGTGGATTCTTGCATTTCAGCAGTTTGCTCTGTAACTTCTGTTTCTGAATCAATAGCTAATTCAAATTCAAGCCTTTTTACAGCTTGTTGCTTCATAAATTCTTCCGCTTGCTCATAACCATCTTTATCAAATGATTCTGTGTTCTCTTTCTCGTATTCTTGATATAAATCAAACAAACCTAACCTGTCTTCGATAGTATTTCTGTTACCGCCATCGTAAATAAAGAATACCACATCAGGTCTTCCATCGTTAAAGTCTTTATAAGTTTCAAAATCCCAATCTTTTACAGCATCTCCATTTTTTATCATTGGTTTAAATTCTTCGTTAAATGCTGTTCTTGATACAGCTTTAAATCCAAAGTTGGAGTAGTAATCAGGCAATATAGTATCAAAGGCTTCCGCTGTAGTGGCTCCCTCTTTAATACCGAGTATCATTAATTGTGCTAAGTTTTGAGGTCTATTTGCATTTGGGTTAGAAAATGCTCCTCCTAAAAATCCTTCTTTTGTAAGTGTAATTCCTGTTGAACCATCTTCGGTTACGAACATTCTCATTCCGTTAAATTTTTCTGCGGAATGAACAGTAACTGATGCAGCGTATGGATTATCCTTTAAGGATTCTTCCATCATTTTTCGATAAACATCTCCGTCTGTTACTTCATATATTTTTTGAACACCTTTAAACTTAGGAAATGCTTTTTTAATACCTTCTGATATTTTATTATCTAAAGTATATTCTGCAATTACATTTAAGTCAAATATTCCAATTTTTCTAACCTCTTGTACGCTTCGCTTATTGACTCCCCTCGTTCCGCTGCTTTTCTTAGAATAGGTCTCCAATAGTTTGGATAAGGCATTAGCTCGTCTATTTGGTCTTGAGTCAATTGTTTCTTGTTCGTTGATTCTTCTTGCTGTTTCATACCTTTTAAAATTAAATTTTGTTGGGAATATAGCTATCTTAGGTTCTGCAAATTTAAACAATTTATTTGCTTGTTCAACTAATTCGTCAGCTTCTTTTGTTTTCCCTTGTTTTCTGAGTTCTCTCGCTTGTTTTCTTAAATCATTAGCCTCTTTGTTTACGCCACTAAAATTTACCCAAGAGTTTTGTCCTCTTGTTTGAAAAATAACCGCAGGAGCAGCTTCATCGCTATATAGGTCAAGATGTTGCAAGGTAGCATTTTCTTCTCCTATTGCTCCAAACTGATTCCCTAATATTCCGTGTCCGAAATAATCGTGAACAATCCTAAATACTTCTGAGTTTGTTAGCTCATATCCATCTTCTAATTTTATACCACTTGGTTGTAATCCGATGTTATCAGAAACATCAACATCTCCTTGTCCAAAAGCTACATCGTTAGGTAAAAATTTAATAGTATTGTTTTCTCTTATGTCTCTCAGCATTTCCTGAGAGTTAGCATAAGGCTCGCCTACTCCATCGTGTTTTATTACCTTTAATCCTTTGCCTATTATAAATTCATACTGTTTCTTTGTTTCAGAAACTAACGCATCATAAGACTTTTTTATCTCTGCTTTTGTAGGCTCGCTTTTTATAGATTGATAAGCGTCAGCCATCATCTTTGATACTCTCTCAAAAATACTTAAAGCAGGAGGATTGACTCTTCCGGGTTGATAACCTCTTTGTTTTTGCTTTTGTTCTTCAGCAATTTTATCTCTATACTCTTTAGCAGCCTGCTGTACAGATTCAACACCCTCATTAAATGCAGTCGTACCTGACTCTGTTACCTTTTGAACCGTACCTTCCGACTCAGTCTCAATAGTCTCTACAATATCAGGTTGTGTCTTTGAAGACACTTCCGTTAATAATGATGGGTATTTATTTTTAAATATACCATAGGTATTTGTTTTAGTTCCTCCTGATGTTGCTGATTCTTTTTGTAATATTGAATCAAACCCAAGAGCTTGAGATACTTCTGAAAAAGCCTCTCTTGATTCAGGTTTATTAATTTTTGATGTGAATAACTCAAGTTCATTTCCTGCTTTTATTTCAAAGTCTTTAATCAAATTACTAATAACAGTTACATTGTCATTAGATATTTTTCCTTCTTTTTGTAAATTTCTTAAAATCAATCTAAGGTTGTCTCCAATATTTGAAGCCCTTACTTCTGTAGCCAATTTGTATGGCATTTCTATTGATTTCTTAGGTTTATTTACATCAATCTTTTCTACATCAAGATTTCCCTCTTCATTAACTCCTGCGTAATTTTTAGCTACATTTTCATCTTCAGCTACCCATAATGTTGAATCATTATCCATATTCATTACATTGTTACCTTTGCCTCTGAATACGGTTATTTTTTCTTCTTCGATGATAGTTTGCGGTTGAGTTACCTCAACTGTTGGTGCTAATGAATTTTCAACAGCTTGAACTAATTCAGCATTACTACCCTCCTCCTTGGCTTTATGATAAGCCTCTGCTACTGATTGAGAGTCGTTTCGATTCCAAGTTATTATTCCTTCATTATCAATGTCAATTGGAGAAAGAGGTATGTTTCTTTCTTCAGTAGGTAAACTTTCCAATGCTTTAGCTGTGCTTTCTACATCTCTTAATGGTTGAGCTACTTCTTCTTGCGTAACTTGCTCGGTAACGATTTCAGATTTTGGTTCGGATATTCCTTCCGCCACCGTTTCGCTAATTCCGGTTTCTGACTGAACAGGAACTTCTGTTGTGCTTTGCTCTTGAATGGCATTTGTCTCGCTTAGTTTAGTTAGTGAATCATTTATTTCTGCAATTCTATTTTTTTGCTTTACAACTAAAGCAGGGTCTTTCTCGTTGATATAGTTTTCTAAATCTCTCTTTTCTTTTAAAAGATTCATAGCTTCTTTTTTCTGCTGAGTAGAAAGACCGTCAGGTAATTGTCTAAACAAACCAACTGAATTTCTATAATCATTCAATTGTTCTTTTGCCTGAGCA
>Ga0210003_1001819_pt1 | contig 18464 bp, 44 predicted proteins | sample LantaG_FD_182804 | JGI IMG/M metagenome (GOLD analysis project Ga0210003, IMG submission 182804) | Deep subsurface microbial communities from Baltic Sea to uncover new lineages of life (NeLLi) - Landsort_02402 metaG (SPAdes) (version 2) | ecosystem: Environmental > Aquatic > Marine > Oceanic >...
CCTCAGAACTACAAAAAGTTGTCAGGTGGTGCTTTCCTTTACAAAGGTGTAGAACAGTGGTGGGGGTACGTCCAAATGAAGCCAGAATCACTAACAATAAGAAAGAAAGGTGCTAAGACAACAGAAAGAAATTTACATTATGATATACATGTAAATTTAAGTAAAAAATTCTTCGAAGTTTATGAAGCATATTAAATTGTTTGAAAGTATAGAGTTTGATCCAATAAAAACGATCAACAAATATAATAGAATGTTAAATGAATTAAAACCATATATAGTATATAAATACAACATGTTAGTAGATGATGAAGATTATGAACCAGAATGGGATTCAAAGCCACAAATTGAATATGAGGAAGATGATTTAAAAATTATTGGATGTGAACATTATAAGGGCACTTTAATATTTGATGTTGTTGATTATGATGATAGTGGTGTCATCGATAATAAATATTATGTTTGGTTAGATCCTGGTGAAGTAGAGGAAATCAAATTGAAAATGGAATCAGAAAAATATAACCTATAAAAAAAGAGTTGTTAATATAACAACTCTTTTTCATGTATTCTAAAAATTAGTTTTTATTTATTTTTGCCTTTTTTACGTTTATTGTCATTAAACTGTATTGTGTTATAAACTTTATCCAATCTTGAGTCAATACTAGATTCAAGATTAACGATTCTTAAATTGTTTGTTGTTTTAAAATTATCAACATCATTTTTCAAAGATTGGATATTTTCAACTAAATCTCTTTGTATTTTACCAACATCTTCATAGATGTTTTTTTCTATCTCATTGACTTGAAGATATAGATTGCTTTCTTTTTCATCCATGTTGGAATAAACATCTTCAATTCTACGATGAAGTTCAGTAATTTGTTCTTCGAAATCTTTTCGGATTTGATCTTCCCACTCGGAATGATCAGTAGATATAGTGTCAAATTGACTCCATATTGCTTGTTCATTTAATTCTGATTGTTTTCTATGTTTTATTGATTTCCAAGACGCTACACTTAACCATACTAAAAGTACAACTAAACCAACCCCTAACAAAGTTAATAAAACTGACATTAAAATTACATTCATTTTTTATTTTTATATTTTTTGAATTTTAGAATACCTACGCATAGGTATAGGTTTTATTTAATAAAGTTTATTTAAACAAGATATGTATAATAAACTATAAAAAAATAAAAATATAATGATACCAACTAGAGAAGAAAACCCTAATGGATTACACTCAAGATATTATGTGTCCAAAGTTTCAGGTGAGCCTGTTGATGAAGATGCTGAATATTTTGTATTGCGATTAGATAAAGGTGGTTCAGATTTATTACATGTAGATGCATGTAGATGTGCAATTATGACATATGCTTCAGTTATAGAAAAAACACAACCAGAATTAGCAAAAGATTTAAAAATCAGATACTCACATAGAGTATCATCACTTTAAAATAAAAAATATTATGGAATACGCAGTAAAAATAAAAGGTAATGTAATAGATTTAGATAAAGTATTATATTATTGTCCTGGTGATAATAATTCAACTACTTACATCTATTTTAGATTTAAAGATTCAGAAATAAGAATAAATTTTGATAAAGAATCAGAACGAGATTTTTATCTAAAAGAATTAAATGATGATGTTGTAGATTATGATCTTGATGATGAATTCAAAGAAAATTTTGAAATTGAAATAGATGAAATTTAAGATACTATTTTAGAAATTAACATGTAGAATAGGAAAATAACGTAAAGTGTTATGGGTATAGCCCATAGCACTTTTCTTTTATTAAATCTAATTATATATTTACCTAATTTCATTTTTATGTTTTATTATTACATGCTCACTAACTAAATAGCACATAACAGCCTCTTGTTCATAATGGTTAATTGTGAAGTCGATAATTTTGTGTATAATATCTTCATCACAAGAAATCCGTACAGGTATAATTCTATCCTTATATTCTTTACCATCAGGATCAAACCAATAACCTTTACCAGTTTTTAATATAGTTAACCCACCTGATAACGATTTAACAAAATCGTCCCAAGCCTTGTGATGTTCAAAAGGAAAGTTTTGTTTTCCGTTTGAAGCAGGTACTAATATTTCCCACAATTTATTCATTTTCTACTTTATCAAGTTTCTTAGCCAATTCACCAGAAATTACACGATTATCGTCAAGTGTCACAGTATTATTGATTGAAGAATAATCAACCACTAACAAAGTATCACCTTTAAGTATAACTTGTTCTCCAACGAGTTCTTTTAAGATTTCGGTGTTTTCATCAAATTTGTTGTATTCCTCAATTGCAGTTTTTCCAACGAAAACATAAAAGGTAATTGTACCTACAATTATCAAAAATACCATAATCATAAAAATGCCAATAATTTTTCTCATAGTTTTAATTTTATTTTATTAATAATTTATTTTAGTCTATCTAAAATGAAGAATATGTAAGCATCTTGTTCATCTGGGGTTTGCATTATATACTCACCATTATCATATACAAGCGAATTACCTTTTGATGGTCGGTAAATCCAAAATCCTTTATCAGATTTAAATCTCCATTTCCAACTATACCTATCACCCCAAAAAATAATATACACACTATCACCATAATTTGAAATTGTGATATCATCCCAATATGGCAATAGACAAGTATCGATTTTATATACGTCACAATCAAGGTGTGATGTGTCATAATCACTACATTTGACATTATAAGAATAATCTATAACATATTGCTTACAAATTACTTCCGATGTGTTAAATGAGTCTATAGCAACTTTAGCAATAGTTGTACCTAACACAAGTCCCGCACAAGTTGCAAATAATAACCAAGGTATACCAATACGCCAAGTCATTTTATTTTCCTTCTGTAATTTATTTATTTTTCTGTATATTAAAATATACAATACTAATGTTACCAACGAGATTAGTAACCAAATTGATGTTGTCATATTATCTTTTTTTAATGATTAAATGTTTTACAAAAGTAATCAAAAAATTTAAATAAAAAAATAGGTATGGTTAAATATTAAATTTTTCTGCTTCATCATTCATCTCTTTCCATTCACGGTATTCATCATATTGCTTTGTGCCATATTTTGGTTCATATTCTACAAATAAATATTTGGTTCTAAAACTATATTCTTTACCATTTGCAGAAATTTTAAAAGAAGATTTTTTATATTCATATGAATCAGTAGAACCATCAAAATTTCCTGCTTGGAAAATTACTTTTAATTCTATATTTATATCTTCAAATATGTTTTTATCTGTTACATTCAAAGGTGAAACATAAACTCGAACACTATCACCTCCAGAAAATGAATCGGTAGAAATTTGAAATGGAATATTCCATCTTTGTTTAATATATTGTCTGATAACTTGTGACACACCCATCATAGGAACATAAGAGTGTTCTTTATAAACTGTTATATTTTTAAATTTAAAAATTTTACCATCTGGTGATTCCCATTCAAAATTAATTTTATCCATTGGTGCTCTTGCTTCAAATATTTTAAATTGTGTTATCATAAATTATATATTATATTTTTTTGCACTTAAATGAACATTAAAAGTATCAGAAGATAGCATTGCATTATTAACAATTTGATACGATTTATATAATGAAACGTTGTTTTTTAATTCTTGATCAATAACTTCATATAATTCCAAAAATAATTTTTCATGATTAATAAATAATTCATCTGGTGTTAAGAATTCTAATTTTGAATATGTTGTATGTGAATAATATAAATCTTGCAATTTTATCCAAGGTTTGTGAAATTTAATATAAGGTTTGAATGTTTCTTTATCATACATCATATTGACTATCTTTAATTCATAATCATAACCTGGTTTCCAAGTGCTATGTGCGTCCATTAAATAACATAAATTACCATGTGAAAATGAATTGTTAGTTGGACGAAAGAAAAATCTATTGACATTCTCACCAAACTTGAACATTCCATATTCATATAGTTTAAATTGTGTTATCATAGGTTATACTTGTCTATTTCTTTACTCATTCCTATAACATCTTCATTGATATAACATTTAATTGCATATATAGATGTTCTTTTTGAATGTAATCCAGAGTATTTACTATACATAGACAAAGGCTCCAAATATGCGTGACATTCTATTTCTACATTTTCCACACCTTCTACTTTCAATAATTTATCTTTTAAATCATCTGTAAATTTTTTTCTATCTTTAGATTTGTCCCATTTTTCTTGTATGGTTTTAAAAGTAAAACTATACACTAACCAAAAAATATTATCGTACATTCTACCACTATGGATTCTTGGTGTTCTTTTAGGTGGCAATTTAGAGTTTTTCACAATTTCTTCGATAGTACTTATAGTGTCTTCAGTATTTGCAAAATTTATATGTCTTTCAAATGTCTTTAAGTGTATCATAAATTATATTTATTTGCTTGTAATTTTATTTCATTATATAACCCTGCTGGTACATTATCGTCACAATTAAGTTTAGTTCCATCCATTGTATATACGCTGTCAAATGAATATAAATCTTCTCCTTCATAATCACCATATTCGTCTCTTGTCCATAATGTACACCATTCAAAATCACAATTAGGACACTTATAATACTTTTCAAATTCGTGATCCATATCATTAATATCTAAATAGTTTCCCTCTGTACCACAAATTCCACAAATATTAGATTCAACATCTAGAAATTTGACACCTTCTTGGGATTCAAATATTTTAAATTTAGTTATCATCATATTATATATTAAAATCCTAATCAAAAATTAATATATAACATTATGAAACACTTAAAACTGTTTGAAGAAAATATAAATACAAGGGATGAACTTTACCTATTTCATTGGGATGATGGTGGTTATAGTATTTACAATAAAGGTTGGATTCAAAGAAATAGTGAACAACTATTAGTAGATGGAGAAGATATAGACACAATTAAAAAAATTTTAGATATAGGTATTAATGAAAGATACAACACTAGAGATGATGATGAACAAAAATTAAATGGATATATTGAATGGATAGAAAAGGTGAAATTTAATTCTGCTCCAATTGATCCTGATTTTGATGTAAAAATAGAAACTGGTAAGTATAATCTATGATAACTAAATTTAAAATATTTGAATCCAAACAAAATATTCAAGATGAATTACTTATCGTTTTTTATGATGCAATTTATGATGAATATGGACCAGATGGTAAATTACGATATAATGAAGAAAAGGTAAATGAAAATTTCAAAAAATTAGACAATATTATTAATAGAGGTGCGGATATCAATTATCGATATAAAGGAGAATATAAATTACATGGTATGCCAAAAAAATTAAATGAAACTCTAATAAACTATAATGCAAGTCAATCAAACAGCTTAACATATGTAGATTGGTTAACAACGAATGGTGCGGATTGGAATGCTACAAATACTTTTGGTTATGATTTTTTAGAGGTGTATGTGAGATTAGGAAGAAAAATAGTTTTTAATAAAATTAAAGAGAAATATCCTGAAAATTTTAGAGAATATGTTTGGACGAAAATAGAAAATGTTAATGATTTTTCAGACAATGATTTTGGACCATCAAGAAATGGCTTTGGTCCTACTACAAAAGATTTTAAAGGTGCACTTGATACCATTGAATATGTACAAAAATTCTGTCCAGATTTATTAGATAAAATTAAAGAAGTATATCCTGATAAATATGAAAGATGGGAGATGAGTAAAGAAACAGAAAAATATAATCTATGATAACTGAATTTAAAATATTTGAACGAATAGAAAAGTATGCCGAAGATCTTGATATTGGTTATGGGATAAATGATGGTATTTTAGGTATTTTAATAAATCATGAGGAATATAAAGAAATGGATCCTTTATTATTATATTTAAAAGATAAAGATATAAAATATAATCTATATATCACAGATAGAATTGTTCTAATGGTGTTTGCTGGTTATGATGATATTAAAAAACTACCAAAACCAATAAGCCTTCACAAATTTGACATAACAGATCATTATGTGCCGTTTATTTCACAAACTGGTAGAAGTTTAGGTTGGTTTTATAAAGATATCTTTGATGAAGATTCTTGGGAAGAAGTGTTTATTGATAATCAAAATGACGTGAAAGAATTAATAGAAAAAATGAAAATTTACTCTGAAACAAATAAATATAACATATGATAACCTTATTTGAACAATATCAACAATATAGAGATGTGAATATGTCTCAATTTTTTCATGATTATGAAAAATATAGAAATGATAACGATTCTTCAGTTATGTTTCACGTTAGAAGTATGTTAATGAATAATAGAGTAAGTTTTCAGGATAGCGTTATGAGAGAAGGAACATCAGGTACAGTAAACGAAGTAAATTATAATATTACAGCACATAATGAATATTTATCAATATACTTTGATGAAGATAAAAATACACATACACTATCATTAAAAGATAATTTTGATAAAGGAGGAAGATATAGAAAATATATTAGTACTTCATCAACAATTAGAATTTTTAGTGAGAAAACAGAAATTGAAAAAGAAATAGATTTGATAAAAGGTGCCGAAAAATATAATTTATAAGTTATATTTTTTTGCTTCAATTTTTTCAGCACTATATAGATAATCTGAGATTTTATTATCTTCGATAATTTGTTCACTACTCTCAGTTTCATAATCACCCACATAATCGTATTGACTATACCATTCAAAGTCGCAAACCCCACATTTATAATCAATAATTAATGACATACATGGATATTTTTGAATATTTTCAAGAAAATAAGATTCTTCCATCTTTCTAATTACACTTTCTGCTTCGCCACATACTGGACATATATTTGGTGGTGTTCCCATATATTTTCTTTCTTCTGAACTATCTTCAAATAATCGTAAGTGTTTCATAAGTCTATATATAAAATTTAATATATAATTTATGATCACAGAATTCAAAATATTTGAAAATATCTATCAAGACGAGTTGATAGATATGGGTTATGGTATTTTTTTGTATAAAAACATATTCTTCAAAAAAGGGGTCCCAAAGCCTGGCAACTCCACGTCTAATTATTTTGTGCAATATGATATTCAGGATTTTTTACGAATAAAAGAAACAATAATAGTAAATTATATTTTTTCAAGAATGCTTGGTAAAACAAAATCAATTAAAAACTGGTGGTATTATTTTATAAGAGATTATAAAGAAATTTTCACAAATAAATTAATCTTTAATCTAATTGAATTATTGTTGAAAAAGAAACCAATAGAACAATTTTGTGTGATAAAATATATAATGCTCGATATGTACGAAAATGTTGAAGAAGGTGGTGTCGTAAATAAAAAAATAGATTCAATTGAGAATCTATTGAAGAGATCTGAAATTGAAACAATAGTAGATATCGTGTTAGATTATTATGATGAAAATAGTAATAATGGATTTAATAAAGATTTGGGTTATAAAGAATTAGGAAAATCAATAGAAGAAGCAAAAGAAGCAATAGAGAAATTTTTTATAGAACAAGAAATGGATAAATATAATTTATGAGACATCTAAAGACATATGAGAGTTATGAAGATAAGATCGAACATTTTTTAAAAAATATTCGACCATATGAAGATTATGATTATAAAGAAATTTATAAAATTCCAACAAAATCACCTGATTATGATATTTGTAAATGGAAAATTGGTGCAGTTTGTTCGGATTTATACAAAAATAGTAAAGATGAAGATTTTATTTTAATACATTATACCGAATGTTTTGATGGTGGGAAAACCAACGATGAAAATTGGACTTGGTCAGGTGTTGGTTCATCTAATTATGAAGGTATAAAATTTCAAGACTTACCTGAATATAAAGGCAAAGTTGAAATTACAGAAGAAGATAGAGAAAGGTATTATGCTGAAAAAGAGGCAGAAAAATATAATTTATAAATGAACCACTTAAAACGATATTTGGAAAATTGGAAATATTCACTAGAATTTGAATATTCTGTTGGTCAATATGTATGTTTAAAAGGTGAAGGTTGGAATATTGGTCCTGAGTTAGAAATACTTAGTCAATATCATGATGAAAAAATAAAGGATAATGGAGAAATAAATTATGATATTAGTTATCAAGTTGCGGGATATGATATCAGAGATGATGAGTATAAGAAATTTTGGGTAGATGAAAATGAAATTGATAGAATTTTAACACCAGAAGAAGTGGAAAAATATAAAATAGGTAGAGAAGCAAAAAAATATAATTTATGAAATATCTAAAAACATACGAATCTGTTCAACAATATAAAATTGGTGATTATATATTAGTTAATGATCCTAAAAGGCAGATTTATTATGATATATTGAGAATAGCAGATATTGACGTATATGGTGGTAATCATTTCTATTATGAATGTGATATAGCAGACGATAATGGTGATTATGATAAAGGATTACAAATTATGATAGGAGATGAACACATAATTAAAAAATCATCATTGGAAGAAGTTGAAATGTTAAAAAATGTAGATAAATATAATTTATGAAGCATTTAAGAACATATGCAATATTAGAGAAGTTTGATAATAATTTAATGGATATTGTCACAAAGATTAGAGAGCATGATTATGAGTATATTGAAAATATACTTAAAAATAAACTTATAGATGTAAATTCAACTGTAGGTTCAGCGATAAATGTACCACTAATAGGTGTAGTTCAAGATATTGGTATGTTAGAATTATTAACAAAATATGGTGCTGATTGGTATAAAAAAGAAGCGAATGGAGATGATTTTATAGATCGATTAGAAAATTCTACTGACAAATACGGTATATTAAAGTATATAAAATGGAAACATCCTGAAAAATACCAAGAACACCGAACAAGAAAAGACGCAGAAAAATATAACTTATAAAAATGAAAATTAGAAGATTAAATGAATCCAAAAAAGGGTTAACATATGATGAATTTACAAATATATTGATGCATACACCAGTATATTATCCAGTTTTTATTATGATTGATGATTGGGTTGAATTATATACAGATAATAATAATCTAATAACAAAAGGTACAGAAGTCTATTCTGAAGATACTAATATGATAGACTTAAGAACTTTGTGCCCAAAGAATATAATAACTGAAATTCCAGAAGAGTGTTTAGAATTTGTTGAATATAGAAATAAAAAAGATGTTGACGATCAATTAAAGATGTATAAAACTACTGATAAATATAATATATAGACTATGAAGTATTTAAAAGTATATGAAAATGATAATATAGATAATTCTACCGTATTTATGGAATATGTACATGAAAAATATTTGAGAGATATATATGGATTTTATGATTATGAATTAAAATATAAAAGCGGTGACTATTACCTTAAATTATTATTTGTTGAATTTGGTAGTAATTCTTCAAATGATTTAAACAAACTCACCGAATATTTATCATACGAATGGGACATGCATGTAGAAGGTTTAGAACTAGGAGATGAATCAGAAAGGTTTTATATGGTTGTAGAATTCACCATAGATAAAGATGATTTAAATTTGTATGTAGAAGATATTAATTTAAATAAAAATGTAGATAAATATAACTTATGAAACACTTAAAACTATTTGAAGAAGTTAATAAATTACCAAAAGTAGGAGATTGGGTTGTCGCATCTATTGATGTGGATCCTGTATTTGGTCCTAATCAAAAATCCGAAATATATGGAGAAGTAATTCAAGTAGGTGGAAAACTATTAGATGATGTAATAACTATATCAGATGGCGACATTAAAAGAACAGTACAACTATCCAAATTAAAATATTGGTCAAATAATAAAGAAGATTTAGATATTTATATTCAATCAAATAAATATAACCTATGATAACTCAATTTAAAATATTCGAAAAATTTGATAGTTGGTTAATATCCGTACCAGTAAATCAATTATACATAGAATTCAGCATAGTTGATGAATTACCTGATATTAGAGATGATGTAAAGGAAGGTGATGTGGTATTAGCAGTTTGGTGGACAGGTAGTTATGACTGCTATTTAGTGAAAGTTGAAGATGGTGAGGAAAATGGTATGGGGTTTAGTAGTGAAGAAGATATGACGTGGTATGGATTAGAAAGTGCTTGGGGTGTGGTTGATCCTGTCGAATATGATAAATTGGCAGAACAAAAAGGAGTTCAAAAATTACCACACAGAGAACTAAGAGATGGAACATTAAGTTATGAAGAATGGGAAGAAACAAATAAATATAACCTATGATAACAAAATTTAAAATATACGTAGAGAAAATTACCATACCTGTTGAAGTTGGTGATACAGTTTTAATGGGTAAATGGAAAAACAAAAAAGTGGTAGTTAAAGAAATTGGAAAAGATGAATATGGTATGCCAACTATAAATGGTAAAAAAGCCACAACATTCAGATTATCAAAAGAAAAGAAGAAAAAGAAAAAGTGATAACTAAATATAAAACATATCTCGACACAATTAATAATTCTGTAGAAACTCTTAGAGACCTATCAACATATGTGTTAAAAATGAAGAAATTCAAAAAACAAAATATTAAAGAAAGAGAAGTATTTATTGATAAACTTATTTCAGATTATACTGACGAATTATCTAAATATTTTAAAGTAATTAAAAGAGATGATGTTCGTAGGGAATGTGACGCTAATATTGATATTAATCAGCCATATAACAATAATGAATATGGTGGATTTAAAATAAAACATATATTTATGATAGATGATGATTATGGGTTTATATTAGTACCGCCAGACGTTAAAGAATACGTCCTAGATGCTGATAAGTTTGACTCAAGTAGAGCATCAGATTATACTGTGAGTGTATTTAAAATTTATAAAAAAGGTTACTCATTTATAATCAGAAGAACTTCATTTTATGTTTTCAGACCAAAAATTGATATTGAACAAGACGTTAAAACATTTTACGATTTATATTCAAAATCAATTAAACCATCTCAGAAAAAGAGAGATTTTAAAAATCAAATAGATAAATATAACTTATGATAACTAAATATAAAATATTTGAAGCGACAGAAAGAGGTAAAGAAATAGTTTATACTTTAAATACTAAAGCTATAACATATTCAGGTAGTGCGGTATATAAATATAATGTCAATATTTTACAAGGTGGTAGTGAATATCCTGATAAATATGATCATCTCATATTATCTGTGGAAGGAACACCAGGTTCTTGGTACATCTCAACGCTAATGGAACACGGTTCTTTTTACCGTAATAAAGCCGTAATTGATGGAGGTCAAAATTGGACTGTTGATAATTGGGATGAAGTTTCAAAAGAATTTCTTGAAATTTTACCAGAATTGAAAGTTAGAATTGAAGCAAACAAATATAATTTATGAGATATTTAAAGACATATGAAGGACGTAAGCCTTTTTCAGGGAAATATAATAAAGGCGATTATTTACTTATCAACCATAAGACTCTTTTATATGAAAAAGATTTACAGGATATTGGTTATAACTCACATTTTGGATTTGGTGATATACACAAAATAGAAACTTTAAATGTTGATTATTCAATTTGTGAAGTACTTAAATATGATCCAACATTAAATGTATATTCAGTATCAAATATATTTTCAAATCAAAGTATAAATTTACAATCAGATATAATAATTAAAAAACTTACTGATGATGAATTACTTGAAGAAATTGAAAAAATGGAAGAGATTATTAAAAGTCATATAGAAACTCATAGAGCAAAAAGAGAAGCAGAAAAATATAACTTATGATAACACAATTTAAAATATATGAGGGTGATTTTAGAAAATCTAGTGATTATTATATCGGTAGGTTTATAGTAGATACTAGTCTTACTAATACAATAGAGATCAAATTGATTCAGAATATTCTAGGAGCATATATAAAATATGGTATGTATATGTTAAGTGGTTATAAGATTAGAGTTGGCACTTATTTAAATAACAATCATATAGGTGAACCAGATGAATTTAGGTGGGAAGGTGATGGTGATAGTTTTAAAAGATTTAAAATACTTTCTATAAATGAACTTTTTAAAACATATCCAGAAATATGTGAAAAATTATATCTTAAAGTAAAAGGTCGACACATAAAGCATCCTGGGCTTGTTAGATATACTAAATTTTTAGAAGTGTTAGAAACATCAACCAATTTAATGGCTTATATAAATGCAAATAAATATAACCTATGATAACACAATTTAAAATATTTGAAGCAAATGAAATTTTACCAGAAGTTGGTGATTGGGTGGCGTTAAATCCAGAATTTATAGGTAAGACTCAAATGCGTGGATTAATTGAAAGAGAGCCAGCAGAAATAATTAGGAAAAGACCCTTGAAAAGCGGAGGATTTCGTTTTACTATTGAATTTGAAAAAAAACGTGGAAAAGAACAAGGTTGGAGAAAGAGTTTCCCCGCAGGAGGAACTTTTGCATATTTGAAAACCTGGGTTTTATATTGGTCAAAAAACAAAGAAGAAGTAGAAGATTTTTTAAGAATTAATCCTGAAATAGATAAATATAACTTATGATAACTAAATTTAAAATATATGAGGGTGATAGTTTACCAGAAGTTGGGGATTATGTAATATTGAATCCTGATGAAATAGGTGATATTGCGGAAAACAAAATAGGTGAAGTGGTGCATGTGACAAATAAAAATTACTATTATTATTATTATATTTATTATTCACATTCAACTCTGAAATTTACTATCGAAGGTAAAAATTATAACGTAATGTTTGATATATCTAAAAATAAAAATATTATAGATAAATATTTTTTAGCCTGGTCCACAGATAAAGATAAGTTAGAAATGATACTTCAAGCAAATAAATATAATTTATAATGATAACTAAATTTAAAATATATGAATCAAAAATCCCATCTGAACTTAAAAATGGTGACTGTGTAATTATGAATTATTCTTTTCATCCAGGAGCATCACAATCACAAAAAAAAGTATTTGAAGAATTTTTGGCTAACAATATTGGTGTTGTTACAAATATAAATAAAATACATAATAATATTGCAGTGAAATATTATGATATTCCATTGCAGATAAGTAATTTTTTTATGAGTAATGGTGTGTATTTGTTCCCACCTTCTGCATTATTTGAATATGCATCGTCACCAGACGAATTGAAACTTAAAATACAAGCAAATAAATATAATTTATAATGATAACTCAATTTAATATATTTGAAAATAAAGTTGATTTAATTTATGATAACATTGGTCATCAGGTTTATGAATATAAAAAAATAAACTTCACAATAATTAACGGCAAATATTATTTATATTTTAATAAATATAAAAATCTATATCAAGAAACAACAGAGATGAGCTACTATTTTGATAGAAAATATTTAGGTGATTCAGGTATAGAAAGTTCAGGTGAATATTTATTAGGTGACACGTTAGAAGAAGCAATGAAAACTATTGATATTTACTGGCTTGAAAAAGAATCAGACAAGTACAACCTTTAATACTTAATATATACCAACAAACAACAAAAGATGTGTCAGTATATCATAAATGGAAATGTGTATTCGTTCAAATACCCAAAAACGCAAGTAGTGCAATTCATCAGAAATTAAGAAATAGAACAGATGATGTACATTCTCACCGAACCTATTTTGAAATACTTCACGATCACGATTCAGAATTAACTGAATCCTATTTCACTTTTGCAGTAGTTAGAAATCCATATGATAGATTTGTTTCTGCATTTGAACAAGATGGTTCACATGATACAGGTTTAGATTTTGAAGAGTTTGTTAAAAAGTTAGGAGATAATATATTTTTTGTTAATGATATAAGTGTATATTTTATACCACAATATAGATATATTAGTATAAAAAGTGTTATTTTAATGGATGATATAATACGATTTGAAAATATGTAAGAAGATTGGAGACGAATTGTAAATAAAATTAATTCAAATTCAAATTTCACCAGAGTTAATGATTATTTAGACGTTATAAATGCAAACCCGAAAAAATTAAATAAATCATGGGAAGAATACTATACAAAAGAAACTAAGGAAATCGTATATAATTTGTATAAAAAAGACTTCGATTTATTTAAATATGAGAAATAATATATGTTTTTACATATACTCATTTTAATCACATTCCTAATAGATATTTATTAATCAATTAGTTACTTAAAAAGTAACAAAATCTATTATATGTAAAAACATATATTAATTTATTCCTTTATTTTTTAAATATATACATTGTATGAAACATTTAAAACTATATGAAGAAATATACCCATTCGATTGGTATGAAGGTAAATGGTATATTCATTATGGTATGAACCATAAATTTAAATGGGAAAAACAATTAGGATTTCTTGCACTTATTGAAGATGTGTCACCAAATACAGGTTCTAATGGTAAATATGCGCCATATACGATTCGTGGAGAATCAATAGAAGTTTTTAAAAATGGTAAAGTGAAACCTGGTAATGGGTTAGCATATTCTTATACAAAGAAAGAATTTGATGAACTTGATTTTATGACAACTAATCAATTTTTTGGAAAACATACTGGATTATTCATAACACTATTTTATAAGTGTGTTGAAGATATGAAAAAGACAGGTTGGTCAGATTGGTATATAAGACAAATTAAATTGATTTTTAGTTTACTTGATCCTGTAATTAGAAATCATCCAAAAGAATATAATAATTATTTAGCAGGAGTAGAAGCAGAAAAATATAACCTATGATAACTGAATTTAAAATATTTGAAACCATACAAAACTCTAAGATATTCAATATTAAAGGTAACGATATTGAAATTCCTTTGGAACGTAATAAAATTTCTGAAGTTTCAGATATACATTTATTAGATTTATCATACCAAGAACTTGTTAGTAGTGGTATATGGTTATATTTAACAAAATTTCAAAGAGCGCAAGCAATAGGACCATCATATAATTTAGTACAAAGATATATTGGTGGATTCTCTATTTCAATGGCAGAGAAACGAATTATGACTGAACTTAGACAAACTTGCGTTGGTTCAGAAATATTGTGTTGGGATGATAAAGTAGGAACATTTGGTGGAACTAAACCAACCGTTACAGAAGGAAAAGAATATTTTATATTAGAATATAATCCTAAAAATGAAAAATTTAAGATCGTTAATGATGGTGGTAAAATAATCTATATTCAGGCGAAGAGATTTTGTAAAACAGAACTTAATATACATATAGATAAATATAACTTATGATAACCCAATTTAAGATATTTGAAAATGATAATCAATATACAATTTTGGTTATAAATGATTTAATAGATTATTATACTAATGATAAAGATATTGTTGATGCATCATTAATTTATGATTTTATTGAACAACTTATGAAATTTAAACGAGTAATTGAATTCCAATGTTTACATTGTACACAAGATGTAAATGGCATCACAAATTATTTTCATACAAATAAAAAACATAAAGGTAAAGTTCGAGGTTATGGTTATGGTTTACAATTAGTAGATACTGAAAATGTTATACTCAATGTTAGTTTAGATAGAATTAAATATAAACACGAAGTTGATACTAATAAACCTATGATAATATATGGGGAACTTGAAGAACATTTAAAAGATGTTATTGATGAGATAAATATGAACAATAATATAGAAAAATACAACCTCTAAGAATATTTAGAACTATAAATATTCATGAAAAAATATATCATAATAAATACATTAGATAAAAATTATCCTTATCTAAAAGAAGGTACAATCTTTACATGGATGTTTAAAAGTGTTAAAATATTTGACACATTTGATGATGCAAATAAAACTTGTTTTTACGCACATAAATATTTACCAAGTAACAATAGAGTGTTAGAAGTTAGAGATTATAATACTTATCTGAGAAAAGAAAAATTAGAAGAGATTTCTAAAATTTAAAAGCCGTGTGTTTTGATGGGTGGTGTGGTAAACACTCGGTTTTTAGTCATTTTTTTTCGAAAAGTTTATTTTATAAACTTGGAATGATTTTTGTTATATATAGAAAAAACTATTAATTTATGAGAAAATTATTACTCTTGTTACCTCTGTTAATTTTATTAGCATGTACACAAACTCAAACAACCAATGACGAAGGTGTTCAAGATTCGATTGTCTTGGTCGTTCAAGATACAACCCCATTAGTTATTGATACAATTTATAAAATTGTAGAACAAATGCCAACTTTTAATGGAGACCTCACAGAATACATAATGTCAAATATTACTTATCCAGATTCTGCAAAATTAAACAATGTAGAAGGAGACGTATTTGTTTCATTTGTTGTTGCACATACTGGAGAAGTTGTACAAGAAGCAATATTACGTTCATCAGGTAACCAGCACTTAGACGAAGAAGCATGTAGAGTTGTAGAAAATATGCCAAATTGGAATCCAGGCACTCAAAATGGTGATTCGGTTTCGGTGTTCTTTGTAATTCCTATTAAGTTTCATTTACAATAAATCAAACACTTGATAAGTAAAACCCTAATTTGTTAGGGTTTTTTTATGCTCCAAAAATTTCTCCAAGAATTTTAATATATAACCTATGATAACTAAATTTCATATATACGAAAATTCTAATGACCTTATACCAAAATTTTATATAGATCTTAGAAACGCCTCTGATGAAGAAAAAATGAAGGCATTGAACATATTAGAAAAAATTTCAAAATTGAGATTTAATGGTTATAATGGTGAAGGTGCTAAAGAAAAGTATATAACTCACAGAGATTCGCAAGGTTTGGCGTGGTGTTGGAGAGTTGAACAAGAAAGAGGTTGGTTTGATGAAGGTAATAATTTTTATGTGAGTGGTATACATACCCGAAATTGGGGTATGCCTGAGATTGGAGAAAAGATGCTAACTTGTAAAGAATTCATAGAAACTGGTCCAGTAAATGTAGAAATGTTTTTTACATCAAATAAATATAACTTATGATAACTCAATTTAAAACATTTGAAAATTATTCCGAAAATGAATTTGAAAGAATTGAGTCCAATTTCAATACCAAATTAAAAAAACTTTTCGATGAATTTATCAAATTACCAGATAACAAAAAAAGAGACACATTATATGTGGTAGGTGATTTTGGTTATTGTATATGTAATGATGATTATGATCTTTTTAAATGTGGTAATGAATGGCAAATTGATGTTAATCCACATAGAAAAACACATTTTTTTATTGGTTATCAAGAAAATGTTATTACTGATATTTGGGAGAATCTTGTTGTGTTAGAAAATTATATTCTTAGAAAATTAAGAAAATATATAGATATAGACATGTCTGAAGATGATGGTATAACATTTCTAATGAGTGATATACCAAAATTGAAAGGTGTGCAATTTGATATTAAAGATATTGAATTAGAAATGGAAACAGAAAAATACAATTTATAATTATGAAATATTTAAAACTATATGAAATAACTGACGACTATAATGATAACACATTCTATGAAATAAGAGGATTAGATAACAATGGAGACGAATATGTACCTACATATGATCCAGATGATGCTAATTATAATCCTTATGATTTAAGAGAAATGGTTAGATTATTAAGTGAAAAAGAGAAGAAAGATTATGTCAAAAACCCCAATCTTTACATTGTGAAAGTGACTGAAACTAAAGTAGAACAAGAAACAATTAAAAAGATGATAATGGAAATTGAAGCAGAAAAATTCAACTTATGAAATATATAAAAGAATATAAATCAAGTAAATCTTATGAAGAAGGCGACTATGTTTTAGCTTTTAGAGGAAAAATGTATTATTGCCAAATTATTGAGAAAGAATCAAAAAGTGTTCCAGAAATTCATACAGAATATTTATTAGTTGGATATGATGTTATTTCAGGTAAAAGTATAGGAATACAGGTTAGAGAATGGGATAATTCGCAAAATACAATAATTAGAAAATTAAAACCTAATGAAATTGAAGAATATGATATGTACGATAAAATAGAAAAATATAACCTATGATAACTCAATTTAAAATATTTGAAAATAATATAGATTATAGAGAAGTTGATTTAAAACAATTCTATAAAAATATGTTTACATATAGAAAAGAACTTGGTCATAATTTTTCTGAAATTCAAGATATGTTTGAATATCAAATTCTACCAAAATTACTAAATAATAAACATATAGAATTTCAAAAAGTGATAAATCCAATAGATAGTGATGTAACTTTTAATGAAGAAGGAGTAGTAGAATGGGCTAAACTAGATCAATCTTATAATACGATATTAATAAAATTATGGGATGATGATACAATTTGGCAATTAACAGAAAAAGCTTCACAAGTTGTCAAAATTTATAATAGTAAACCACTTGATATTGAAATAGATATGGATAAATATGAAGAAGAAAGAAGAATGAAAAAAGAA
>Ga0210003_1001820_pt1 | contig 18448 bp, 17 predicted proteins | sample LantaG_FD_182804 | JGI IMG/M metagenome (GOLD analysis project Ga0210003, IMG submission 182804) | Deep subsurface microbial communities from Baltic Sea to uncover new lineages of life (NeLLi) - Landsort_02402 metaG (SPAdes) (version 2) | ecosystem: Environmental > Aquatic > Marine > Oceanic >...
GGCGCCGTCGATGATGCCGCACCCGCCGACGACCACCTCCTGCGAGGTGGCCCCGGACCTCGACCCGCAGGCCTCGCAGGCCTTGATCACGCTCCAGCCCTCGACTAATTGACCGAAGACTACGTGCTTGCCGTCGAGGAAGTCGGTGCGCACGGTGCAGACGAAGAACTTTTTTTTTTTTTTTTCCCGAAAAAGGGGGGTCGAGTGTGAGCGAAAGAAGGAAGAGCGAGCCTTGATTTTCCGTTTTCTCCCTCTCTTTCCATCGTACCTGGCTCCCATTGGTGTTGGGCCCGGCGTTGGCCATGGACAGGATGCCTGCGGAGTGAGTTTTCAGGTGTGGACGGAGGAAAAAGAAAGGTAAGAACAAAGAAGAAGAAAAAAAGAAAAAAAAAGAAAAAAAAGAAAAAAAAATCAAAATTTCTTCCTCCTCACCCGGCCCCGTGTGCCTCAGAGTAAAGTTCTCGTCCGCGAATTTGGCCCCGTAGATCGACTTCCCGCCGCGCCCGTCCCCGCGCGTAAAGTCCCCTCCCTGGCACATGAACGAAGGGATGATGCGGTGGAAGCGCGAGCCCACAAACCCTTCGCCCTCGGGGCGCGTCGAGAGCTCGGCAAAGTTGGTGGCGGTGCGCGGGACGACGTCCTCTTTCAGCTCGAAGACTACTCGGCCGAGCGGGGTAGCGGAGTCCCCTCGGCCCAGCTGGAGGTCGAAGAAGGCCTTGGGGTTGTTCTGTTGATTGTGTGAGGTGGTGGTGGTGGAAGGAAGAGAGGAGAGGGGTGATGAGAAAGAGAGGTCGGGGTTGAAAGAAAGAGATGGTCCTCGTCGTCGTCGAAGCGAATGAAATCGTCACGGCGGCTTTCTTCAATCGACGACGACGCACCTTGTTCACGGCCCCGAGCGGAGGGTTGTAGCCACCGTCATCCCTCGCGGCGATGGCGACGATGTCATTGACGGCTGCACCGCCGGCGAAACCCGAAAATCCGGCGGGAGAGCTGCCTCCTTGGCCCATTTTGTTATTGGATTTTGGATGAGAAGATCGGAGAAGGATAAACCGAGAGAGAGGATGGAGGTCGATCAAAAAAAAGAGAAAGTGATTTCAGTTTTTCTCTTTTCTTTCTTTTCTCTTTTCCAATGTCCCTCAAGGCCGCGTTGCGAGCAGCGCACGCGGCCCTGGCCTCTGGCCAGCTCGATGAGGCCCTGGAACGGTGTCAGGAAGCGATCTCGCTGGGGGAGAGCGTCGACGCGTACCTGTGAGTCGGGGGAGAGAAAGAACCGTTTCGGAGAACAAACACGAGCAATCGATGATGATGCCCCCACCTCTCACCTCTCAACCTTCAATCTTCAACCTCAACCTCAACCAACAGCCTCACCGGCAAGGCCCTGTACAAGAAAGCCGACCCGGAATCCCTCTCTCAAGCTCGTGCAGCTTATCGAAAAGCATCAGAGCTCGTCACCGAAGCGCAGTCGCCTTCGATAGCGCCCTGGAAGGGCCTCGCCGAAGTCGCCGCGGCGACAGCGGACGACGGGCTCCTCGCGGAGGCACTGACTCGCGTCGTCGACGGTTTCGTGGCTTCTTCGAGCAGCGTCAGCTCCGACAAAGAAGCGATCTCTGCTCTTGAGAGCGTCGTTTCTCTCTCTGGAACGCTCATGCGCCTGGGGAAAGAAGAAGAAGCGGCGTCGGCGGCAGCTCCTTCGAAGCTCGCGGCCGTCGCAGAGAAAATCTCGGGCGACCTCCCGGGCTTTTTCAATGCTTCCGACGAAAGCCAAGATGAAGAAGAAGCCAAGACCAAAGCTGTTTTTGCGTTTCATGAGGCGACGGTGGCTGCGTGGCTCGCTTCGGGGGCTCCGAAAGAGGCAGAGCTTTCTCTCGATGCCCTGCTCGCGCTGAGAAAGAAGAAGAAGAAAAAGCCCAAGACTTCTCTTCTGTTGTCCTCGGCTGCTGTCGCAGACGCCTTGGCCTCTCGTCTCTCTTCTTCTGCCCGCAAGGAAGCAGCCGCTGCTGCGAGCTCGTCCTATGATTACTCCAGGCTGCTCGAAGCCGCGGCGGAGAGCTGCCTCGAGTTTGCTCGAGAGGTCGGCGGCGGAGAAGGAGGAGAACAGGAAGAAGGGAAGAAGACGACCGCCGCAGGAGCGCTGGTCGCCGCTTTCGACCTCGCCCTCGACGCCGAAGCGGCATCCGAAGGAGAAGGAGAATCATCAAAGGCCACGGCGCTCTGGAGGGAGGCGGCAGCGGCTCTGTCTTCGCCTTCCTCGTCTCTCGACGCTGCAGCAGCAACAGCAGCTGCTTCGGAGGCGAGTGCTTTCACGCGGTGGAGAGAAGCTTTCGAAGGAACTTCCTCTTCTTCTTCTTCTCCTCAGCAGCAGCCCGGCCCTCTCGACGCCGCGACGAGGGCGTCCCTGCGCGAGGGCCTGCGCGCGAGGTGGAGCCGTGTCGCTGCGGCAACCTCTTCTTCTTCGTCGAAATCGCTCACTCGCTCTTCCTCGTCCTCCTCCTCTTCTTCTTCTCCTTCCTCTCCGCTTTCCGCCCTCCCTCCGGCATCCGTCCTCATCGCTCTGGCCAAGCTCTCTCTTTCCGAGCGCGAAGCAGACGACGCGAGGAGGGCCTCGAGGGCGGCGCTGAAATCGGCCAAGGCTCGGGGTCTACCTGCGGCGAGCGAGGCTTTCCTCTCGGCGCGCGTCGCCGCGGCGAGGGCAGCCGCGCTTTCTTCTTCTTCCTCTTCCTCAGTTCTCGACCGCGAGGAGCTCTCTTCGATCCGTGATGCAGCGCCCCAAGATGCCTACTCGAGGCCCTTCAGCGCCGCCCGCGAGGCCGCCGTCCTCCTCCTGGTTTCGTCGAACGACGACGCCAAAGACGACGGCGACCTCCGATCCCTGGCGGGGAGCCTAGTCGAGGGGAGGCCCGAGCACTGGCTCCTCGCCGCCCTCGGCACGCTCCACCTCCGATCTGGCAGGTCCGAGGAGGCCGCGGCTTCTTTTAAAGAAGCCGCCGAGGAAGCCGCGAGAGGGCGCGGGGCGTCGACGGACTCGGAAGCGGCGGAACACTGGCTTGCCCTCGGGAGAGCTCTCTCCGTCAACTTTTCTTCTCCGCTTCCTCCTCCTCCTCCTCCTGCTTCCGCCGCGGCAGCTTGGCTGAAAGCCGCCGCCGTTCCCGGACCAGCGCAGGCCCCCGCCTTCGCCGAGCTCGGCGCCTTCTACCGGGACGCGCGCGGGGACGGCACGCGCGCCCTCGCCTGCTTCCGCCGCTGCCTCGACCTCGACCCCTCGGTCGAAAGGGCCGGGAGGGGCGCGACGAGCTTCTTGCTTCTTCTCTCCGCTGATTCCGGAAGCGTCTCCAAGGCCAAGGCCATCGCCAAGAGGGCCACGGAGCGCGCCCCGGACTCGCCCTGGGCGTGGAGGGCCCTCGCTGACGCGTGCTTGGCCCAGGCGCGAGGGCGGGGAAGCGAGAGGAGCAAAAGTTGTGCTTCTTCGTCGTCGCCGCCTGCCGCTGCCTCCGAAGCCGCCGCCGATGCCGCCTCTGCGCTCGTGGGGCTCCTCCGCTGCTCTTCCCTTCCTTCGAATGATATCCCAAGAGCCTGGTCGGACCTCGGGGACTGCTACCTGGTCGCCGGGAGGCCGGGCTCGGCCCTCCGAGCCTTTGAGAGATGCGTCGAGCTCCTGGAAGGAGGGCAAGGAGGAGGAGGAGGAGGAGGAGGAGGAGGAGGAGGAGGAAAAGACACATTTCTTCTCCTGCTCCGAGCCCGCGCTCTCGCCTCCGCGGCTGCAGCTGCCCTCTGCTGCGGCGACCCCGTCGCCGCCGAGGCCCTGGCCGTCAGGGCAGCGACGGAGGCGTCGGAGCTCGAGTGTGAGTCGGAGGAGGCTGACTCGGCCTCGACCTCCTCGATCGCTGCCGTCGCGCGGGCGGCCGAGGCCGACGCGGCGCTCTGCCGCGGCTGTGGCGCGCTCTCGGCGGGCTGCGCGGGAGAGGCCGCGGTCGCCGCCAGGCGCGCCTCCAGGGCTGCGGCGCTCGCGGCAAGGTCCCTTCCCGGCGCGCGCAACCCCTCCAAGCTGGTTGGGGACGCGGCGCTGCTGCTCTGCCTGTCGAGGCAGGGGCCGCTGCTCGGCGACGAAGAAGATGAAACGAACGACAATGCTTCTGCTTCTGCTTCTTCTTCTTCTGCTGCTGCTGCTGCTGCTGCTGCTGCTGCTGCTGCTGCGAGGAAGGCCCGCCGCGCCTACTCTTCCGCTCTCTTCCGCGGTCCCTCGGTCGCTTCGGCGTGGGGCGACGTCGCCTGCGCCCTGGCCTCTTCGGCAGGCGTCGCGAGGTCGAGCTCGAGAGCAGCAGCAGGAGAAGAGGAAACGAACAGATTCAACGAGGCGGCGGCGCGCGCCGCGAGGGCTGGGCTCCGCCTCGACGGCGCGTCGCCGCGCCTCTGGGCCCTGCTGGGCAGCCTGACCTGCGCTTCTGCTCGTTCGAGGGAGGCCGCGCTGTGCAGGTCGCTGGCGCTGGACCCTCGTGACGGGAGGACCTGGGCGGCGCTGGCGAGGCTCTACGCCGAGGAGGAGGAGACGACGACGAAGAAGAAGAACGAAAACGGCGCCGACAGCGCCGCCGCCGCCGCCGCCGACGACGACCACGACGACGACGACGACGACGACGCCGAGAGGGCTCTCGCCGCGGCCAGGGCCTTTGCTCCCGCCGACGCCTCCGTCTGGGCCGCAGCGGGCCACGCCGCGGCGTGGAAAGGGTCAATCGCAGAAGAGCAAAAATGGCTCGAGTCCGCGGACGACTCGTTCGAGCACGCTTTGACGCTCAGCGGCGGCTCGGAGCCGTCTCTCGCCGTCGCCGAGGCCGAGGCGCGAAGGAGGAAGGAATTCGGCTCTTCGTTTTCCCACGAGGCGCTCGCCGCCGCGACGCGCGCGGCCTCCTCCGACCCTGCGTGCGGCGCCGCTGCGGTGGCCGCGGGCGCGGCGCTGCTGGCGAGCGGGGACGCCGCCGAGGCGGCCGGGGAGTTCGAGCGGGCGCTCGCGCTCTTCACGACGAGGGAGGAGGAGGAGGAGAGCGGAGGAGAAGCGGCGGCCTCGGCGTGGCAGTCGCGGGTGTTTGCCAACGGGGTTTCGACAAGTTCCTCTTCTCTGACGCCGGCAGCTGTCGCCGCCGTGGGCTTGGCTCGCGCGAGGGCGGTGCTGGGATTCGGCGGCGGAGAAGAACGGGGAAATGCCTCCTCCTCCTCCTCCTCCTCCTCCTCGTTCCCGCCGCTCGAGGCTCTCCCGCCCGAGGAGAAGCTGCAACACGCCCGCGCTCTCGTCGCCTTCGGCGGGTCCAGGTCGCAGGGCGAGGATATCCTTCGAGCGCTTCTCTCCGACAGCTCCGTGGGAGGGGACGCGCTCGCGAGCCTCGCTGGAGTTGCTGCTGCTTCTGCGTGGGCTTCGGCAGAAACAGCCTCGGCGGCGGCAGCGCTCGCCGCCGCCCGCGCCGCCGCGGCTCTCCTCCCGGCCGACCTCTCTCCGGAGTCGCTCGACCGCGCCCGCCTCGCCGTCGTCGCCGCAGCTCTCCTGGGAGGCGCTTCGCACCGAGAGGCTCTCGAGGAGGCGAACCGAGTGCTCTCTCGAGGAGCAGACGAAGCTGCGCGCTCTCCTCTTTCTGCCTCTGCTGCCGCTTTGGCGCTCGCGGCCGCGGCTGATGCCGCTTCTTCGAGAAAGACGGAAGATTCGAGCAGGCTGCTCGCCCGCGCCGCGTTCGCCGAGCCCAGCGATCGGAGCCACGTCTCCAGGGCCGCGCTAGCTCTCGCTGCCGCTGCTGTTTCGTCTTCTGCAGAAAAAGCCGCGCGGCTCGCCGAGCTCGCGCGCGGCGGCCCTTGCCCTCTTCTCGAAGCCTCGCTCGCCGCCGACGCTTTCCTGCTCTCTCGCTCGTCGGCGCGCTTTGCGGCGCGCTTCGCGGCGCACGCCGCGCCCTGGAGGGAGGACTGCCGCAGAGCAGCCGCGGCTACAAAGGGCTGAGAAAACAACTGTAAACTTATCGTCCATCACAAAAAGAGCTGTTCTATCATTTTACACATCACCAACCGAGAAAGCAAAAAAAAAAGCAAAAAAAGTCAAAAACTTCTTCAATCAAAATCATCAAAATCACTTGTTGTGCTTGACCGAGAACGACGCGCTCCAGGTCGATGCCAGCCTCGAGTTGTAGGCCGCCCTCCTCCCGGGCGTGTCCTGAGGACCCCCTCCACCGCCACCAGCAGCAGCCGAAGAAGAAGCAACGGCAGCCGCCGCAGCAGCAGCAGCGGCAGCGGCCGCCGAAGCAGCAACAGCAGCGCTCTCTGCCTCCTCCTGCTCCGCGCCTGTTGCGCCCCTCGCCGCCCTCTCCGCGGCCTCCGCCGCGGCCCTCGCGGCCCGCGCCGCCTCCTCCGCCGCCCTCCTCTTCTGCTCCGCGACCTCCTCCCTGGCGCCCGCCAGGTTGCGCGCCACCACGCCATCGTCAGGGTCGAGCTCCAGCGCGCGCGCGTAGCAGTTGGCGGCGCGCGCCGGGTCCGACGCGACCTGCCGGTACCAGTGGCCGAGCCAAGCGCAGGCCGCTGCCTGGCAGTCCCCCTCCTCGACGCTGGCGGCCTCGAAGCGGGCCCTCGCCGCCCCAGGGTCGTCCCGTTCCGCCCCTCCCATCGTCCAGAGCACGCGGCCCAGCCGGTACTCGTGGTCCGCGATCTCCGAGTCGGTGACGGAGCAGCCGGCGCCGCGGGCCGTCGCCAGCGCGCGCTCGAGCTCGGCGCGGGCAGTCTCGAGCTCCCCGTCCTCGAAGGCGAGCCAGGCGTACTCGGCGTGGGCCCTGGGTAAAGAGGAAGAGGTGATGGGGAAAAAGAGAGAAGAGAAAGGTTGAGTGAGTTTTTTAGGTCGAAGAAAAAAAAAAAAGGAAAAAAAAACTCGAAAAAAGTAAAAAAAAAAGTTTTCCCTCCTCACCAGTGCTCCGCCGGCGCGCCCCTCCCGATCAGCGCCTTGCCCAACACCCGCTCGTAGGTCGCCTTCGCCCCGGCCCTGTCCCCTCGAGCCAGAGCGATCTTCGCCAGCCCCCTCAGGGCCTGCTGCCTGATCTGCATCGGCCGGGTACCGGACAGGCCGTCGAGCGCGCACTCGCCCTCGGAGACCCAGCCCGCCAGCACCCGCAGGGCGGCCTCGGCCTCGTCGAGCCTGCCCAGCCTGCGCAGCGCCCTGGCCAGGCACAGCCTCAGCGACAGCGCGAAGCTGGTCAGCGTCTCGTGCCCGGCAGCCCTGCGCCGCACAGACCACTCGAGCCCTCGCACGGCGGTGTCGTGCGCCGCCGCGAAATCGCGGTTCTGGTACTGCAGCTCGGCCAGCGCCTTCCAGCCCGCGGCCGAGTCCGCGCCGGCGAGCACTCCCCTCCGCAGCGTCGCCGTGATCTGCCTGCGGCGGGTCGCGGTCGAGGGGGCGTCCGGATCAGAAAGAAAGCGCCTCCGTAAGGCCAGGCCGACGGCGACGGCGGCGGAGGGGGCCCAGGGAAATTGGTGCGCGAGCTTCATGCCAAACTGCTCGATGCGGATCACCGACGCCGACTGCTGGGTTCCCGTTTCCTCCTCTTCCTCCTCTTCCTCCTCAATGTCTTCTTCTTCGTCAGAAGAAGACGCATCGGGAGAAACCCCGGCAACGGCAGCGGCGCCCCCATCCCCTCCTCCTTCGCTCCTTTCTTTCTTCTTTTGAACCCTCCTGCTCTTGGCAAGGGCCTCCTTCCTCTCCTGCGCCGCCAGCGCCGCGGAGACCGCCGCGGCGTCGGCGCGGGCGCGGTCCGCCGCCCTCGGCACCAGCTGCCCCACGAGCCTGCGCTCGTTTGAGGAGACGACGATCGAGTTGCCCCGGAACCAGCCGAGCTGGACGGGGGCCGCCACGCCCCGGCCCAGGGCCGCCGCCGCGGCGCGCGCGGTATTGAGAGAGCCGGAGTTGCTGGCCGCCACGGAGCCCAAGCCGCCGACGGAGCCGGAGGAGGAGTGGTAGTGGTGGTGCTGGGAGGGAAGCGAGTGGAGCGTGGCGGGCGTCACTGTCGAGTGCTGGAAGACCGACGCCGGCGGAGCAGCGGGGTTTCCTCCGGCTCCTCCTCCGGTGGGGGTCCTCGGCCGCCCCGCCGCCGCCGCTCCGCCGTCCGCGCTGGTCCTGCGCGGGGACGCCAGCTGCTCGATCGAGGAGCGGCGGGAAGATGAGGAGAGCAAGCCCTGGCTGCTGTGGTGGTGGTGGTGGTGCTGCCCGGCTGCAGTAGCGACGGGGGAAACCGCCGGCGAAGCGACTCCACCAACTCCGACTCCACCTCCGGCGCTGCCAGCAGCGGCCAAAGCCAGCGAAGACCCGTGGGCGACGAGGGACGGCGTCGAGCAAGACAAACCCGCCAGGCTCGTCTTCAGCCTCAGAAGCGAACCGCTTGAGACGGGCACGTGCCCCCCGCAAAGCTCCTCCTGCTCCTCCAGCAGCCAGATAGCAGCCTCGAAGGGGAAGGGAGTGCAGCACCCTCCGGCACTCGTCGTCACCGCCCTGACGCACTCGGCGAGAGCCGCCTGCCTCGCGTCTGCCCTCGCGGTGGACCGCGGCGGGTGCGCCCCCAGCGCCGACAGGTAGCGCTGCAGGTGCGCCTCGTGGTAGCGCGAGTAGCGAGGGCAGGGAAGCGTCAGCGCCACGATCGCCCGGAGCGTCTCGCCGTAGCCGCCGTCGCTCGAGACCTCGGCCTCGGCTCTCTCGGCGTCGACCTGCAGCCTGAGGCGGGAGACCGAGCGGGTAACAGCGGAAGAAGAAGTAGAAGAAGGGGCCGCTGGTGCCTTGGGGGCCTCTTGGGGTTGCGGGCCTGGGCCAGGCTCAGAAGAAGAAGAAGCTTGTTGTTGCTCTTCGCCGCCGCCGCCTCCTTCGCTCGCCGCCGTTGTCGTCCTCTCGCCGCCGCCCCCGCCGCTCCCGGCCCTCTTGTCCGCCTCGTCCGCGGCGGCCAGCAGTTCCTGCACGCGCGCCTCCTGCCTCGCCGTCTCCTCCTTCGCCTGCACGTCGGCCAGGAAGCACAGCGCGTCGACCCTCTGCGAGCGCGAGAGCCTCTTGGTCAGCAGCGCCCGCAGCGGCTTGGCGGCCGGAGCAGGGACGGCGAGAGGTGAATTGGAAGAAGAAGTCGAGGCCTTGTCGAGGGCTTCCGCTTCGCGCCAGAGGAACTCGCGCTCCTTGTCGCTGGCGCCTGTCTCGACGGCGAGGTTGACCTGTAGTCGTGTGGGGTGGAGGTGGGTGGCGAAGAGAGAGAGAGAAGAGAGGGTGAGAACGAGGTCCCGGTCACCCGTTTCGATTTCAATGCCCCTCTTGCTCGCTCGAAATGATTCGAACAACTTTCTTTTTCTCTTTCTCTTTCTCCTCCCCCCAAAACCCTCTTACCAGCTCTTCATACGTCTTCGCGGCTCCCAGGTAGTCCCCCGACGCCACCTGCGTCAGCGCGACGCCCTCCCAGGCAGGCAAGCCCGCGTCGTCGAGCTGAGCGGCAGCGCGAAAGTGCGACGCCGCAGCGGTCGGATCTCCTCCGTAGTAGCAGGCCTTGCCGGCGAGGCTGTGATTGTGTTTGTGGTTTTTTGTTGCCCGCGGTGTGAGCTCACGATCGAGATCTATCGCTGGGTACACGATATGAAGGAGGTAGGCGAGTGGTAGGGGAGCTTTGGGAAGTTGCGTTTGGAGTTTTCCGGGCGTCATCGATGATTCTTTTTTCCGTCGAGGAGCGGGTAAAAGAAAACGATTCCCCTTCTTCGTCCGCTGCTGCTGCTCTTCTTCTTCTTCTGTCTGCACTCCACGCCCGTAGAAGAAGCCATGCTCACTGTGTCGCTGAAAGGAGCGAAAAACAACAACAAAACACTCCTCCTCACCAGCGCGCGTTGTACTCCTTCCCTCCACCGGCCTCAAGCGCCGCTGCGGCGCAGGCCGCTGCCCTCCCGAAGTCGAGGTCGTTGAGGGCCTCCTGGCCCGCCTCGAGGTGGCGCTGGGCCGTGGACTCGGCGGAGGGTGGGGCAGGAGGGGGTGGAGGAGGCGACGCCGCCGCAGCGGCGTCGCCGGGAGAAGCATCGTCGTTGGTCGACTCCATCTTTTCTCGCTTCAAAATGTGGAGCGAGCGAGCGGAAGGGCGTCGTCGTCTCCGATATTTTTTTGCCTCTCACTTTTCCGAAGAAAAACTCGACAAGCTCAAATCGACGACACGAAAAGCGGCGCCTCTCCACCGTCAAACCGCCTTTTTTCGTACTTTTCTCTACCCTCAGGTACACTATACACCTTTCCCGTCCTTGCAAGATTGAAATCAAGCGGGATAAAGAACGGATAAGTGCTGGAATCGAGCATCGAAATCGAGCAAACATCGCTAGCCTGGCAAAAACAAAAAACAAAAAAACTAAATCCCTTTTTTCATGTCTTCCCACCACCCTCTTACAGGCCTTCTCTCCCGCCCCCCTAGTGCAGGAAGCTCTCAATCATGGGTCAACGTCGCAACGTAAGTGGAAGAGATGGATTGGTGTACGTGAGTTAGCGAAACGCGAAGCAGCTTCCATCGATTGCTGATCAAAAGAAAAAAAAATTGAGCGAGGCGCGCCTTGGCGCTCGTCCCTCGCTCGCCAGCCGTGTCCTTTCGACCTCTCTCTCGACCTCCGCACCCTCACTCCACCATCTCTTTCCCAACCCCAAACCCCCACCACCACAACCTCCGATCACAGTTCTCCAACGACACCAAGAACCCGAGCACCATGCTCCAGAAGGACTGCGCCCTCGCGATGCGCATGCTCCGCCGCGTCGCCGGCAGCCCCTCGGTCTCCTCGGGGAGCGGCGGCAGCCCTGAAGCGATGCTCCCTCGCGACTACCTCAAGTCGTGCGCCGGTCTGCTCTTCCAGGCGGTCAATACGGGAGGCTTCGGCGTCGTCGGGGCCCGCGGCAGGGGTTTCATCATCGCCAAGCTGGGCAAGAAGGACGGGCTGACCTCTTGGTCGGCCCCTGCCTTCCAGACGTTCCACGCCGCCGGCGTCGGGCTTTCGTTCGGCTTCGACACCATCTTCACCGTCGTGGTCCTCGGCACCCCCGAGGCCGTGCGCGAGGCCGCCAAATCGGGCCCGACCATGGGCATCGAGGTGGATCTCGTGGCCGGCAGGGAGCGCGAGGTGCTGCAGTCGAGCGAGGACGGGTGCCCCACCGTGCCGTTCTCGGTCGCCGGAGGGGCCATGCTCGACGTCTCGCTGAAAGGCGGGGCCACCCTGGCCGCGACCAAGAAGAACGCGGCAGCCTACGGAGGGCGCGCTGGCGGCGTCTCTGTGGCCGACATCCTGTTCAAGGAGAACGCGGTAGACAGGCCCGCGGAGTTCGAGCCGCTGTACGAGCTGCTGTCGGCGCTGTCAAGGGAGCACGAGGAGTTCAGGGCCTAGTAGGAACTGTTTTTCTATTTCTCCTCCTCTTCCTTCTCTTTCTTTGTTAAAAATAACCCCCGAACGAGACGCCGATTTTTGGTTTGATTTTATCTTGTAATGAGAAAGGACGAAGAACCGCGATGAAAACGAAGGAGAGAGAGAAGACGAGGGTCGAGAAAAGGTCGAGAAAAAGGCCTCGACCTCGATCGAACACAAAACGAAGAGAAACACAGCTCTTTCTTCTCTTGTTCCTTCCTATCTCACCCTTCTTCGGGACACCTGTTCGACTTCAATTCCAATCCTAGCGCGCTCTCCTTGTTCGTTCTCTCATCAGCATCCAGCCATGGGCGCTTCGGGAGCAGGAGACGGCTCCTCGATCGGCAAGGGGCACCGCTCTGGCTCGTCGTCGATCATCAACGCCGACGATTCCTCCACCATCGATGTCTCCTCTTCTTCCTCCTCGGAAGACGTCATCGCCGCGCTCGACCAGGGCACGCAGTCGACCCGCGTCTTCCTCTACCGTGCCTCGGACATGGCCGTGGTCGCGAGCCACCAGGTGGAGCTCACGCAGCACTTCCCGCGGCCCGGGTGAGGGAGATTGATTGAGTTTTGTTTTCGAGTTTCGAAAAGAAGGTTCGACCTTAGACGACCTCTTCAGCTCATCCTCGTCACACCTTGTCCTTCCCTCCCTCTCTAAATTAAACAACTCCACTAGCTGGGTCGAGCACGACCCCATGGAGATCCTCTCGTCGGTCGCCCTCTGCGCGGGGGGGGCCCTGGCAGCAGCGCGCGCCGGCTCCCGCTCGAACCTGAGCTCGGGCTCGACTGCCGCCAAGCCCCCTCCTTCTCCTCGAGTCGTCGCGCTCGGGATCACCAACCAGCGCGAGTCGACCATCGCGTGGGACAGGAAGACCGGCCGTCCCTTACACCGCTCGATCGTGTGGAACGACGGGAGGACGGCGGAGATCTGCGCGAGGGTGGAAAGGGAGCACGGCGGGAAGGTAAGGCGTTTTCGGTTTCGGTTTCGGGTTTTCTTTTTCTTCTTCTTCGACCTTTTTTCGCTCAAAAATCGGAGAAAACAAAACTGTTTTTCTCACAACAGGACTGCTTCCGCGCCGTCACGGGCCTGCCCGTGTCCCCCTACTTCTCGGCCTACAAGATGCTCTGGCTCCTAGAGAACGTCCCCGCGGTGAAAAAGGCCGCGGAGGAAGGCAGGCTGGCCTTCGGGACCGTGGACAGTTGGCTCATCTTCCACCTCACCGGCGGGAGCAACAGCAACAGAAAGGGCGACGGAAGCTCTTGTTCCTCTTCTTCAACTCCTCCCGCTTCTCCCACCTTCGTCACCGACGTCACCAACGCGTCCCGCACGGGCCTGCTGTGTTTGAAAACGAGGGCGTGGCACTTGGAAACATGCGGGAAGCTCGGGATCGACGTCGCGTGGCTGGCCCGGATCGCTTCTTCCGCGGAAGTCTACGGAAAAGTCGCCGCGCCTCTTTCGTCTTCTTCCGAGAACATCGCGGAGATGGTGCGGGACAAGGCGTCCCTGTACCGTACCTGCAGCGGCGAGAGCGGGTTCGTTTCGGGTAATCCTTCTTCCACTTCGGGTAACAACAAGTCGTCGTCCGACGAGGCAACTGTCGTCTCTTGGAGCTGCAGGTCCCTGGCCGGGGTGCCCATCTCGGGCTGTTTAGGAGATCAACAGGCCGCCCTTCTGGGCCAGAGGTGCCGCGTTGGAGAGGCCAAGGCCACCTACGGCACGGGGGCCTTCGTGCTGCTCGTGACGGGAAGCGAGGCGCCCGTCCCTTCGAGCTCGGGCCTGCTGACGACAGCGGCTTACCAGCTTGGAGCAGACGCCCCTCTGTTCTACGCTTTGGAGGGCGCCGTCGCCGTCGCCGGCGCAGGGGTCTCTTGGTTGCGCGACGGCTTCGGGATCATCGAGCGGCCCCAGGAGGTCGAGGAGCTGGCGCGATCTGTTGAGGACTCCTGCGGCGTCGTCTTAGTGCCGGCGTTCGCGGGCTTACTCGCGCCGAGATGGAGGGCAGATGCGCGAGGGGTGATCGTGGGCCTGACCTCCGCCACGACCAAAGCGCACCTGGCGCGGGCGATGCTCGATGCGATCGGGTGGCAGACCAAGGAGGTGGTGGAGGCGATGGCGCTGGACCGGAGCTCGGCGATGGGGTCGAAAGCTGAAAAGGGAGCCGCCGCCGCCTCTTCAGCCGCCGAAGAAGAGTCCAAAACCAACTCTTCTCCTTCTTCCTCTGTCGCTGCGATCTCCCGCCTCCGCGTCGACGGAGGGGCCTCCCGCAACGACCTGCTCATGGAGATCCAGGCCGACCTGCTGGGCCTTCCCGTGGAGAGGCCGGCGCACGGCGAGACGACCTCTTTGGGTGCGGCGCTGGCCGCAGGTGTCGGCGCCGGCGTCTTCTCCTCTGCCGAGGAGGCGTTCACGGTTGGGGTTGGAGCTGCTCCCTCGGTGTTTTTGCCCAAGGCGAAGAGGGAGGACGTCGCCAGGGCCTACGAGAAGTGGAACGACGCTGTCGAGAGGAGTTATGGGCTCGCGGGGTGAGAGAGAGAGAGAGAGTTGTGTAAAGAAAGAAGAGAGAAGAGGAGGTTGAAAGAAAAGAGTTTTTTCTCCACCTTCATTTTTTTTTCGTTTTTTTCGGTTTCGTTATCGTTTTCCGTTTGAAAAAAAAAACGTCCAGCGATGGCGTATCTCTTCCGCAAGCTCTTTCGGGGACACGACCACGATGTAGTGGCGGCTTCTTCGGAGAGAGGTGAGGATCCAGGCAGCGGTGGATTGTGTATCGAAAAAGAGAAGAAGATGGTTTGAACTTTGAAAGACGATGGCATCGATGCCTCTCTCGCCCATCGCTCCGTTTTTTTCCTCTCAACCTCGACCTCTCCTCGACCTCCTCTCTCCCAAAAACTCAAAAAAAAAAAACAGACCCCAACGCCACCATGACCACCACCACATCCACCATCACCCCCGAAAACTTCTCCAACGGCTGCCAGGCCGAGTCCCGATGCAGACTCGCCGCGGGGGCCCTCGCGGACCCGGGCTCGGCGGCGGCGAAGGGCGCCACGAGCACCCAGCGGCGCCTGCTCGCCGCGCTCATTCTGTGCATCGTCTTCGTCGCCGCAGAGTTCGTCGGCGGCGCGCTGGCCAACTCGCTCGCCGTGATGTCTGACGCCGCGCACATGCTGAGCGACGCGGCGGGCCTCGCCACGGCGCTGGTCGCGGCGCGCGTCGGGGCGGCGGCGGCCAAGGCCAGCGGAGGGTTCAGCTTCGGCTACGCGCGCGTCGAGGTCCTTGGGGCGCTGATCTCGACGGTCCTGACCTACATCGTCACGGCGGTCCTGGTCGTCGAGGCCGTGGGGAGGTTTAAGAAGCCGGATGACGTGGATGGGAAGGTGAGAGAGAAGGAAAAGGGGGAAGAGAGATAGAAAGAGAAGAGAAGAGAAGGAGGCGGAAGCAAAAGCAAAAAGTTACAAAAAAACTCACTCGAAAAAAATGAAAAAAAACGAAACGAAACCTCCAAAACCTCGCAGCTCATGACCATCATCGCCCTCGTCGCCATCGCGGTCAACCTGGTCATGATGGCGATCCTGGGGCCGTCGCACCACCACGGGCACGGGCACCACCACCACGACGCCGACGAGGAGGAGGAGAAGACAGGGAAGAAGGGAGCAGCAGAGGCTCTTGCTCCGGAGCCTGCTGCTGCTGCCGCCGTGGGCGCCGCCGCGGCTGCTCTCGCGACGACGACGACGGAGAGCAGCGCCACGGCTCCTGCTGCTTCTGCTTCTGCTTCTAGCGCTGCTTGCTCTCACGACCACTCCCACGGAGATGGCCACTCCCACGGACGAGGAGGAGGAGCTGGCTCGAAAGAAGAAAAAGAAAGGGCCCACTCCCACTCCCACTCCCACTCTCATAAACACAGCCACGGCTCCTCCATCAACGTCCGCGGAGCCTTCATCCATGTCCTGGGAGACACGGTACAGTCCGTGGGCGTCGCCATCGCCGGCGCGCTGATCTGGTGGAGGCCCTCGTGGCGCGTGGCAGACCCGATAATGACGCTGATCTTCGCCGTTTTAGTCATCTTGACGACGTGCGCGCTCGTGCGCGACCTGTTCAACATCTTGAGCGAGCGCGCCCCTCGAGGGCTTGAGACCCCGGCCATCGAGAAAGCACTCAACGCGGTCCCTGGTGTGGCCTGCGTGCACGATGTGCACTGCTGGCAGCTTTCCCCCTCGACGCCGGCGATCGTCACCGCGCACGTGACGAGGGAGGCAGGCGCCGACGCCGCCGCCGTTCTCGCCGCGGCGACGGCGGCGCTGGCGGCGATGGGGCTGGAGCACTCGACGCTACAGATAGCGACCGGGGAGGAGGACGCCGCGTGCGCCGTGGCGAAGAGGAAGGCCGCGGAGATGGCCGCTGCGGCTGCTGAGGGAGGAGGAGGAGGGGGGAGCGCTGTGTAATTTTTCTTTTTGAGGTTTTGGGGTTTCTTGGAAAAAAAACATTTTTTTTCCGCTCTCTCCTTCGACGAACAGAGACGGCCGAACGATTGATTGGAAAAAGAAAAACTAGTCGCCGATTCTACCTTCTTCCGCGCTTCTTCCTCCCCCATCACACCATGCCGGCCTACGCCCAGCTCGTCATAGGCCCCGCCGGAAGCGGCAAAGTGAGCAGAAGAAGAGTTTTTGAGGCTTGAAGAGGCGCTTGAATCGATGCCATTGGAATCATTCCAAGCCGTCAAATGTTTCTTTCTCTTTCGCTCTCTCTCTCTCACCTTCTACTTCTCTTTCTCCTCTTCTGAAACTCCCCAGAGCACATACTGTGAGACTGTGAGGCAACACTGCGAGACCATCGGGAGGAAGGTGCACGTCGTCAACCTGGGTGAGCTGCGATGATTTTTTTTTTTTTTCTCGAGAATTTGATTTTTTTCCGTCGCCGTCGCCCGTCGCTTTCTTCTCAACCTGAACCTCAACCTTCTTCCTCTTCCTCTTCTTCTCTCCTCAAACAAACGAACCTCAACCTCAGACCCCGCCGCCGAAGACTTTGCCTACCCGGTCGCCTTCGACGTCCGGGACCTCATCACGGTCGAGGACGCGATGGAGGAGCTCGGGCTGGGGCCCAACGGGTGAGGAGGAGGAGGAGTTTTTTCTGTTTTTTCATTTCTCTTTTTTCGCCTCTTCTTCTTCTTCTTCTCTCTTTCTTCTTCTCTCTTTCTTCTTCTCTCTTTCTTCTTCTCTCTTTCTTCTCACCGCTGTTCTTCTTCCTATCATAATTCTCTCCCACCCCCACCCCCCTCCCCCACATAGCGCCCTTCTCTACTGCATGGAGCACCTTGAGGACTCTCTGGAGGACTGGCTCGGAGAGGAACTGAGCGCCTTTGGAGACGACGACTACCTTTTGTTCGACTGTCCCGGTCAAGTGGAGCTCTACTCGCACGTCTCGTGTTTCCGGTCGCTGGCGGACTACCTCAGTTCGCACGACGTCAGGGCCTGCGCGGTCTACTGTTTGGATGTTCAGTTCGCGGCGAGCCCGTCCAAGTACGTGGCGGGCTGCCTGGCGGCGCTGGCGGCGATGGTCTGTCTCGAGATGCCCCACGTCAACGTTCTGACAAAAGTCGATCTTTTACCAAAAGAAGGGAAAAGGGCGCTCCGGAGGTATCTGGTCCCTGACGCCAACGAGCTGAGTCGAGACCTGGCCGCAGCGTCGTCGTCTTTCGGGGGCGCAGGGGGGGATGCGGTCGGCTCTGCTTCTTCCGCTGGCGCTGGCCTGAGCAACAATGGCTCGCACGCGAGGAGGACGCGCGCGCTCGACGAGGCCGTGGTCCGCCTCCTCGACGACTGGGCTTTGGTCAGTTTCGTCCCGCTTGACCGGTCGGGGGCACCACTGGGGGGCAGCGACGACGAGGAAGACTTTGGGCGAGGAGGAAGGGCAGGAGGAGACGCGGGAGTTTCGAACGCCTCTTCGGCGCTGGGGATCGAGCGGCGCGCTATGAGAAACGACGGCGACGAGGAAGGCGGGGACGGGTTTTACACCCCTGGCGTCGACGAGGGCGCCGGGGTCGCCGCCGTCCTGGCGCACATCGACCATGCGATCCAGTTCGGGGAGGACGCCGACGTGAAGATCGCGCCTGACAGGGAGGAGGAGCTGGAGGAAGGGGGCGGAGGGGATTGAGTAGAAGAAGGGGGAGGAGGAGGAGAAGGAAGAGAGAGAACAGCAAGTCTTTCTCTCTCTTTTCCTCTTTTCTCTCCCTCTCTCTCTCGTGCGCCTCGCTTGAAGAAATCCACGAGCGCATTGTAAAAAAAAAAAAAAAAAAAAAAAAAAAAAAAAAACATATCAAAGAAAAAAAGGAATGAACTCTGTTTTATTTCAATTATAACAAGAAAACTCTTTCTACTCTCTCCACCTCTCTCAACGATTTCAAAAAACAAAAAACTCTTCTCTCTTTCTCTCTCTCTTTCCTTCCGCCTAAAGCGTCGTGGGGAGGTCCTTGACCTCCACCATCTCCAGCCGCGGCTCCCCTCCCTCCTCGCCCGGGGTCCACGCGACGCGCAGGCGCAGCGCCAGGGGCTTGGAACCGTGCGCCGTGTTGGTCAGGTGGAGCCTCTGCGTGATTTGGGAGTTTCCTCCCAATGCGTCGAGCGTCGTGCCAGTGGCGGGGTCGAGCCGCAGCTTCGCGTATTTCGGAACCGCCGCCTGCAGGCTGAAGCCCGTGAGAGCGCCGCCATCAGATCCCGCCGCTCGGGTTGCGGTGGCGAGGACGAGCGTCTCCTCGGGCGCGGCGGCGGCGTCGGGTTTCGAAAAGTCGAGGGTCACGACGAGGCCAGAGGCGGCGTCGCGGAGCGCGGTGGTCGAGTGGAGGACCGCCGGGGCTTCCGCTGCTGCTGCCGGTGCTGCCGGTGCTGCTGGTGCTGCTGCAGTGGGGGCCGCGAAGAGGTCCTCGGGGAGCGGGGCCGCCTTGGAAGGCGGCGAAGGGGCTGCCGTCGGAGTTGCTGCTGCTGCTGCTGCTGCTGTTGCTGCTGCTGCTGCTGCTGCTGCTGCTGCTGCTGCTGCTGCTGCTGCTGCTGTCGGAGT
>Ga0210003_1001821_pt1 | contig 18445 bp, 21 predicted proteins | sample LantaG_FD_182804 | JGI IMG/M metagenome (GOLD analysis project Ga0210003, IMG submission 182804) | Deep subsurface microbial communities from Baltic Sea to uncover new lineages of life (NeLLi) - Landsort_02402 metaG (SPAdes) (version 2) | ecosystem: Environmental > Aquatic > Marine > Oceanic >...
CTGCTCGAGCCTAGCTCTCTGCGCCGCCTCGACCTCCTCGAGCGTCATCGGCCTGCCTAGGCTCGGGAGGGGCCCCTGAGGCGGGGGAGGAGGCATCGAAAGAGGCTGCTGCTGCTGCTGCTGGTGGTGAAAGCCTTGCTGCGGCGGCGGGAGAGGAGGGGGCCCCTGATTCCACTGCTGCTGCTGCACTTGCTGAGGCGGCGGCATCGGCGGCCCGTAGCCAGAGGGAGGAGGACCGTAGTTCATCGGAGGCGGCATCGGCGGCCCCTGCTGCTGCTGAAAGTGCTGCTGCTGCGGTGGCGCGAGGCCGGGCGGCCCAGAGTGGAACGGCGCGAAGCCCGGGGGCGGCGCGCGAGGGGAGAGCCGCTGCTGGTGCTGCTGCTGGTGGTTTTGGAACTGCCGCATTGGCGGCATCTGCGGACGCTGCTGCTGCATCAATGGAGGAGGCCCGCGCGAGCCCGGGGGCGCGCTCGTCGGGCGGTCTGTTTTTGAGGAGGGAGAGGGTTTTTCCGTCAAAGGTGAGAGGCATCGATCTCGACGAAAGCTTTCGCCCTCTCTTTCTCTCTCTTTCTCTCTCCTTCTCTCTCCCATCTTTCTCACCGTCCCAGATGCTCTGCGCGTTCGAGAAGATCCCTCCCGTGCCAGGGCCAACGCCGCTGCCGCCGCCGCTCCAGTTGGGCGGCGGGACGACGAGGTCGATGGACGACGACGACGATGATGGAATCGGCGTCGTCGCCGATCGCTGCTGCTGCTGCTGCGCCGCGGCGGCGGCAGACTCGGCGCGGACGCGCAGCTGCCGCATGGCCTCGGCCAGCTCCTCCTCGTTGCCCATGGCTGGTGCGGCGGGGCGAGGAGACAGCTGCTCTAGGCCGAAAGAGGGAAAAGAAGACGAAGAAGGGAAAAAATGAAAAGAGAGAAAAATCAAGAAGAAAGGTCTTCGAGCAATCAATCATCACTTGGCATTCGAATCTGGTCTGAGAGCTTCGGCGCCCTGCCAAAGCCGAGCAGCGCTGCTATCTGCACGCGATGGCCCCGCGTAAACGTAACGTTCGTCGCAGCGGTGCCGCTTCGGGAGAGCCTGCGGCGGCGGGGGAGCAGGCGGGGCGGGAGGCGACGATCGAAGAGATCGTCGACATCGGTGAAGGAGGCGATGGAGAAGCTCGACCTCTTCAACCTCGACCTCCTCAACCTCAGCCTCAACCTCAACCCCTCCCTCCCTCCGCCGTCCGCGCCGTCCCCGTCGGCCCGCGCAGGGTCCTCCCTCTCGACTCGCCCGTGGCGCTCGGAGGAGGAGGAGCAGGAGGAGGAGGAACGAACAGACCGCCCCCGCCCCCGCCCCGGAGCTCCGCCTCCCACTACCTGCAGCTGCCCTCGCTGTCGCGGCCCGAGGGCGGGGCGACGGCGGCCGACCACCGAGCAGCGAGGGCCGAGGCGCTGGCGGCGGTGGACATCGGAGACGAGGAGGGGGGGGAGGGGGAGGAGGAGGGGGAGCAGGACGAAGGCGGAAGAGACGGCAGCGACGGAAGAAACGACGACGCTGCCGCTGCCGCTGCTCCTCCTCTTCCTCTCTCGGCAGAGGCCCGGGACGCCCTCGAGGCCCTCCGGCTCTCCGTCTCCCAGCTCAACCGTACCAAGGCATCTATCGAGAGCGCGACGGCGGCCTTTTTCAGGGCGTCGAGAGCGGGCGTGGGCCCCGCGGCGGTCCGGGCCCTGGCCGACGCCGCCGACGCCGAGGAGGCGGCCGACGACGAGAGGCAGAAGGGAAAAAAGGAGAGAGCGATCGCTCTCTCTGCCTCCCTGGGCCCTCGAGCCGCCGCCGCCGCCGCCGCCGCTGCCGCCCTGGACCTGGAGGGGAAGCGCCGCCTGGCGCGCAGGTGCGAGCGCAGGCTGGACCGCAGGGTCGATCTCCTCTATCTCTGCGACTCGGTCCTCGGCGCCGCCGCCGCCGCCGCCGCCGCCGCCGCCTCCACTGCCACACCCCACGACCTCTCCCTGCCCTCCGAGGAGACCAGGTCCTCTCTCGCGCGCGCGCTGTCCGCGGCGGCCCCGCGGCTGCTCCTCGCCGCCGCCGCGGCCGCCGCCTCCGCCGACGCGGCGGCGGAAGAGGCCGACGCCGACGCCGCTGTCGTCGCCGCCGCTTCCTCGTCTTCTCCTTCCTTCCCTCAGCAGTCTCCACCCCTGCCGTCGCCTCCTTCTTCTTCTTCTTCCGCGGGAGCCGTCGGCCTCGCAAAGGCCTCCAAGGTGCTCCGGGTCTGGCACGAGAGGCGGCTGCTTCCCGCTGCGTCGCTGGGGCTCGCGACCCGCGACCTCTCTGCTCTCTTGGCGCGCGCCGAGGCCGGGACCGCGGAGAGGAAGAAGGAGGCCGAGGAGAGGACGAAAGCGGCGCGCGAGGAAGCGGCCGCGGCCGCAACCGCCGCGGCGATAGCGCAGCCGGCGGAGGTGGCCGCCGCGGCGGTGGCGGGCGTGGGGCTGCGGCTCGTCGAAGAGGAAGAAGAAGAGGACGATGACGGCGACCTCGACGACGGAATGAACGAAGAGGAAGAAGAAGCAAAATACGTCCCACTCCCGCCGCCGCTGCCAAAGCGGCGACGGCGGAGGGAGGAGGAGGCGCAGGAAGAAGAGGAAGAGGAGAGGCGCCGTTACCGCGAGCGGCGGGACTGGGAGCGAGAGCGGGAGCGAGAGCGTCGTCCCTCGAGGGGCGGCCCGCCGCTGCCGCTGCTGCTGCCGCCCCGGCTCGCGGAGTCGCCGGCACTGCCTCCGCCGCTGCCGAAAATGAAGGCAGGGCAGCGGCTGATTTTCATCTCCGAGGAAGGAGGAGGAGGAGGAGGAGGAGCTGGGGGTTCGTCTTCGCCTCAGCGGCAGCAAGGGCAGCGGAAGAAGCACAGGCGCCGCGAAAGCGGAAGCGAGAAGCGGAAGCGGAAGCGAAAGCGAGAAGCGGAGGCTCAACTAAAAAATAACTGAAATTTTCATTTTCTTTCTTTTTTCTTTTTCATTTCTTTTTGACAAGTTCAATACCTCTTTGTAAAAATCACAATCTCTCTGTATCAACACCATTTTAAACGATAAGAGGCCTGCCCGTGAAGACTTTCCTCCACCAGGGGCGCGGAGCAGGAGCAGAAGACGCAGAAGAAGACGAAGACGAAGGACTTGCCTCCTCCTCCTCTTCTTTGCCTTGCTCTTTTTCTCCATCTCCTCCTCCTCCTCCTCCTCCTCCTTCGACCACCACCGCCCTCCGAAGCCGCCTCTCGGCCTCGGCCAGCCTCACCGCGTCGGCTGCGCGCAGCAGCGCGGCCCGCTGCGCTTCTTCCGCGGCATCGTCGACGTCGTCGGCGGCGTCAAAAGCTCCTTTCGCCGCGGAAGCGTTGACCAAAGCGCAACGGAGCGCAGCGAGCACGCCGCCGCGGGCGAAGCCCGACTCGTCACCCTCCAAGAAAATCCTCCTGTGTTCCGTCGTCGTCGTCGCCGTCGTCGAGGAAGCGCTCGACCTGTCGGAGACGACGGGGAAATCCAGAGCCAAAACCCGGAACACCAATTCTCCTCCTCGCTTCTTGGCGTCGACGGATGCGAGCGCGCGCCTCTGGCTGCCCTCGACCGCAAACACTGTCTGTACCCTCCTCGGCCTCCACGCCGGCCTGGGCAAGACCAAAGGGAGGAGGGAGAAGCGCCTCTGTTTCGCATTTTCTGCTGCTGCCGGAAGGGACCGGAAGCGGACCCCCCCGCCGCCCTCGACCGCGGCCCTCGGCGCCGACGCCGGCGACGACAGCAGCGGCGGGCCCAGCACCTCGACGACTGCGGGGCTGGCCTGGAGCCTGCGCAACGCGGCGGCGTGCACTTGCTGCGGCGAGGCCGACAGTCTCCCGCGGGCGAGGGCGAAGGCCGCGGCGACGGCGGCCAGGGAGGCCGCGGCGGCCTTGGCCTCGGTCGCGAGGGGTCTCTTCGAAGTTGCTTTCGATTTCTCTTTCTTGTCGCCGCTTCCGCTTCCGCTTCCGCCGACGCTCACCGCCCTTACCCCTCTCCACAGCAGCAGCGCCGCGGCGCCCCCGGCGGCGAGGCCAGCGAGGCGGCCCCAGCGCGTCCAGGCCGCCTCCGCCCTCAGGCGGAGGACCCGCTGCCTGGAGGCGAAGCCCTCCGGCGGCGAAGGAGAGGAAGAAGAAGAAGACAGGGGCGAGAACGACGACAGGAACGACGACGGCGAAGACGAGGCGGAGGGCGACGGCGCAGAGAGCAGCCCGCCCCTGCTCCGGGCCCTGGCGAGGAAGGAGGCGAGAGGGGAGGACTGAGGGTTTGCTGCTGCTGCTGCTGCTGCTGCTGTCGTTGAGGAAGAGGTGGAGGTCGAGGCCGCCGCGAAGGAGGACTCGAGGCGGCGCTGTTGTTGTTGAGGTGTTGTTGTTTGAGGTGAGGTGGAGTTGAAGAAGAAGGTCGAGGTCGAGGTCGAGAACGATGAGCGCGATGGTGGAAACTCGCGAGAAGAAGAAAAAGAAAGCGAGGAAGAACAGGGGTATTTAAAGGCATCAATTGCGACCTCTCTTCGTCAGAGGGCATCACGTCCGTACCAGAGCGAACGCAGAGAGCGTCGGCTGAGGGGCCAGACCTCGGGAGGCGAAGGAGGCGGCAGATTGCATCGTCGCCTTTTTTTGATTTTCGCCGACAATCGATGAAGGCGATTTTTGAAAAATCGAAAGTGAAGCACTGCTTGCTGCTGCAGCTCTTTTTCACTTTTTTCTCTCTTTTACTATGCGCAAGCGCGGCCTGCTCTTCCGCCGCAGCGGAGGCAATGAGGCCGTCAAGGAAGGATCTGCCGGCGCTCAATCGAAGAAGAGGAAGCAGAAGAAGAAGCGGCGACGAGAGGAGGAGGGAGCGGAAACAGGGAGCAACGTCAAAGACGTCAAGCGGCATGTCCCTTTGCCGGCGGCGGCTAATAAAAACGCCAATGCCGCCGCTCCGAACCCGCCGCTCGCCGCTGCCAAGCCCTGGGGCCTCGCCTCCCCAGTCCACAAGGCCGCGGCGTCTGCTCTGGGCTCGCTGATGGCCGGCAAGGGGAAATCGCTCAAGGCGCTGACGCTGTTTCCGAATTCGAATTCGGCGGCATCGGGTCTGTCGTCGAAAAAAAACTCGACGTCTTCTTCAACCTCTTCCGCGGGCGCCCGCCGCGCCACGCACGCGGTCGCCTCCGAGACCCTCCGCCGCCTCGAGCAGCTGACCCTGGCGCTCAAGGCCGCGGGGTATGGGTCGCTGGTAGAAGAGGAAGAAGGGGAAGAAGGAGAACGAGAGGGGAAGACGACGGCAGCAAACGGCGCTCCTTCTGCTCCTTCTCCCTCTTCTGCTCTCCCGCCGCTCGCGGGCTCCAAGGTCGCGCAGCGGCTGCCGAGACCCGCCGCCCTGGTGCTGGCCTACGACCTGCTCTTCGGGCAGGGGCTCAGGCCCGTGGGTCCCGCGGAGAGGGCGCTTCTGAAGGCGGAAGGGGCGCTGAGGGCAGCGGTGGAGGAAGAGGCGGAAGCTGGAAGTGCGGGGAAGCAGAAAGCAGCAGCGACGGCGACAACAAACCCTTTCTCTTCTTCTTCCTGCCCTCCCTCCCTCCGCGACTCCCACCCCCGCTCCGCGCGCGTCAACGCCCTCGAATGGACCCTGTCCGAGGCCCTCGCCTGCTTTAAAAAAGAGGAAGGGAAGGAAGAGAAAGAAAAGATCCGAAGCGTCGAGAGGGACCCGCTTGTCGAAGGGGTCCTGCTCTTCCCTCCCCGCACTGACCTCCACGACCACCCTGCGGTGCTTTCGGGAAAATTGATCCTCCAGAGCAGGGCGTCGTGCCTTCCCGCGGTGGCACTGGCCCCACAAGAGGGGTGGGAGGTCGTGGACGCGTGCGCTGCTCCCGGGAACAAGACGACGCACCTCGCAGGTAAAATTGTTTTTTTGAACTTTTTTCTTCTTCTTCTTTTCTTTATCCCTCCCTCTTTCCCTCCCTCCGCGAACGAAGAAAGAAAGGCAAAGAAAGAACGACCGCCTGCGGCGTGATGATGATGATTTTTTCAAATAGTCACAACAACCTGAGTTGATCAACTTAACAACAAACAAACAAACCGATCAAATTTAAAACATTGATGACAAACCTCCATTACTCATCTTTCGGGGCTGAGCGCTGCTGCCTTTTTCGCGCGTCGTTCTTCTTCTGCTGCTGCTTCTTTCTTTCTTCGTCCGCGTGGCAATTGTGCGAGCCCTTTTTTGTGTTTCATTTAGAGAGATTCTTCTTTTCGCTGACACCTATAAAAAAAAACTCCTCTTTGAAAATTTGAAAAACAAATAACTTCAAACTTTCTTCCCTCCACTCTCAGCTCTCGTCGGCGAAAGGGGCCGCGTCCTCGCCTTCGACCGCGACGCCACCAGGCTCGAGACCCTCAAGCGCGCCGCCGAGCGCGCCGGGGCGGGCAAGATCGTGCGAGCCCAGGTCGCGGACTTCCTGAAGCTTGACCCTTTCGATCCCAAATTCGCCTCGGTGCGCGCCGTCCTCCTGGACCCTTCGTGCTCCGGCAGCGGCACGGCCAGCGCCGACGTGGACGCGTCGATCGCGGCGGCGGCAGCGGCGCTGGAGTCGACGACCGGCGGGACGACGACGAAAGAGGGAGAGGGGCAGCGACAGCGACAGCGGGAGCGAGAGAGGGATGAGCGAGAGAGGCGAGAGAGGCGGGTGGCGAAGCTCGCGTCTTTCCAGCTCTCTGCCTTAAAGCACGCGCTTAGCTTCCCGGGCGCCCTGCGGGTCGCGTACTCGACCTGCTCGGTGCACGCCGAGGAGAACGAGCGCGTGGTGGCCCGGGCGCTGGCGTGGCTGCGCGGAGAGGAAGAAGGAGACGAAGGAGGGAAAAAGTCGGGCTCTTCCGGCGGCGCCGGCAGCGGCGACGCTGATGCTTCCGCTTCCGCTTCCGCTTCCGCTTCTCCTCTCGCTCTTCCTCCGCCAAAGGGCTGGCGCCTCGCGCGCGCCCTCCCGGACTGGCCCACCCGCGGCATCCCCGAAGAAGGGAACGCTCTCACCCTGTCGGCGGGAGACGCCGCGAAGGTGATCCGAGCTCACCCGGCGACGGACGGCACAGACGGCTTCTTCGTCGCCGTCTTTGAGAGGTGATAAAGAAAGAAAGACTTTCCTCTCTCCCTCTTTTCTTCCGTGTAACACCAAACACCAGTTGTACGATAGCAGTCCTTGCCAAAAAAAATAACAGAGTGATAGCGATAGTTTACAGAAGCGAGCGGCGCGGCAAAGAAAAGAAAAAACACCCTTTTCCTACAAGATTTCGCCGTCGACCCCGCGAGCGGCCGCGCCGGCCGCAGCCCACCTCCGCCGCCGCTTTGCGTCCCTGACTGCCAGCGCCACGCTCGTCTCGTGCTTCCTCCTCCGCGCGTCGGCCATCGTCTCCGCCTGGCGCCTCCAGGCCCGGGCGAAGCGGTTGCGGCCCTGGCGCGGCTTGAGCGCGGCCTTGAGGTGCGAGGCGGCGCCGACGGGGTTTGGCAGTGGCGGGGGTGGCGCCGGGGTCGAAGAAGAGGAGGGCAGCGTCAGATCGGCGAAGAAAGCTGCTGCTGAGAAGCGGCGGACGAAGAAGCTTGTGCTTGCGATTCCGCTGGCAGGGACGGTGAGAGAGCTCGACGCGGCCCCGCTCGTCGACGCGAGAGCAGAGGACGAGAAGCAGGAGCGGAGGAGGAGCAGCGGCGAGGAGGAAGCATTGGCGATGATGATCTCGGCGGCCGAGGAGGAGGAGCTCGTCGTCAATGGTCGCGTTGCGTCGACAAAGGCGACCGCTTCCCCGCCAGCGCGCCTCGCCACCCTCCGAGCGAGCAAGGACAGCATATGCGTTCGATCAGGTGGCAGGAGGAAGAAGAGAGAAGGAAAAGCGTGCTCGTGAGAGAGTGCGAGAGAAAGCAAGCGAGAGAGCAAACCTCTCGATCGAAAAAATGGAAGAAGAAAAAACACTCCTCGACCTCTTCTTCAACCTCTTCTTTCTCTTTCATTTTTTTTCTTTTCAAACCCGAAAACTCAAGAACCTCCCCCCTCATCTCCCATTCAATTTCAGAGCTTCTCCAAACTGTACCCCAGCCCCGTCTGGCTCCCGTCGAAGTGCACCGCCAGCGCGTGGTACTTCTTCAGCGCCGGCCTGTGCGCCACCGACAGCGTCGTGATCCCGGCCTCGCACGCGGCGGCGTAGAGCTCCCGCTCTCCGTCGGCCGACACCGCGCTCGTGCACTCGTCGAGCACAGCAAACCTGGGAGCGTGGAAGAGCAGCCTCGCCATCGCCAGGCGCTGCTTCTCGCCGCCCGAGAGTGTCTCTGTCCACGGCTGGACCTGGTCCCAGCCTCGGGCGGTGACGGGGGCCCCTGGCTTTCCGGCGTCTGCCCCGCCGTTGCCACCGATGCGGGTCAACAAGTAATCGAGCCCGACGGCATCCAAGGCGGCTTCCAGCCTCTCTTCCATCTGTTTCGGGGCCATCGAGGCGATCGCTCTCGCCCTGGGGCTAGGGGTCCACGACCTGCCGAACTCCACACGCGATGCGGGCGTTGCCTGGCGCCAGACCCCGCGAGGGGGTAAGGGGTAAAGCAGCTGGTCTCGCAGAGTTCCCTGGACCAAGTGCGGGCGCTGCGACAAATAGAAAATGTCGTCGGGGTCGGCGGGGCACTCGATCGTGCCTCCCTGCAGCGGCCACAAACCCGCCAAAACCCGCAGCAGCGAGGATTTCCCACTTCCATTAGGGCCCATCACCATGACCGACTTGCCCACCGCGACGTCGAAAGTCAGGCCCCGAACCAGAGGAGTGCCGTCGGGGGCGTCGAGCGCTACCTTGTCGAATCGAATCACCGGTTCCGCGCCGCGCGGCGCTCTCAGCCTTCTCGGCTTCGGCACGCCCAGCTCGTCCAGCGGCACCGAGCCGGACAGGCTCTTGGTCATCGCCAGGGCCGCGTTGGAAGGGTTGGAGCCCAGTAATTTCCCACTGGCCTGCGAAGCAAGCTGGGCCGAGGAAGAGACGTTGCGCAGGTAGAGGTCGCGGGCCGTGTCGAGCGCGTCGCCGCTCGCCAGCCTGCCCACCGCTTCCAGTAATTCGGCCACCCTCGACGTGTGGCCCGCCAGCGTCGTGACGCGTTTATACACTAAAACCAGGTCCCCGACGCCGCGGGAGGTGTTCTGCAGGAGGCGCATCGACCTGATGTAGTCCTGGGTGACGTCGTCGCGGTCGCGCTTGGAGGCGAGCGCGCCGCCGTTGGAGGCGGCGTAGAGAGGGGCGGCGTACACGAGCATGGCGACGACGGAGGCGGCGTATTTCACGAAGTAGCCGTCCTGGTTTGTTGATTATGGGAGGGGGAGGTTGGTGGGAGAATTCGAGAGAGAAAGAGAGAGAAAGAAGAAGAAAAAAAGTGAGTTTTTTTTTTCGAAGTCGGGTTTTTTTCCTCCTCTTTTTTCGAAAAAAAAGTAAAAACTTTAAAAAAAAAAAAAAAAAAATTAAAAAAAAAAAAAAAAAAAACTCACCGCCAGCTGCTGCGCAAACCTCTGGAACGCGCTCAGCCTCCCGTGCCTCAGCAGCCTCGACAGGTGCCTGTCCAGGATCATCCTCTCCGAGGCCCCAGAGGGGGGGTCGTTGAAGGCCACCTCCTCGGCCGAGCCCACCAGCCTCGCGTGCGCGGCCCTGAAGGCACCGGAGAGGGCCGCCTCTTGCGCAGTCATCGCCGCCAGCGGCGGGCTCAGCCTCCTGAGGGCCGCGGCCGACAGGAAGTAGTAGCCGTACAGGGCCAGCTGCCCTTTATAGCCCATGATTCGAGCGAGCGAGCGGGTGAACAGGATCACGTCCAGTAAGGGCTTGAAAGTGTACGAGTAAAGCTCTGACACACAGGCGCAAAACTTCTCGACGTCCTCCGTGATGCGCTGGTCGGCGCCGGTCAGTCCCCCCAGAACGCTGGCCGAGTAGTAGGCCCTGTTGTTGGAGTAGGCGGCGTGGAGCCTGCGGGTGAGGCGCCCCTGGAAGGCGAGCGCGATTTCTTTTTGGAAGAGCTTGAGCCCGGCGTTTACGGCCGCAGCAGGGATGGCGACGCCGGCAAACGCGGCGAGCCCGCGGCCAAACGCGCCAAAGTTCTGGGCGATGAGGTGGCGCCCCGCGCGGGCCTCGATGCGGCTGATCTGGTCCGTGAGTAAGGTGCGGGAGATGAGAAGTAGGCCCTGGAAGGCGATGAGGCCTGCCTCGGGAGAGAAGGGCGAAGGGACGCAGCTGAGAGAGAGGGGGGGAAAGTCGGGTTTTTTCATGAGAAAGAAAAAGTGAGAAAAAGAGAATTCGTTTTCGGCGTCTTCTCGAAAAGGCAACCCAAACCAAATCCAATATCTTCCTCACAGCTTCATGATCTTGACGAGCCTGCGAGCAAACACGGCGTCCACGGCGACCTTCGGGGCCGCCCTGCGCCTCGCGCGCTGCAAGGCGCTGCCCTTGGCGTTGTTCCCGGGGCCGACGCCGCGTTCAGAGTCGGCCTCTGCGCACAGGGCCGATTGTTCTCTTTGCGCGGAGCGCACGCTGACCCGGAGCTTGAGGCCGCCGTAGGAGGCGCCGGCGAGGAGGGCGAGCTGCGAGGTGGTGGAGTTTCGGGAGGGGGTGTCGGGTCGGGGTTGATGAGAAAGGAAGAGGAGGTCGTCGTCGTCGACGTCATCGTCGTTGTTGCTCGATGCGCGCATGCGCTCTCTTTCCGTTTTCCAACTCTCTCTTTCTCCATCTCTTTCGCGCCCTGCCCTTCTCTCTTCAACTCACCGCCAGCAGGCGCTTCTGCGCCGGAGGCAGCCCCGAGAGGGCGACCTGGAGCGTGGGGCGTCCCATTGTGCTTTTTCAAAAGCGGGTGTCGGAAAAAGAGAGAGAGGAGGAACAAGAAGCCCAATCGATTGGCGGCGGCGGCGAAACGGAAGAACGAATGCTCAATGCTTCGCTGCTTCTTCTCCAGAGCTCTGTCTGCGCTACTGAACGCGTTCTCTCTCTTCTGAGAGTGAAGAGCCCGTCGAGAAGGAACTCCCCTTTGAAGAGAGAGAAAGAAGAGAGAAAGCGCACGGAAGCTCGTTCCTCTCTTCCTTCGGAGAAGAAGAAAGAAGAGAAATTGTGAGAGGAGCTCTGCCCGAGTCCTCGTCGCTCGTTCCGAACTTCGTTGCGCCCTCTTTTTTTCTCAACCCCGACCCCCTCCGACACCAACACCACGCCACCCCCACCCCCACGCCGAATCGATTCTGGTTCGTTTCGCTTTTCCTCCTTGTAATTACAATGGGGCCGCCGGTCCAATAATACTCCACCACCTCTCTTACCCGTTCTCCTCCAGGAACCGCCGACGCACCTCTGCCGCCCTCTTGCCCCTTTTCGATTTGCTCAGCACGAAAAACGCCGGGATCCCGGGCACCACAAAGTCCTCCCTGCTGAGAACCTCCCCCAGCGTCCACCTCTCGTCGACTTCAATGGCTTTAGCTGCTTTGGGCCCGTGCCTCTGCGGTGGAGAAGCCTTGAGGCCCTCGGGCCAGCCCCGGTGCAGGACGTCGGCGAGAGAGTCCAAATCTGGAAGAGGCTCCGTCGCGTGCGACAGGTAGTAGAGCTCGATGTCTTTGCGGCTTCTGTAGGCCCCTTCTTCGTCCCAGGGCAGAGGAGGGATAGATGATGAAGAATCGCTGTCTCCGATGCTGCCAAACATGGCGTCCAAATGCACAGACAGCGGGTCGAGCTCCGAGGCGACCTCGACGGCGTCGGTCGCGCCCGACTGCGGGTAGACAAAGACCAGCGGCCAGTGGATTACCCCTTCGGCTTCCTCCCAGGGCTTGTTGCGGTCCGAGCCGACGGAGAGCTGCGGGTAGCCGACGCGCCACCGGCGTGGCGGCTCGAGGATCTTGCGGGCCAGGGCCAGCGAGGGGGCGCGGGCGAGGGCGAGGGCTTCGGCTTTCTCCTTTTCGGCCGCGACGGCCGCGGCTTCTGCTTTCGAGAGCGACAGCGACAGGGCCTCGAAGTCGGCGAGGACACCCTTCGTGGCGTCTTCGTTGTTAGCGTCGACGACCGCGCTCACCTCGCCCCGTGCGATGGCGTCCTCGCAGGCCCGCCACTCCCCGAGGCGCAGCGCGGCCCTCGCGGCCCTGAAGAAGGCCTTTGTCATTTGGGGGTCGATCTTGGTGGCGCTCAGCGCGTCGGCCAGGGCCCTGCGGTCGTTCCCTAACGCTAAATGGGCCTGCGCGCGGTTGGAGAGGAGCGTGGCGCGCATGGCGGCGATCTCCTCCGGGGTCGGGGGAGGGTAAGAGGGAGAGGCGTCGGCGGCGGCGGCGGCGGCGGCCGCCGCGGAGGAGTGAGGTTGGGGCGGGGTCGCCGGTGCTGCTGCTGCTGCTGCTGCCGCAGTCGCTGCTTCTTTCGCCGCTGCTGATTCTTTCTTCGCATCCACAGCAGCATCAGAGGCAGAAGCAGCAGAAGAACTACCAGCACCACCTCCCCCTCCTCCTCTCCTCTCGTCCACAAAGTCGTCGCCCGTCGCCCGCTCGACAGAGGGGGCCAGCAGAGCGAGAGCTTCGTTGTACAGCCCCACGCCCTCGAGCACGTAGAACGCCTTCTTGAGCTGCATGCCCCGCTTCAGGGCGTCGTTGGCCTGGACCTGCGGGGAGGAGAGGAAAGGAGGGGGAGGGCGGCGGAGGGAGGTGAGCGGAGAGTTGACGGAAGATTTTTCAACCGGGCTTGATTTTCCCTCTCTCAATTCCGATTTCCAACTCTCTCTCTTTCTCTCTTCTCTCTGTGTTACCTTGAGCGTCTCGGCTCGCTCCAGGGGACTCGACTCGGCCTTGAGCGCCTCTATCGCCAGCAGGTCCGGGTGCTCCGAACCTGGCTCGGGCAGCGCGTCCCAGAACGCGCACGGGATGTCGGCGTTGTCGAGCGGCATCGACGAGAGGCGGATCTCCTCGACGGCTGACGATGCGGTTGCAGCTGCTGGCGCGCTGGCAGCAGCGGCGGAGCGGCCGTACTCTTGCGTCATCTTCGTAGATGCAAGGTCGAGAATAACGCTGCTCTGTAGAGGTGAAAAATTCTCAGAACAACGCGTTACAACGCCGTCGGCGAGGCGACGCTTGAAAAGGGGGAGAAGAAGAAGAAGAAATCGAAAATTCTAAGCCAATTCTTCGTCGAGAAAAATTTCTCTTTTTTTTTTTTTTGCTCTTCACTTTCGACGACACCGAGCAACTTCCTTCTCTCTAGCTCCTCCCCAGCTCTCCCACTCCACCTCAGCCCACCCACCCACACCCTCCCCCTTTTCTTTCCATCACGCGTCGCCAAGCCGTCATGGGCCTCATGTCGGCCTTCCGCCGCAGCCCTGCCAAGGAGGGTGCCGCCGCAGCTGCCACGGTCTCGACGACTTCCGCTGCGACGACGACGAGCAATGGGGTCCACGACTCGCCGCCCGTCAACGACATCGGGGGCAAGGTGCGTTTCGTTTTTTTATTTTCGAGTTTTGTTGGACGGGAGTCCTGAGTTTGCTCTAAGCCTGACGCGGAGGGGAGAGAGGAGAGAAAGCCGAGAAGGAGGAGCTAGCAGGGCGCGATGGGGGCGAGAATCGACAAGGGCATCGGAGAAGCGTTTCCGTTTGTGTTTTTCAAAAAAAGACCTCCTCCGAAGCGGGGGCGATTCGACGCGCTCTCCGCGCGTCTCCGCGCCTCCGTTGCTCTTTTCACTTGTGCCATGACATCGATGATGACGTGTTCTCTGCACTATGCGAGTCAGAAGACGGATCAAAGCACCAGAGAGGCAATGCGTTCGCGACGAAAGGGCCAGTTCCATCAGAGAAAGCGTAAGAGGGTCGAGGACGACCAAGGCTCACCAACGCAAAAACTCGACCTCTTTCAAAAAAAAAAAAAAAAAAAACGTAGGTCCTCCACCCTGACCTCATCAACGCCAACATGAAGGCGGCGCAGTACGCCGTCCGCGGCGAGCTCTACCTGAAGGGGGAGGAGCTGCGCAAGGCCGGAAGGGACATCCTTTACACGAACGGTGAGTTTGAAGAAGCGGAGAAGAGAGAGGAAAGGGAAGGAGAAAGAGAGAGAAGGAGAAAAAAAGATATTTTCGACCTCGAAAGCTCTCTCTCGCCGAAACCTCCACTTTTTCTCTTCCTCACTCACCCCTCTCTCAAACCTCTTCTCCTCCCCCACTCTCAACCCAACTCTCCTCAGTCGGCAACCCCCACTCCGTCGGGGGCAAGCCGATCACCTTCACCAGGCAGGTCCTGGCTTTACTGGCAGCCCCTTTCCTGATGGAGGGCGACAACGCAACGAAAGCTTCGGCGCTGTTCCCTGCCGACGCCATCGCGCGCGCCAAGCAGCTCCTGTCTTACTTCCCGGGAGGCGTGGGGGCTTACTCCGACTCCAGGGGCGCCCCGGGGATCCGCGAGGAGGTCGCGGCCTTCATCTCCAAGCGCGACGGCGGAGTCCCGAGTTCCCCGGACTCGATCTTTTTGACCGAAGGAGCTTCGCCTTCGGTGAAGTACATTCTGAACGCTTTGCTCCGCGACGAGCGCGACGGCATCCTCACTCCGATCCCGCAGTACCCTCTGTATTCTGCTTGCATCAAGCAGTACGGCGGGCAGCTGGTCCCCTACGAGCTCGACGAGGCCCGCGGGTGGGGCATGGACGTGGCCGACTTGAAGCAGCGCGCCGCGGCCGCTCGCGCCTCCGGGATCGCGGTCCGCGCCTTGGTCTTTATCAACCCGGGCAACCCCACGGGCCAATGTCTCTCGGAAGAAAACCTCCGCGACATTGTCAAGTTCGCGCACGAGGAGAAGGTCGTGCTAATGGCAGACGAGGTCTACCAGGAGAACTGCTACCTCTCTTCGAGGCCCTTTGTCTCTTGCAAGAAGGTGCTCAAGGCGATGGGCGAGCCCTACGCTTCTTCGGTCGAGCTGGTCTCCTTCCACACTGTTTCGAAAGGGTCGACCGGCGAGTGCGGCCTGCGCGGCGGGTACATGGAGACGGTCAACATTTTGCCGGCGACGATCGACGAGATCTACAAGATTTCGTCGATCAACCTGTGCCCCAACACCATGGGCCAGGCAGCGGTGGCGCTGATGGTCACGCCCCCGCCCGAGGGTGGAGAATCGCGCGAGCTGTACCTGAAAGAACGCACCGGGATTATTGCGCAGCTGTCGCAGCGGGCCAAGGTCGTCGCCGACGCTTTCAACTCGTGCGAGGGCGTGACCTGCAACCCGACCGAGGGCGCGATGTACTCCTTCCCTCAGATCCACCTCCCTGCCAAGGCCCTGGCCGCGGCCAAGGCTGCGGGCAAGAGCCCCGACACTTGGTACTGCCTCAAGCTGGTCGAGGAGACCGGAATCCTCACGGTGCCCGGTTCTGGTTTCGGGCAGCACGAGGGCACGTTCCATCTGAGGACGACGATCCTTCCCTCCGACGACCGCATTCAGAAGATGGTCTCCGACTTCTCCGCGTTCCACAAGAGGTTTATGGACGAGTTCCGCGGCTGAGTGAGAAGAAAAAGAGGAGGAGGTTGGGTCTTTTGAGAGAGAGAGAGAGAGAGAGAGAGAGGGAGAGAAAAAGAGAGAGTTTTTTTTTGCTTTTTTCTTTTTTCAGCAAAAGAGAAATCAGATTTTGAATAGTTTTGAGCAAGCAAGCAAGCAACAAGAACAACAACAACAGCGCGCCCTTTTTCCCCCTTTCTTTTTTTGTAAAACAAAACAACAACGTCTTCCGGGGAGGAAAAAAAAACAGAAAGAGAAAGAAGAAGAAAGGTTCGTCGTCGGCGGTGGGGGCGGCGTTTTTTCTTTTTGTTTCTCTTTCTTCTCTCTCTCGCGCTCAGACTCGCTGTCGTCGACCTCGACTCTTCTTCAGCTCTTCACTACCGTGGGCCGAGGCCCTCGCTCTCTCTCTCCCGCCACTACCGAGGGCCGAGGCCCTCGCTCTCTCTCTCTCCCGCCACTACCGAGGGCCGAGGCCCTCGCTCTCTCTCCCGCCACTACCGAGGGCCGAGGCCCTCGCTCTCTCTCTCTCCCGCCACTACCGAGGGCCGAGGCCCTCGCTCTCTCTCTCCCGCCACTACCGAGGTTAGTCTCTTTTTTTTTGCACGAAAAAAAAAATCCCGACTCTCAAACAAAAAAAACACTTTTCTGTCTTCCTCTCTCCCTATCCTACCCTCCTACTACGGCAGCAGCGCCGCCCTGGCCCCCTCCAGCGTGTTCTGCAGCAGCATCGTGATCGTCATCGGGCCCACGCCACCGGGCACGGGCGTGATGTGCCCGGCGACGCGGCTGACTTCCTCGAACGCGACGTCGCCGACGAGCCGGTAGCCGCGCTTCTTGCTCGCGTCGGGGACCGGGTTGGTGCCGACGTCGATCACGGCCGCCCCGGGCTTGATCCAGCTGCCTCTCACCATCTCGGCCTGGCCCGCGGCGGCGATGACAATGTCAGCGTCCCTCACGATCTTCTCCGGGTCGACTGAGCGGGAGTGCACCACGGTGACTGTGGCGTCCCTCGAAATTAGCAAGAGAGCCGCTGGCAGACCCACGATGTTGGACCTGCCGACGACGACGGCCCTCTTCCCCGAGATCTGCACCCCGGACCTGTCCAGCAGGGCGATGCACCCCTTGGGGGTGCAGGAGACGTACCGAGGGGAGCGGCCTCGCATCGCGATCGAGCCGATCGACGCCGGGTGGAAGCCGTCGACGTCCTTCTCGAGGTCGATGGCGTCGAGGATCGTCGTCTCGTCGATGTGTTTCGGTAAAGGGAGCTGGACGAGGATGCCGTGGACTTTGGGGTCGGCGTTGAAGTCGGCGACGACCTGGAGAGTTTGGGGAGAGGGTTGTTGAGGTTTTCGGGGATGAAAAGGGAAACGCAAAAGGTTGAGATTTTTTTTCGTTTTTTTTTTTGAATTTGTCGGGTGCCCCTCGCGCCTTGCCCCCGGAAAAGGAAAAAGGGGGAAAGAAGCAGTGTTGCTGAGGAGCGCCCAATCATATTTTTCCTTCGCTGTCGCACTCCAGCATATCCTCCCAAAGCGCAAGGGTAGTTTCGAAAAAAGAACGGCGGAAAACCGGTTTTCGAGGGGGGGCGCGGGAGGAAATATAAAGAGTGCTTTTTCTTGTTTTTTTTCGGGTTTTTTCTTCTGCTGCTGCTGCTCTGCCTTTCTTCTTCTCCTCGTCGCCGAAAAGAAGAAAGAACAAACCCTTCTCCTCACTCACCTTCAGCAACTCCTCCTGCGACACGTCCTCGGGCAGGTACGAGGCGAACGACTCGATCCCGACCTCCTCGCAGGCCTTGACCTTGGATCGGACGTACGTCTCCGAGTCGCCCCTCGCGCCGACCAGGACGACGGCCAGCCCCGGCGCTTTCCCCCCGGTGGCGGCGACGAGCTCTTTCACGCCGTCCGCGATTTCTCCCCGGATGGTGGCGGCGATGGCCTTGCCGTCGATGATGGAGGCGGTGGGGGGAGAGGAGGAGGGGGCTTCGGCTGTGGGAGGAAGGGAGGAAGGGAGGGGTTGAAGAGGTGAAGAAGTGAGGTCGAAGCGAGCGAGCGAGTGAGCGATCGATCGATTGGGGTCAAATCAGAGATTTTGAATCCTCGCCCTTTCGAGTCTCTTTTGCTCCTGGCGATTGTACTTTTCTACCACATTCAACACGCTCACCGGCTGCCATGGCGATCAGGGAAGACCCACGGATTGGAGAACCGTCAAGAGAGCGAGAAGGCTGCTTGCGAGCGAGCGGAGAAGAAGAAGATTGAGCGACGGCGGAAACGGCGACGACTGATGCCCTCGAGCTCCGAGCAGAGGACTGAACGCCGCGCGCGTTGGCTGCTGCGGCGGCCTGTCGGTGCTGGATGGCGGCCAGAGCCATGTATCAGGCTCACGCGCGCTGGGGAGGGGCGCGCGAGAGAAAAGAGGAAGAAGGAAGAAGGAAGAGAGAAGGAAGAAAGGGAGGAAAGGAGAAATCAATTGGAAAGTGAAGAAGAGAAAAAACGGTCGAATTTTCTTTCTCTTTTCTTTTTTTCGTTTATTGGCAAACCAGGTGGTCCAGGAGTTCCGTCTCCCGGCAGCCCTGTCCTGGTTTCTGTTATTACACATACAAGCAAGCACGCGGGAGAAAGAAGGGAAATTCATCTCTCATTGACACCGCTCTCAGGCGTCCCTCGGAGGGGAGACGGCCCACGCGCCTGCGCCGCTTCCGCCTCCTCCACCTTCTCCGTCCCCGCTGCTGCTCCCTCCCTCGCCTCCGAGGAGCCCGTCCGCGCACAGCTGCAGCGACGCCAGGGCGTCGTCGAGAGACAGCGGCGAGGGGGCGAAGTCTGTGTTGGTTGGTTGAGTGAGAGCGAGTGAGTTGGGGGGTCGAGAGAGGAGGTGAGTGAAAGAGGAAGAAGAAGCAAAAAGAGGTCTTCAAAGAAAAAAGCAACTCTTTCCTCTCTCTCTCTCTCTCTCTCTCTCTCTCTCTCTCTCTCTCTCTCTCTCT
>Ga0210003_1001822_pt1 | contig 18442 bp, 15 predicted proteins | sample LantaG_FD_182804 | JGI IMG/M metagenome (GOLD analysis project Ga0210003, IMG submission 182804) | Deep subsurface microbial communities from Baltic Sea to uncover new lineages of life (NeLLi) - Landsort_02402 metaG (SPAdes) (version 2) | ecosystem: Environmental > Aquatic > Marine > Oceanic >...
AGGTGCACGAGCTGGCCCTCTCGCTCGACGCGATCGAGAAAGGGGGCTACCCGCACTTCATGCTCAAGGAGATCCACGAGCAGCCGCGGTCGATCGCCGACTGCCTCCGCGGCCGGCTCCGGCCCGACGGCTGCGTGCAGCTCGGCGGCCTCTCCGGAGTGCTCGACCAGGTGGCCCGTGCGCCCAAGCTCACGATCGCCGCCTGCGGCACCAGCTGGCACTCGGGGCTCGTGGGTGAATACCTGATCGAGCACCTCGCCCGACTGCCGGTCGAGGTCGAGTATGCCTCGGAGTTTCGCTACCGCGAGCCGCTCCTTGGCGAGGGAGACGTGCTCCTGACGATCTCGCAGAGCGGTGAGACGGCCGACACGATCGCGGCCCTCCGCGAAGCGCGGGCTCGCGGGGCGCTGGTGCTGGGCATCTGTAACGTAGTCGGCTCGACGCTTGCCCGCGAGACCGACGCCGGCGTCTACACCCATGCCGGTCCGGAGATCGGCGTGGCCTCGACGAAAGCCTTCACCGCCCAGGTGACGGCACTCGTGCTCGTGGCGCTAGCCCTGGGCCAGCGCCGGGGCTCGATCGACCGGGAGCAGGCCGCGGCGATCGCCGCCGAATTGGCCGTGATCCCCGACAAGATCGCCAGCATCCTCGCCCACGAAGCCGCCATCAAGACGCTCGCCGACCGGTTCACGTATGCCCCCAACTTCCTCTATCTCGGGCGGTCGTTCAATTTTCCGGTTGCGCTCGAAGGAGCGCTCAAGCTCAAGGAAATCTCCTACATCCATGCCGAGGGCTACCCGGCCGCGGAGATGAAGCACGGACCGATCGCGCTCATCGACCGGCTGATGCCGGTGGTGGTGATCGCGGCCACGGCCCACACCAGCGACAAGATGCTCGCCAACATCGAGGAGGTGCGAGCCCGGCAGGGACGGGTGATCGCGGTGACGACCCCTGGTCAGGACGAGGTCAAGCGACTGGCGGAGTTCGTGATCGAGATCCCGGAGACGCTCGACGCCCTTTCTCCCTTGCTGGCCGTGATCCCGCTCCAACTCCTGGCCTACCATATCGCGGTGAATCGCGGCTGCGACGTGGACCAGCCGCGAAACCTGGCCAAGAGCGTGACGGTGGAGTGAGCGGCGGCCCGCGGCCGAAACCGGCTGCCGTTGCCCACCGGTCCTCCTGCAGGTAGGCTTCCAAACGAATTCCCATGGTGCTGTTGGCGTTGCCAGCCCACCGCTCGGGGCGTAGCTCAGCCTGGTAGAGCGCTACGTTCGGGACGTAGAGGTCGCACGTTCGAATCGTGTCGCCCCGACTTGATGATTGGTCGGTGATTCGCGGGAACAACACCCTGCCGACGGTCGGCAGCGGCCCGTCAATCTTGCTGACATACACCGGCAGCTCGTCTATCAATGGAGGAGATCGTCGTGAAAGTGTAGGCCGCACGCGCGGAGCGCCGTCAGCGTGCGAGTGGTTTAGGGAATACGCCCAGCGTGCAACACCGCAGATTCCCTCGCTTGCGCTTCGGGCTTCCAGAGAACCGGTGCAACGCCGGTCCGGACGGCGTCACCAAATCGGCGCGAGCGACCAGATGTCGAGCCGCTCGATGGCGAGCGACCGGTCGTTTCCGGCTGGCACGATCGCGACCGCCGCGTCGGCCGGGATGGACGGCACTTCCTGCGTGATCGCCGTGCGGCCGTCGATGAAGACCTCCACGAGCGTGCGGTCGACGAACACCCGCAGCCGGCGGGTGGAGCCGGGCCCGCGTTCGATCGCCGCGGTCATCGCGTTGAGGGCGATCGAGTCGGCGGCAACCGTGATCGTCGTGGGAGCAGTCGCGCCAGAGCCCACCTCAAGAGTGAACGCCGCCTGGGCCGCATCGGCGACGACCAGATCGATCTCGAGCATGTTGCCGCGGCGGTCGCTCCGCCACGGGCCGTCACGGACGACGACGTCGCGGGCCCCGTCGTGATCCCGCCGCAGTCGTTCGAGCTCCTGCGCAGGCGATTGGAGCAGCCGCCCCGCGTCGTCGAGCGAGAGCTCACGCGGCAGCCCCATGCAGCTGTTCCACGCGCGGGCGGGCTTGAATCCGCCCGCCCAGCCGAGAAGCACGACGCGGCCATCGGGGGTGGTGACGAGGTTCGTGCCATAGAAGCCGCGAGTGGCATCATGCGGCCACTTCGGCCCGTAGGCGTGGTCGACGATGCCTGCGGCAGCGACTTGAAACTGGATCGCCTTGGGATCGAAGCTGCCGCTGCGGTAGCGGACCTGCTGCGAGCCGCCGCCGCCCGACTCGACGAGCAGCCAGCGGTCGCCAAGCCGCGTGAGGTTCGGGCACTCGGGCTCCCCCGCCTCGCTGACTTCCGGTGTCGCGTCGTCATCGTCGGCGTCGGCCGCGGTGAGGTGGCCCGCATACGACCAGTCCGTGAGATCCGCCGCCTTGGCCCGGCAGACCAGGCCGCCGCACGCCTTAAACGTGACGAACGTCTCGCCACCGGCCCGAAACACGAACGGGTCGGACCAGCCGAGATAGCGGTCGAACGACTCGGGGATGCCGGCCCGCCGGCGGCGTACGACCGGGTTTTTCGCGGAACGCTGCCAGGTGACGAGGCCGTCGCGGCTCGTGGCGATCAATTGCTGCCGGTCGCCGGCCTGCCAGCCGCGGTCGGCCGGCGGCAGATACCCCGGCTTCGGCACGTAGGTGTAGAAGATCGTGGGCGTCCCCTCGTCGTCGAGCACGACGCAGCCGGAGTTGCAGCGGAGCTCCCCCTCGCCGGCGATCGCCGCGATCGCGATCGGAAGATGTTCCCACGCGACGAGGTCGCGGCTCCGCGCGTGCCCCCAGGCCGACGTCTGATCGGCGTGCCAGCTGGGCAGCGGCGACCTCGGGTTGAACTGGTAGAAGACGTGGTACCAGCCGTCGTGGTGGATCGCGCCGCAGATGTCGTTCATCCACAGGGCCGGCGGGCGGAAGTGCCAGGCCGGCCGCGTCTGGTCGGCGGCCGCGGCGGGAATCGCCGCATCGACCAGCCGCATCGCCTCCACCACTTCGGCCGCAGCGTTGGCAGGCGGCGCCGGCAGCCGGTCGGGGGCTGCGACGACGGGATCCCCGTACAGGCAGCCGGCCACGACGAGGATGATCGCCCCCGACGAGGCAACGCGACCTATCCGCGGCAGAAAGCCAACCCAGTCGAACGGCGATCCGCCGCAGCCGCGCGGTCGGAGCCGCCGAGCGCGGCGAGCTTTTTGGCCGCCTCGCGGGCGATCAGTGCCTCGAGACCCATGCGGACGAGTTCGGTTTTCTTGCGGACGCCAGTGAGACGGGCGGCGGTGGAGAGCGATTCTTCGTCGATATTCAGCGTCGTCTGCATCCATCATTTTTTGCTCAATCATATGCATTCGTGAAGTCCGATCCAGATGTGTCAGGGGCTAACTTTACGCGGGCGAAGCCATCCTGGCCTTCTCCCGTTTGCGAACCTCCGGTTTCAAGTGAGCCGGCTCCTGCCAGCCGTTTTCTCTGAGACGGATGTTTCCGCCACGCCAGCCTCCGGCTGGAAGGTGCCGGTGCTTCCGAGATGTCGGCACGAGGGGGGGTATGTGGGTGGCCGCGCTTTTCGTCGTGTTATGATTGTGCAAGTCGAACAATCCTGCCTTCCGCCCGCTGGAACAGCATGTCGATGGAATCGGTTGCCACGAACCTGCGACTTTCTCCGTTCGAGCGTGACGGTATCCGCCGCGCGGTGGCGAGGGCCTGCGAAGAGACCGGAACGGCCTGGCGGAGGATCTCGCTCTTCGGCTCCCGGACCGACCCCGGTCGTCGCGGCGGCGACATCGACCTCCTGATTGAAATCGATCCGCGACACCCCGCAGACCTCAACCGCCTGACGCAACGGCTGCGGATCGCCCTCGAAGACGAGATCGGTGCGCAGCGTGTCGATCTGGTCGTCGATGACGGCCGAAGCACGGGAGGATTTGCGGCCGTGGCACGCCTACAGGGAGTGGAACTGTGGTCGAACAACTGAGACAACTGCTCCGGGAGCAGTTGTCTCTCCTGCACGCGGCCGCTCGCGTGCTCGAGGAATCCCGCAGCCGCGTGGCATTGTTCGCGGAGCGGTCCGACGGCGAGTTGACGGTCGGCGAGCGGGAGTCCTGCGAGGCGCTCACGTCGCGATTCGCTCGGCTCAACGACTTTTTGATGCAGCGGGTCTTCCGCACGCTCGATCAGATCGAACTGCTTGACGAAGGCACGCCACTCGATCGCCTGCAGCGGGCGGAAGCACGTGGGCTCATCACATCGGCCGAACGGTGGCGGGAGTTGAGAATGCTTCGCAACTCGATTGCCCACGACTACCTCATCGAGAGCGCCGACACGGTGCTCCATGACGCGCTCGCGGCATCCCCCGAGCTCATCGATACGGCGCACCGCGTCGTGCGATACGTCGGGCACAAAGGCTACTGCTGACCACGGCCGCTGCGGCTGGCCTACCGGGCCGGAAACGGGGACAGTCCCCGCCCCGGACCGGCGATTCGGGAAGCAACGGGGGCAGATGCGAATCAAGGGTGCCTGCCCGATCATCCAGGTATTCACAGAAGAGGAGCTACTTTATCGCCGGCCCACGACATGCTCCGCAGCACCGGGCCGTGGTTCCTGCAGCCGGCCGCAGAACACATAGTTCCAACCGCCACCGCCCGGGTGCGCCCGCGATTTTTCCACGGTTACCGTAAAGCCGCAGCCCCGCATCCGCTCGACGAAGGCCGGGTCGTCGGTCGCCGACCAGACGGCCAGGCAACCACCCGGCCGCAGGGCTCCGCGGGCCGTTGTAATCCCCGAGTCCGTGTACAGCCAGCGGTTGGAGGCGGTGCTCAATCCGCTGGCTCCATTGTCGATGTCGAGCAGCACCGCATCGAAGGCCCGCCGGCTGCGTCGCAAAGAGTCGGTCACGTCACCCGTGACGATCGTCACCCGCGGATCGGCCAGGGCGGCTGCGGCCAGGTTATACGTGGGCGTGAGGTTCCAGCGGATCACGGCAGGCATGAGTTCGGCGACCACGACAGTGGCCTGTGGGCCGAGTTGGCTGAGCGTGGCCCGGAGGGTGAATCCCAGCCCCAATCCTCCGATCAGCACCTTTGCCGCCACGTCTTTGCCGAGATGACCGCAGGCATACTCGGCCAGCATCTCCTCGGAGTGATGCTGGCGAGTTGACATGAGTTCCACCCCGTCGATGCGGATCGTCAGGGCCCCGTCATGTTCGTAGAGGGTCATGAGCTTTCCGTCGGTCGTCGTGGCTTGATCGAGAAGGACCGTTTTTTTCATGGCGTCGTTCGGCTGCTCAGGCTATTCTTTTTTGTTTTCTGGAATCTTTACCATGAATCTGCCCGCAGCCGTCGAAACCGAACTGCTCGATCTCTCTCACCAGTTGCTGGCAGCCGTCGCGGACGGTGACTGGAAGGCATACCACAGGCTGGTGGCCGAAGACCTCACCTGTTTTGAGCCCGAAGCCCGAGGCCAGCTCGTGGAGGGCCTGCCATTCCACGAGTTTTACTTCACGCTCCCCGCGGGTGCCGCCAAGCCAGTCACCAACACGATGGCGTCGCCACGGGTCAGGCTCCTATCCGACACCGTTGCCCTCGTCATCTACGTGCGACTCACACAAACGCTCGACGATGCCGGCCGACCGGTGACCAAGCCGTGCGAGGAGACGCGGATCTGGCAAAAGATCGAGGGTCGATGGAGGCACGTCCACTTCCACCGCTCGCTTCCAGCGTAGTCGAGTCGCGGCGGCGACGCGGCCGTCCACCGCCGTGTTGACTCCGAGGCCCATTTCTGAATACCATTTTGGTATGAAAACTACCATTGATGCAGCCGGACGAGTCGTGGTGCCGAAACCGCTTCGTGATCGGCTTGCTCTCGCACCGGGAAGCGAGATCGAGATCGAGGCCGTGGCCGACGGAGTGTTCTTGCGACCGACCGCGACCGGTCCTGCACTCGTGCTGGAAGCCGGCGTACTCATTCATCGCGGCAGCGGCGGGGCGGCGGTTGACGTCGTGGAGTTTCTCCGACAACTACGGGCCGCCCGCGCTCAAGCACCGGACGGCCCCTGATGCGGGTTCTGTTCGACACCTCGGCACTCGTCACGGCGGTGGTGAGCACCCTGCCGCATCATCGCTCGGCGTTGGCCTGCTACCAGCAGTTCCGCGGTGGCGGCAGCCGAACTCAGGGCTTTTGCACGACTCATGCGCTTGCTGAAGCCTACGCCACCCTCACCGCGATGCCCCTGGCGCCGCGGATTTCACCCGCGGATGCTGCCCGGATCATTCGCGAGAACTTTGCACGCGACCTGACCGTCTTGCCACTGTCCGCGAGCAACTATGCCGCCGCAGTTGAACGGGTTGCAGCGCTCGGTCTCGCCAGTGGAGTGATCTACGACGCCCTCCATCTCGTCGCCGCTGAGTGGCGGGAATGCAAGCGGATCTATACCTACAACCGCGCCGATTTTTCCCGACTCGGATCCGATTCCGTCGAGATCATGGCCCCCTAGAGACCGGCGACCTCCAACAGCTAACACCCTCCCTCAATCCTGAGCCACGATGCTGTCTCGGGAGCGTCACCGTGAATGGCGTGACCGTGAACCAACTCGATGAGCTGGTCGCTCCCGACCGGCTCCCGAGCCACCCACGGAATGATCGCCACCCGCTGCACACTGCGAACCACCCGCTCGATGTGGAACAGTTCCTCTCGGGCCCGGGCGACGAGCAGCGGATCGCGGGGCGACGCCGCGGCAAGTGACGAGTTGACCACCCAGGCCCAGGGCTCGATGCCCGCCCGGCGGAGATCAGCCTGGAGCGACTCGGCCTCGAGCACCGGCGTTGTCTCCGGCAGGGTGACGATCACCATCTTCGTCTGAGCGGGGTCCTGCAGTCGCATCATGGGCGTCACGACCCGGACATCAGGGCTCAGGTGCCGCACGACATCACGGTGGTAGGCGCCCGTGGCATCGATCAGAAGCAGCGTGTGTCCGGTCGGCGCGGTGTCGACGACCACGAACTTTCGCCGGGCCTCCTGCATCACCCGCGAGAGGGCCTGGAAGACGGCGATTTCTTCCGTGCAGGGCGAGCGGAGATCCTCTTCCAAAAGTGCACGGGCATGCTCGTCGAGTGCCGCTCCCTGGGTCGCCAGCACGTGCTCCCGATACCTGTCCCGCTCGGCCTCGGGATCGATCGAATCGACCACGAGGCGTGTGGCGAGACTCGCCGGTAGCGCAGCCTCGAGCGTCATCGCCAGATGGGCCGCCGGATCGGTGGTGGTGAGGTGCACGTCGTGGCCGCGGGCAGCCAGCTCCACGGCAATCGCCGCCGCGACCGTCGTCTTGCCGACGCCCCCCTTGCCGAGCACCATCACCAGGCCGTGGCCTTCCTGCTCGATCTGATCGACGAGTGTGGCTAGCGGAGGCAGTGGCGGCAGCCTTCCCAGCTTGGCGGCCGGAGGAGTCGGAAGCGTATCGGCGGCGGGGGCCAGGAGGGCTCGCAAGGCGGTGACGCCGACCATGTTTCGCGGCTGCAGCGGCACCCGCTCCTGGGGCAACGCCCGCAGCGACTCCGGCATGCCACTCAGGGCCTGGGCCTCGCGACCGCGAATCGCTGCGGCCAGTGGATCGTCGGTTTTTGAGTCGGGGAGGATGCCGTTGATCACGAGCCGCTGGTTCGCGATGCCGATGGCTGCGAGTTCGCGGCTGGTACGGTCAGCTTCGGCGAGCGCGGCACGCTGTGGTCGGGCCACGAGCACCATCGTTGTGGCCGCGCCGTTGGCCAGCTCGGCCACAGCGCGGGCGTATTGCTGACGCTGCTTGTCGAGCCCCGACAGGGGCCCCAAACAGGACGTCCCGGACCGACTCGAGTCGAGAAAGTTGGACCAGGCCGTGGGCAGCTGCAAGAGCCGCAGCGTGTGCCCGGTGGGTGCCGTATCGAAGACGACGTTGTCATACCTTCCCGTCATCAGGCCGTCGGTGAGCAGGCCGGTGAATTCATCGAAGGCGGCGATCTCGGTCGTGCAGGCACCGGAGAGCTGTTCCTCCATGCCCTTGACGGTGTCGGCAGGCAGGATCCCGCGCACCGGCCCAATGACGCGATCCCGATAGGCCTGGGCAGCAGCTTCTGGATCGATGTTGAGGGCGTCCAGGCCCGACACGCCCTCGACGGGGGTAGGCACCTGCGCGCCGATCGAGATTCCGAAGACCTGGCCAAGGTTCGAGGCTGGATCGGTGCTCACGAGGAGCACCTTGCGGCCCCGATCGGCGAGCGTCACGGCCGTCGCGCAGGCCAGCGAGGTTTTGCCAACGCCCCCCTTGCCCGTGAAGAACAACAGCCGCGTGGGTTGATCCATGAGTTTCATGGTCGCACTCCAGGGTGTCCCGTTGGCAGTGCTGACCTCTAGCAGCAACCTGTCTCGATCACCGACAGTTCCGGAAGTGCTGTGCCCGGCACGCCCGCCCAGCTCGCCAGTTGAGTGCGGGTGGGATACGTCCCCCGGCTCACCACCTTGCCATCGACAGCCACCACAGGCAGGCATGCTGCACCGTGGGCTTCGAGTTCCTGCCGAACCAACCCGCTGGCGGCGAAGGCCTCCGGCTGCTGGGCCGGATTGAGCCGCTCGACCTCGACCCCCTGCCCCGCAAGCCAGAGCAGGTCTGCTGAGAAGTTCACGAGTGCCGGATCGACCTCCGGCCCGCACACCCCGCTGGAACAGCACATCGGCTTGTCGAACACACTGAGCTTTGGCATCGCAGACCTCCGTTTCGATACCTCCATACTATCGCGGCCCTCGCCCCAGAGCACACTGCGTGTGGCCCGCCTAGAATAGTTCCACGAGACATGGATAAGCAGGCCCGCCGAGCGGCCGATGCCATTCTGAAGCCGAGCGGTAGGAAAACCTGGAGCGTGAGCCATAATAGTAGACGATACTGGTTGTCGGCAGCTTAGAAAGGTCGCTGATTGCTATGGTTCGAACCGCGTTGACAGTTTTTCAGTCGCGATGTTTCTTCGCCTTGAGCCTGGCCGTAGCAGTCTTCGTGCCTCAGCGCGGCGTTGCCTCCCCAACGCCGGAAGGCATTGCCTTTTTTGAGTCGAAGATTCGACCGGTGCTCGTACAGCACTGCTACCAGTGCCATTCCGCCGAGGCACTCCACGCCGGGAAGCTCAAGGCAAACCTGCTTGTCGATTCACGGTCGGGGATGGCCAAGGGAGGCGAGAGCGGCGCTGCCGTTGTGCCCGGCAAGAAGGACGACAGCCTCCTGCTCGCGGCCCTCAAATATGACGGCTTCGAAATGCCACCGGCGGGCAAGCTTTCGGACGACGTGATCGCCGACTTCGAGAAGTGGATCGAACTGGGAGCGCCCGATCCACGGGACGAACCCGCAGCTACCGTTGACGAGCGCACGATCGATGTCGAGGCGGGCCGCAGGCACTGGTCGTACCAGCGTCTGGCTCCGATATCCGTTCCCGAGGTGAAGAACGTTGCCTGGGCGCGGAATGACATCGATCGGTTCGTCCTTGCCAAGCAGGAGGCAGCATCCATTGCCCCCAACCCGGAGCCCGCGAAGGAAACGCTCGCCCGCAGGGTGTCGTTCGACCTCATCGGCCTGCCGCCCACGCCGGAGGAATTAGAACTCTTCCTGAACGACACCGCGGCCGATGCCTATGAAAAACTCGTGGAACGCCTGCTTGAGAGCCCGCGGTTCGGCGAACGCTGGGCCCGTCATTGGCTCGACACGGTGCGGTACGGCGAGAGCAGCGGCTATGAGTTCGACGCGGACCGCGGCGGCGCCCATCACTATCGCGATTGGGTGATCAAGGCGGTCAACGCGGACATGCCCTATGACGAATTTTTACGGCTCCAGGTGGCCGGCGACCTGATCAAGCCGGGCGACTACGAGGCAACGAGCGCCACCGGCTTCCTCGTGGCGGGTCCCTATCCTGGTCAGGTAACGGCCAAGACCGTCGAGCCGATTCGCTATGACCAACTCGACGACATGGTGGCGACGCTCGGGTCGAGCGTGCTCGGGATGACGATCGGCTGTGCCCGCTGCCATGATCATAAATATGATGCGATCGGCCATCGCGATTACTACGCCATGATCGCCTGCCTGGGGAAGGCAGTGCAGCAGGAGAAGGGGATCGATCCCGACCCGGCCGCGACGAAACAGAAGCACGACGCCTGGCTGGTCGCCAAGGCCCCGTTCGTCGCCGCCGCAGATCAGTTTCGTCAGGCGGAACTGCCAGCGCGACTGGCGAAATGGCTCACTGGCGACGCCGTCAGGCAGCAGGCGGCCCCCTGGCAGGTGCTCGAACCGCAGTCGTTCAAGGCAGCGAAGGCCACGCTGCTGGAAGAGGCGGGGGATACGATCGCTGCCTCCGGCAAGCTCGAGGGCGATGATCGCTACACACTCACCTTCCGCACCTATCAGAAGGGCCTCACTGGCCTGCGGCTCGAACCGCTCGCAAGCCCGTCGGCCCCCGGCGGCGGGCCGGGCACTGGCAAGGACGGCGGGTTTCGACTCACCACGCTGAAGGTCACGGCAGCGCCGCTCATCGCCGCGGCCGACCGCAAGCCGGTGACGCTGAAGCTGCAGGCCGTGGCGGCAAGTTTCCAGCAAACGGGTTTCGAGCTCGACAAGGCGGTCGACGGCGACCCAAGCACGGGCTGGGCCGTTGGCGGACAGGCCGGGAAAGACCACGCCGCTGTCCTCGCCTTCGACCAGCCGATCGGCTTTGACGGCGGCACCCAGATCACAGTCGAGTTGCTCTTCGAGGCCCAGCAGCACGGCCTGGCGAAGTTTCGCCTGGCCGCCACGTCGGCGGCTCAGCCGCTCGGTCTTGCCGCCCCCGCCGCGTCGCAGGCAGCCCTTGAAGTTGCTGCGCTCTTCGATGCCGCTGGCGAAGCCCACCGTGATCTCGCCAACGAGGCGGTCGGCCGCGAGGTGCTGCGGTGGTTCCGCCGGTTCGATGACGACGCCGATCGCGTGGTGGCAGAGCTCGAAGCGGTTGACGCGCAGGAACCGAAGCCAGCTCTGCTCCAGGTGTTCGCCGCCACCAACGGCCCCTGGGTGATCACTAGCAATTCACAGGGCGTACAGAGTGGCGATCAGGATGTGTTCGTGCTCGCCCGAGGAGAGGTGAGCCGCAAGAAGGGCAAGGCGGTTCCGGGATTCGTGCTCGCGTCGATGGCGTCCGACGACGCCGAGACGCAACTGCTCTCCGGGCCAACTGCCAGTCCGCCACCCGATTCCCGGCTCGGCCTCGCAGCGGCCCTTACCGACGTTGAGCGGGGCGCCGGCCCACTGGCCGCCCGGGTGATCGTCAACCGGCTGTGGCATCATCATTTCGGCCGCGGCATCGTCGCCACGCCAAACGACCTCGGCACGCAGGGCGACAAGGCGACGCATCCAGAACTTCTCGAGTGGCTGGCCAGCCGGCTCGTCGAACAGAAGTGGAGCCTCAAGAGTATCCATCGGCTGATCGTGACCAGCGCTACCTACCGGCAGTCGGGTACTGTTGATGACGACCGGCGGGCGAAGGATCCCGACAACGTGCTGCTCTGGCACCGCCGGCCGACGCGGCTCGAGGGTGAGGTGATCCGCGATGCGGTCCTTGCGGCATCGGGTCGGCTCGACACGCAGATGTATGGAACAAGCGTTGTCAACGCGGACTCGACCCGCCGCAGCATCTATTTACGAGTCAAGCGAAGCGAGCCGGAGGCATTCCTGCGGGTCTTCGACCAGCCGGAGCCGTTGCAGTCGGTGGGGGCCCGCGGTGTGGCGACCGTGCCGACCCAGGCGCTCACCATGATGAATGCTCCGCTCGTCCGGTCGGCTGCTGCTGGCCTGGCGGAGCGGGCCCGCAAGGCCGCGGGCGGCACCGGCGCCGCTGCCATTGAATATTGTTTCACCGTTGCGTTGTCGCGGAAGCCCTCGGCTGACGATACCGCGCGGTTCACCGACTTTCTCGCGGCCCGGGAAGCGGCTGCGGGGGGCGACGATGCCAAGCGCCAGGCAGCGCTGGCCGACGCCTGCCACCTCATGCTCTGCCTGAATGAGTTTGTCTATGTTGACTGAACAGCAGCGGTTGACTGAACAGCAGCCCTCCCTTGGTGAACTGCTCCTGCCGGCGCGGCGGCGATTTCTGCGGGATGCCGGACTGGGCTTCGGCGGGCTTGCGCTGGCGGCGCTGCTCGGCCGCGACGCGGCCGGCAACACCACCGCCGGTGCCGCAGCGTCCACCCTGCCAGAACATTTTCCGAAGGCGAAGCGGGTGATCTGGCTGTTCATGACGGGCGCTCCGTCGCAGGTCGACACGTGGGACTACAAGCCGGAGCTGCAGTCTCGCAACGGCGAGCCTCTGCCCAACGCAGACAGTCAGGTCGGCTTTTTTCAAACCAGTGGGAAATGCCTTGCGAGCCCCTTCAAATGGGCGCAGCACGGGCATTCGGGCACATGGGTCAGCGATCTCTTTCCGCACCTCTCCCAGCACGTTGATGAGATGTGCTTCATCCATTCCATGCACCTGCGGGCCAACAACCACGCCCCGGCGGCGATGGAGCTGATGAGCGGGTTTAGCCGGCCCGGCATGCCGAGTATGGGAGCCTGGCTCGATTACGGGCTCGGATCGATGAACGAAAACCTCCCCAGTTTCGTGGTCATGCATGAGCGGAAGCCGCGCGGCGACGACCAGATCTGGTCGGCCGGCTACCTGCCGAAGAACCATCAGGCGCTGGCCATCGACGCCCGCCGACCCGTTGCGATCGACAACCTGTCGCTGCGGCAGGGGCATTCGCTTGAGTCGCAGCGGACGGAACTCGATCTGCTCGCCGCGGTCAACGCCTCCCACGCGGCCAGTCGCCCAACGCAGGCCGATCTGGCGGCGCGGATCAAGAGCTTCGAATTGGCCTACCGGATGCAGACGGCGGCTCCCGAGGCCATCGATCTTTCCCGAGAATCGAAGGTCATGCACGACCTCTATGGCACCGAGGATCCGAAGTGCAAGGTATTTGCGAAGCAGTGCCTCACGGCCCGTCGACTGCTCGAGCGGGGAGTTCGATTCATCCAGATTTTTGCCGGCAAGAACGCCGCGGGCGATGGCGCCGTCGACGACGTGCCGTGGGATGGCCACAACAACATCGAAACCAACCACCGCGAGTGTGGTCTCGCGACTGACCGACCGGCAGCGGCGCTTTTGGCCGATCTCAAGGCCCGCGGCATGCTCGAAGACACGCTGGTGATCTGGGGGGGCGAGTTTGGCCGCACGAGCGACTCCCAGGGGGGCAAGGGCCGCGACCACAACCCGGGCGGCTTCACGATCTGGATGGCCGGCGGTGGCGTCAAGGGAGGCTTTCATTACGGCTCGACCGATCCCTTCGGCTACAAGGCCGTCGAGAACAAAGTGCATGTCAACGACCTGCACGCGACGCTGCTTCACCTTCTGGGCATCGACCACGAGCAGCTCACCTACCGGCACAACGGCCGTAATTTCCGGCTGACCGATGTCGGTGGCCATGTCATCCGCGACGTGATCGCCTGATCGAAATCCGGCTCTGCCTCGCTCCCAGAATCGCCGCGGTCAAAGAGTTTCCCGCGCAGAGCCGACACCGACCGCACGGAAGCTCCGCGGTGTCTCGCCGCCAGACACGCCGCCGCTCCGAGAAGACGCCGCTCCACAGAGTGGTCTCGGAGAACCTCAAGAACCGCCTCGCGGGTAGAATGGTGCCATGAACCAAGCCTCGCCCACCAGCCCGCCCACCGGCGGCATCGGCTTTTTTGAGCGGTATCTCACGCTGTGGGTGCTCCTGTGCATCATCGCCGGCATCGCACTTGGCAGACTCGCCCCCACCCTGGCCACCGCACTCGACCGGATGGCTGTCACTGTGGACGGCGCCCCGGTGATCTCGATCCCGATCGCGATCTGCCTGTTTTTCATGATGTATCCGATCATGGTCAAGATCGACTTCAGCGAGGTGCTGCGGGCGGGGCAGTCGCTCCGGCCCGTCCTGCTCACGCTCGTCGTGAACTGGGCGATCAAGCCGTTCACGATGTACGCGATCGCCACCTTCTGCCTGGGCACGCTCTTTCTGCCCTTCATCGGGCCTGCCGCCGTGGACCACGTGGCCATGCCGCTGGGGATGAACCTCGACGTGGGGCAGGCTTACGGGGCGGGCACGGTGGTGCTCCACGAGGGCGTGAAGATGCTTGAAGTGCCGCTCTGGCGGAGCTACCTCGCCGGCTGCATCCTGCTTGGCATCGCTCCCTGCACGGCGATGGTGCTCGTCTGGGGCCACCTCGCACGGGGCAATGCCGGCCACACGCTCGTCATGGTCGCCGTCAACTCGCTCACGATGCTCGTGCTCTACGGCGCCCTCGGGGGCCTGCTCCTGGGCATGGGCAGGCTCCCGGTGCCCTGGCGGGCGCTCTTGCTTTCGATCGGTGTCTATGTGGCCCTGCCGCTCGTCGCGGGGGTCGTGTCGCAGCGGTTGATCGTGCAAAAATTCGGCCGGGCATGGTTCGAAGAGCGGTTTCTCCGCTGGCTCCAACCAGTCACGATCACAGCCCTGCTCCTGACGCTCGTGCTCCTGTTCTCATTTAAGGGGGACACGATCGTGGCCAACCCGCTCACGATCCTGTGGATCGCGATCCCCCTCTTGATCCAGACCGTGCTGATCTTCGCGGTAACCTACGGACTGGCCAAGCTATTTGGCTTTAGCTATGAGAATGCGGCACCCTCCGCCATGATCGGTGCCTCGAACCATTTCGAGGTGGCGATCGCCACTGCAGCGATGCTTTACGGCCTCGCCTCAGGAGCGGCGCTCGCGACGGTGGTCGGAGTGCTGATCGAGGTGCCAGTGATGCTCCTGCTGGTGCGGTTTTGTCTGCGGACGCAAAGCTGGTTTCCCGATCCGCCCCCGGCACCACACGCCGCACCGCAGTGACCGCCCAGCCGAGCGAGGCTCAGCCGCTGCTGCAGACAGAGCGGCGCCAGTGGCCCCCTTCCATCCTGCGGAAATGCGTGCGGAACGCCGCTCTGCACGGTGGAGCCGAAAGTTGCTCTTTACCTTTCCGGACAGTTCGGAGTATCCCACCGCCAAGCCCGCGGAGGGTTCACCCAGGAGACATCGTGATGCAGACGCATTTGCAGACTTGGATCGGCCACGTGGCCCTCGTGACGGCCGCCGTGATGACGGCCGCCGTGATGACGGCCGCGGTGCATGCCGGCCCCCCGGCGCTCAGCAGCAACCCCGCGAACCTTGCGATCTTTCCGGCCAAGGGACAAACCCCCGAGCAGCAGCGAGCCGATGAATCGGCCGCCTATGACTGGGCCACCCAGCAGACCCGCTGGGATCCCTACCAGGCGAAGGCGGCGATCGATCAGCAGGGCCAGTCGGCCTCGGCGGCGGCCGACTCGGCCCGCGGAGGTGCCATCAAGGGGGGTGCGGGGGGCGCGGCCTTAGGTGCCGCCATCGGTGCCGTCGCCGGTGACGCCGGCAAGGGGGCGGCCATCGGCGCGACGTCGCTGGGTCTGACCGGGGGCATTCGTTCGCGGCGGGCCGTGAAGACGGCGCAGGGTTCGTCGGCAACGGCCGTGGCGGCCTACCAGCAGCAGCTCGCGGTCTGGAGCCGCAACTACATGGCGGCCATGGAAGCCAAGGGCTACACCGTGCGGTGAGGCCTCGACTGCGGCCCACGTGGCCGGCCGGTGAGCGGAGGGGAAACAACGTGCGTCGGGAGATCGATCACCTTCAGGAGTTGGCAGTTATGGGAACACGATCGTTGGGGATGATTCTGCTGGTTGTGGCGGCACAGGTGACGGTTGGCAGGGTGCTCGCCGCCGAAGCCTGGATTTGCTCGGTGGCGGCGGCGGTGGCCGTGGACGAAGACGGCACGGTGGGGCCTCCCGAACTCGGCGACCGTGAGCGGCCCACGTTTCTCCGTGTCGACCCCGCCAAGAAGGAGTTGACGCTGCTGGCTCCGGCCTCGCGTCGCGGCGAGGTGACGAAACTTGACACGGTGCACGAGGCCGACGGGGCCTGGATTCTTTCCGGTCTTGAGCACGGCCGGAGTGTGAACATGGTGATCACGGCTGAAGGCCGCATGACCCTGTCGGTGGTCGCCGACGGCGTGGTGTGGTCCGTCTTCGGCCATGCCTTGCGGGAGCATGAGGCATCGCTACCGGCGGAGGCCACAGCGGCCCCGTAGGCCGCGGGTGGAGTGCCGCGTAGGGCTCATCGACGAATGACTCGCATCTGCGTCGGTCGGTCGGGTCGCAAAACCTCAGAGATGACGGTTTCCACCCGGCCGGCTAGCGCACGGCTGAGAAGGTCAGCTCCCGGTATTCCCGGGCCATGTAGTCGGCATCCCAGGCCGACTGAAAAAGCACGACCGGGTTGCCATCCTGATCGTGCACCAGCCGCGCCGTGCTCATGATCCGCACGGTCGGCAACAGCTCACGCCCGCCCGTGATCCAGCGGGCGATCGTGTAGGGCAGCCACTGGAGGGCCGTGGGGGTTGCATACTCGTTTTCCAGCCGGAACCGGACGACGTCGAATTGGAGTTCCCCCACGCCCCCGAGAATCGGCTCGCGGACGATCGCCGCCGGATCGTGGAACAGTTGCACCACGCCCTCCTCGAGCAACTGCGACAGCCCGCGCTCGAACTGCTTCCGCCGGATCGTGTCCTGGCACCGCAGGGTCGCGAACCGCTCTGGGGCGAAGGTCGGCAGCGGCTCGAAGCTGACCGGCGTCCCTTCGCAGATCGTGTCTCCCAGCCGGAACTCACCAGGATTGACCAGCCCGACGATGTCGCCGGGGAAGGCCTCGTCGACCGTCTCCCGTTCCTGCCCAAACACGCGGTGGGCCCGGCGGAGGCGGATCGTCTTGCCGGTCCGCACGTGGAGCACGTCCATGTCCCGCCGGAACGTTCCCGAGCAGACCCGCACAAACGCGATCCGGTCGCGGTGGTTCGGATCGAGGTTGGCCTGGATTTTGAACACGAATCCAGCAAACGATGGACTCGTGGGGGGCACGGGCCCAGTTTCACTCAGCCGGGCCGTCGGTGACGGGCAGAGGGCGAGAAAGCCATGGAGAAACTGCTCGACCCCGTAGTTGGTCAGGGCACTGCCGAAAAACACTGGCGACTGGCGGCCCGCGAGAAACGCCTCGCGGTCGAAGGCGGCCCCCGCACCGGCGAGGAGCTCAGCCTCCTCGCACGCCCGGGCACCCTCCGGCGAGACCGTGGCCAGCGTCACATCGTCGATGATTTCTGCCGCCGTCCGGCGGTCCCCCTGCCGGCCCTCGAAGAGATGAGCCTGGCGACTGGCCAGGTCGAGCACGCCGGCGAAGTCTCGCCCGCCGCCGATCGGCCAGTTGGCCGCGACCGCCGTGATGCCAAACTTCTCCTCGATTTCTGCGAGGATCGCCAGCGGCTCCCGGCCAGGTCGGTCCACCTTGTTGACGAACGTGATCACCGGCAGCCCGCGGAGGGCACAGACTTTGAAGAGCTTCTCGGTCTGTGTCTCGATTCCCTTGGCGAGGTCGATCACCATCACCGCGCAGTCGGCCGCCATCAGCGTGCGGTAGGTGTCTTCGCTAAAGTCGTGATGCCCCGGGGTGTCAAGCAGGTTGACCTGATGCCCCTCGAACTCAAACACGAGCACCGTGGAGTTCACCGAGATGCCTCGCTGCTTCTCGAGCTCCATCCAGTCGGAGCGGGCGGCACGTTGGGTCTTACGACCGCGGACCGCCCCGGCCACCTCGACGCAGCCGCCGTAGAGAAGGAGCTTTTCGGTGAGCGTGGTCTTGCCGGCGTCGGGGTGCGAGATAATCGCAAACGTCCGCCGCCGCAGAATCTCCTGCTCGAGCCGGCGGTCGATCAGCTGCGTTGTGGACACGGAATGGTCACCCTCGCGGAACCATGAATTGCATGAATCGGGCAACGACTGCCGCCCAATCCGCGGCGGCAGGTACCATCCGGCACGCACGGTACGAAGCAGACCGCCGGAGTTGGCAGGAGACTGAACCGCGTCTCAGCCAATTCGGAAGAAACTGTCGGCGTCAGGGGGGAAACACGGTTTGCCGCACAAGTTCATTCAAAAAAACAGAAGCGACGCGGCACAGAATCACGATGCCAAATGTTTTCCCAGTATATCTTTTGAGCAATGAGCCACAACATCACGCTGCGCCCCGCGTGACCGTGATCTCTAGCGGATGGCGGCCGGCATGAAGAGAATCGAGGAATCCCGATTTGACGCGGTCTCCAGCGAGGTCCACGACCTGCGGCTGACGACCGTCGTTGACCGGCTCCTCGAGAGCGGATCGCGGCGGGTGGTCGATCTCGGCTGCGGCGGAGGGGTGTTGCTGGTCAGGCTCGCATGGCATGCAGAGTTTGAGCGGATCGTGGGGATCGACTCC
>Ga0210003_1001823_pt1 | contig 18441 bp, 26 predicted proteins | sample LantaG_FD_182804 | JGI IMG/M metagenome (GOLD analysis project Ga0210003, IMG submission 182804) | Deep subsurface microbial communities from Baltic Sea to uncover new lineages of life (NeLLi) - Landsort_02402 metaG (SPAdes) (version 2) | ecosystem: Environmental > Aquatic > Marine > Oceanic >...
CTCCCCCATTTACGTAAATAGTTGCGACCTGCTTTATAAGATGCTGCTTTAAAGTAATCATCATCTTTACCCACCTCTCCGGTCCATCTATGACCTCTGCATGTTAGGTGGTATACGAATGAATCTCTACTTTGAATTAACTCATATCCATTCAATAACCATCTCTGGAATATATCGCTGTCTTCGTAAGGGAATGGAGCGAAGAGGGGGTCATGGCCTCCTATGGCTTGAAAATCTTCCTTGTACAGTAACCACGGAGCAAACATGCCTTTAGTAGTCCGGTCTACATGTTCAGTTTGCATCTGTGCTGCAAAGGCTTCAAACGCTTTCACATCTAAAGAATCAAAATCCATACCGAAGTCCTTAATAATCTTCTCTCTCCCTTCGGGATGGAGTGGCGGCTCTATTCTAGTTGCACAAACTACTCTAAGAGGTTGTAGATGCTTTACTAAATTCTCGAGGTAGTTGGGTCCGATAATCATATCAGCGTGTAGGATACCTACAATCTTACCTGTAGCAAGACTAATCCCTTTATCGTATAGGATAGTATGGCCGACACGATTATCACTTCTATATTTAATTACATAGTCATCATTAAGCTCGTTCAACCAATCTTTAGTTTCGTCTGTAGAACCGTCATCTAGCAGCACCAATTCGATAGCTGGGTAGAATTTACGTATCGACCTGTATGCGTTTTTTAAGTGCTGTATGTTATTGTAACTCGGTAGTATTAAGCTAATATTTTTCATTTTAATATGTTAAGTCTGCTTTTGAATTGTAAATGCCCAAATAACGTTTGGTGAGTAGCTGTTATAGTGTCCGTAGTATTTAGGATCGTTAATATCCTTAGACACCTCCTCCCAAGTATTAAAGTCTTGAGAGAAGTAAAACTTCTCATCCGTAATGCTATAACCTTCTGATTCCACTTGTACGTGTACTAGTCTTTGCCGTCTAGCATCGTAGTACCGTAAGAAGGGTTCTCCTGTTTCTTCATAATTCATATACGGCCCTGCTGGTAAGGTTATCATTAGCTTTGAGTTTGAATCTTTAAGTAAGGTGCAAGCTTTGGTGATTCCCAACAGGTCGTGATTCCACCTACACGTATCATCCTCTATCAGCCCATTTGCCATTCTATCTCCAGCAAACCAAAAACCGAAATGTTCGAAGACTGATACTGATACTATATTGTCGTATTTCTTAGATTCGTCGAATTTAATGAAGTCGCACTCGATGTGCTTCCATTTAGTGTTCTTCTTTAACCAGCTGTCATTAGGGCTGCTTAGTATGTCTGTAGTGTTTACATTTGAAAAGCCTAACCTGTGCACAGCCTCGCTTACACCCTCCACCCCGCCAAATCTTTCCCCAATGATAAGTACTGACTCTGTATTGTTAGTTAATTGGTCAGCGAAGTATGGCACCTCTACTATCTTTGTTCCTTTTAAGTTTGTCATATATTATAAGTTTCTCCGTGTGTTCTAAGTTCTAAATATAAGGAATAGTAATCAGAATTCCTAAAAAAGCTATGCATATTTTCTTCAGCATTTCTACAAAACTCCGATACCCCTATGTCTATCTTATTTTGTTTGAAGGTTTGGGAGTTTAAGTGGCAGATTGTATGTGTATCTGAGACTACGGTTTTTATGTTACTGTTGTGAGTAATGCAGCCAGTGAAAAAATCTAAACCCCAACCGTAGATTAATTCGCTAGGATATAACTTAATCTGCTCCAGAACATCTCTACGGATAAGTGGTGATTGGAAGTCTACCCACTTCACCTCCCTTAAACCTTTTCCCCAATTCCACATCTGCTTCCAGTGGCATTGTTCTATTGATGCGTTTATCACAGAAGGTGAGTACACTCCTGCACCGCTTTCTTTCGCTTCTCGTAAGGATGTTGTTAGAAAGGATGGTCCATGAAACACTAAGTCATTATTTAGGAAGTATAAGTACTCGTGATCTGTTTCGTTTAAAAAGTAATCTAAGACTACATTAAAACCACCCCCGAAGAATATATTCTCCTCTAGCCTGTGAGTCGTACTCTTTGCAAGTTGTTCCTTTGATCCATTATCAACTACCATCAACTCGCATTGAGCGTAGAGAGGATCCCGTTTGAGCTGGTTGACGAGATTGTCTGTTAAGTCTGGTAAGTTGTGGTTAAGTGTTGCTATTAACATACGGTGGGTTTAGTTGATTGAAATGGAAATTGGTTTTATAATTTATTTTATGTTCTAATTTATTAGTTAGTAACCAATCCTCCATTGCGGGCTGTAAGTCGTTACCTGAGCAGTCTATTCTGTTTTCAAGATAGGGGTAATCTCCAGTTCTTGACACAATAAAAGGGAAGACACCTTCAAAGTAGTACCTATCTAATTTACTAACAAACCATTTATTAGTTATTAATTTCATAAACCTATGCATAGGGGTGCTGTTTATTGTATATAATGTGTGGATGTAAAAAAAACTAGCGTGTGTATATGGTAAGTCTTCTGTGATAGTATTACTGAGTAGTGGGATCTCTGTATCTGTTTCATTATAGGTTTTTCCATACTGATACCCTAACCCGAGTTTACCGTACGATCCAGCTCCGGTTTCATTTAAGTACAACTCAACATTTTTCCTATCACTAATAAAATTATCTAAATACCATTGTCTTAAATAATCACTATGCGAATTAACACTACCTTTTGTATGTATAAACCAATACTTTGAATACTGCTCAGTTGAAACCTTTAAACCTAATAATGCTGCTTGATAAGCGCTAGCATCACTCTTAGTGTATAGTTCTGGTGGGCTTTGGTTTATACATTTAATATTAAGATTTGAAGTTTCAAGCATTTTGATAGCAGCAGGTGTTGTTCCAGTATTTATACCTACATATATATCTGCGTCATTAAAGTGTGTTTTAAACGAATCTAAAAATTGCTGGAGCACAAACAATCTGTCCGGGGATAGTACTGTGCAGGCAAATATGATGCAGCTTTTATTCATTATTTCTTAGTAATAAAAGCAATTTTAGATACGTTACCCTGCTCAATAGTTAAAGTATCAACATGTTCATTAAGGTATTCCATTTCCTCGTCTGTCATACAGTTACTAAACATAGTACCGTTTCTCTGCCATCCTTCCAGTACATTTATTGTTTCCATATCACCACCTCGGTTATATGTTGGGTTACTACAAGTGTGTAAATCTTCAATAACAAATACTCCTCCCGGTGATAAGTACTTAAACATACAACCTAATGTTATCTGCATCTGATGCATCATATGCCCACCATCGTCAATTATGATGTCGTATTGTGGAAAGGTTTTATTAGCTAACTCATTTAACTGTTTTCTGTCTGATTGATCACATATATAAATTTGTGTGTTTGGTAGTTTAATATGTGATAAATCTAATATATCCGCACCAACTAAGTTGCCAGATAAGAAGTACTCTCTCCACATTTTAATGCTTTCGCCTTCCCATAATCCTATCTCTAGAAGATTGCTAAGCGATGTTCTAAACTTATCAAAATATTTCTCATATATCTCTAAATAATTATGATAGACCGCTCCTTTATCTGATTTGAATTGGGAGCTAATTTCTTCTAATGTTTTCATGTTGTTTTTTTTTATAAGTTAAAGTTATAAATGGACTGGATACCTAAACCTAGATACCGTTTAGCTATAATGTTTGTTGTGTATTTATGTTGTTTATCAAACTCGTACTGATGTGGGTAGTGGTAATTCTTAAATAATGGTCCTTTTGGCATTAACCTAATCACTTGACTATGTAATAACCATTCTCCATACCAAGTAAACTCAGAACCATTAGCAGATATTAAATCTGTAAATGTTAGGTTGTTTGGAATCATATACTCTTCTTCTAGATTTTTCCAAACTTTAGCAGACCAAATAGTTGGACCAGGTCCAAAATCATATATTACACCATCTCTACCAAACAAGTTCATTATTTCTAGCCGTTCTTTTGCAAACGATTCATATGGATCAAAATTAAGTGGGAATTTGTCCATAAATTCAAAAAAAGATTTGTACTCGTGACATACTGTGTACGGAGTATCTTCATCAAACATGAAGTCTGTTAAGTGAAAGTCCTTAATAAAGAAACAATCAGAATCTATGCAAACATAATTTTCACATATACCAAGTTTCCAGAATTGACTTTTAACAATTTGTTGACCCTTCCAGCCACCATTTTCAGTATCAATGGTCTCATCAGCAATTAGGGTATATCCTTCGGTACCTAATGTCTGTTTAAATAAGGGGATGTCTTTAGTTGGGACTGATATATAGAACGGTATGAGATCTTCATTATATTCGGTAATGCTTTCTAACAATATCTTTGCACGATCTACGTCTTTGTCGTAACTTTTGCAGTATATAACAACTTTATTCATATTATTTCTTAGGAAGCCAAACGGTTCTATTCGAATCTGTTTGTTCTTGTTGTAATATTTCTAAATAATTTTCAACTTTATTCTTATTTAAGTCATATACATCATAATTAATTAAATCAACAAACTTTACAATATCGGTAATATCACTTTGATACATATTTAAAAATTTAGGATGTATTTCGATGAAAATCATGGGTTGATAATTTCGTATAGTACCCTCCGCTCCTAGTAATGCTTGATACTCACATCCCTCTATATCAATCTTCATTACATCCGGAACTATATCAAACATAGAAACTAATGTATCTATCCTCAACATCATACGTGAGTCATTACCTGGAATTGCTAGTGATTGGAGTTGTTCAGAAAAACATTTTACAACTTCATCCCTGTTCCCAATTAAAAAATTAAATGTGTTGAAATTATCAAGGTTATTAATAACTTTAATCTGACTCGTAGTTAAGAACGGGTTCATTCCACCATCAAATGCAAATGATTGTTTGTCATTCGATTGCCCCAAAAAGGGAAAACTAAACGAACCGAATTGCGAACCTATATCTAACAATAAGTTTTTATCAAATGTCAGTTCTATAAAATTATCCATTTCTTTAACCTGGGAGTTGAATCTTAAAAACCATTCATTAGTGTCGGTTTCATCATTATTAAAGTGAGCAAGCATATGCTCTTTAATTATTGTATTATCTTCTGCAATTGAACCTATTCGTAAATTCAATCCGTTGTAATTCATTGTTTCTGTGTTAGTCATTATTTTTATATTTATTCATATGCTGTTATTATTTTATACAGTTCAACGTAACCTTTACCTTTTTTCATGCATTGGAAATGTGTATGGAATCCATTAAGAACATCTTGATGGAAGTACGGTCTATGTAATTGTGATTCAAATTGTCGTAACATTTCCATTTTAGTTTCAAATTCCTCTTTGATTGAAACAAATAAATTCGGTGTCCATGTATCTAAAGTTGATGGTGATTTGTATTGTATAATACCGCAACTATTTGATCTTACCAGCGGTGCACCTAAGCTTGATACTATTCCGTGTTCAAAGTGACTATCTTGCTCTGATGGAGTTATTATATAATTGTAACTATCAATGTTGAATTTGTTCTCTGTATACGAAACCCACTCGTCAATACCTTTGCCTTTCAAATATGTAAAGTCTGTAAAGTGTAATGTAAAATTACTTGATGTAGCTTTACTCCACGCATTAGTTACTTCTTTAAGTCGGTCTGTTTCTAATGTAGTAGTATCACAATCTCCTCCGGCAGTTAAACATAAAATGTCAAAGTGTGTACCTGTGTACTTTAAAACAGTTCCCGCAGTACTATACTCAGCATCATCAGGATGCGGAGCTAATATTAATGCCCTATCTGAATTTAAGAACTTCATATTCTAGCTAAATTAAATACGTAACCGTGTGGTGCATATACTCTAATACCGTATCGTCTAGCAAAATCTCTAAAAGCGTCTGATGTTTTATCGTGTGTACCTGTATATGTAAGGTTTACCACGTTAATGTTTAAATCGTTAACTGTAAGTATTGGCCAACTTATTTTAGTATCAAGCTTGTCAACATCATAATAAGACATTAATGTTTTAAATTCTTTAACTACGCTATCTAAAATAAGCAGTTTCTCAGTATATGAGGGTTCAACTACTGTTTTAACTAGTTTTGCAGGAGAACCAACATATATCCCTTTTTCAGTGGTTAAGGACTTAGTTACTGTGGAGTGAGAACCTATAACAACATTATCACATATAGTAACCCCACTCATTATAATAGTTTTCCATCCAACAATAACATTATTTCCTATATTAATACCTTCAAATAACCTAGGGTATCCTTCTAATACGGATGCCCAAAACCCATGTGTTATTAAATCAACATCATGTGATAATCCTACATCATCTCCAATTGTAATAGGCTGTGCTAAATTGATATGTCCAGTATGACATACCATACCTGAACCTATTTTTAATTTAGCAAAAGGGAATTTAGCACTACCTCCACCGATAACCAGTCCTCTACTATCAGTAGGTCCATTGTAAAAGTACTCTCCAAGTTCAATACACTCTCCATTTGCTTTAAATCTATCTCCTATAATACTATTGTCACCGACTTTAAATACATCATGAACTTTTATAGAAACATCTCTACCAAATTTTACGTTGTTTCCAATTTCAATTTCGTTTGCTTCTATATAGATGTTTTTTTCTTTATCTTCGTAAATCATATACCTCCACTAATGTTAATGTTCTGACCGGTGATATATTCTGTATCTATCAAGTATTCAATTGTTTGGTGTAGTTCTTTTATACTACCCCATCGCTTCAATCCAATACTCTGCTTAATTGGCTCTACAAACTTCTCAGGTAGTCTATGACACATACCCCCATCAAAATACCCAAGTTGTATACTATTACACGTTACACCTTTTCCGATGTTTTCCGCTGAGGTTATCTTAACTAAGTTGTCTATAAAAGCCTTACTACCGCTATACAGTGCAGTTCCTGCTGTGACTTTCTCAACCAGTACAGATGATATTAGAATAACTCTACCATAACCACGCTCCCTCATTTGAGGTAATGACTTATTTAACAGTTTTACGTTACCTAGTATATTAACATTTAACATTCGTTGTGCTTCTCCCCAGTCATCAATTTTATGTACAAATGAATCGTAATTATAACCTGATAAATTTATTATAATATCAATATCGTTATCCTCAAAGAACTTGTGTAAATCTGACACAGCTGTTATGTCCACGTCTTTGGATGATAACGATAGTACATTATAATCTTCCACTAATAATGGACTTAGTTGTGAACCTAACCCGCCTGAACCTCCGAATAGAGCTATTGTTTTCTTCATATTTATTTTATATTTAGTATACAGCTATCTTATTTCAACTTTACTCGACCAGTTACTACTTCCTTTATTCATATGCTCCAAATAGTATTTTTCGTCTTCTGGCAATGCTTCTGGATTGTAGTAAAATGGTAGGTGTTTAACAATATAAGGAGCTCCTACTCGTAATGTATCACTACTCCAAGTAGGTAGTGTACCTGGTGCATGGATGGAAAATGTAGTATCAATTGGATGTGGGTATAGTTCTACACCATTGTCCACTATAGCATTTGTCCAATATGTCGACTCATAACTATGAACCCATTCATTAAGCGGGTATGACATATCTAAATCATCAATCTTTATAGACATTCCAACTTTAGACTTATTATACTTAATAGCATAATTCCTTAAGTCCTCTATAAAATTATCAGGAACATCATCTAATGGAACTATATCGCTATCGTTAAATACAAACCAGTCTGAGGTTATACTTGCAAACTTTGGGTGGCCTTGTTGTACTAAATCCCGAAATGCGTGACAGGAGTTTTCTGTGATGTCATTATGAAACACGTCTACCTCATTTCGGGCATACCATTCTAATAGTGGTGGGTATGTTGATTGGTTATCGATCACAGTAATATTATTATACCCCTTTGATTTAAGTGAGGTTATCTGCTCCACTAATGGATGTAACCGGTCTCGATTTAAGATTACAATTGGTATGTTTTTCATTTTATTCCGTTTATCATTCCGTATTCGTCGAAGGTAGGCATTTTTCCCCACTTCTCCATCCATTTTTGTATATTTTTCCGCTCTGATTCTTTCTGTCTTTGGGAAGATTGTCCGTCATTCTCCTCAAGTCTATGAGACCCTCTTGCTCCAAAGTGCCATACTATAGAGCTAAACGGGAGTACGAACTTAACTCCATGCTGTAGCATTCTAACAAATAGATCCATATCATCCCAGGATGTTGGAGCGAACCTAGCATCATTACCTCCTACCTCGTCCCAGACTTCTTTAGATACTATTCCGGAAACACCTTCACCTTTTGGTATTTCAAAGTAATCGTTGGATTCTCTCAACTCCTCTACCCAGTTTTCAAACATTAAAGCGTCAAAATCGGTGTAGTAGGCTCCAAAAGCTTCTTTAGGCACGACAGTAGTGCCATGCCTTTGAGCAGAGTTAAACATGTCCGGCTCTATCCTATAAGAGTTAACCCATAGTTTTTCATCCGGACGAGCTAAATGTATTTTTAGCAGTTCTATATCCCAATCCTTAGTTACGTAAAAGTCTGAGTGGAGGAAGTTTATGTACTCGGTTTTAACTTTATCTGCACAGAAGTTCATCCCTCCTCCAATTCCCTTAGCAGCTTCGCTGTGTATATCTAGATAAGGAGTTAGCTGGTACTTCTCAGCATTGTTAGTCAACCACTCAGCAGTTCCATCCGTACAGTTCTCAGCATGTATAATGAAAGGTGCTTCTTTATAGTACGAATTCTTTCTAACAGACTCTACCGCTAATTTTAAATACGGAAGGTTGTTGTAGGTTGATATACAATGTGTTATTGGGCTAGAGTGTTTCATAGTACTTATTCTGGTTCTCCTGTCTCTCTATCGTTTTTGGGTGGTATAAAGCCCATTCCTCTTCTACTGGAAGCATACCATGTATTTTAAATCCTTCTAGTACTTCGTGTACTTTATTGACCCATTTAATATCTGGAGTATTTCTATAGATTCTCATCTGCCAGTCTGCCCAGTTTACCCATCCTTTCTCATTTACATTCCACCCCCATTTTTTAATATGTTCTTCAGTTAAACCTTCTACAGTATTGACTCTAGGTACTCTTAACATATCAATTTCTGGATTTGCTTCTAATAGGGATGGTAGGTTTTGAATTAAATTAGTGTGAGGGATTTCATCAGCATCGATCTGGAAGATATAATCTCCTACACAGTGGGATGTGAGTAGGTTCTTCCAGTCAGCAAAATGTCCTTTAAAGTGGTTAGATACTAAACACCCTCCTACTTTAATTGTATCTAGGTAGGTTAATACTTCTTGAGTACCCTTGCTTTGATCGAATAAGATTACTATTTCATCTTCTTTACGTTTGTCGGTGATGAGGGAATCAACCAAGCGTTTGAGCTCCTCTAATTCATTACAGACCGTTATAGCATAACTTATTTTCATTACTCTAATATAAGAACTTTTAGTTAAAGATGCCAATAAAATCTAAAGCTTCTAAGTAATCTTTCTCTATATAATCCATCCGTGTACTCATATCCATTCTAAATTCATAGTACTGGTCTTTCTTACCGGGGATTGGATATTTAGTTTTCTCTTCTTCTTTAACAGGTACTGCTTTAACTGCTGACCATCTCCAGTTATCTTTACTAGGTCCGTTAGCAAATACCATTCCTAGAGTAGGTATGTTTATAGTTGAAGGCATCCACGTCTCTCTAGTCTTCTTATCCATCCACATTAAGTCTTTATACAATTCAGGAAGAGATTCCATTTGAAGATCGTAGAATTCATTACCCTCTATCATTAAGGAGTTCGACTGAAATCCACATCCCATGCACTGTTTAAGATTAATATCTGCCGTTACTTCTTGTATATAGCAGGCATCACTCCCGCATCTTGCACATACTGTTAATTTATCTGTATTCATTTATATCTTTTTAAGTTTCGGTAGTTCTAATTTTTGTAGTTTTGGAAGTTTCAATTCAACTTGCTTAGGGAATTCAGGAACTAGCTCTTCTAATCTCTGACCTAGTAGGTCTTTCATCTTTTCCCAGCTAAACTGATTCTTAGAGATGTAAGCTTGTCTGTTTGCAAGTTCCTTATACTTCCTATAGTTTTCGAATACATCTCTAAAGTATCCCCCTGCCTCCATAAAGTCTACACTAAACCACTGTGCCTCTTTAAGAAGCCACTTATTAGCAGCAGATGGATGAATAGGGGTTAGTTCTCCCTTAAGTAATGTGGTAAACTCTGGGCTAAGGTAATCTAGTTGACCGGACCAGTTGGTTGTTATAAGAGGTTTATGAGAGGTTGTGAACTCTAATAAAGGTCTTCCAAAGCCTTCCCCTTTCGTTAAACTGATCATAGCTTTTACTTTCGGATGGTTGTAGAGATCATTCATCTCCTCATCAGTAAGGTCTCCGGAAAGTAAGTATACATTTGGTAAGTTCTTAGACTTAACTGTCTTTTTAACAGCTGCTATTTTAGCTAATATCTTATCCCTACCCAAGTAAGAAGTATTCCCTATTGATACTTTTAAAATCAAAGCTGGTTTCTTCGCTTTATTCTTAAAGGTCTCATAAAAAGCCTTAACAGTCAATCCGATATTCTTTCTATCCTCTCCGATATCTCCTTCCAACCACATGCCGCAATGTAAGAAAGCGAAGTCTTCTTTAATGTCTCCCAGGTTTAGAAAGGTCTTAGGCACATCTTTCTTCTGTCTGTATGTATCTACGTCTACTCCTTCGAAAAGCACTTCAACCGGCTTTGTTAACTTTACATGTCCCATAGATTGGCCGGTAGTTTTATCCTTCTTCTCAAAAGCTAACCCGTCAAAGATTTCTTTTGAATGCTTAGAAGATACAAAATTAACATCCATAACATTTAAACCTTCAATCCAATCTGGAGCACATACTGTAGCTTCTATTCCGGCTGTAAAGCCTATGTTGTACTTCCCTACTGCTCTAAACTCACTCGGTATAGTTACCTGTGACCATATATCTGGAGTGGTTGGTATGGAGGATACAAAGAGAGCTCTTATTGGCTCCCATTCTGGATTGTTGTCTATAAAGCTCCATGGTGTACTTCCCCACCTCTGAGGTATAAGCTTAACATCGTATTTATCTAAATCTATAACTGCTCTTGCTAGGTCTCTTGCTCTAGCACCGTATCCTGAATATGTATCGAATGGACCTGAGATATAGAAGGTTGGTTTATTTGTATTCATTTATTGTATGTTAGTAAATTAATTTATGTTGAACGTTATTCTCTTCTAGATCTCCTGCAAGTATCAATTCAAACTTCTCTCTAGGAGTCCAAGTACTGAATAGCTTATCCATATTGTCTATGATTCTCTGACCCATTATAGCAGAAGTAAAACCAGCTTCCTGGCTACAGGCCCACTCTATGCCTTCTACTCCTCTTCTTATTCTTTCCTCTTTAGTAAGACTATAAACTTCAGTCATTCTACTAGCAGCATCTTCCGGCTCACATCTATCATCCCAAATATAAGGAGTAGTAGGAGAGCCTATCATCGAACGCGAAGTTGGATAGACCGGGAAGGCCCACGATCCATGCTCGGTAATGGTACCTCTATGGTTAGAAGGAAAGTCCGCATCTAATTCCATCCACTTACCATCCTTAACAAATCTCATTTGATCCTGCATACCTCCGGTAACGTTTGCTATGAAAGGAGTACCGGTCAATAAAGACTCAGTCAAAGATAAACCCCATCCTTCATTAGAGGATAACAATACCGATACATCCGACATACTGTATAACCAATTCATCTGTGCAGGAGGTAAAGACCCGTATGTAAAATGAATATTATAGCCTTGAGACACCGGCGCCAGGAGTTCAATGACCGCTTCTAGGTCTGTACCGTTACCGTCAATCGGTGAGGTGTGGAGGAGTAGGAGAGTCTTCTCCTTTTTACCTTTAGGTAACCCGTCCACGAAATGTTTGTAAGCAAGTATTGTATCCGGAATCTGCTTACGTCTAATGTTACGCGAATTAAAGAATACAACAAAGTCAATATCCTTTTCCTTCTTCATCTTCTCAACAAATAAGATATACTCCTTATCCTCTAATTCATCTTCGGTTAATGGATGGAATACTTTAGGATCGATACCATGAGGAACATACTCTATGAGTTTGTTATCCCCTCTCTCTCCTAGTACTAGTCTGTTTATGTTAACAGTCTGTTTGGAGATACCTAGAAGTGCATCACAACTTTCATAGAAGGTCTTATTGTACATCGGTGCCGGGTAATTATCCCATATGTTTAGATAGACAATCGGAACCCGTGTACGTACTTCAGACTCCATCTCAAACAACCACACCCAGTATCTTGGATCTGTGATGATGAAGATAGCATCTGGCTTTTCACTCTTGAGTAATCCTCTTAGTACTTCCGGTGACCCGTAGCCGGATATTGGATATATAAACACCGAAGCATCCTCCATCCCAATATGCTCGTTTGTGGACTCACAGAGATCAAATCTCTTACCTTCGTCCGGATGCTTTACCGATCCTCCTAGATTGACCCAATTGTAACGGTGGGCGGTATTGGCCACTAACTCCCTCCCCATGTGCGCTACGCCCGAATGGGCTCTAATGTCATCACACAGAAGTAGGATCTTCTTCCTGTCTTCCTTCTTTATATAACCTTCCTTATTCATAAATTAATATTCTTAATATACACCCCCTTCCCAAGGAAGGCAAGCACTCTTTTTACTTTTTTTCGTTTAATACGAACTCCTTAAAGGCAGGGTCCATTAGGTATCTTGTGATGCATATGTCAACAAGATCCGTTAGCGTGAACTTGTCACGAACGCACTCTACTTTAAAGTCATCAAATTTAACTTGGTCTACTTTGACCGAAGTCAATACTCTGTCTGTCTTATTCATAATATATTATTTATATATAAATATACCTTACTTTAGGTTTCTCCCCTAGTGCCGGTTTACAGAGACGGGCGGGAATATATATACCGAGAATTTTGCGAGGCCATGTTTTTATTACGCGCCCCCCTTCCCCCTGTCGCACAAGTCTGGTCGGTCATTAAAAGGACACCATCTACAATTACTCTGTGAAGGTATCTTCTTATATGTCTTATCTTGATAAGCTCCTTCTTTTGTAAAGCATTCTGTTATAAACTCCTTTACTGTTGCTACTGCCTTCTTACTCTTGATAGGACCTGAAGCTGGAATGAATTCTGATACACGTGGTTGTGGGAAGTCACTCTTGTCCCATATCTTTCGTTTTACGATTAGGAATGCTACTTCTATTTTCTCTTTCGGTACGTTGAACTGTCTGCTGAAGAACTCTTTGTATAAGATGATCTGGTTTTGTTTCATTACATCTTTTTTAGCTTCCGCGTTCCAGCCTCGTGTTGAGGTTTTGAAATCTAGTATTCTAAAAGTCTCTGTCGGTTCATGATAAAGTACTGCGTCAATAAATCCTTTAAAGAGCACGTTTGTATACTCCCCTTCCGGAGTTATCATGATCGGTATTTCTATTCCGGCTAGGTGCCATCCTTTTTTAGATATGAAGTTTGCTTTTCTTTTCTTAAATTCTTTTAAAATTGCAACTCCATCTTCATAAAACTCTAGTAGTTCTGTTGAGGTAGAGAAGTGCTCTCCACCGTTCTTTTCCTTTCCTAAAGCATAGTTACTTTTCATTTGAGTACCTAGCATGAGAGCTAAGTCCATTTCGTCTGCTGCTTTAGTTGAGTCGTTATAGTACGTCTCAAAGTAGGCTTGTATCACTTCATGGAAGCTGGTCCCAAAGAGTGTATGTATGGAGTCTTTGTAAATTTGAAGCTTCTCCTTGTACGCTAGTTCCCATTGATGTGGGCATCTAGTGAACATACTAATTTGACTATAGCTTATATTCTTCTGTCCTCCTTCATAGTCAACAATTGCAGGTTGGAAGGCTTTAATCTCTTTTAGTATTTGGGGAAGCTTCTTTTTACTCATAACTTACTTCTGTTTTAATAACTCTTGTTTTAGTTTTTCCATATAGAGTACTTGATCTAGCATCTCTTCAACGGCATGATCTAACCATTCAATTACGTTTAGGTCATCTCTATCCATAGTCGCCCCGTACTTGTTGAAGCCTACTTCTGCTCTTGATACGAGTTTAGTATTTATGGCTTGTACGATTGAGTCTGGTTGAAAGCCTGAATAGTTTATCTTATTCTTCATCTTCCTCTGTTACGAATTCGCTTCTTAGATCTTTCGGTAGAGTATCTATTAGTATTTCTCCTGTCTTTACATCGTAGAATACAGGTATGGGCATAATGCCATCTTCAGCGGTGCCTGCTACGAACTTAGATACTTTTCTAAGTATTACTCCTTCTGCAAATAATTGATTACCGGCTGGTGATATTATTGCGGTAGTGTTTTTTAGGTCAATGTTAGGTCTTAAACTTTCTTGATTCATATAATTTTACTTTTAATATAACTGTTATTACTCTTTTAATCAACTTCGTAGTCTCCATATATGGAATAGGTCTTAGGCTTCTCTATGAACACCTCTACCTCTACGGTCGTGATTGCATACAACTTTCCTCTTAGAGGCTCTAATCTAAAATCTGCTTTCGTATTAGATTTTTCAAACCAAGCTTGTAACGCTTCTGCTATTCCGTCCCGTAATGTAGACTCTCCTTCAAGAGTCCATCTATCGCCAGGAGGGGTTCTAGTAGCGATAAGCGTTAGTATTTCTTTATTTTCTTTTTCCATTTAGTCTACTATATCTTCCCATTCTACATCTTGTACTGCCCTTACAAAGAAATACAGTCCGTGGTTATCCGATTTGAATACCTTCTCTGCGTACCACATGTCCTTTATAAAGTCTGTAGTCTCTTTGTCATAGTCTCTCTCAGTAGGTATTGGAAGGGTCCGTACGATTTCGTACAGCCCTCCTTCCACCTCTATAGTTTTTCCAAGCGAAATCATCCTAGCCGTAGATTAAGTCTTGACTTTTCTCCTCTGGCTTATCCGTAAGTTCGTCTGCTACGACTGCTTCGGTAAGCATTATCGTTCCTGCTACTGATGCTGCGTTTTCTAATGCTGTTCTTGTTACTTTAAAAGGGTCTATAATTCCTGCTTCTTTCATATTAACAATCTTCTTATCATGTACGTGATAACTGCTCCATAGACCAGCCTCTAAAACTTCTCCTATTACAATTTCAATTTCTTCTTTCTCATACCCTGCATTGCTTAAGATCTTAATAAATGGAGCTTGACAAGCTTCTTGAACAATCCGTGCGCCTGTTGATGTACCGGTTATGTTCATACTTGCATGAAGTAATGTTGAACCTCCTCCTGGTACAATTCCTTGCTCAATCGCCGCTCTGGTAGCGTGAAGTGAATCCTCTACTCGATCTTTAGTCTCTTTCATTTCTATTTCAGAGTTACCTCCTACGTGTATGATAGATACTCCTCCTGTGAACTTTCCTAATCTTTCTTGAAGCTTCTCAGTTTCGAAAGGAGTCTTTGCATTATCAATCTGAGATCTTAGTTCTGATATTCTTTGATCGATTGCTTCTGGTTCTCCTTTACCATCTATAATGATAGTATTCTCTTTCATTATGTTAGCTTTTCTAGCTTGTCCGAACCATGTTCTATCCAACCTAGTAAGTTTCATTCCTTTTTCAGGGCTGATAACTTGACCGCCTGTTAGTATGGCGATGTCTTCCATTATTAGTTTTCGTCTATCTCCAAAGTCAGGCGCTTTAACTGCTACTACTTTTAAAGTACCTCTCATCTTATTAACGATTAAGGTTGCAAGTGCTTCGTTGTCTATGTCTTCACATACGATCAATAGTGATTTATTCTCAGAAGATACTGATTCTAGTACTGGTAAGAGTTCTTTAGCTTGGGACAGTTTACCGTCGTATATTAATACGTAAGGTGAATCTAATACTGCTGACATGCTACTGTTGTCGTTTACGAAGTATGGAGATTTATAACCTCTATCAAATTGAATACCTTCTACAGTCTCTAGGTAAGTCTCTCCTGTTCTAGATTCTTCAATAGTTACAATACCGTCTCTCCCTACTGCTTCTAGTGCAGAGGTAATAAGGTTACCTACCATCTCGTCATTGTTGGCAGACACTGTAGCAACCTGCTTGAGCTGGTCTTCTGCTGTTATCTCTTCTGCAATGTTTGCTTTGATGTAGGCTATAACTTCCTTAACTGCCTCATCTACCTCTCTCTTAATCTGCACTGCATTTCCTTTGTTGTCTAATGCTGTGAGGCCTCCTCTAGTGATTGACTGTGCTAAAAGGGTTGAGGTTGTTGTACCATCTCCAGCTGTGTTAGCGGTGTTGATTGCTGCTTGCTTAAGCATATCAATTGCTATCGACTTAACCGGGTCGCTTAAAGATATTACTTTTGCAACCGTTACACCGTCTTTAGTGGATCTCACCTCTCCTGTTTCATCTCTATACACTACGTTTCGTCCGTTAGGTCCTAGGGTAGCAGAAACTGCATTTGCTAATAAGTCAATACCGTCAAGTAGTTGCTTCCTAGCTTCGTTTGAATATTCTATATGTTTGCTCATTGTTTAGTCTTCTATCTGGGCTAAGATTTGATTTTCCGGTCCGATGAAATACTCTTCTCCTCTGTATTCGAATCTAGTAAATCCCATTGTTGGAAGTACTACTCGGTCTCCTTCTTTAAAAAGGGTAGCTACAAAGCCTACCCCTGGTATGTTATGTCCAGGTCCTACGCTTACTACTTCTCCCATTTTGTTCTTCTCGCTGCCTAGATCCGGAACAATAATGTTACCGTGGTATTCATCTTCTAGCTCTACCGGCTTTACGATAACTGCATTGTAAACTGCTTTTAGTTTCATACTAATTCTATTGATTTTAATTTATTTATTGTTGTTGACATTTCTTCTATGTAAGTTTGCAAGCTCTCATAGTTTTGATCTCTGACTGAATCCTCTAATATTAACTCAAAGCATCGAGCTATATTATAAGTATATCCGAGAGCTACCTCTCGCATATTGCCTGTTTTTCTAGCTGCTGTAGCTTTAAATACTGTATAGCAGTACTGATCCATTTGGATATGGTACGGAGCTAATTTTGGATCTTTAATAACTTTGTAATTGGTTTTTTTCTTCTCACTCATATAACTTTAATATAGTACCTTCTCAGGTACATTCCAACTCTAATACAAATAAAACCTCTGGGCAAAGGTTAAGTTTATTTAATTGTAAGGGTTGTTGGTTTACTTGATTCTGCGAAAGGAATATGTACTTGAAGTAGTCCGTTCTCCATTTCTGCAGATGCTTTATGGAGATTAAATTTAGGGGCTATTTTATAACCTAGGTCAAAGGAACGTTTTGCTATACCCTTGTGGATATAGTTTCTAGCCTCTTCTGTAGGTTTATCGTAGCTAAACTTAAGGATGTCTTCGTGAATGTTAATCTTAACATCTGCTTTGGTTAGTCCTGTACATGCTATTTCAAAATGTAAGCCGTCTGGATCTTCGTAGATGTCTAAAGGGTGGGTGACTTTAGTCTCTGATGTAGGACTAAATGTGGATGTGGTCTGAAAGAAATCTCTGAATAGGATGTCGAACGGACCTGCGTAAGTGTAGGTTGTGTTGTTGTTCATAATGTTTAATCTTCTAAAATGATTACTAAATTGCCCGGAGGTCTATTATACATATTCTATTTTTGACTTTTCTACTATCTCAACTTCGCTTAAAGGTATTATGTATGTTGTCTTTTGTGCCATCATATCGTAAGTGAAAAGGGAAATATGTTCTTCTGTGATCTCCTCTATGTTCATAGTACCTAGTATACCCGGTACTTTCTCTAAAGAGTAGGATTTTCCAAATCGTTGACTTACTCCATAGCATCTTAGGTTGTACCCTACATTACTGTAGAGAATATTAATTGCTTCATTCTCTTCTAGTTGATCTACTTTTTCTTTAAATTCTTGATACTTCATAACTTTTTTTATCTATAACTAAAGATACGAAGAAAGGCCTGCAGAAGCAAGCCTTTTCTTATTTATTTTAATGTCCGTCAGCTAAGTTAGTTGCTACCTCTGGAGGTGCTTTTAACGTTACACCCTGCATTTTTGTAGTATTCTCCATCAGGTCTTGGATCCATGGCATACATTCTTCAGCTTTATCAGCAGGTACTCGCATTACTAACTGATCGTGTATCTGAGCTACTACTACTCCGTTGATTCTTAACTCTTTGAACTTCCTGTTAATTGCTAGTGCTGCTCTGTTTACTACCGATGCTGCTAGACTTTGAAGCTGGTAGTTGAGCACGTTATTGAGAGCGTTCTTATAGTCTCTATACCATTGCAGTACCTGTTCTTTTCCGTAATCTCTTTCTAGATCTCTTCTAACCTTCCAATCCATAATAGACTCTCCAAAGACATCGTAAACTGCTTTCC
>Ga0210003_1001824_pt1 | contig 18434 bp, 19 predicted proteins | sample LantaG_FD_182804 | JGI IMG/M metagenome (GOLD analysis project Ga0210003, IMG submission 182804) | Deep subsurface microbial communities from Baltic Sea to uncover new lineages of life (NeLLi) - Landsort_02402 metaG (SPAdes) (version 2) | ecosystem: Environmental > Aquatic > Marine > Oceanic >...
CTCCGGGCCCTATTTGGGAACGCGTTGATTGTGGCCGCCGTTGTCGCTCGATTGGGCACCGGGTAAAATTAAAATATCGTCGGGAGTTAACTTTTATGAGCGACACGCTGATCATCCGCGGGCACTACATCCGCCGGACATTCGTCCCGGATGGGCCTCTCCCAGATGCAGAAGGGATCGCTGAGTTGGTCATAACCCCGTCCGTTCCACGGCCGACCGTTTCGATTGCAGATGCCTTCGGTACCGCGACTGAGTTGCGGAGCGCAGATGAAATACTGGCCAAGTCCCGCGCGGATCGCGACGACTGGGGCGACCGTTGATCTACCTTGACTCGAATGTCGTCATCCGATTGGTTGAGGGCGATGCTTTGGCCCGTGCGCCATTGGTCGCCCGGCTAGCTTCGTCGCTCGGAGTAGCAGGATCGCTGACGACGTCTCGCTTGAGCCGATTGGAGTGCCGATCAAATCTATTGCGTGCGGGTGATACAGCGACCTTGGCACAATTCGATGTCTTCTTCTCCGGAGTCGAAATCAGCCTGATCGACGTAACGGCATCGGTGGTCGAGTTGGCAACTGAAATCCGTGCGAAATACAACCTCAAAACACCGGATGCACTTCATTACGCTTCAGCCATGGAGGCTGGCGCGAGCGTGTTCTTGACGGGCGATCGTGTGTTCGCGCGATGCTTAGATGTGGCGGTCGAGATCCTCTGAAACCAGGCACGCCGAACCATGCGTTGGAGTAGACTCGCGATAGCGCCCTGCGGTGTGGTGAGTCTGTTGGCTGCGTGCGCATCGACGGCGTCTGGCGAAGAGGGGCGTGTCGTCGTTTCGCCTTCGAAGGCAGTTCGGGATGTAGTGCCAGCCGCTGGCAACGGATCCAACACGCTTGCGGAACATGCGGTCTTCGAAGACCACGACTGGAGGCGGCCGGGAGCCGTGGCGGCCGCCACGAAGGTCGAGGCTTCCGCGACGCCCGAGGCGTTGCTCGAGACCGAATTCGCGCCGCCGGTCGTACTCTTCGATCCGACGGATGACGAGACCATCACCTGCATGGCCGAGTTCAAAGGGAAGCTCTACCTTGGCTCGTGCACGCGACCGGCGGATACGGACACGGGTTCGATCTTCACGTACGACCCGGACCTTCACGAGTGGAAGAAGGTGTTTCAGGTCAACGAGCAGGGCATCATCCGGCTCGAGGCCCATGGCGACACGCTGTACGTTCCCGGCTATGACGCCAACGATGGCGGCTGGGATCTGGGCAATATCTACGTCCACGACGGGGAGACCTGGGTCGAGCGACGAAAGGTGCCGAGGGCCGTCCACACCTACGGCCTCGCCGTGCTCGACGGCCGCATCTACCTTTCCGCCGACGTCTTCGACGAGGGGCTCGTGGGCGACAACAGCAAGAGCCGAGTCAATCTCTACGGCCGGGTGATGAGTTCCGGCGACGGCGGGCTCACGTGGCGGGAGGAGTATCGGAGCCCCGAGCCGGGGCAGGACGTCGGCCTCTTGACCGTGTTCAAGGACCAGCTCGTGTTGAATGCTCGCGGCGACCTCGTCGTCGGCAACGGCCGCGAGTGGCGGCAACTCAATCCCGACGGCGCGAACTTCCTCTACGTGCTCGAATTCGCCACAGATGGGAATCGGCTGCTGCTCGGCACGTCGTTCGGCCTTTGCTACTTCGATGGCCGCCGCACCTGGCGGTCTCCTTTCTTCTCCCATTACCCAGGGCTCGGCATCGTCCGCGGCATCACGCGATTCAAGGACCAGTGGGTGCTCGCGAGCTACCGTCGCGGCGACATCAGCCACGGCCCGGGAGGCACTCACACCTATCCCCGACTCGACCGCGGCGACGGCAAGTGGCCCGAGGGCTTTTTGTGGGTCGTGTCGCAGAAGGCCCTTGAGCGGGATGCAACTGGCGGGTCGCTCGATTGGAAAAAAGACGGGATTCAACTGGTGCCCGTGAAGGACGTTCCCACCTGCTGCCGCGGGTTTCGCGGCCGCGTGTACGTCGGGACGCACGCCGAGGGCTGCGTGCTCGTGCTGCCGGTGGCGAAGGAGGGCAGTCTCGAAGCGGCCCCGCGGCCGATTCCTCGGGCGGGCGAGCATCGGCTCCGCTGGGACGCTGCCACGCCACCCGGAACGACCGTTACCTTCCAGTTGCGAACCGCCACGACCCGTGAGGCGTTGGCCGACATCCCCTACGTCGGCCCAGACGGAACCGCTCAAAGTCGCTTCGAGCGACCGGACTCGCCCGTGAATGTGCCGCAGGCGGGCTTCATCCAATACCGCGCCACTTTGAAAACCGAGAACCCGGCGCTGACTCCCTACCTGAAGCGTGTAATCCTTTCCGGCCCGCCCCCATGACGGCGTGCAAAACAGCAGCCGGAGGGAAGTAGATGTCTTTTAGCGAATCGGGTAGTCGGGCGGCTTTCGCCGCCCGCCCCCCACACCACCTGGCATGCGGGTCAGCACCAGGCGGTTCGACAAAGGCTGGAAGTCGGGAGCCGTAGTTCCGTCGGCTGAGGCGGCCTCGATGTTGGGATCATCGCGTGCCGCTGTCCTCCGGAATTCTGGCAAGCAACCCAAGGCGTGGTTTCTCGCACAACGCCGCCGCGGTACGTCCCGGTCGGGACAGTGAACCTGTGGTCTCCTCGACCGCACGCGAAGGCGTGGGCGACGAGGGGCTCCGCTCGCGTCGAGCCGTGCGATGGCTCCTCCTTGTTCTTCGTCGTTCGGTCCTTCCCGTCCGCATTGGATGTGCGGGATCGGTTCTACGACCTCTGCTGACTTCTGCCTCGCCCACCACGGCTTGCACCGCGGGGTTCCAGGCTTTCGGGCAAGCCCTACTCCCTGGAGCGGGGCAGATCTCCCCGGATAAGAACGTGATCTGTCGTCGCGCAAGCTCGTGCTTTACCTGCGAGGCTGTCTGGGAACGGCTTCGTGGTGTGGTGCCCACTCGCCTGGCCGCGCCGGCCTTGTAGCACGTTTCTGTTCGTAACCTCGCGACGCTGGTGTGGGTACGGCTGACGACGCCTGTTCTTGTCAGCTTGACGACGCATCCGCGGGCTTCTTCCCACCCGGGGTCACCCCAGGGCAGTTGCCCTCACCTCGTGCTTTGCCAATCGGAGTGATCACTTGGTCTACTGATCTCCTTCAGGCTCCCAATCTCGCACAGGGGACTTGCACCCCATACAATCACGCCCATGACGAGCGTACACAACGCAATGCAGCGGACTCGCGACGGCGTCCAGCGGCATGGATAGTCGGTTGGCTGCGAGCTGCTGAAGGCGAGCGTTCGCCGAAATGAAACAGGCCGCTTACGTCGATGGCTATTCCCGACTTCCGCGATGACGGACGATTGCCTGACGGGCTTCATCCTGCCAGCGAGTCTGAAGTCACTTTTCGCTTCGGCTCGGCGACACCTCGCCGGCGGCGTCCTGCTTTGCGGCTTCGGCGTTGGATCGCCTTAGCGCGTGCGGTCCACGCCAAGCGTTTCCTCGTTGATGGTAGTTTCGTGACCGCGACTCCGGATCCTCAGGATGTCGATGCGGTCGTCTGGCTCGAAGCCGACTTCTCAACGCGAGTATCCCGCGGCGATGTCGAGGCTGTGGAGCTTGAAATGATGCTCCTCACTCGCCAGCCCGAAGAGATCTATGCCGCCGGCACCCCGCGGGATTGGGAAGACTGGGTACAATACTTCAGTCTTACCCGAGAAGCCGACGGTAGGCGGAAAGGCCTTGTGGAGGTGGAACTGTTGATAGCCACAGAAATCGAGTATGAGAAAGCCCAGTTGGAGTTGCGACAGTTGCAAGAGCGGCTCGAGCGATTGCAGCAGGATCATCCGATTGGTGAGAACGGATTTACAAAGGCAGGAATTCGGAAGTTGATTGCGAGGCTCAACGAGGAACTTGCAGTGTTCGAGGGTAGCGAAGAAGCACGTTCCTCGCCCGCGACATAGCGGCGAGGACTGGCGAACAAAGCCTTGCAGCCGACTCGCGAGAGCGTCTTGCCGTATGGATGCCGTATTGGCTGCGAGCCGCTGATTGCAACCGTTCAACGAAGCACGTGCCGCGACGGTGGTAGTAGGGTGAGCAGCCATGCAGCCTAATCAGCGTCTCGCATCCGGTCGGGTTTTCCGTACGAAATCACTGTGTGGTAAGACGCCGCCTACCCACGCCCGCTCCCGTTAGGCCCGCCGTGAACTCGCTTGGCCGCTTTTCGCTGCTCGTGTTCGCCCTGCTCGTGGCTGGGATGTCGCTCGGCTTACTACTCCGGGCAGTAAATAGTGGACTTATGGGATTGGCCTCGCTATGATCAATGCATGGCATACAAAGACGCTCGCTCGCTGTCACCCGAAGCCCAAGAAGACCTTCGTCGCCGCGTGATCGACGCGGTGCTGACGCAAGAGATGAAGAAGGCTCACGCATCAAGAACGTTCGGCGTGTCACGCCAGGCGATCAACAATTGGCTTGACGCTCACGAACGGGGCGGCGACGCCGCTCTGGCTGCAAAGACGCGAGGGCGGCCGAAGGAGCGAATGATCGCCCCGAAGCAGCAAGCGAAGATCGTTCGGGCCATCCAAGGCAAGTGCCCCGACCAACTCAAACTTCCTTTTGCACTTTGGACGCGGGAGGCGGTTGTCGAACTCATTAAGACGCACACCGGACGGCAGGTCTCGGTCTGGACGGCGGGCCGATACCTGAAGGATTGGGGCTTCACTCCGCAGAAGCCGGTGCGGCGAGCCTATGAGCGAGATCCGGTTGCCGTGCAAGCCTGGCTCGACAAGGAGTACCCGGCGATCCGACGGCGGGCAAAAGCCCAGAATGCCTTGATTCTCTGGGGAGACGAGATGGGGCTCCGGTCTGACGACACCGTCGGACGCACCTATTCACTACGGGGGCAGACGCCCATCGTTCCCGCGACCGGCCGCCGGTTCGGGTGCAGCATGATCTCGGCCATCAGCAATCTGGGACGCCTCTGGTTCATGGTGTTCTCATGCCGCTTCAACGCCGATGTCTTCATTCGCTTCCTGGCACGGCTCCTGCGATCCACCGACGGCAGGAAGATCATCCTGATCGTCGACTCGCATCCCGCCCACAAGGCCGCGAAGGTAGCCCGCTGGATCGCAGCCAAGCGGGAGCGGCGGGCGAACCTCGAGCTCTGCTTCATGCCCGGCTACAGCCCTGAACTCAACCCAGACGAGTTGCTCAACCAAGACACCAAGCAGGCCATGCAGCGACAAAGGCCCCGCGATCAGTCGCAGATGATGGCAAACGCCAGAGCACACCTCCGCCGCCGCCAGAATCAGCCAGGAGTCGTCCGCAACTTCTTCGAAGAAGAACACGTCCGCTACGCGGCCGCCGCCGGATAGAAAACGTCAACTATTGGATGCTCCCCGTAGTAAATGGTGCGATTGCCGACGAGTTGCCCGAAGACACGAACAAGATCGAGAGCCTGACGCCGGAGCAAGCACGGAAACTGGCGGAGGAGTTTCGGGGGGTGGTGAGGGAAAACAAGGGCAGAGGAGCGCGAGCCTACACGCCGTCGGGAAGCTTGCCTTTGAATGGCTTGAAAGCGCGGCAGGACAAGCAACGGCGACAACGAGCGACCACAGCCGCCGAATGACAACGAGTCGCTCGATCTCTTCGAGGAAGATCCGCGTGAGGGCGGTGACGGGGTTCGGGAAAAGACTCCGGACCGCTGGTTCTCACTTTTTCTCGGTCCACCGGTAGGCGGTCACGCCCGTCAGGTCGCGGACGAAGAGCTGTTCGCCGGCGACGGCCAGATGGGCCCAGCTCGAATCGTCCGAGCCCGGGGGAAGCAGACTGACCTCGCCGAGCGGCGTCTCCGCCTTGGGGTTTGCGGCGAAGAGCCGCAGGACGCCGTCGTCACCCAGGGTGAGGATCTTGTCGGCCTGGGCGACCATGCTCATGTAGCCCGCCAGCGGCTTCGAAGTCCACGTCCGCTTGCCGTCTCCGAGGCTGACGCACACCAGCCGCTGGTTGCGGAGATGGATGTAGGCGTGGTCGCCGATGAGGATCGGACTGGACATGTAACCCGGCAAGGCGTTTTGCCAGAGCACTTCACCGGGGGCCTTGTCCGCGCCGGCGTCGGCGCTCGTGGCCGGCTTCGCGACCGGGGCGGCCGTGACGAGGAACGTTCCCGCCATGGTGCTGGTCAATACCGCATCCTTGTAAACGGTCGGCGTGAAGATGTTCATGCCGAACAGCGTTGGAATCAGCTTCCTCCAAAGGACGTCGCCGTTGTCGGGATCGACGCAGACGAGTTCCTCGCGGGTCTGCACGAAGATCCGCTCCGCACCGCCGATCGCTGCGGCGTAGGGGCTCGCGAAGGCGCCATTTTCCGACTTTCCCGGGCCCTTTTCGAGGACCCGCCACACCGGCTTCCCGGTCCGCTTCTCGACCTTCACGAGCCCGGAGCCGGCCTGCACGAAGAGATGGTCGCCAAGGAGCATCGGGCTCGATACGCCCCCGAAATCGGGCACCGGGCTCTGGTACTCCTTCACGAAGTCGAGCCGCCACTGCTCCTTCCCCGTGGCGACGTCGAGCGCCACGAGCACGTCGCGCATCCCCAGCACATAGAGGCTCGTGCCGTCGGTGGCCGGTGTGGAGCGGATCCAGGAGCCGGCGGACGCACCGATGGGCACGACCTGCATGGCGCCTTCCCAAGACGTTTCCCAGAGCTTGCGGCCGGTGGCACGATCGAGGGCGATCACATGCTCGGTCTTTTCGCCGCGGGTGAGGGTGACGAAGACACGGTCGCCGGCGATGATCGGGCCGGAAAAGCTCGGGCCCTCGAGCTCCACCCGCCACTGCATGGCGACGGTGTCGCGGTCGAGCGTGGCCGGCCATGGCTTTCCCGCCAACTGGCCATCCCGCCGCGGCCCGCGCCACTGCGGCCACTGCAGGTCGGCCTCCTCTGCGGCCGCGGACAGCGGAGTGACGAGCAAGCAGGCAACGAGCGGAAAGAGGCATGCGGGCTTCATGAAGGGCTCCTGTTCAGTGGTTCAAACAATCAGGGAAGTGAGGCGATCAGCGGGAGCCGCTCGCGGCTGGAGACGACCACGCCGCCATCCACGGGATGGGCCGCGTTCCGCTCCGCATCGAAGATCCAGAGCTGAGACTGTGCAATCGACGGGTCGTTGGCCACCAGACCCCGAAACCGCAAGAACTGCTGCTGCCGCTCAGGGCTCCAGACGACGTCGCCCAAGCCGTCCGCGGCCTCGAGATCCGCTCTGTTGGCGACGATGGCAGGGTCGTCTCCTGCCTTCTTCCAGGCCACCTTCAACGCCGCGGGGTCCTCGGCCAAGAGCTGATCGAGACGTTCGTCGGCGAGCCGGGCCTCGTCGCCCAGTTCGAGCCGCCGGACCACCGTCGCATCGCCGGCAGGATCTGGCAGATCCGCGATCGCCGAAGCATCGACCGCCGACGCCTGCGGCAGCCCCTTCCGCCGGCGGAGCGTGTCGATGACGCGTCTTCTGGCGATCATCGCCACGAACGTGATCTCCTCGGCCACGAGCGGATTGAAACGGTCGGCTGACTGCCACAAATCGACGAATACCCCCTGCACGGCCGACTGGTGGCCAGCGGTGATTCGCGGCAGGAGCAGGTCTTCCAAAACGAACCTCTGAATCCGTGATTTTTTGGCGCTGCATTCAGCGTCGCATGTATCACTGGTGGGGCGGGCTCGCACCCACCCCACCCCACCAAACCCGACTGTCTGCGAGCTCCCCGGCAGGCCGACTACTTCTTATCCGGCGGCAGGATCACCGAGTCGATCACGTGGATCACGCCGTTGGTCGTCGCGATGTCGGTCTTGACGACCTTGGCGCCGTCGATCATCACAGAGCGGCGGCGGCCACGGGGCACTCGTCAGCGATGGCCGCCGTGGCGACGGGCAGGAGCATGGCACCCAGGGTCACGACAACGGAGAAACAACGCATGGGAATTTCCTTTCGCGGGAGAAAACAGTTGCAAACAGGGTCGCGCGACCCCGTACGTCAGGTCATTCGCCGGCTTCCGTCGGCTGGATGCAAAAACCTTCCGGTGGCCGCCATCAGGACTGCATCCCACATTCGAAACTCGTGGACCCTCGGCTCATACATCGTCAGCGGCCGGGAAAGCCTTCCGGAAAAGGCACCGGAAATGCGATTGATCGGGCTATCCTTTCCGCGTCCGCGAGGTCGTTCCATCGCGGCAGACCGACGGCCTCCGCCGCGATCGCAGCCGTTCCCATCAATAACTCCGATCCAATCTCGTCGAGGAGCGGCATCTGGTCGATCGCCAGCCGTTCCCCGGCCCCGTCAATCGCGGCCAGCGTCGCAGCCATCGCCGGCTCGATCGGCGGCGCGGGCGGCTTGGCAGTCAGCCACAGGCCTCCCCCAACGCCCAGGAACCCGCAGCAGACCCCGGCCAAGGCGGCTCGCGGCGCCAAACGGCGACTCCATCTACGACCCCTATCGGCGACAGCGGTCACGATCCGCGACTGGAGATCCGGCGAGAACGCCGGCCGGTCCCCGGCCGCCTCACGCCGCAGCCGCCGGATCAGGTCGGCCTGCGGCTCGAAGTCGTCGCTTTCTCGATCACACTCCATACGTCGACCCTCCATCAGACGACACTTTGAACGATGCTGGAGCGAGGTCAAGCACGACGGGTGCAAGCCGCCGTCGGCCCCGCAACAGCAGGAGTTTGACAGCGGCCGCGGACCGCTCCAGCACGGTGGCGACACTGACCACCGGCAGCCCCTCAACGTAATGCAGCCACATCGCCGTGAACTGCGGCTCGGGCAGCGTGCGGCGGGCCAGGTCCCACAGCCGTCGGCGATCATCCGCGGTGGCGGCCACCTCGAGCGGCCCCGAGGCCGGATCGACGGCACCCCGCCACACGGCCGCCTGTCGCACGGCACGACGGCGCTCTCCACGCAGGTGGTTGATGCACGTGCGCCGGGCGATGGCGAACAGCCACGCCGCGAACGGCCCTTCGGCTCGATACGTGGAGATCTCGACTTGGGCACGGAGGAACGTCTGCTGGGCGACGTCGTCTGCGTCGCACCGGCTCCGCCCGCCGCGGCCCAGCATCGACGCGGCGTAGTGAACGATCGCCACCTGGTGACGCGCCGCGAGTGCCGCAAAGCCGCCGATGCATCCCGCGGCGGCCCGCAGCGCGAGTTCCGTGTCATCCGTCACCATGACGTTCTTTGCCGTCCGATCCGCGGGGTCAGAATTCCTCTTCTCCAAGCGGCGCCTCCGCCTCGGAATCGCCGCCCTTGTCGCAGTCTTGGCAGTCCTGGCGATCCTGGCCGTCCAGCTGACCGAGCTGCGTCCGAATCTCCACGGAATCGCAGGCCCGTTCCACGACCGTCCACACATCCTCCACGTCGGCGTCCCAGGAGATCGTGACCGTGGCGCCATCCACCACGGTCTTCGCGTTCCCCGCGAGTTTTGTGACAACCTTCGTGACATCAGGCTCCCCGCCCCATTGAAGCCCCGCGAGCGAGCTGAAGCCCTTGATAACGTTCACGACGTCGTCGGCCGCGGCGGGCGTGGTCATGTCCATCCGCATGCGGTGGAACGACTTCCCCTCATGCTCGCCCAGCGCCACGCGGAAGCCCTGCGCCTGCTTCAGGATCGGGCATTTCGTGCCTGGATCGACGGCCGTGGCCCGCGCTACCACGATCGACCCGGGCCGAACGCGGCCGGCGAGCCCTGTATTTCCCGTCACGGCGGCCTGACGGCCGTCGAGCACTTCGAGAGCCGACTTCACCGCCGCCTCCGTGCGGGCGAAAACCATGACGTCGTCCTTGTGAAACGCGGCGACCATCGGCCCAGAGTGGCCGTCGCGGTTGTGCGTCCACGCATGGAGCGTGTAATCGCCGTGGTTCATCGTCTTGTAGTCGGTAGCCTTCTCGACCATCCGCGTGAGGAAATCCCGGTTCGTCTTCGCCCGCACGATCATCACGCCATTGCGCTTGACGGTGTCGACGCCGTAGGCGGTCACGTCGCGCAGATCCTTGCGGGGATCCATGCCGACCATCTGCGACACCACGTCCATCATTGCCCCGGCTTGCGGATTCTTCTTCAACATTTGTTCCCAGCCACGCCGCACGACGACCGAGCTGCGGGCTGCGTCCATGTCGAAGTGCATCAGCCACTTCGCGTCGGCGGGCACGGCGGACAGGTCGAGCGGCGCCGCGTTGATCTGTGCGGCCGCAGGGACCAGCATGACGGCCGCCATCAGGGCGATGCTGCAGGGCGCGGTGGCGAGACGGGGCATGATCGATTCTCCTGGGGTAGGAAAACTCACGGACAGCGAAAACCGGGCCTTTAACTGTCTGACACCGCCACACGCCCCAAGGTTACGCGGCCCGGCCGCGGACGGCTCCATAATTGGGGTGGACGGCGAGCGAAGCCGGGGTAACGCCCGATTGGGTGTCGTTGAAGGCCGGCCCGGCGTCACCAGCTTTTTCCTCTGTTACGCTTTGTCCATCGGGTGTAGGCCGCACCCGTTCTGGCGCGGCTCCTGCATCCGATTTCGGTCGAGTCGCGAATACCAGATGGTGTCATTTTTCCTGCCGTCAGTTGATTCATCTGCCCCTTCTTGAAGGTTCCGCCATGCACTGCTTCTTTCCTCGCTTCCTGATTCGCGTACTGCTTGTCCTGCCGCTGGCCGCCATCACCTCAGCCGCCGATCCGGAGCCGGCCGCGCGGCCGAAGGGTGCGCCGGAGCCTGGTCAAGCGATTCGCCTGGTCGGGGACGCGAGCGTCAAGCCGAAACTCGCGGAAGGGCAGTACCTGCTGGCCGAGGCGGGCGTGGGGATTGAAACCCCGTTGCCCGAGGGCTACCCCGCGCCCACGCCGCCCGAGATGATCGAACTGAAGACGTATCCTGCCGTCCGCCGCGCGGAGTGCAGCGGCAAGGGAGCAAGCGACATGGGGATGGTGAGGAGTTTCTTTCCGCTCTTCAACCACATCAAGAAAAGCAAGATCGAGATGACCAGTCCGGTGGAGATGGAATACCGGCGCGGCGGCGACGACAAGCCGCTCGCCGAAGTCCCGCTGGCGGACGGCGACTGGACGGTGAGCTTCCTGTACCGCAAGCCGGACATGGGGCAGGTGGGCAACGACGGGCAGGTGAAGGTGGTCGATGCCCCGGAGATGGTGGTGGTCTCGATCGGCATGAAAGGCGGGTACGGGTCGGGAGTCGTCCAACCGGGCCTTGAGGCGCTGCAGAAGTGGTTTGCTGGGCAGGATGCGTGGGAGCCAACTGGCGACCCGCGAAGTCTGATGTACAACGGCCCCGGCGCTCCGTTTGCACACCAGTGGATGGAGGTGCAGGTGCCCGTGCGACGGAAGCCGCAGGGCGGCGCGGCCAAGCCGTGAGAGAAAAAGGGAGAAAAAGGAGTCGGGAGTCTTTTCCGCGAGTGCGTGGGCAAACGACTCCCACTGACTGTGCGCGGAAAAGACTCCCGACTCCTTTTTCACCCCGACCCCTTGTTCACCTGCTCGTGGTCGCCCTGCTCGTGGCTCGGATGGCGATCGGCTTGAATGATGCAATTGCCGACGAGTTGCCCGAGGACTCGAACAAGATCGAGAGCCTGACGTCGGCACGGGCCAAGGCGATCGCGGAGTTCAAGGGCAAAGAACTGGACGTCAACGGGCTGACGACGCTCGACGCCGCCACCGCCAAGTCGCTCGCGGAGTTCAAGGGCGAATGGCTGTACCTCAATGGCTTGACCACGCTCGACGCCGCCACCACGAAGGCGCTCGCGGAGTTCAAGGGCCGAGGGCTACGGCTGTACCTCTACGGCCTGACCGCGCTTGACGCTGCCACCGCCGAGGCGCTCGCTGAGTTCAAGGGCACGTTGATTCTCCCAAACCTGACCGCGCCCGCGTTGACTCCGGATACCCCATCGACTTGGGCCGCATTTTTTAAGGGCAACTTGTCCTTCGTCACCGCCCTCGACTCCCCTGACTCCGTTGCCATCGCCCAAGCACTCGCCACACGCAAAGGCCGTTTGAAACTCCCCAACCTCAAAAAAATCTCCCCCAAGACGCTCACGGCGCTGATCGAGAAGGAGGATGTCGAGATCCCGCTCATCGAAACGCTGGAACTGATTCAGGAACCGGACGGCAGCCCCACGGACGACTTAATCGTGCCTGAGTGGCTTAGCGAGCGCGAGAGTCGGTTAAAGAAGGAACAAAAGGCCGAACGAAGCGATGCAGCGGACTCGCGAAAAAATCGGTCCTGATGGATAATCCCTTGGTCGCGAGCCGCTGATTGCGGGCGTTGTCGGTCCCGAACCGGCCGAGCGGCAGCCGCACCGGCGGCGTGCCGCCTTCCCGGCCGGTCAGCGACGAGCCGGTCGGTACGAGATCCAGCTGTGGCATGAAAAGCGGTGCCATCAGGCCGAAGGCCGTGCCGAAGTCAAACCCCTGCATCGTCACATGAGCGGCTGAGCCTGCCGGAAACGCCGCGCTCGGCTTGTGAATCGGCGTGCCGGTGAGCGAGGGGAGCGACGGGCTGCCGTCCTCCGTGCCGACGAAGACCTGGATCCCCGGGACGGCCCGGGCCTTGTCGGTGAGCGTGCCGAACGAAAGCTCGAACGTCTCGAGGTTGAAGTCGAACAAAAAGTCGAGGATGCCGCCGGCGAGAATCGAACCCGGCTGCGAGACGTCGCCGACCACGCTCCCGCCGACCCCCTGCCCGCCGGCCCCGCCAGGATTGAGGTGCGGCTGCGGGAAGTAGGGATTGCTGTAAGCGGAAAACGAGATGACCGAGGCGCCCGTGTCATAGAGGCCGATGTCGAGGATCGGCGAGCCGCCGGCTGTGGGCGTGTAGGTTTGAACGGCGTAGATCTGCTGGCCGATCAGGTCGTTATCGGGGTCGAGCTGGACCACCCGCTCCGCGTCTCCGGCGGTCGCGGCGGCAAGCACCGCCGCCATGGCGATGCCGACGATGGCCCCGCGGACCTCGGCCATGTGAGTCCCGTGGGTTCCATCGAGGAGCGAAGAGTTTGGCCTGTCGCGCATCGCATGCTCCGGGTCGAGGAAGCACACGCCCTTCGTTGACGACGGAATCAGCGGCGACCGGTAATCCGGCAGGGCCGGGCGTGCGGCCGATGCCGCACGCCTCAGGGCACACCACCTGCAACGCCTCCCGCGGTTCGTGCGGGACGACTGCGGTTTGACTACCGTCGCGCGCCGGGAGATCCGGCGGGACGGAAGGGTCTGTGCACGAGCGAATCCTGAAAAAGAGGAATCGGTCGGAGTCGGCCGTGTTGGCTCTCCCCGTCCCGATTACCAAAATATGGTCCGGCCGGCGGAGAGCAGCATCCATGCGGAGAGGATGTATTGGCAGGCCGCTGTGAAGCTGATCTGCCGCGGCTGCTTGCCGTGGATCGCCGCCGCCTGACAGGCGGCCTCCTTTCCATCGCGGAGCACCTGCGACAGGAACGCCCAGAGCACGACGGGCGTCGAGAAGATTCCGTGCTGGCCGAACGGGCAGCCGTGCTGGCCGCAGATCCGCTCGATGCGTTCGGCGGCCAGGATCTGGCTGAAGGGGAGTCCCTCACCAGCCAAAAACACATCAACAATCCGACGAAAACCGCTGCTGATTCGAGCGGTCGTTCCGGCTATCTCCATGGACATGAAAAAACCCTCCTTGGCTTTTCACCGGGAAGTGAACCAAGGAGGGCTTCTTCAGATCGCCAAGGTCAGGGCCTGAACGCAAGATCGACCCTGGGCTGAGGGATCCTAAAAATCCTCTTCGCCAGCCCAAGGCCAATCTCCGCGCTCATTTCGGCACGACAGTGCCATTCGGGGCTGGCACATTTTTTTCTGCTCCGCCCACCCGGCTTGACACAAAAGGTGGCCTTATGTACACTCGTTGCATCGCTGCCGATCCCGGCGGCGTATGATTAGTAAAGGCATTACGACCAAGGTGCTCCGATGGCCACCATCCCTCAAATCCGCAACCGCCTGCTCGAGGTCTTTTCCGAGCCGCAGGCCGACGTGCTCGCCCACGTCGTGATCGAGGCCCACGATGATCTCGTGAACCAGGCTGATTTTCACAAGCTCACCGGCGTCGTTTCCGATCTGGCCAACGTCGTCACCGATCTTGCGGAATCCCAGAAGGAACTCGCCGAGTCTCAGAAGGAACTCGCCGAGTCTCAGAAGGAACTCGCGGAATCCCAGCGGCGGACTGAACTCCGCGTCGAAGAACTTGCGGAGGCCCAGAAGGGCACGGAACTCGCCGTGGCCAACCTCGCCAAGCAGGTGGGCGGGCTGGCCACCAGCCTCGGCGGTAGCCTGGAAGACTTCGCCCGCGATCTGGTGCCGGAGATCCTCGAGAAGCACTGGCAGCTCGACGTCACGTCTGCCGAGCCCGAGGAGATCGACGGCGGCCGGGGGCACCACGAGGTCGATCTGGTCGTTCGCGGCACGATCGACAGCCGCCCGGTGATGATCGTGTGCGAGGTGAAGGCCACCGCGACCGCGAAGGAAGTCGCGCGGTTCATGAAGGTGGTTGAGCGATTGCGGGCCGCCCGCCCCGATGAAGACATCCGTGCGCTGTTCTTCGGCTATCGAGCCGATCGCAAGGCCCGGGAAGCGATTCTTGCGGCCGGCGCGGCGATGGTGTTTACCCGCGGCGTGATCATCCCCGCCGCGTAGCGGCCGGGCTCAATCTCGCCTCAGCCCGGAACGAGCCTAAGGCACAATGCGTAGGCCACCCGTCGGCAAAGGTGCCAGCCCCGTGCCAGCCACCAAATCTGGAGAACATGCCAGACTCCCAGTTTTCGTGACAAACGCCTTGTGCTCTCGGCCTATGCCGCGAGCAGTTCTCGACAGAGCGCCTCGAAGTCGCCGAGCCGATGCTCGACGACCGTGCGGACGATTCCGGGCTCGAGCCGGCGGTATTCATGCACGGCTACGTTGCGAAACCCGACCATCCGGCGCATCTGTTCCGCGACAGCGGCCGAGACGAGTCCCTCCCGCTCGAGGATCGTGAAGGCATCGCCGCTGTCGGCCGGCACTCCCAGCCCGCGGCGGGAGACCTCCCGACAGGCCGCGTCGATCGCCAACTCACAGGCCCGCTGGAGATTGAGCACCACGGCGTCGAGCACCATCGGGTCGGTCAGCCTTTCCAGATCGCCGGCTACGTATCGCCGCACTGAGGCCAGGCAGCGATCAATGCTTGCAAGCTTCTGAACGACGACATCATCGGCCACGGAGCTTCTCCTTAAAGGCCTGCGTGGCCGCCCGCCGCCGGGGGGCGAAGGCTGCATGGTCGGCCAGCGCGTGGGTCGTGAACAGGTCGGCGTCGAGCGAAGGCGGGACGAGCGGCCGCCCATGGTGGGTGGCCTCTACACGCAGAAGCCCTCCCGCCCGCCGGAGGTCGACCAGATCGACCGCGGCCCCAAGGCGGGCTGCCAGCCGACCGCTGGCATCACACAGGGCAACCGGGTCGAGCAATCCGTCGCAGAGCACCGCCAGATCGAAATCGCTGCCGGGGCGGGCCTCGGCCCGGGCGTGGCTGCCGTAGAGCCACGCGCCGAGCACTCGCTGCCGGGGGAATGTGGCAGTGAGTTCGGCGAGGAGTGTTTCACCAAGCTGTTCCAGGGCGACCATGACAGTCTAGTCTACCCCGCCGCAGCGTCGCTTTGCCTCACCCGCGGATGGCCGCTTCCGAGGGCCAAGCCGCCCAGGTTCGGTGGCCGGTACGGTTGGTTTTGCACCGTTCCCTTTCGCCTACCACCGCGGCCAGGGGAGGTGTCGCATCCACCACTGCGGCCAGGGCAGCCGCTGCCGGCAACGGCGGGCGTGAATCGGAAAGGCTCGCGTGGCATGCCACTGGCCCGGCCACCAGGTCTCGTCGGGAATCGTCTGAAGCTCCCGGGCATGGGCCAGGAGCGTGAAGATGCTCTGGTCGTGGCTGTGATGCGTGCGGAACTCGGCGGTGACTTCGAGAAGTCGCTGCGCGAACAGGGGCTGAAAAATCGCCTGGAGCGATTCAACCCGGAGGAACTCGCGTTGGTGACCGAAGGCCTCGATGAAGGCCTTGATGAAATCATCGGCGATCGAACACCAGGGCCTTCGCCACTCGAGAAACTCGTCGGGAGAGGCTCCGGCGGCTCCCGACCCTCCCTGGTTGACCGCTGAGGCAGTCGCCGCAAGGATAGCCCGGTCAATGGCACTTCCGTAACGAGTTTCCGGCTGCTGCGCGGCTCATGAGCCGCGTGCCCTTGCTTCCCGGGCCTCCGCGGCCGGGTGCTCAATCACCTTCCTCGCCCCCTGTGGTGGCGGTATCGACTGCGCGGACGGTGGTTACCGGCGAGGCCGACCGCTGGCTCCGCTGGCCGTCGGGCAGTCGGCGGCCAGACCGCAGGCTTGGCAGGCCGGCCCGCGGGCGTGGCAGACGCGGCGGCCGTGAAGAATCAGGGCGTGGTGGAGGAAGGTCCAGCGGTCTATCGGGAACAACGCCTCGAGATCCCGCTCCACCTTGTCAGGGTCGTCGTGGCGGCTGAACTTCAACCGGCGGGCGAGGCGGCCGACGTGGGTGTCGACCGCGATCCCGGGCCGGCCGAAGGCATTGCTGGCCACGACATTAGCCGTCTTGCGGCCGACGCCGGGCAGGGCGAGCAGGGCGTCGAAGTCGTCGGGCACCTCGCCGCCGTGGCAGTCCACCAGCTGCTTGGCGGCCGCGACGATGTTTTTGGCCTTGGTGCGAAACAGGCCGATCGTCCTGATAAACGGCTCGATCCGCCTGGCCGTGGCCTGGGCCAGGCGGCAGGCGTCGGGATAGGCCTTGAAGAGCGCGGGCGTGGCGGCGTTGACGCTGACATCGGTCGCCTGGGCCGAGAGGATCGTGGCGATCAAGAGCTCAAATGGCGTGCCGAACTCGAGTTCGGTGGCGGCGTCGGGGTAGCTGCGAGCGAGCGTGGCGAGCACGCGTTCGGCCCGGCATCGTCTGGCGGCGGTGGTTTCTCTCGGCATGGTGCAGGATAGCCCGGCCAAGGGCACTTCTGCTACCAGGCTTTTCCGCAAGGTGTCGTGCGGCACCAACGGCGGGGCGAGTGCCTACGGGGCGTTTGGCTGGGGGCAACGATGGTCGTTGCCTGCGGCCTCGCCGCCGCCGCCGCGGCGGTCCAGGCGTTGTGGTCTCCTGCCTGCGGAGGGGCGGCACGAGTTCAGAGGCCGTTGCTCTGCAACACAGAATCGAGTGTTGGCAGGGAGGGCGTGGCGGAGGGTGCTGCGGCGTTGACGGTCGGCGGCGGCGGAAGGTCTGGCGAGTTGGATCGCTTGCGGGCGAGTGTCGCGTCGATGGGATCGGTAAGTTTTCCCGCGATGTCGTGGTAGATGCCCGCGGCGTGGGCCTTCACGGCCTCGGCCTGAGGTGGCGGCAGGGCGTCGGTCGTGTCGGCGACTTTCCACCACTCGTTGGCGAGCTTGAGGAGGGTCGTCGGGTCCACGGCGGTCTCCTTCGCCAGCGCGACTTCTTGCGCTGCCAGATTTCGCAGGCTTTCGTCGCTGCCTCGGGCAAGCACGGGGAGGCCTGCGGTCCAGTCCCGCTTCACGAAGCACAGATACCGCCCCACGGTCTCGGCGGCTTGCGCATCGTCTGGAGCGGCGGTCAGTGTGTCGCGTGCCGCGGCGTACTCGAAGGCCTGCCGCCGTCGCTCGCGGACCTTTTTTTGCAGGCTCGTCGCCTCGGAGAGGAGCTTGGCGGCGACAGACGCCGGAGGTTGCTCGCGCTTCCTGCGGCTCTCCGCCGCACGGATTTTCTCATCCTTGTCGATCGCCTTGGCGGTTGCTTCAGCCAGGTCTGCCGCGGCATCGGCGAGATCGAAGCGGTCTGCGGCCACGGCCAGTTCAGCGGTCTCGACGACCTGCTCGAACAGGAGCGCATCGGGACGGCCGTCATCCGTCCGGGCGACACCGGTCAGCAGGTTATGTCGGTCGGCGAGGGCATCAATGTCAAACAAGGCCGCCCGTTGGGCGAGGATGTCGAGCGCCCGCGACGTTGCGTGGGCCTCGAGCGCCAGTCGCTCCGCCAGGAGCAGCAGCGCATACTTGCGCCCGGCAACGGTCGTCTTGTTGGCCGCGTCGCGGAACGTGCGGATGGCGGCGTCAGGGTTTGCGGAAGCCGATTGGATCGCTTCCTCGTAGGCCTGGTGGATCAGCTCCAGAGCCTCTGCCACGGCCGCCTCATCGGGCACGGCGAGCCGTTTGGCGGGAGCGGCCGGTGGAAGTGCCCGGGGCGGGGCGTCTCGGGGGCGGTCAACCCGGGGCGGGGCGACCGGCTTCGCCCGCGGATTTTCAAACGGAATCGGCTCGTCCTTGTTGAGATCCTCGGACTTCGGATTGAGAAGATTTTCCAGCGTTGGAGGCCCTGTCTGCAGGGCCATGCACGTA
>Ga0210003_1001826_pt1 | contig 18427 bp, 10 predicted proteins | sample LantaG_FD_182804 | JGI IMG/M metagenome (GOLD analysis project Ga0210003, IMG submission 182804) | Deep subsurface microbial communities from Baltic Sea to uncover new lineages of life (NeLLi) - Landsort_02402 metaG (SPAdes) (version 2) | ecosystem: Environmental > Aquatic > Marine > Oceanic >...
TCTCTCTCTCTCTCTCTCTCTCTCTCTCTCTCTCTCTCTCTCTCTCTCTCTCTCTCTCTCTCTCTCTCTCTCTCTCTCTCTCTCTCTCTCTCTCTCTCTCTCTCCTCATCTTTCTCTCTCTCTCTCTGAAAAAAACAATCCTTACCTCGCCGCGGCGCCGTACATCGTGTCAGAGATCAGCATATCGTACGCGGAGACCGACTTGGCGATCGTCCCGGCGGCCGCTCCCACGCGGAAGAACCAGCGCGCGACCTCCTGGCCCGCGCCGATCTCGGCGAAGACGCCGTACCAGAGCGGGTTGAGGTTGACCGACAGGGCCTTCTCGGCGGTCTTGGCGAAGCGGTCCCCGGACTGCTCGTTGTCTCTCCCGGCCTGGTGGATCGTGGGCGTTGTTTGGAGAGGAGGAGGAGGAGGAGGAGGAGGAGGAGGAGGAGGAGGAGGGGGGGGAGGAGGAGGAGGAGGAGGAGGAGGAGGAGGAGGGGCAGGAGGAGGAGGGGGAGAAGAAAGGTCGGAGGAAGTGTTCGAGGTTGAAGGGAATGGAAAATTCAGGGACTCGGGGGGGGGGAAAGGTGATGGTTCTTCTTGCTCGTCTCTCTCTCGCTCTCTTCGCTCTGTCAGTCTCGAGTTCTCTCGCGAGGAGCGCAGAGCTGTCCGAGGAGAGATATCACATCGAGCAAAAAGATAGAACCGACTCACGTGGCAGACGACCCGGGGAGCAGTGGCGCGGCCTCTGGAGCGGGCCATCGCCGACGACACGAGCGATGACGTCATCGAAGAAGAACCAAAACCGCGCGCGCTTCGGCACCCGGCCGCGGAGCACGCGAAGGCTTCAGCGCATCGCCTTCCGGTAGAGGAGGCGACGGCCGCGGCGGCGACGGCGCTCGGGCGGAGCGAGAAAGAAGAGGCTCCCCGCCTCGCGGCGAGGCGGGAGGGCGAGGAGGACGAAGGGATCATGGTTCTTTCGGGAAAAAATGAGGAGAAAAGTCACAAATTTTTCTTCGCCTCTTTTGGTTGCTTTCGAGCTCCGCATCCGCGGGCTGAAGAGCCTTCGTTTCTCTGCTTTTTTCTTCGATGGCGTTTGGAGGAGGCTTTGGGGGCAAGCAGGTGAGCCCCATCCAGCAGCGTCGTGGCGTGAGGGCGGGAGATGAGAGAGAGAGGGGCGAGAGAGAAGGAAAAGCATTCAACATCGTTTTGCTCCCTCGTTGCCTCTCAACAACCTTGACCTCTTTCCCAAAACTCAAAAAAAAAAACCACAGTCTGCGTGGGGCTCGGGATACCGCCCTCAGCCGCAGCAGCAGCAGCAGCAGCAGCAGCCTGCATTCGGAGATGGAGGAGGATTCGGAGGAGGCTTTGGAGGAGGCTTTGGCGCCAACAGCAGCGGCTCACGCTTTGCCCCGCTCGCCGGAGGAGGCGTCGCCAACGCTCCCGCTCCCGCTTCTTCTTCGGCCGCCCCAGCAAGCGACTGGCGCTCCGTCGTCAGGCACGATTCCACGACCGAGCGCCCGCGCTGGCCGCTCTCCTGCTACGCGCACGAGCGGAACAGGAGGTGCGACTTCGAGGGCGACGTCTCCTTCGAGGAGGCGAGGTGGCTGCGGCTGACCGACGACGAGGTCTTCGGCCAGGGGGCGAGGTCGCAGGCCTCGGCCTTCTCCGCGCTGGGGAGGAGGGATCTCCCGCCGAGCTACGGCGGGGAGGCGCTGAGACCCGTGGTGCCACAGCCTCCCGACTATTCCAGAGCGGTCGGGGGAGGAGCGGCGGGGGGAGAAGCGGGTTTTGGAGCGTTTGGAATCGCTGCTTCTGTTCCTCTTCCGCCGCCGCCTCTTCTTCAGCAGCAGCAGCAACAACAACCTCCCCCGTTCGGCGCTTTTGCTGCTCCTGCTGCGCCTGTAGCCCCTCCCGCGACCCCGGGAGCCCCTCCCGCCACGCCCTTCGGGCAGACCGTCGCGGCGTTCGGCGCCTTCGGCCCTCCCGCGGGGGGCATCGGCGGCAGCACGACGGCGGTGGCCGCCGCCGGCTTCGGCAGCGGGCTCGGGGCAAAGCCTGCCGGCGCCGTCGCGTTTGGGGGGGGAGGGGCAGCTGCCGCCGGGGTCTCTTCTTCTTTCGGGGGGGGGCCTGCTGCTGCTGCTGCTCCGTTTGGCTCCCCGGCGGCTCCCGCGTTCGGGGGGGGGGTCGGTGGCTTTGGTGTCCCTGCGGCTGCTGCCGCCGCCGGAGGCTTTGGCGGCGGCTTCGGCGGCGGCGGCGCCGCCCGCGTAGCGTTTGGTGGGGGATCCGGGAGGCAGCAGCAGCAGCAACAAGCGGGCCCGTTCGGCGGCGGAGGAGGAGGAGCCTTTGGCGGCGGCAAGGGCGGCGGCGGCGGAGGCTACTTCGGAGGAGGAGGAGGAGGAGGAGGAAAGGTCGCGGCGGCGATCCCGGACGCGACGACGAGCTTCGCGGCCAAGGCGGGGCTCCTCCAGCAGGGGAGCGCTCAAGAGTCCGCTCCCGCTCCCGCCGCCGCTCCCGGTCCTGGCACTGTTGCTCTTTCTGGAGGACTACAGGGGAGCGGCGACCCGGCTGCGGCTGCCTGGGCGGCGTCGGCGTTCGAGAAGGGGAAGATCCCGGAAGAGGCGCCGCCGGAGGTGTTCTGCCGCTGAGAGGGGAAAAAAAGGGCTTGCAAGGCGGCTCTTTTTTTGTATTTTAGGAGGGAAAAAAAAAACTTGCTTCAATTTTTACAATTATTTTCCTCCTCTCGTTTTCATTTCAAAATGCCGTCCCTATCATCACGGCGCCGACCGCGGCGAGCACCGCCGCCACCGCCCGCCTCCCCCGCGCCAACGCCATCAGCGCCGGGAGCACGTAACTCACGGCGGCGCCCGCAGTGGCCCCCGTGAGCCTCAGGACGTCGAAGGCGCTGTCTCCCGAAGAGAGCGACGCCAGGGCCGCCCCCGAAGCGAGGAGGAGCGTGGCGGCCGCATGGGAGGAGGCGGAAGGAGGGGGAGGAAAGGCCGTATGAGTTATCGCTGCTGCTGCTGCTGCTGCTGCTGATGCTGTCTCTCCTGTCGCTGCTGTCGGCGTCGTTCGCTCCTCTCCTCCTTCTCCTCGTTCCCCTTCGTCCGCGAGCAGCCGCTGCTCCGCCTCCCCTCCCGCGTGCTCCTCCTCCTCTTTCTCCCCTTCGTCTTTCCTCAGCAGCCTCGTCCACAGCCTCAGCGCGCCGTCACGGCACGGGAACATCAGCAGCGGGTACATAGTGACAAGCGAGGCGGCGACGGAGAGGCGCACGAGTCCCGACAGCACCCTCGCCGCCGCGAGCGGCGGCGAGGACAGAACGCTCTCCCCTCCCCCTCCGAAGAGCCAGGGCACCGCCGCCGCCAGCGCCTCGGGCCGCCAGTTCGACAGCACGTTCGCCTCGATGGCGTCGGAGCCGAACAGAGCGTTAGCCCCGAGCCCGAGGAGGGCGTAAACGGCGGCCGACAGCAGCCCCGCCTCGCGGACGACCAGCGCGGCCTCGCGCGGCGAGGCCTGGTTGAGGCCGCCGACGACGAAGGGCGCCGTCAGCTGGCAGACGAGCCCCGAGGTGGGCAGTCCCGCCTCCCTCGCGAGTCCCACGACGCAGGCGAAGAGGCCGGGAGGAGGCGGAGGAGCGGGAGCGGGAGCGGGAGAAGGAGGAGGGAGGGGAGGAGCGGCGGCGATCGCCCCCCAGTCGGGGACGGCAGCGGGGGCGCGGAGCGTCCCGCCCAGCCAGGCGCAGCAGCAGAGCGCCGCCGTCGCCGCGGCCCAGGCGAGCAGGCTCAGGATGCCGACCGCGGAGGGGACCTTGGAGTCCCTCGCCGCGCGCCGCAGGGATAGGGGGACGAGGACGAGGGCGTTGAGCAGGAAGGAGAAGCGCGGGCGGGAGCAGAGGAAGGAGGAGAAGGAGGGAGGTGTCTTGTCTCCTCCCGCCGCTGCCAGAGGAAGAAGAGGGCAGAGGAGGCCCCCGCCGCCGCCGCCGCCGCCTCCCCCGATATCGGCCCTCCTCTCCCCGACAGAGATATCAGCGACGACGATATTGTAGACGCACAGGAGGCCAAAGGAAAACGACGTCCCGGAGACCTCGAGGGCGAGCGACGGGAGGGAGGAGCGGCTGAGGAAGCGTGTGAAGCCGCGGCTGCCACTGCGACCCCGGCCTCGGCCTCGACCTCCTCCTCCTTCGTCTTCGCTCTCGCTTCTTGCTTTTCCCTCTTCAAGCGTCGCCTTGACGGCGCCGGCGTAGGACCCGCTCCGCGAGTCGTGCATGGCGCCGAGCACCACCTCGGTGCTCGCGACGGTCGCCGCGGCCAGCGCGAGGAGCGTCGCGAGCGCGAGCGGCCAGCCGAGCACGGCAAAGTAGCGTGGGAAGGCGACGGCCGAGGCGCCGACGACGGATTTACTGAGGAGGATGACGGGGACGACGTGGGAGCGCTTCATTGTTTTTTCTGTTTTGTCAGAACTAGGCGTAGTTCTCATCAAGCATGATGTGCCTGAGAGGTGACGAATCGAGGGCGGGCGTTGGCGAGAGAGAAAGGAGAGCTTTGCAGGGACAAACGATTGATTACTGCTTCAATCGTCGTCATCAAAAAGTCTGAAGAGAAGCACTTCCCTTTCTGTGTGCTTTTTCTTTCTCATTTGAGGTCGAGCCCCCTCTCTTTCTCTCCCTCCCTGCTTCTGCACGCACGCACGCACGCACGCACGCGGGGCCAGAGAAGCAAACACATGCTCGCTTCTTCGCGTCTGCTGACGTCGCGCCAGGTCGCAATCGGCAAGGCGGTGACGGCGACGAGCGCACTGCCAGCTTCGAGACAGCCTCTTCTCCAAGCTCAATCGCTTTCGACGGCGCCGGCATTGACGCCGAAGACGCGTTCTTCTGTCGCGATCGTCGCACCCACCTTGCCTCCTGTTCGCAAACTTCCAATGGCAGTGGCTGCATCTCTTTCGTCTGCTGCTCCCACCGCTGTGTCGAAAGACAAGACGGTGCGTTTCTGAAAGAATTCATCGAGAGTCCGAAGGAAAAAAATGAGGCGTTAAAGAAAGAATCGCGTTGGAGTTTCAAGAAACGAAGCTAGCCTCGGCTAAAACCTCTTCTCTCTTCTCTTCCTCTTCAACAACGACAACAACAACAACAACAAACAAACAACAGCCGTTCATTATCGTCGGCTCGGGCCGCGTCGGGGAGGCCCTCGCCGCGATGGGGGAGAACGACGTGAGTCTTCTTCTATCGAGTTCGGCTTCTTCTTCTTTTTGTTTTTGCGAAGCAGGGATGGAACCACAGCACTCAAAGAAAACCCCCAAAAAAGTAACGCGGGAAAAAAACATACAGCTCCTCGTCCGCCGCGACGACCCCATCCCGCCCTCCGACGACCCGAACTTCCCCCTCGGAACCCCCGTCGTTGTCTGTACCCGCAACGACGCGCTCAACGCCGTCCTCGACAAGACCCCACGCGAGCGGAGGAAAGATCTGGTCTTTGTCCAAAACGGTATGCTCCAGCCGTGGCTGGCCCAGAAAAACCTCGACACCGGGAGCGAGGCCGCGACGCAGATCCTCGTCTTCTTCGCCGTGGCGGCCAAGGGCGAGCCCCCCGTCGACGGCGTGACCGACACGGACCCTCAGGGGCTCACCGCGGCCCACGGGAGGCACGCCGAGGCCTTCGCCCGCCGCCTCCGCGGCAGCGGCGGCCTCTCGTGCCGCGTGCTCGCGTCGCGCGCGGCCTTCGACGCCGCGGCGCTCGAGAAGCTGGTGTGGATCTCTGCGTTCATGCTCGTGGGCGCGAGGCATGGCGGCGGCGTCACGGTGGGCGAGGTCGAAGGGGGGCACGCGGAGGAGGTCGCGGCGCTGGTCCGCGAGCTCGCCGCCGGCGGCGCCCGCGCGCTCAGCCTCCCCCCGGGCGCGCTCCCCGAGCCGGAGCGCCTCGTCGAGAAGCTCCGGGCCTACGCCCGCAGCGTCGCGCACTTCCCGACGGCCGTGAAGGAGTTCGAGTGGCGCAACGGGTGGTTCTGGGAGCTGAGCAAGAAGAGCGAAGGAGGCGAAGATCCGTTCCCGACGCACTCGCGGCTGCTGAAGGAGGTCGGGGCGGTTTGAGTGGTGCGTGTGATGTGAAATTTTGAAAAGAAGGGCGAAAAGAACAGAATTTGACTCTGGAGAACGGAATTTGACTCTGCTTGTCTGTCTCTGTCTCGGTCTCTCGCTCGCTCGCCCTCTCTTTCTCTCTCTCTCTCTCTCTCTCTCTCTCTCTCTCTCTCTCTCTCTCTCTCTCTCTCTCTCTTTTTTTCATTGAGCTCTTCCGTGTGTCCCTTTCTGGCCTCCTGTATCCCCCGCATGGCTGCCGTTACCGCGGCGCTGCACCCGCCGAGCGGCGGAGGCGACGCCATGCTGGCTGATCGATCGGCGTCGATCTCTTCCGATTGTCCGTCCTCGTCAACTCCCTCGCTCCTCTCGCGCGCCTCGACCTTTTCCCGCACGCTCGCGCGCAGGGCCGCAGTCTCGGTGCGGCATGCGTGATTGGAGAAGGAAAAGAGAAGTTTTTCAGGGAGAGATGAGAGGAGGAAAGAGGAAGAAAGAAAGAGGCACGACGTGATGGTCGCTCGCTTCTTCTTCCCTCTCTTTTCTTTCTCACCCTCGACCCCCGTCCCTCTCGCTGTCTCTAAACCCTCCCGACCAACCCAACAGGTCCTCACCGCCGGCCCCCTGCCCTCGCACGTCGCCTTTATCATGGACGGCAACCGCCGCTTCGCCGAGTCCCGCCTGGGCACGCACGACGCGGCAGAAGGCCACGCGGCCGGCTTCGCCGCGCTGCTGTCTGCGCTCGAGTGGTGCCTCGACCTCGGCGTCCGCACGGTCTCGGTCTTCGCCTTTTCCGTCGACAACTTCTCGAGGCCGGAGGCGGAGGTGGACGCGCTGATGGAGCTGGCCAGGGAGAAGCTCGGGGAGCTCGCGGGGAACAGCAAGAAGGCGAGCGAGGAGGGGGGGACGATGGCGTCGACGACGACAGCGGCAGCGGCGGCGGGAACAGCGGCCGCGGGCGCGACGAAGAGGGAAGAAGACGGGGGCGCTCTGCTGCAGAGGCACGGAGTGCAGCTCCGGGTTCTCGGCGAGCTCTCCCGCCTCCCTCCCGCAGTGCGCGAGGCCGCGCGGGCAGCCGAGAAGGCCACCGAGAGGGGGGACAGGGCGAGACTGAACGTCTGCCTCGCCTACAGCTCGACCCGCGAGCTCGCCGACGCCGTCTCGACCCTCTCGAAAGGCGGCCCCTCTCTCGCGCGGCCCTCGTCTCCGTCTGTGCTCCCCGCCCCGGCCTCGCCGACGACGCCGCTAGAGGAGGAGGGAGCCTCCTCGGGGCTGCTGCTCGCCGCGCCCCTCCTCGGGCGCGAGCGGCGGCCGTCGCTCACGCCCTCGCCCGCGCGGTCGCCCGCGCCGGCGGAGACCGCGGCGACGGCGGCGGCGATCGGTTCCGGCTCTCTTCCTTGCTTCGCTGCCTCCCCCTCCCCCTCCTTCCCGGCCGGCCTCATCGACAAGGCTCTTTACACCGCGGGCTGCCCTCCCGTCGACCTGCTCCTGCGCACCTCGGGGGAGCAGCGCCTCAGCGACTTCCTGCTCTGGCAGTCGCGGCACGCGGCGCTGGTCTTCGCCCCCCGGCTCTGGCCCGAGCTGCGGTTCTGGGACGTGGCGAGGGCCGTGGTTGCCTTCCAGAGGGCTCACCCGAGGCTGGAGGGGCTGCGGAGGGCGGCTGCACAGGGGGAGGAGACAGAGGCGGAGAAGGAAGAGGCGGCGGCGGCGGCGGCGACCGTGAGCAGAGCCGACGACGCTGCTGTTGCGGCGCCGGCAGATGCGCCTCCTGCTGCCGTCGCTGCTCCTGCTGCTCCCGCAGCGCCGCCGCCACCGGCTCGAGGACGAGGAGAAGGAGGAGGAGGAGGCGTCCCCAGGAGGGTCCGCGGCTCCCGGAACGCCGCCGGCGTGCGGGAGCAGGCCTTCCCCTCTTTCTCGGGAGGAGGAGGGGGAGGAGCGGCGACGGCGGCGGCGGGAGGAGAAGCCCCCGGCGCCAACGACGGCGGCGAGGACGAGAAAGGCGAGAACGGAAACGAGCACAAAGACGACGTCCTCGACTGGGCCTCCCGCTCCACCTGGCGCACCAGGCGCCGCGGCGACGCCGAGATCGAGGACGAGGAAGGGGCCAACGGCGGCGGCCCCGAGGGAGAGCACGGCGGCTTCGACCCTCACTGCCCCTGCTGCCTCACGACGGGCGGGCGCCTGATCGACGGCGCGGCCCACGAGCCCAAAAACTTGAAGATGCCCGACGGGCTGGAGGCAGCCATGCAGGCCAAGAAATTGCGGGAGGCCGAGGTGAGGGCGGCCATGGCGGCCGCGAGGGCCGAGAGGGAGAGGAAGGTGAAGGAAGAGGAGGAAGCGAAATGAAACAAAAAAAAAACTCACAAGTCGCGAAAACTCAAGCCGTTGCTTCTGCTGCTGCTGCTGCTATCTCCCTCCGCGCCGCCCTCTCCCTCTCCGCCCTCCTCCGCTCCCGCCGCCGCATCACCACCTGCCCCGAAACGCACACCACCAGCGCGAGGGAGACGGCGCCCAGGCTCCCCACGGCAAGCACCCAGAAGGAGCTCGGCTTGGAAATCACGAGCCCCGCGGCGAACGAGAGCGCCCCGAGACTCGCCTGGAGCGTGCTCTGTACCCCGTTGACAGCGCCCAGCTGGCCCCTGGGGACCCTCTCCTGTAGGTTCTGGGAGGCGAAGAGATCGAAGAGCCACAGGCCGAAGCGGGAGAGGGCGAGCGAAGCAGCCAGGAGGCGCGCGCCGCCGGGTCCGCTGCTTCCGCCCTTGCCGCCGACAGCAGCAGCAGCAGCGGCTGAAGAAGAAGAAGAAGAAGAAGAACGAGGCGGCGAAACGGCAGCGAAAGAGGAGAGCGAAGGCGGCAGGAACGCCGCCAGGCACCCGACGAGCATGCACAGGAACTGTGACCCGATCCCCAGCGCCCCGGCGGCGTCCGAGCCCAGCCCGGAGCGGATCCGAGGGAACGCGGCCGTCGCCGCGATGCCCGCGGCGGCGCCGACGCCGCGCCAGGCGGCCAGCTCGACCTCGCCGAGCCCGCGCCAGTTGAGGTAGGCCGTGGCCAAGGGACCGAAGGACAGCACCGTGAGGTAGAGGAGGGCCAGGGCGAGGGCCGAGGGGAAGGCTTCGGCGGAGAGGTAGGCCGCGAGAGGGGACGGGGGGGAGGAGGGAGCGGGAGAGGGAGCTGTTTCTTCTTCACCTTCCCCTTGCTCCTCTTCGGTCTCTTCTGCTGCTGCTGCCGCCGTCCTCCGGTCCCTCTCCCCTTCCCCTTCCCTTAGCCGCGACGGCGCAGCATGGACGGCCCTCCTGAGCAGCCACGCCTGTGGTATCCAGGCGCAACAGCTATACGTTGCGATGACGGCGACGGCAGCGTCAGTCCCCGCCTTTTTTCAAGTTTTAAGGGGGGAGTCGTTATTTTGAGTTTTTTCTCATTTTCCTTCTTTCGATTTTTTTTCGGGAAAAAAAAGTCGAAAAAAACTATATTCACCTTGGAGAGCAGCAGGCCGGCGACGCCGGGGGAGGCAAGCAGGCAGATGAGGTCGATGCGGCGCATGGAGGCGTTGATAGAGGCCAGAAGGGCCGAGGGGGAGGAGGGAGCGTCGTTTTCGTCCTCGGCGGCGGTGACTCTTTCCCCGCCGCCGCCGCCGCCGTCGCTGCTGAACCTCAGCCTCGAGCTCGCACTGCTTCCCCTCTCCCCCCTCGCTCTCGACCTCCCTCCTCCTTTCGCCAGGGCCTGCGTCCACTCCCTCTCGACGGAGAGCGTCGCTCCAGAGGCGCCCACGGCAGCCAGGGCCGCGAACAGAGCGGCGAGGGAGCCGAGGAGGTAGACAAAGCGAGGCGAGGCCGGGAGGAAGAAAGTGCCGCCGCCCCTGCCCGCCGCCGCACTCCTCGCCAGCAGCACGAAGAGCGCGCTCGCGAGCGTCCCGGCGGCCTGCAGTCCGTAGGCCCTCCTTGCGGCAGCCAGTCGAGGGAGGCGGTCGACGAGGCGGCCCAGGTAGGGGCCGGAGAGGGCCTGGGCGGCCTGCTGCGCCAGGCCCAGGGCAGCGACGAGCGAGAGCGAGGCGCCGTCGTTTTCGCCGCTCTTGCCGCCTTTGCCGGCGCCGCCGCCGGCGGCGGGGAAGAACAGGGCCAGGCCCGCAGCAAATTCCCACGCCCGCGCGCCCCACGCCGAGAGGAAGTGCGAGGCGTACAGGCAGCGGCGGGCCGTGGAGAGGTCTTCTTCTTCCGGTTCGTCGCGGGGGGTCTCGAGGCCGAGCGAGGCCCGGGGCGGGTGCGGCGAAGAAGAGAGCAACGGGGCGGCGGCGGCGGCGGCAGCGAATGCTTCGGCGTCACCTCCGTGCTGCTGCGGCGGCGGCGGCCTGCCAACAGCAGCGCTATCTTCCATATCTGGCCTCGTGCGATGCGACACAAGGAGGCGCCTCTCTCAAGCGCTGTGGCTGCGCGCGTTGCGAACCGAAGCGCGAGCAGGCTCCATGCGTCCTAGATTCATGTGGCGAGCGCCATTCTGACAAGCTTGAAAAAAGAAAAGTCTAAGAAAAAACGTTCTGATTTTATCGAGACCCTTTCTCTCTTTTTTTTTCTTTTCTTTCCGGACTCGCTGCGCTTTCCTTTTCTATGTTTATACACGGAGGAGAGTTTTGCGCAAGTCATCAGTTAAATATTGTTTGTTTAGGACTGGGATCAAGAGGGGACGCAGAGAATAATTCAATTTGGAGGTCTGCAAAAAAGAGGAGAAATTGTATGATTTTTAAGGCAAAGAAGAAGAGGGAAAAGGAAGTTTTTTTTTGCCCCCCCCCCCGCCGATGCTGCTGCGTTCCGAACCGTCTTCGCGGTTAGTATTGCCGGAGAAGGGATCGCAAGTCGGGTGGAAAAAAAAAAAAAAAAAAAAAAAAAAGGTAGGAAGGTAAAAACAAGTTTAGCTTTTGGAGAAGAGGAGGGGCGAGAGGGCGAGGGGAGTGGAAGAAAAGAAAAACGGAGAGGGAGGTTCAACCTCTCTCGATCCGCGTTTTCCCTGTCCCTCTTTCCCTCGCTCGCCCCCATCATTTTCGTTCGCTCGTTCGTTATCTCTCTCTCTCTCTCCCTCTCGGGAGATTATCTCTCAGCAGATCAGACGGAGGCGGCGCCCCTTCGTTATCTCTCATCAAATCAGACGCCGTCTTCCTCCCTGACGGGAGGAAGCGGCGGCAAAAGGTAGCCAGTGCGGAGCATTCTCCGAAGGTCGACGGCCTCGCTGCCGGCCCCCGGCGGGAACGCGAGACTGATGGCGCGGCGCGAGAGCGGAAGGTTGTCGTCGATCTCGCTGCCTGCGAAAAAGGGCTGCCCTTGCTGCCCCTGCCCCTGCTGCCCCTGCTGCTGCTGAAGCCCGCCAAAGGAGGGCGGCTGCTGCCCCGCGGCGGCGGCGGCAGACGCGGCCGCGGCGTGCTGCTGGACCCACTGTCTCCGCAGCTGCTGCTGCTGCGAGGGCACCGCGCCGTCGTCGAGCGCCGCGGGGCCTCCTCCGTTCGCGGGGGGCGAGCTGCCGAGCGGCCTGCCGGCGAGCCCGCCGAACGAGAGCATGCGCAGGGCGGCGCCGTCGAGGGAGCGCCTGCGCATCGTCATCGCCGCCGAGGAGGCGTCGAAGGCGCCGAAGGCGGCCCCGGCGAGCGGGCCGCCGCCGCCGCCGAGGCCGCCGAGGCCGGCGACGCCGATGCCGCCACCGCCCCCTCCTCCCGCCCCTCCCGCCGCGCTTCCTCCTCCGCAGCCGCCGAGCGGGTCCCCGCGAGGGGTGGGCCTCAGGAACGCGTCCCACGCCTCGAGCATCAGCAGGGACTCGTCGTCGTCGGGGGGGGGCGGGAGCGCGGAGGCAGCTGCAGGCGCGGAGGGGGCGGGGACGGCGGAGGCGCGGGCGAGCGAGGAGGAGCGGCCGCCGCGGCCGGTCCCGCCGGGGCTGCGCCCGCCGGAGCGCCCGCCGCGGCCTCCCCAGCGACCGGCGCCGCCGCCGCCGCCTCCGTCGAGAGGGGGCGTCTGCTGGCGCTTGGGTCCCTGGAGAGGCGGGACGGCCGCGGCGGCGGCCGCGGCGGCGGCCGCGGCGGCGGCCGCGGACCCGCCAGAGCCGCCGGAGCCCGAGAGCGCCCCCGCGCCGCCGCCGCCGCCGCCGCCCCTGGCCGCGGCGCAGGCGCGACACCCTGTGCCGTCGCACGCGTCGCACGAGGACGGCAGCGCCGGCAGCACGGAGGCCGAGAGGGCCGAGCCGAAGACGGCGCCGCCGGGGAGGGGAGGGTCTTGCGGCGCGGGGGGGGGGAGGGGGGGGAGCGAGGACGCGGAGCAAGGCCCGCCGCTCGCGCCGGCCGAAGGGTTCGTAGCGGAAGGAGCGGCAGTCGCGGCAGCGGTGGCGGCGGCGGCGGCGGCGGCGGCGGCGGCCAGGGCCGCGGCGGCGAAGAGCGAGGTATGGTGGTGGCGGCTCGTCTGCGCCTTGCCGACGCCGTTGCCATTCCTCATGGCCATGCCGCCGCCGCCGCCGCGCCTGCCCCCCCTGGACCCTGCCGCCCCGCGCCTGGAGGCGGCGGCCCCCCTTGCGGCGGCCGCCGCCGCCGCGGCAGAGGCCTGGTCGAGGCGCTCGGGCGGGAAGGGGGCGTTGGCGAGGGCGGCCGCGGCGGCGACGGCCGCGGCGGTCGAGCTCTCTGCCGCGGCGCGGCCGGCCCTTGGCGCCGAGGCCGAAGCCGAAGCCGCTGCCGCTGTCGCTGCTCCCGCTGCTGCTCCCGATGCTCCCACGGGGTTTCTGGAGAGTAACGCGAGCATGCGCGCCGCGGGGCCGCCTGAGCCCGGGGAGGCGGGATCGGCCGAGGGCGCAGAAGAAGGGTTGGGCGGCGGGGACCGCGACATCGACAAAGGGCGGCCGTCCTCGCCGCCGCTCCCTCCTCCCATCGTCGTCGCGCCCACGGCGGCGGCCGCCCTCCCGTCCCGCGCCGAGAGCACTTTCGCCCTCTTCCCGGCAACGTTTAGCGCGCCCGCCGCCGCGGCGGCCGCGTCGTCGACCGTCCCTCCGGCAGCGATAGCCGCCTCGGCGGCCCTCGCCGCCGCCACAGCGGCGGCCGCGGCGGCGTCGGCGCGCCTTTTCGCTTTCCGGCGGGCGTTGTGCGCGTCGAGCTTCTCGCGGCAGCTGCGGCGCAGCCCCTCGAACTCGCCCAATGGCTGGAAGCGGCCGCACTGCTGGCAGAAGCGGCACCTGGAGTTGTGGTGGAGTCGAGAGGGGAGAGAAAAGTGCGATGAGTTGGGAGGGGCGAAACGGAAAAAACAAAAACTCAAAAAAACGCGGGAAGGAAAAAACAAAAAAAGTCCAACTCACTTCTCCCCCGACACGTCCAGCTCCAAGGCCTGCATGTGCGGCTGGCAGACGCCGAACCTCCTGTAATAGGGTTTTTCTACCACGAGCGAGACCGAGCAGCCTTCGACGATGCACTGCGTGTAGGAGGCGGGAGTCAAATGCACGCCGTCGGCCGTCGTCGTCGAGGCGCCGGCGCGCTTGGCATCGCGGCTGGCCGCGAAGGCGGCGCCGGCGCTGCCGCCGCCTCCGCCGCCGGCGCCGCTGTTGTAGCTGCGGTATTGATGGCTGCCTTCTCCTGCTGCTCCGACGCCGCTGGTGCTGCCGCCGCCGCCGCTGTTGTCGCGGTGGTAATGGCTGCCTCCTCCTGCTCCTGCTCCTGCTCCTCCGCTGCCGCCGCCGCCGCCAAAGGAGTGGCTCGAGCCTCCGTTGCCGTATCGCCCGCCTCCTCCTCGGCCTCCGCCGCCGCTGCTGCTGCTTCCGTCGCCATTGGTGGTGCCGTTGTCGTTGTTGCTCGGCGCTGCCGCCATGACAGAGGCCCCGGCGGCGGCGGCCTTCCTCGCGGCGGCGACGGCGTTCCTAGCGGCGGCGACGGCGTTCGCCGCCTTCTCCGCCTCCGCGGCCGCCGCTGCTGCCGCGGCCGCGACTTGCTTCTTCGCAGCGTTCCTGCCGCCCCTGCCGAGAGAGATCGGGGGCGGAGGAGGAGGAGGAGGAGCTTGAGAAGGAGCGGGAGGTGGAGGTCGAGGTGGAGGTGGAGCAACGGGAGCGGCAGTGGCGGCGACTTCAGCAGCAACAGAGGTCGGCGGAGGCCCGCCGTCGAGCTGCCCTTGCTCCTGTTGCTGCCCTTCCTGCTGCTGCTGCTCGCGGATGGCAGCCGCGGCTGCCGCGACGGCCGCGGCGGCGGCGCCCACAGCGGCACTCGGCGGGCTGCTGCTGCCTCCCCCCCCGCGCTGCTGCGCCGCCGCGAGCACCGCGCTCAGCGCACTCTCGAGCGCCGAGGCTCCCCCGTCGCCGCCGCTCCCTCCTCCTGTCGCAGCCGCCGCAGCAGCTCCTTTCGCGCTGCCATGGGCCTCTATCGCAGCGGTGAGAACCGCGGCGATATCGTTGGCGGTGAGCGGCGCCGCCGCTGGCTGCTGATGAGGGGCCGCCGGTTGCTGCTTCGGGGCGGGAGGAGGAGGAGGAGGAGGAGCTGGAGGAGGAGCTGGAGGAGGAGCTGAGGTGCCGTCAGTGCCGTGCGTCGACGCGATCGTCGCTCGTGCTGCTGCCTCATCATTCGCCGCCTTCGCGTCCCACGCTTCCTCTTTTGGCGGCTGCGCTCCGCCAGACTCGCATCCGCACGTCATTTGGACTGGAGCAGAGGGCCGGCAGAGCCTGCCTGCGCTGGGAGAGGGAATTTGTGGTGGACAGAAATCGAGGTGAGATTTCGGATGAAGAAGAGCGTCGAGGAAGTGCTGGATTGTTCCCGCGCTCTCCTCTTTATGTCCAAGGAAACGGTTACTGCTTTCCGTGCCGCACATGCACCGTGCATTGACAGGAGAACCGCGACTCAAAGAGAAGTCCAAATGGCTACGACCTTTGACCGCCGCCGCAGAGCGGGAGAAAAAAAAAACGGGACCCGACGGTGCTTCGACTACTATGATTCTTCTCACCTCTCTGCAGAAGCCCTTGCTTTCTTCTTCGATGCGTCTCGCCCGCGCCTGCGGATACGGCGATCCGAGAGGTCGATTCAGAGGGGGGGAAAGAACGGGGAAAGAGGGCAGCGCAGGGCGGAAGCGGCCCACGTGAGGCCGATAATCGTTCGCCCCGAGCGCCGCCCTTTTTCGCTGTGCCGTCTCTCCAAGTGAGTCGAAATGAGTTTTGCTCTACTTTTTTTTTTCGCTCGCTCGCCTGGCTCATTGTTTTTCTTTTCCGATAATGGCAGCCCCTCCTCCTCCTCCTGGAGACGGGGTCCCACCGCATTTCCCCTCGCCGCACCACGTCCAGCAGCAGCAGATGTATCAGCAGCAGCAGATGCATCAAACCCAGTACCATCACCATCAGCAGCTCTACGGCTATCAGGTATTCAAACGAAGAAGCAAGCAAAATGTTGAGAGCGTCGACGCCCTGCCGATGATGCCTAGAAAAGCCTCTTCTTCCATATCCCCGCATGTCTCTCTTCCCGCGGTATGCTCTTCCGCTCGTGCTTTTAGTCAACTATTCCCCGTGGCTCGATGAGAGACATGAGTTTCTCTCGTGCCATGCAAATTTGAAATAGAATGCGCGTGTCGTCGTCGTCGTTCGCGCGCGCTGCAAGGGGGGCGCAAATCGTCGCTCGCCAGCTCACAGAAAACGAGAAAAACGGAAAACTCAACCTCAACCTCCACGAAAACAGCAGCACTCTCCGTGGGCGCAGCAGCAGCAGCAGCAGCAGCAGATGCTCCCTTACCCCGGCGCCGCGCCCTCGTGGTCTTATCAACAGCAGCAGCCGCAGCAGCAGAATTATCAATCGCAGCAGCAGCAGCAGCAGCAAAGGCACGCGGCGGCGACGGCGGCAGCCATGGAGGCGGCCGCGGCCGCCGCCGCCGCCTGGAGGCAGCAGCAGGGGCAGCAGCCGGGGCAGCAACAGCCGCAGCAGCAGCTCCCTCCTTATTCGCAGGCCTGGCAGCTGCAGCAGCAGCTGCAGCAGCAGCAGCAGAGGCCCCAGCTGCACATGCAGCAGCAAATGCAGCAGCAGCGAGCTCCGTTCGGCGCGCAGAAGAAGCCCTGGCAGCAGCAGGGGCGAGGCGGGGGCGGCGGTCGCTCCGGCCGCTTTGGCGGCGGCGGCCGCGGAGCCGCGAGCCAGCTCTCCCCGCCTTCCTCCTCCGCTCTCGCCAGGGATGCCAAGGCCCTCGCCGCCCCCTTGCCGCCCCCAGAGCCCTTCACCCGCGTGCTGAGCCCGGCGGAGGCCGCCGAGGCCGCGGCGTGGCGCGCGGCGAGGAGGGCGTCGTGGCCGTCGGACTCGAACGTCGCCGCCAAGACGAAGGGCGGGGGCTCGCGGGGCGACAACCCCTCCGCCGAGCTCTTAGCGGTGCTCGAGGCGCAGGCGGCCCTCGGCCTGAGCCGCGCGGCCGGAACGGAGGAGATGACGTCCGGAGGAGGAGGAGGCCGGGGCCGGGGCAGAGGGGACCGCGGGAGGGGAGGGCCTCGGGGAGGCGGGGGCGGCGGCCGCTTCTCCGGCGGCGGCGAGGTCTCTCGTGGTGGCGGCCGCGGCGGAGGCAGGGGCAGCGGCCGCGGCGGCTCTTTCGGCAAGCGCGGGCGGGACGAGTGGCGCGAGGAGAGAGCGGCGGGAGAGGGAGAGGGAGGAGACGACGGCAGCGGCGGCGGCGGCGGCCAAGGCGGCGGCCTCCTCGCAGCGCTCGTCGGTGGGTACGGTTCCTCTCCCTCCCCCTCCAGGGACAATAACGATGGAGCTCCTGTTGCGAGCGAGGCCGTCGCGCGGTGGGAAGCAGGAGCAGAGGCGGGAGGCCGCGGCGGGCGGGGCCGCGGCCGCAGCCGCTTTGGCGACGGTGCCATCCGCGACGGCGGCCGCGGCCGAGGAGGGGGGGGCCGCGGCTTCGGGGCGGCGAAGAAGCAGCGCCACGAAAGCACGCATCCTTCTTTCATCCCTCCTCCCCGCCCGGCGACCTCGGTCGTCGCGAGGCTTGCCGCTCGGCAGGCGAGCCAGGCCGCGTCCAAGGTGATGCAGGCGCTGCGCTTCTTCGCCGCCAACAACTTCTTCCTCAACGACGACGGTGGTGATGATGATGATGACGACTATGATGATAAGTCGTCACCTCTCCCCGCTCTCGTTTACCCTATTGGCACCCTGGAGGCCGCCGCGGCAGAGGCAGGGGCCCGGGCGGTGTTGCTCAAGGCCGCGGAGGAGGAGGCGAGGGGGAGGAAAGAGGAGGAGGAAGCGGAAGAGGCGGAGGACGAAGAGAGGAGCGACCACAGCAGCAGCGACGGTGACGAAGATGGCGACGAGTCTTCTGACGATGAAGAACACGACAAAAACGAAGAGGCCAGCGAAGGCGCCGCGGCAGAAGCAGCTGTCGGTGACAAGGAGGAGGAAGAAGCAGGAGCAGAAGAGTAGAGAGGCTCACGACGGCGACGGCGGCGCTTGACTTTTTTTCCCGTGTCCCTGGTTCGAGAGGTCGAAAGAAGAAGAAACTCACTCGCAGCAATAGAAATGTAAACAAAAACAGCTTCTGTTTTTCTGGCTTTTACAGTCAACTCTTTCTCTCCGTTGAGAGGGAGAAAGAAGACGAGGTAAGATACAATGTCAAGTTTTTTTTGCAGTGCTGTTTTACAATCTTTCATTTCTCCGCCGTCGCGACGACCCCCTCTTTTTCTTCGACTTCCACCTCGACCTGCTCCCCCTCCTCCTCCTCCTCCAGCTCGAAGCTCCGCGGCTCTTCCCCGCGCGCGTGCTTCCCCCACAGCGCCAGGAGAAGCCTCTCAAAGTCCCTGCACCACCTGTCGACGTCGAACAGCTTGCTGCCCGCCGTCTCCCTCGTCGCGAGCAGGAAGCCCCGGAGCCGCGAGCGCTCGCCGCCGGCGTCGAGGCCGAGCCGCACCGCGATCGCGACGTAGTCGTCCTCGCTCCGCGCGACCAGCTCGCGGCCCAGGCCCGCGGCGGTCACCAGGCTCGCGCAGACCCTCGACGCCATGCGCCGCAGGGGCAGCGTGACGATCGGCACGCCGGCCCACAGGACGTCGCAGGCCGTGGTGTGCGCGTTGACGAGCGGCGTGTCGAGGAACACGTCGGCGAGCGCCGCGCGCGCGACGTGCAGCTCACGCGGCGCGACGTCCGAGAAGACGATCCGCTGCTGCGCGCCGCGCCGCGCGCCGCCGCTCCCCTGGGCGAGCAGCCCGGCCTCCTCCGCCGCGGCGCGGACGCGGGCCTCTCCCGCGGGCGGGAACCGCAGCAGCCAAAGGTAAGAGTCCGGGACGGCGTTGAGGACGCGGCACCAGAGCCTCAGCGTGGAGGGGCAGAGCTTGTAGAGCTGGTTGGCGCACGCGAAGACGACGGCGGGGCGGGGGGGCAGGCCCAGGGCCTCGCGGGTCGCGGTCGGCGCTGGAGGGAGGGAG
>Ga0210003_1001827_pt1 | contig 18423 bp, 31 predicted proteins | sample LantaG_FD_182804 | JGI IMG/M metagenome (GOLD analysis project Ga0210003, IMG submission 182804) | Deep subsurface microbial communities from Baltic Sea to uncover new lineages of life (NeLLi) - Landsort_02402 metaG (SPAdes) (version 2) | ecosystem: Environmental > Aquatic > Marine > Oceanic >...
CCTCCTGATAACATTAAGTCGACCAGACTAAAAATAATTACCAGGAGGGTTATATGTGTAAGGAAGAAGGTATCAGGCATAGGGAGTATTGTCAATTAAGAAGAGATATTCGTGGGTCAAAAGAACAGATTATGCAGATAGAAAGCAGGCTGAAATTGTCAAGAGTGTAGCCCTGGCCCCTTTCTTTCTGCCCTAATTTGAAAGGAGGTGCGAAAATGCTATCCATCAGAGGCGTATACGAAAATGGAAATATTAAGTTGTTGGAACATGTCCCTCAAAAGGGACGGTTTGAGGTTATTATTACCTTCCTTGAGGATCGAAAAAAAACATCTATGAAGAAGGATAAATTGGCAGGACTATTATCCGATCTCCAGGAAAAGGATTTCCAGGACGTCTTAGAACCTTACCAAAAGAGAGACCAGGATTGGTTCAAGGATAGAGGGACCGAAGTATGAAAGAGTCTCTTATTGACACTGACATCCTTTCCTATTACATGCGAGGCCTCCGAAAGGTTGTTCCTCGTGCGCAAAAATATCTAAAGCAGTTTGGATACCTTAATGTCTCCTCGCTGACCGTTTTTGAAATTTTGAAAGGTCTCCGGAAAAAGAGGCTGGTAGAAAAAGAAAAGATTTTTCAGACGGAAATACTGAAACACAAGGTCTTTGCTTTGGATTATGCTGTTATGGATACAGCGGCAACTTTACTGACAGCCCTGGAGGACAAAGGAACACCAATCGCTTACGGAGATTTGTTCATCGCCGCGACTGCCCTAGCCCACGACCTGATTTTGGTTACCAATAATACGAAGCATTTTTCAAAGGTTGAAGGGCTTGTTTTGGAAAACCGGACGAAGCCGTGAAGTGCGAAGACAACGAACATACCTGGGCGACGGAAGAAACAACAAAATTTCGCTGGAATGATAAGAGGAGATTTTTGTGGGATTCAGCCCAAAAATAGTGGAATAGTTTACCCCGTTAAATTGCGCAGCAAGTTTCACGGAGTGTAACTATTTAACTGGGGCGACAACGTCTCCTATTTCTGTCAAGAAGTGGAATTGACATTTGTGCCAGACAATGCATTATCTAAAAAGATTAAGCTTATATTTTTGTCACAGGTACAGCGGGAAAAAGATGAAAGAAATCGGGGTATATTTTGATATAGGCGAATCCGGAGTCTCCCAATCAAGCCGCTGGATCTCATTAAAGATAAGTGCAGATAAAAAGCTAAGAAAATAGATTATGCTGATAGAAAACAGGCTGAAGTTGTCAAGAGTGTAGCCCCGACCCCCTTTCTTGCTTTCTTGACCCCCCAAAGGGAAGGCCAATAAAAGTGAAACAAAGCGAGAGAAAGGAGTAAAGTCCCCTTTGCTCGATTCTCGATTGACTTCTTGTCCCTTTTAATGTACAAGTAGAAGACCATATAGGGGGAAGTTGAAAACTATGCGCAGAGATATCTCCATTACTGCTGCCAGGCATGAATTGACGTCCCTTCCGGAACGTCTTGCAAAAGAGCCCGGCGCTATTACCGTAACAAAGCGAGGGAAGCCGGTTTTAGCGATTTTACCTTGGGAGCTTTATGATGCTGTTATTGAGACTCTGGAGATTATGGGCGATGAAGAGCTAATGGCTGCCTTACGCACGAGTATCAAGGAAGAAAAAGAAGGTAAAATTGTTCATTGGAAGTCAGTTAAAGAGGGACTTGGCTTTTGATCTGGGATATTGGCCTTACTCCAACGGCCGAGAGAATGTTGAGTGGAATCACCGATCGACGGGTGCAGGGAAAGATATGTGAGAGGATCGAAGGTTTAGCAAGGGATCCTGAAAAGCAAGGTAAGCCACTGGTAGGAGAATTGAATGGGTACAGAAGTATTCGGGCAGTGGGGCAACGTTACCGAATTATATATCGAGTAGAAAAGGATAGGGTGCTGGTTCTTGTTGTAGCCTTGGGAATTCGCAAAGAAGGTAGCAAGAAAGATATTTACAGTCTTGCAAGGAAACTTTTTCGGCAAAAGTTGGTATAGAGGAAATAGCCTACGGGATTCACGTTTTGCATCGTCCTTTAAATGATTAGAATAATCCGTGTAATCTGCGAAATCTGTGGATGAAACAAGGCCAAACGACGAAGTAATGATAAACTTATAAATTAATGTATGTCCCCGAAATTTCCCCGCATATACCCCAAAATATATTCTTGTCACAGTATTCGATTAATGTTACACGTATATTACGCTCAGCCTTGATAAGGATTTAATCCGGAAGGCAAAGGTTATTTCTGCAAAAAGACATTCCTCAATCAGCAATATGCTCAGTCAGGAATTGCAAAGAATTGTAGAATCTGCCGAAAAATACGAAGTTGCCAGGAGAAAGGCGATTTCTGATCTGCGGACCGGATACCATCTTGGAGGCATAATCACTGCATCGAGAGAAGAACTTCATGAAAGATAAGATTTTCGTCGATACAAATATACTGATTTATGCCCATGACCTGGATGCAGGCCCACGACACGATATTGCTGCTTCTGCCGTTGAAGAATTATGGGAAAATGAAAACGGCGTTATGAGCACGCAGGTATTGCAGGAATTTTATGTTAATGTAACGAGAAAAATAAATAAACCTCTCTCTCGGGCGCGCCCCAGGGGAATTATTGAGAACTATTTGTCATGGCATATCGAGGTCAACGAACCCGATACCGTGCTCCATGCATCTGAGATCGAAGAAAGGCATCTTTTATCTTTTTGGGATGCGCTGATTATAGCAGCGGCTTGCCGAGCAAAAGTCGACAAAATTCTCACCGAGGATTTGAACTATGGCCAGAAGATCGAAGGCATTCTCATCGAGAACCCTTTCGCCAGACAGACCAAACAGGACTGAGGGCTCTGACTCCTATTCCTATAGGACTGTGGACTCCTTACGATGCAACTCCTTGCTCAGAGGCAGAAACATACACCTTAACCATAAAACGCACAGTCCTTGAACCTTGACTACTTTTAATTATTAGCGCCTTTGCGTGAGACAATCTTTTAAACAATTTAGCGCCTTTGTTTACCCTGCCTGCCCCGTAGCTCCGGCAGATGGTACCGGGGTAAAATTGCGCTAGCACTTATTTCTCCGGGGTGTGAGGCAAAAATAAATTCGCCCCTATATCCTGTTGACATTTCATTAATTTATTAATATTAATAAAAATATGAAATATGAAGACCTGGCTTTATTAATAAAATCTCCCATATTTTCAAAAAACGATATCATGTTGGCCGGAGGGAAAATTTATGACTACCAGCTGACTCGTTGGGTAAAAAAGAGATATCTGCTGAAATTAAAAAACGGCATCTATGCATTTAGCAAAGATTACGAGAAAATCAAAGGCGAGGAGGTCGCCGCGGCGCTTTACCAGCCCAGCTATCTGAGCCTGGAGAGCGCACTGTCAGCCTACGGATTTATTCCGGAAATGGTTTACGCCTATGTCAGTGTAACCGCAAAGATTAACAGGGCCTTTGATAATAAATTCGGGCATTTTATCTATCGCCACTTAAAAAACGAACTGTTCTGGGGATATCGGGAAGTAAAAACAGACGCCGGCAGGTACCTTATTGCCGAGCCGGAAAAGGCTCTGCTGGACTATCTCTACCTCAATCTGTCAAAAATCAACAGCGAATCCGATTTTGAAAACCTGAGATTCAATGAAGACCGGTTCAGCGAGACCTTAAACAGGGAAAAATTTTCGCGATACCTGCAGGCATTTGAAATAAAAAAACTGAAAAGGTGGGCGGACAGATGCTTACCTTAGAACAGATTAAAGGATACTTCCCGGAACAGGTGGTCAAAAGAAACCCGCGGGGCATTCTGGTTGAATACCTGCAATACGAGATTCTCGATTCCCTGTTTAAACTTAAGGAGGCCTCATCTCTCAGCTTTATAGGTGGCACAGCTATCAGGGTGCTGCAGCAGAGCCCGCGTTTCTCCGAAGACCTCGACTTTGATAATTTCAGCCTGACGTTCAGGCAATTCGAACAAGCGCTTCAAAAGATTTGCAGGGACATGGAAGCCAAGGGATTCCTGGTCGAATACAGAACCGTTGAACGTGGAGCATATCATTGTTACCTGAGATTTCCGGAGATCCTGTACAAATCGGGAATAAGCCCTGATGCCGGTCAGAAAATTCTGGTAAGGATAGATACCGAACGCAAAGAAAGGTTTTATGAACCACAGAGGCACCTGCTGAATAAATTCACCATCTACCGGCAGATCCTTACAGCTCCTGTTTCAATACTTTTATCTCAGAAAATGATGACGGTTATGCAGAGGAAACGCGAAAAAGGCCGTGATCTGTTTGATGTTTCAATTTTGATGGGAGCCGCGCAGCCTGATTTCGATTATATCGCCGGATATCTTGGCATTGGGAAAAAAGAAATCATCGAGCAATTTACAAAAAGAGTGGAAGAACTGGACATGGAATATCTGGCCAGGGACGTAGCCCCTTTTTTATTTTCCCCGGAGCAGAAAGAAAGGGTTTTGACTTTCCGGGAATATTGGCGGCAACATCAATAACCCCCTTAACCAGCGTAGCGTGCTCCTCTGTGGGGCACAGAGACCCCACGCTACCGGGTTTGTCATTCCCGCGAAAGCCGGAATCCAGAAGTGTCAGGGTCTGACCCCTATCAGCATTGTGTATATGCAGTGTAATCCGTGAAATCCGTGCCAAAAAATCATTTAATCCATTATTCTTCAACCAGATTAACCTATACGCAGTAACCAAGAGTCAAACGTAGACGCGACCCCTTTCCTTGTTAAGAATTAGCGCCAGGACTTTTGAGGGCGATTATTTCTCAGGCGGGTTTAAAGGTAACGGAGTTTATGGAGAATCTGTAATATGACCCCTTTCTTTCGCTTTTGGAAGATAAAGAGGCGCGGGAAAGTATGAGAAGCGGGTTTATAGTCGATGAGAGGTTTCGGGATTACAGCGTTGATGATCTTTGTGCTACATGGCTTAAGGTTGCGGTGAAGGTAAGGGGAAATAAGGAAGGTAGGTGTTTATCGTAATTGGGAATGGGATATTTTTTTGATCAAAGGAGGTATGAGATATGCCAAAGGTTGCTACAAATATACCGAATGATTTGTATAAAAAGATAGAAGAGGAAGTAAAGCTTGGTGTGTTTTCTGATTTCTCGGAAGCTATAAATACAGCTCTTAAGAAAACCTATGCTAAAAAGAGCAGAACATATCTGAGATGGCTTATTAAAAAAGAAGGTATTGCTGAGTCTTCTATGTTAAAAGAGCTTGAGAATATCAGACGATGAGATACAGGATATTTCTCGATACTAACATTCTGATCTCTGGTATTTTTTTTGAGGGCAATGAGTCGAAGATATTAGATATGCCGGAAGTTGAGCTAATGAGCTAATAACCTGCGAGGATGTGGTTTATGAACTCAAGAGTGTTACGAAAAAGAAGCTCAAGTATCTTGATCAACGTAATCTAGAGATTGCATTGTTAGAGGTAGATAGAGCATTAGATGACATAGAAATTTTACCAAAAGAGAAATATCTTGACAAATCTTCAGAAGCGCAAGTCCTGATAGCACATAAAAAAGATATACCTATACTTGCTGCTGCGCTTTATGCAAATGCAGATTATTTGCTTACAGGGGATTCGCATTTTTTCACAGATAAAGTTAAATCCAAGCTTAAAGTAAGAAAAGCAAGAGAATTTTTTGATGAAATCGAAAAAGCATGAGATGAAGTCCCTAACTGTTCCCAAACCAAATAAAAGCAAGGGAATTTGCAAAGAGTGAGGGCGGTTGCGTTATCTTTTTGCAGGCAATCTTAAAGGCGTTAGCGAATCAATCCGCAAGGATAAAACAGTGAAATCCGTGCCAAAAAAAGTTGTTTGTCTTGTGATTTTAAATCCGCGCCAAAAATATTCAAAACAGGGATTAGTATAGCTTGTCGACAACGTCTCCTATTCCTATTCCACTGGTCAAAACGTTTGACAGCTTCATCAAAAGTTTTCTCCGCGGTTAAATTATTCCGGGTATTTTATGTAACTCTATGCCTCCAAAACAAAGCTTCTCGAATTTTTATATATAATTGACTTTTAGATTGTTGGTGTATATACTAAAAATATATACACCAAGGAGAGGTAATAAAATGGAAAGAGCAAAATTATTCCAGAATGGTAGTTCTCAAGCAGTAAGACTGCCCAAGGCATTCAGAATTCCTGGTAATGAGGTGAAAATATTCAAAAAGGGCAACCAGATTATACTGGAGCCCATAGAAACGACATGGGACTCGTTGTTCGAATCTCTCAGCGAATTTCCGGAAGACTTTATGAAAGACGGACGTAATCAGCCTGCCATGCAGAAGAGGGATTCTTTTTGATGCGCTATCTGCTTGATACCAATATTTGCATATACCTCATTAAAAGGCGCCCATCGGAGGTTCTTGAGCGATTCAGGCAGCATTCTCCACAGGATGTTGCAATTTCCACAATCACCTTGTTCGAACTTCAATATGGGGTCGAAAAAAGCCAATACCGGCAACGTTCCGAGGATGCCCTTGCCAAATTTCTTCTGCCATTGAACCTTATTAACCTGGATCATTCCTCTGCTATAGAAGCCGCGACTATTCGTGCGCAACTTGAAAAGAAAGGAATGTTAATTGGTCCTTATGATCTGCTCATAGCAGGTCTGGCCAGATCACGGGGCATGACATTGGTTACCAACAATACCAAAGAATTTGAAAGAGTTGTGGGTCTGCATCTGGAAAACTGGGTTGAATAAGGGGGAAATGCGGGACGTCTTCATCTAAATCCGCTGCGTGCAAAATGTCAGGTATAAAGGAACTAAACAAATACCCGTATAGCGGGCACAGCGTCATTATGGGCAAGAAAAAACATGAATGGCAAGATATAGAATATGTTCTTTCATATTTTGGCAAAAAGCTCTCGGAATCAAAAAAGGTTATCTTTCGAAAGATTTGAACGTCATTATAAACTAAAGGCACTGGGATATGATCTCGAAAAGATAAGTCAGGTGGTCTCTAAGATATATGATATAGAAAAAGAAGAAATATATTCAAAAGGCTGGCGCGAAGTTCAAGTTGAGGCAAGGGACCTGTTATGCCCTTGGACTGTTCGGGAATATGGACGTTATATAAAAAAGTAACAGGAGGTTATACTCCCAATTATGGACGCGGGTAGGTTTAAATCAAAAAGATGTAACAAAAGGAGGAGGTTATTATGAAATTAATCGAATGGGAAGTAAATGAAGATGATTACCAGGAGCAGATTGTAATCCCCGAAGCGTAGAGGGAGCTTGCTGCAAAAGAGGGAATCAGCACGGAAAATAAGCAGAGAGTCGCAGCGCGGATACAGAACCTAAACACTGGAGAAATCTACACAGGCCGCCTGGCCATTACTGGAAATCATCAGCTCTATCTGCCAACAGAAATTCAAAAGATGCTGGAAGGCTCAGGCCGGATAAGAATACAACTGGTGTAGAAAAGACATCTCAGCCGCAGATTTACACAGATAAACACAGATAGGTTTAAATACAAAAGAACGCAGCGCTGTCCTTAGCTATATCAAAAAATCAGTAGCGTCTTTGCGCCTTTGCGTGAGACTGCAGTTTTTTAATCCGCGGCAGAAAAGATATGACTCAACCCACAACCAAAATCCCCATCTCCTCAATCATCCTCGATGAAAATATCTATCCAAGGAAGGGAATCGATCCGAAGCGGGTGGGCATATTCGCCGAAAACATCAGAGACGGCTTCAAGTTTGATCCCATCGAAGTAGAACCGGCTCCCGACAAGCCTGGTAAATACCGCCTGCTCGACGGCGCGCACAGATGGAGCGCCTGCAAATCAACCGGAGTAACAGAGACCGAAGCAGTCATAAAAAACCTGGATGGGGATGATCCGCTGCTCTATGCCGCAAAAAAAGCCATCGGCCCGAGACAGTTGACAGAAGACGAGGCAAGAGACACGGCGCGGCGCGCATACAATAAGAACCCGGCCCTGACATCCGCAGATATAGGAAAGGCCATCGGTCGTTCACGGCAGACAGTGGACTCCTACATAGCCGATCTTCGCGCAGTAACCCAGATGGGACTTGATATAAAGATATTTCGCATGAACCGCCTCGGCATACCCCAGGACAGGATCGCAAAGAGACTGGGCCTGATTCGAACATCGCTCTATTACCATTTGTCGAAAATGCCAGTATTGGCAAATTCAATAAATACCGATTTATCCAGAGGCTTCACAGTCACCCAGGTAGCAGAAAAACACAACTGGACAGAACCGATGGTCTGGTCACTGGCCCTTGAAGATAAAGAAGACCTTGACAGATTTAAAGAGATTGGTTGGGGACTGCGGACATGGGATCAGTGGGAATGGAACGACTGCGACAAAAGATTCGGAGACGACTGGCCCGGGCGCATCCCCTTCGTGCTCCTGAAACAAAATGCCAAAAAGACGACAAGGCTTGCCTTCATCAATGCGGACTGGCGGGATTTTCAGAACACACCCGCCACAGAAGAATCCCGCAAAGGTGCAATCCTGATCGACGACTACCTCAGTATATTAAACAAAACCGGCTGGCAGCATACCCACATCATCCAGGCCCCCATGTCCGCGCAGCGCTTCAGCGCAGTGGTCGTCTCCGCAATGCAGAAAAAAAGAATACTTGGAGTGACATCCAGATATGTGATAATTCTGAAACAGTAGTTAGCCACGAATGACACGAATGGGACACGAATAAAAAAATAAAGTTGACAATTTCACAAAAAGTCAAAATTAGCGAATCGGTCATTTCGACTATTAGGGAGAAATCTTATATTTTCAATATGTTGCAGACTGAAGATTTCTCGTTTCACTCGAAATGACAAGTTGAGGAGACTTTTTGCGAGTTCATCAAAGTTGGGTTCAAAGGCATAAAAGAAAGCATTGGTGATAATTAATGTAATTAGTGGTTAAAAAAGAATGAGCGCGAAAGGGGTCAGCCCTTGACATAGGACAAATCAGGCGGCAATATCCTCTTTCAAGAATAGAAAGGGGATAGACTTATGGCATGGCCATTAGGATTGAATATGCGGGGGCCTTTTACCATGTGACAGCCCGGGGGAATGAGCGAAGAAGGATATATTATGGCAAAACAGCTTATGAAAAATTCAAAACATATTTGAAAGAATCGCAAAATCTAAAATGAGCTATGAGCTAAGGGTAGGCTACTTTATGATAGAAAGAATTAGTAGTCCTCCGCCTCTGGCGGATTATTCTTCATAATGGCAAAGTTAGGCAAAACCAACGATACAATATACTGTTGTATATATGCAGTGTAATCTGCGAAATCTGTGGATGAAACACGGCCAAACGACGAAGTAATGATAAACTTATAAATTAATGTACGTCCCCAAAGTTCCCCCAAAGTTCCCGTCCAAGGTGTATCAGATGTTCTCGGAAAGGGTAAAGAAAGATAAGGCATTAAAGAATAGGATTGGGGAGATTATGTCCAATGTCAAAGGCTGACCCCACATGTGTGTTTTTCAACTTGAAATTTATTACATTGACATATCCTGCAAAAAGTAACCATATTATAGTGCCATAAAGATAGCACCGAGTGATATCACGGTTAAGGGGGTGAAACAATGAAGGCAATAACAATTAGAGGTATAGATTCCGAGGTATCATCAAAGCTGAAACAATTTGCTGAAAACGAAAAGAAAAGCGTGAATCAACTGGTGTTAGATATGATTAAACAAAATATCGGGATGCAGAAGAGAGAAAAATATACAAAAAAATATAATGATCTGGATCATCTTTTTGGACAATGGTCCAATGCTGAATTCGATAAAATTCAGAGTATTATTGACAGCCAAAGACAAATTGACCTGGAATTATGGAAATGAGACAATTATTAATTGATACTAACATTTATTCCTATGCGCTTAAGGGGGATGATAATGTTGTTGAAGTCCTCAAGAAGGCAGAAAAAATAGGTTTTTCTGTGATCAGCATCGGCGAACTGCTTTCTGGTTTTAAGGGGGGAGGCAGGGAAAAGAAGAACAGGGAGGAGCTTGAAACATTTTTGGACAGCCCAAGAGTAGTTGTTTATTCTGTGAATGAAGATACATCCGAGTTTTATGCAGAAATCCTTCATAATTTAAGGAAGATTGGAAGGCCTGTGCCCACAAATGACATCTGGATTGCTGCCGTTGCATTTCAAAATGGACTAAGGTTGTTTACAAAAGATACACATTTCAAAGAAATTTCCGGTCTTTCTCTTGTTTGATTTGCATCGATTTAATTTTTTCATTGGAGCAGAAAGAGAGCGTTCTGAACTTTAATCCCGCATGGCAAAGTTAGGCAAAACCAACGATACAATATACTGTTGTGTATATGCAGTGTAATCTGCGAAATCTGTGGATGAAACAAGGCCAAACGACGAAGTGATGAGAAACTTATAAATTAATGTACGTCCCCAAAGTTTTCCCGTCCCCAAAGTTTTCCCATTCCATTCTCTTCTTTTACTTATTGCATTAAAAATTCAAGAGACTCATAATATATGGATAATAAAGTTATCTTGTATAAGGAGATGAAACATGAATGATCGGATAGAAATAAACCCTGATGTCATGTTAGGGAAGCCTGTTATCAAAGGAACCAGAGTCCCTGTAGAGCTAATTGTACGCAAACTAGGGGAAGGAGCTTCAGTAGAAGATTTGCTGGATGGATATCCCAATCTTAAAAAGGAAGATATTCAAGCTGCTTTAACCTATGCCGCTGATACCCTGGCCAATGAGCTGACTATATACACGTTGAAGACAGGAACTTAATTTTGAACGAAAAGAATATAAGGTTTTTAGCTGATGAAAGCTGTGATTTCACTGTTGTTAGGGCGCTTAGGGCCTCGGGATATGATGTTGTTTCAGTTGCTGAGTCATTTGTATCTGCCTCTGACCTTCAGGTTCTGAAAATCTCTATTGAAGAGAAGCGATTATTGTTAACAGAGGATAAAGACTTTGGGGAATGGATATTTGCTCATGGAGAAGAGATGAGTGGGGTATTGTTGATTCGTTTTCCAGCAAATATACGTTCCGATCTTGGGCAGGCAGTGAGTGTTTTAGTTGCAAAGAATGGTTCTGATTTAGTAAAAAGTTTCACTGTTTTGGAGCCTGGAAGAGCGAGGATTCGGAAGCTAATATAGGCTGGTCCCCGTTCCTAAATCAATATAGATAAGTCAACGGAGGGTTTGATCCCTAAACTATTAGCGCCTTTGTTTACCCTGCCTGCCACGCTGTGGAACCCATCGTACTGGGGTGAAATTGCGTTAGGGCTTATTTCTCCGGGGCGTGAAACAAGAATAAAACAAATCTGCCCCCTTTTTCTTCAAGTGACTAGAATAATCTGTGTAATCTGCGAAATCTGTGGATGAAACAAGGCCAAACCACGAAGTGATGAGAAACTTACAGACTAATGTCCCCAAAGTTTCTCCTGTCAAGAGTGTAGCCCTGACCCCTCTGACCCATGGCAAAGTTAGGCAAAACCAACGATACAATATACCGTTGTGTATATGCAGTGTAATCTGCGAAATCTGTGGATGAAACAAGGCCAAACGACGAAGTAATTATAGGATGTCCCCAAAGTTTCTCCTGTCAAGAGTGTAGCCCTGACCCCTCTGACCCGACCCCTCTGACCCAAAGTTCCAAAGTTTTCAAGTTTTTCTTGACAAAAATGATGCTGTAAAATTACAATGTTTCTTGTTAGTTTCGCAATGCAAGTTTGAGAGGAAGCCATGAAAGGCATGAAAGCAAAGAGGATAAGATTTAAGATCGGTAGTTTATGGGAAAGTCCGGCGCTACATATATTATTAACCAAAGAAAACGATGTAATCGTCGCCCGCTGTTTGGATTTTACAGTTTCTTCCCATGGTAAAGATGAAAAAAACGCTTTGGAGGCATTAGCTGATTCTATAAAGGAATATATTCTGACCGCGGTAGAAAACGATGCGATTAATACAATTTTTGATCCGGCGCATGCTAAGTATTGGAGGATGTATAACGAATTGGAAACCAAACAGTCTTCCAAAAGTCTAAAGATGTCTATAAAAAAATCATTGATATCTGTTACCAATGATAATCTCCGGCAATCAACTGCCAAAATAAACTATGCCTAAGCCTTTAGAATTAAGGAAAGTAACAAAAACACTCAAGAGGTATGGCGTTATTTATGTCACAGGCAAAGGCAGGCAGGCGAACTGCTTGGTAATATCAGCTATTCAGCTGTAGCCAAGGTGTATCAGGGATTCTCGGAAAAGTTAAAGAAAGATAAGGCCTTAAAGAATATGATTGGGGAGAGTATGCCCAATGTCAAAGGCTGACCCCATACATCCACGGGAAATGGGTTATAAAGGTACGGAAGTAAGTAAGGTTTTAGGGATAAGGGGTTCGAGCGGGCGCCAATGTGTAGAAAGAGGAAAAAAATTATTGACGCCAGACCTGATTTAAGGTATAAAACTAACGTCTTCCATCTATACTTGACCCCTTTGACCCCATTACGAAACAGGAAGGAGGTAAAAACAGATATGCCACAAATAACTCTCAAAGAGACAAAGACAATAACCAAAAAAATAGAAATCCCCATGGATGCACTTTATGAGCTTGTTGATAATCTAACGGATGAAGAACGCAAAAAGTTGTTGAAAAGACTAAAGACAAAGCCTATAGAATTAGCCACTTTTAAAAAGGACAAGCTTGAGTTGATCCTGTCTGATTTTGTAGCAACGGATTTGTATGAAGACGGTTTTTTGAAGGATCTACAAGAAGGATTGAAGAAATCATCAATGTATACGTAGGGTATGATGCCGGTTATTTCTGAACTCAGAGACGACATTAAAAAATACTTGCAGCGGCATGGACTTTCCAAAAAAGTGGGAAAAGGCCAAAAAGCTTTTTGAGAACGATCCCTTTTATCCTTCACTAAATACTGAACTATTGGAACCTAAGCATCGAGTGATCTATTCATTCAGGATAGACAAAAAATATAGAGCGCTATTCATCTGTCTGCCTGAGGACAGAGTAGAAATACTCGTTGTTACAAAACATTACCGTAAATAACCTATGCCACGCCAAGATAGACTTGATGCTCCCGGTGTCCTTCAACACGTAATAGCTCGGGGAATTGAGCGTCGCAACATATTCAGAGACGACAAAGATAGAGATAATTTTGTTGATCGTTTATAGGATTTTTTGCCTGAGACCCAAACCGCTTGTTATGCTTGGGCATTTATCCCAAACCATGCGCATTTTTTATTTCGAGGTGGTATTGCCGGAATATCAACTCTGATGAGAAGATTGTTTACAGGATACGCAGTCTATTTTAACCGAATGCATAAACGGCATGGGCAGCTTTTTCAGAACAGGTACAAATCAATGATCTACCAGGAAGACATCTATTTCAGGGAGCTGGTTCGCTATATTCATTTAAATCCCATGCGTGCAAAAATTGTGTCAGGTATAAAGGAGCTAAACAGATACCCGTATAGCGGGCACAGCGTCATTATGGGTAAGCAAAAACATGAATGGCAAGATATAGAAACAAAAGAAATATATTCAAAAGGCCAGCGCAAGGTTCAAGTTGAGGCAAGGGACATGTTATGCTATTGGGCTGTTCGGGAGTTGGGAATAAGCTGCACAGATTTAGCGAAGCATTTGGAAATAAGCCAGCCAGAAGTGGGATATGCTGTAAACAGAGGAGAAAAGATCGCTAAGGAGCATAACTATCACCTGCTATAACAAGTTATTTACTTATTTATGGATGTCCCCCATGTCACTATATGTTTTTTAACTCCGTGCAAAAAATATTCAACTGATGTCTGACAACAAGAAAACAATGTCAACAAAACAGGGATTAGTTTAGCTTGTCAACAATGGATCCCTCACCCCAAAATGCAAAAAAACATTGATTTTCCCTAATTTGAGATGTACAATTAAGTTGTACAAAAGAGGGGGTGGCAAAGATATGAAAAAAGTAGGCATTAGTGAGCTGAGAGAAAAATTGCCAATATTTCTGAAAAAGGTTCAGGGAGGGCAGGTTATTACAATTACTTCACGAGGTCATGAAATGGCGAGACTTGTTCCTCTGGAAGATAAGAGGGAGAAGTCAAGAAAGATATTACGGGAACTGGGCAAAAATGCCACTATTGGTGATATAATATCTCCAATTGATGAAGAGTGGGAGGTTATGATGTGATTGTTGTAGATACGCACATAATCATTTGGAATGCTTTGAAGCCTGAAATGCTTTCCGAAAAAGCAGAAAAGGCAATTTCAGCAGCCAATAATTCGGATGGAATAATATTTTGTGAAATCTCACTGTGGGAAATAGCAATGCTGATACACAAAGGAAGGATCAGTATAGATATCAACTACATAGAATTCATAAAACTGATATTAGAATCCGATAAATACATTCTTCGGGGGATCACTCCGGGAATAGCAGATCTTTCCACTGATTTGTTTTCGGACAATAACAAGGATCCCGCTGACAGAATCATCGCTGCAACTTCAATCATCGAAAACGCCAAATTGGTTACCGCTGACAGGGAAATAAGACAATACGAAAAAGTTGCTACTATCTGGTAACAAAAAAATAAGCCCTTGCTTCATTGAAATCCGTGCCAAAAATATTCAAAACAGGGATTAGTTTAGCTTGTCAACAACGTTATATACCAAAATATCAAGAGGCTTTTATTGGCGCCGGCAATTTTAACAAGAGCGTCTTGCGGTCGAGTTTGAAAAAACAATCGGATCTCCGATTGCGCGGGGCGGGATTTGCACGGCCACAGGAATAAACGCAGCGGAAACCGGTAAAAAAGGCATTGACGTTGCTATATATATGACATTATAATGCAACACCAATGAGATATAATAGCGGTTAGAGGATGGAAAAAGAAAAATTAAAAGAACTTATCATCGGCCATAAGGAAAAATTTCTCTCCAGGAGCGGGCTTGTCAGGAGAGAGATTCAGGATGAAATCGCAAATTATATTCCGCAGCGTGAGGTCCTTATAATTACCGGTGTAAGAAGAAGTGGCAAATCATCTCTCATGAAGCTGTTATGTGATGATCTTCTCAGCAGAGAGGATGTTTTGGAGAACGACATTTTTTACCTGAACTTTGAAGATGAACGATTTATACCCTTTACCTTTCAAGATTTTGAACCGCTTTACGAAACATTTATTGAACTTGAAAATCCTCAAGGGAGAATCTACCTGTTTCTCGATGAGATCCAGAATATCAGTGGATGGGAAAAATGGCTGAACAGGCTTTATGAGTTCGAAAATGTAAAGATCTTTGTCACCGGCTCCAATGCCTCCTTGTTGAGCTCTGAAATCTCCACAGCCCTGACCGGCAGGAATCGTCAAATAGTAACTTGGCCCTTTTCTTTGCGTGAATTCCTGACGATGAAAGGGGTGATAATCGATGCCAAAAGCTTGTACAAGAGACAGAAGAAGGTTGGAATAAAAAGATTGTTCAGAGAATATCTCGAATTAGGTGGATTCCCCGAAGTCCTGAAAATAGGAGACACAACCCTGCTGGAACAGTATTACAAGGATATCATCTATCGTGATGTCATTGCCCGCTATGGCATTAAGAATATTAAAGAGATAAAGGAGCTAACCCTGTTTTTGGCTGCTAATCCGGGCACAGTTCAAAGCTATAAGAATATGCAGAGAATTATTGGTGTCAGGAGTCAGAATACAGTCAAAAATTATCTCGAAGCATTAAATGATGTCTATCTGTTTTTTTCTATGGACTTGTTTGATTATTCTTTGAAACGACAGATTTATAATCCCTCTAAAATCTATTGCATCGATGCGGCGCTAAGCAATTCCATCAGCTTTAAATTCTCCCGGAATATGGGACATATTTATGAAAATATAGTTTTTTTGGAGCTGCTGAGGAGAAATAAAGAGCTTTACTACTGGAAGTCCAAAAAAGGCAGGGAGGTTGATTTTATCATCAAGGAAGGTCTTGATATCACAGAAGCTATTCAGGTTTGTTATTCTTTGGAAGATGAAAGAACCAGGCAAAGGGAGATACAGGCCCTGATAGAAGCAAAAGATGAGCTAAGAGCCGAACGCCTTACGGTGATTACCGATGATGAAGAATCGACTGTTCCTGTCGAATTTCCACGTGGTCATGGCGAGATCAATATCATCCCTCTGTGGAAATGGTTGCTTTAGATTCCGCAGATTCATGCAGATGGTCGCAGATAGGGTTAAATACAAAGAACAAATTGGGTTTTGCTTTTTTATGAGAAAGATCAGCGGTAATCTGTGTAGATCTCTGGTAAAACAATACAGACTGACTATGGATAGGGGGCTACAATGCAGATAGACATGCATTACTACGGGGTATATGCAATCGCCAGGCTGGCTGGTCTGAGGCCCGAGGCGGCGGGGACGATTGCCACGGCATCACAGTACGTGGATGATGCTGCCACCGCAGATATTCAACATCATGAAAAAGGAAACAAACTTGCCCCGATTGTAACAGCGCACAGTCTTACAGAACTCATCGATAACAGGGATGTCAATGATCAGCCCTTTGTCTGGCTCCCCTTCCACTTTTTTCCCGGAAGTATCTCACGCAAAGTCGCAAAGACGCTAAGATAAAAAACAATATAGCACAACTATGTGGAATACGGATGAATTTCGGACTGCCGCTTAATGACAGCATATTATGCATTGGCAGTAAATTTTAAATTTTTTTTGCGCCTTTGCGTGAGGGAAAAAAGAAGATTATGACTGAGAATGAGATAGCGAAAATTATAGTGGATGCGGCGTTTCAGATTCATAAGGGGCTGGGACCAGGTTTGTTAGAATCGGTTTACGAAGTGGTTTTGGCGCATGCGTTAAAGAAGAGAGGCTTGAAGGTTAAGCGGCAAGTGCCGGTGGCCATAGTTTATGATGACATAAAGTTCGATGAGGGATTCAGGGCAGATTTGATTGTAGAAGAGAAAATTATTGTGGAACTTAAATCTGTTGAAAAAGTGAGCCCTGTACATAAAAAGCAGTTGCTAACCTATTTGCGATTAGCGGACAAGAAATTGGGACTTTTGATTAATTTCGGTTCAGAGCTTATCCGGGATGGCATATCAAGAGTCGTCAATGGGCTATAGTTTTAAAATCTTTGCGCTTTTGCGCCTTTGCGTGAGACAATAAATTTAAGCATGCGAAAAATTACACAATATGTTTCAAAGGTTCCTATCATTCAGCAGCGGCTATGACGACGGCACAAGCGGCGTTGATTTCAGCACGGTTGAGGAACGTGTGAGAGATATCCTCTCTTTTCAAAACGGAAAAGCAGAGCGGTCCGAGGAATGGCGGGCAGCTTTCGCCAAGGGTGAGCTTGGGATAAAACCCGGCGAGGAAATACCCCATTATGACCCTGAACTTTTGGATAAACAAAGGGACCACTTCCCGGCCCTGGACAAACCGGAAAAAGCCGGCGCAAGCGAGGTCTACCACTTCTATCAAGCAGCCAGCCTCCACCGGCATTACATGCTCCGCGAGTTATTGCCGAAATACGAGCTGGTTGTAATTTGAATTGATGGAGATCCCCAAAGTTCCCACATGAATTGTTTGATTGAGTAGAAGGGTTTGAACTTGACACTCGAATTTTCTAACACAAAAGGAATATATTCAAAAGGCCGGCGCAAAGTTCAAGTTGAGGCAAGGGACATGTTATTGGAGTATTCGGGAGTTGGGAATAAGCTGCGCAGATTTAGCGAAACATTTGGAAATAAGCCAGCTAGAAGTGGGATATGCTGCAAATAGAGGAGAAAAGATTGCCAAGGAGCATGATTATCACCTGTCCTACCTGGCAGGATATGCTATCGAGGACGATCTTCCTGCCGATTTGGCGGAGCAACATGACCATTATTTGTATGGGATATCTAAGAAATGAGTCTCAGTATTTTTATTGACTAAGGTTACTTGATCGCGCTTATCAGAAAAAGAGATAAGTTTCATCCCGCTGCCCTGGAAGCAGCTGAATTATATTCCGGCCCTTTTCTGACCACGGATCTCATTAAAGATAAGTGCAGACAAAAAGCTAAGAAAAAATATTATACAGATAGAAAGCAGGCTGAAATTGTCAAGAGTGTAGCCCTGACCCCTCTGGCCCAGACCCCTCTGACCCACATTATTTATGTCACAGGCAAAGGCAGGCAGGCGAACTGCTTGGTAATATCAGCTATTCAGCTGTAGCCAAGGTGTATCAGGGATTCTCGGAGAAGTTAAAGAAAGATAAGGCCTTAAAGAATATGATTGGGGAGAGTATGCCCAATGTCAAAGGCTGACCCCATACATCCACGGGAAATGGGTTATAAAGGTACGGAAGTAAGTAAGGTTTTAGGGATA
>Ga0210003_1001829_pt1 | contig 18404 bp, 13 predicted proteins | sample LantaG_FD_182804 | JGI IMG/M metagenome (GOLD analysis project Ga0210003, IMG submission 182804) | Deep subsurface microbial communities from Baltic Sea to uncover new lineages of life (NeLLi) - Landsort_02402 metaG (SPAdes) (version 2) | ecosystem: Environmental > Aquatic > Marine > Oceanic >...
ATCGTCCTGCATTTTGGCGTAGCTGAAATGATTGATGAAATCGCCGGTGTTGATATAGACGCCGCGGTCGTACTTTTCATAGACCGGGATGTGAAGATGACCGATAACGACAATGTCGTAACCCTCGCCTAATTTATCTTTCGCGTATTTCTCGTAAGCCGGGGCGAAGGTATGGTCGCGGCCGGTCGTGTAGTCGCGCGAGGACCCGGAGACGTACTTGGCCAGCGGGATGGCCCAGTCGGGGGGGAGCTTGCGGTACAACCAGATATTGACCCGGTTGCGAAGTATCCGTTTGAGTACCCGGTAGCCGCGGTCGGCGGGCGCGAGACCGTCGCCGTGGATGAAATGAATTTTCTTGCCGTTGTATTCAAAATCGAAAATATCTTTGTGTACTTTGACGCCGATATGTTCCTCGAAGAAGTCGTCAATCCAGAAATCATGGTTGCCGCTGATATAATCGATTTCTATGCCCCGACTTTTCAAATCATGCAGCATGAAAAGGACCTTGTGGTGGTCCTTGGGCATGGCGTGTTTGTACTCGAACCAGAAATCGAACAGGTCACCGAGTATCACCAGCCGGTCGCCGTCGGCCTTGACCCGCTCGAACAGCTTTTCAATCATGCGGACTTTTTCGGCTTCCTTGTCGGGGCCGGCGGAGCCGAGATGGGCGTCGGAGAAAATGTACAGGGCCATGGTTGTTTCCGGGTTTGGATTGCCGCGTCGCTTGCGCTCCTCGCAAGGACGTTAAGTTTATTGTTTCGTCATTATTGTCGGGTTTCTCGTCCGCCTGCGGCGGATTCCGGAATCCGACCTACAAATCCGTCAGGAGCACAGGGCTCCTGACCTACTAACTTTGCCGGTGTCGAAACCGCCCTTCACTTCGTTCAGGATCTTCGACAAGGGTTTCGACCTAAATAAAAACGTCGTTGCGAGCTTGAAGCGTTTACGCCGTAAGCGTGGCAATCTCTTTAAAATATTGTCGAAACTCAAGGAGATTTCGACCTACAAAATCCATTCTACAAATCTATTCTTACTTTTCGAGGCGCTCCATGAAACGCGTCATGCTGTTATAATAAATGTCGGCCAGGGTCTCGAGTGGCGCGTCTAAAAGCTCGTTTATTTTCAAACGGTCGCCGCCGACCGCGCCGATTTTTGCAATCGGAATTTCTTTTTCCTTGAAATATTTTTCAATCTCTGCGGCCCGGTCCGGCGCGCAGGTGATAATTATTCTCGACGGCGCCTCGCTGAACAGCAGGCAGTCGGGACGGATTTTGTCGTCGAGTTTTATATCCGCGCCGATTTGACGGTCTTTATTGCTGATGCAGCCTTCGGCCAGGGCGATCGCCAGGCCGCCGTCGCTTATATCATGCGCCGATTTTATCCCGCCGTTTTGGATGGCATCCAAAAGAGCGTTCTGCAGTTTCTTCTCGAATTTCAAATCAACTTCCGGCGGCGCACCTTTGAGCTCGTCAAAGATAGTTCTCAAATATTCCGAGGCGCCGAGTTCCTCGCTATTTTCGCCGAGAAGAAATATTACATCCCCCTCGTCCTTGAACCACTGGGTGGTGATGTGTTTCGTTGATTCAATCAAACCCACCATGCCGATGGTCGGGGTGGGGAAGACCGCCCGCTCGGGGTCCTCGTTGTAGAACGAGACATTGCCGCCGGTCACGGGGGTGTCGAACATCCGGCAGGCCTCACCCATGCCGGCCACGGCTTCGGTAAAACCGTAATATATTTCCGGCTTATAGGGGTTGCCGAAATTGAGACAGTTGGTTACCGCCAGTGGTTTGCCGCCGGAGCAGACGATATTGCGGGCCGACTCGGCCACGGCATTCATCGCCCCGACGCGTGGATTGAGATAACAGTGGCGGCCGTTGCAGTCGGTAGCCATCGCCAGCGCCTTGTCGGTTTTCCTGATACGCAAAACGGCGGCGTCTGAACCCGGCCCGACCGCCGTGTTGGTGCGCACCATCGAGTCGTACTGCTCGAACACCCAGCCTTTGTAGCAGAGGTTGGGGGCGCCGATCATCGTATGTAAAATTTCGTTCCAGTCTTTATCGAGAGTGTAATTATCTAGATTTATTTTCGCCAGTTTGTCTAGATATGCCGGTCGTCTGGTTTCACGATGATAGACCGGGGCACCGCCGCCGAGCACGAGCGATTCGGAGGGCGCCTGCGAGACCACCCGGCCGTTGAGTTTGCAGGTCATCAGGCCGTCGGAGGTCACCTGCCCGATTATGGTCGAGTCCAGACCCCATTTGTCGAACACTTCGCGGACGGCGTCTTCCTTGCCTTTTTTCACACAGACCAGCATCCGCTCCTGCGATTCCGAAAGGAGTATCTCATAGGGGGTCATGCCCGGTTCGCGTACCGGGACTTTGTCAATATGTATTTCCACCCCGGCTTTACCCTTGGCCGACATCTCCGTCGAGGAGCAGGTGATTCCCGCCGCGCCCATGTCCTGGATGCCGACAATCAAGTTCTTTTCGATTATTTCGAGGGTGGCCTCGAGAAGCAGCTTTTCGGTGAAAGGGTCGCCAATCTGCACCGAGGGTCTTTTAGCTTCGGAGGCTTCGCTTAACTCTTCGGAGGCGAAAGTCGCGCCGTGGATACCGTCGCGGCCGGTTTTGGAACCGACAATCATAAGCGGGTTGCCTTCGCCTTTGGCCACCGCCGAAGCGAGGCCGTCGGTTTTGACAATCCCCACCGCCATGGCGTTGATCAGCGGATTGCCGGTGTAGGCGTCGTCGAAAAAGACTTCACCGGCCACGGTCGGGACGCCGAAAGAGTTACCGTAGTCACCGATACCGCGCACCACGCCGTCGACCAGGTACCGCACGCGCGGATTTTCGGGCGAGCCAAAGCGCAGGGAATTAAGCGAGGCAATCGGCCGAGCGCCCATGGTGAAGATATCGCGCAATATGCCGCCCACGCCGGTGGCCGCGCCCTGGTAAGGCTCGATGGCCGAGGGGTGGTTGTGTGATTCGACTTTAAACACCACCGCCAGACCGTCGCCGATATCCACCGCCCCGGCGTTTTCCTCACCGGCCTTGGCCAGCAGGTTCTCCCCTTCGCGGGGAAGGGTTTTTAACAGCGCGATGGAATTCTTGTACGAGCAGTGCTCCGACCACATTACCGAATATACGCCCAGCTCGGTGAAATTCGGTTCCCGCCCCAGGATTTCCTTGATTTTCGCGTATTCCTCATCGTTTAACCCGTGGCTTTTGACCAGCTCGGGAGTAACTTCGGGTTGTTTGAACTCTTCTGCCATAAAATTTCTTTCCTTTGCAAAAACAGAATATAGAGACTGGCCGAAGGCAGGTCAAGCATTTGGTTTTTGTGTTAACAAATTTAACGACTGCGTGAAGGCGGATAATTTTTTTAATTCTATAAATTAAATTCTTTATTATCTTAATATTATGGAAATGTTTAAAAGATTCAGTGAGGTTGTATCGGAAAATGATTTGCTCGGCAGGGGAGAGGCTGTCTTAATCGGGCTTTCCGGCGGGCCGGATTCGGTGGCCCTATTGCATCTGTTGACTCGGCTTCGCAAAAACATGAAGCTCAAACTCACCGCGGTTTATATCAATCATCGCATCAGGAAAAGAGCCGCCCTTCAGGAGGAAAAGTTCTGCCAGCAACTCTGCGATAAATTCGGGATTGACCTGGATATTGTTACCGAGGATATCCCCGCCCTGGCTGTAAAGAAGAAAAAAGGTCTCGAGGAAACCGCCCGAGAGTTTCGTTACGAAGTGTATGAGCTTCTAGCTGCCGAGGACGGGCACGATAAGATTGCCCTGGGGCATCACGCCGACGACCGGGTGGAGACGGTTTTGTTTCGAATAATCCGGGGGACCGGCCCGACCGGCCTCGTGGGTATTCCGATAAAGCGGGACAATTACATTCGCCCCCTCTATGACTTCACCAAGGATGAAATACTGGCTTATTTGAAAAAGCACCGGCTGGGTTACTGTGTGGATAAATCCAATTTGACCGCCGACTACAGCCGGAATTTCATCCGCAATAAACTGTTGCCGCTGATTCGTGAAAAACTCAACCCCCGTTTCGACAGCGCCCTTTTGAACCTTTCGGAGATAACCCGGACCGAGGAAGAGTATCTGGAACGAATAGTGGAAAAAAACGTAAAGAAAGCGGTAAATATAACCATCGGCGGAAAATTTGAGGTTGCTTTAGAACGTTTTAAAGGTTATGCTTTATGGCTAAAGCGGCGGGTTTTGCGCTATTGTCTGATAAATTTATCGGGACGAAATCTGGCGCCGGACAAGGAAGTAATAGACCGCTTGATTCGTCTGGACAAAAAAACGCAGTCGTTGCCGGGCAGCTTACAAGCCGTGTTAACTGCCGATAAGTTAGTGATTTACAGGCGGGACAAGACAGCCGCCGCTGCCAGGGTCGAGTTGAAATTTGACGAAACGCTCGAACTGGAGGGTTTGCAATTAAATTTCAGGGCTCGACGGGCGTTAAAGAAAAATGTCACTTTGAGCCGTCAAAAGCGCTCAAAGAAAATTACGCTGGATGGATCGCGGGTGAGTCCGCCGCTTTTCGTAAGACGTATCCGGCCGGGTGACCGGTTTCGACCGCTTGGATTGGCTGGCAGCAAAAAAGTAGGTGATTATTTAACAGATAAGAAAGTGCCATTAGTTTACCGGGATGAAATTCCGGTGGTATGCGATAAAGAAGGAATTATATGGCTGGTCGGATACGAAATAGCCGACCGGGTAAAAGTGGACCACCAAACAAAAAAGGTAATAACCATTGAAGTCTGTTGAAGGAAATAAGGCCGGGCTCAAGCCGTTCGAACTCATGTTGGACCAGAAGAAAATCAGCCAGCGGGTGATTCAACTGGGTGAGCGTATCAGCGCCGACTACACCGGGGAGTCGCTGGTTTTGGTAGGTGTTTTGAAGGGTTGTATTGTCTTTATGGCGGATTTGATGAGGTATATCAAGGTGCCGGTTGAAATCGAGTTTATTTCGGCTGCCTCGTATCGCCACGGTATCAGGCGCGAGGATGATGTCGTTATCGGCGGGGGAGTCTCAATTCCGCTCAAGGGACGGAATGTCCTGGTGGTGGAAGGAATTGTCGATACCGGCCGCACCGCCTCGGTGATTGTCGAGAAAATCAGGAAGATGGAACCCGCTTCGGTGGAAGTTGTTACATTGTTAGATAAACCCGCAAGCCATCGAGTTGACATTGACATTAAGTACAAGGGTTTTACCATCGGCAATGAATTCGTGATCGGCTTCGGCCTGGACAACGCCCAACTGTACCGTAATTTGCCTTTTATCGGGAGAATGATTGAAGGCTAATAAATCGTATTTATTACCGATATATTGAATTGTACCCCCCTCGGGCGGGTATATATAATATAAATACTTTTTTGGAGAGTAATGGCTGATTCAGACAAAAAAAGAGACCGCATCCCCCGTCTGGGGAGGAATAAAAACGATGGTTCCAAAGAACCCGGCACCTGGAAAGGACCGGGCAAATCGCTAATTTTCTGGCTGGGGCTGTTCCTGGTTATTTTCGTCATCTACACTTATTACACCAGTTTTAACCAGGACATGGCCGAGATTTACTATACCGAGTTTGTCGAGGAAATCGATAATTCCAATGTCCTGGAGGTTACTTTTACCGAGCGGGAAGTGGAGGGGAAGCTTAAAGAGGCCAAAGCCTTTGCCTCGACTAATTCCCCCAAACAGTTTGCCAAGTTTAAATCAAGGATCCCGTTCGAGGATAACAATTACGAATTGATTAAACGCCTCGAGGGGAAAGGTGTGAAAATAATCGCGAAAGTTCACGGGCCGGATTTCTTCTCTGTTTTGATTTCCATCGCGCCGTGGATTTTCCTCGTTTTGATCTGGCTGTTTTTCCTGCGGCAGATGCAGGGCGCGGGCGGCCAGAAAGGCCTGTTTTCCTTCGGCAAGAGCAAAGCCAAACTGCTCACCGACGAACGCCCCAAGGTGACTTTTAATGATGTGGCCGGGGCCGACGAGGCCAGGGAAGAATTGCAGGAGATTATCGAATTTTTAAAGGAGCCGGGCAAATTCCAGAAACTGGGCGGCAAAATACCCAAAGGGGCGCTTCTGTTGGGTCCCCCCGGAACGGGCAAGACGCTCCTGGCGCGAGCTATCGCCGGTCAGGCGGGTGTGCCGTTTTTCTCCATGTCCGGTTCGGATTTTGTCGAGATGTTTGTCGGTGTCGGCGCCAGCCGGGTCCGCGACCTGTTTGACCAGGGTAAGAAAAACGCTCCTTGTATTATTTTCATCGACGAAATCGACGCCGTCGGCCGCCAGCGCGGCGCCGGTTTGGGCGGCGGCCATGACGAACGCGAACAGACCCTCAACCAGCTCTTGGTCGAGATGGATGGCTTCGAGTCCAATGAAGGCGTTATATTGATTGCCGCCACCAACCGTCCCGATGTCCTCGACCCGGCCCTTTTACGGCCCGGTCGGTTCGACCGCCAGATTGTGGTGGCCACACCCGATGTCAGGGGCCGTGAGGGTATTTTGGCGGTGCACGTAAGAAAGGTTAAACTGGCCGACGATGTTGACCTGTCGGTTCTGGCCCGCGGCACCCCGGGCATGACGGGCGCCGACCTGGCCAATATGGTCAACGAGGCAGCACTTCTGGCCTCACGCCGGAACAAAAACGCCGTCGAGATGGAAGATTTCGAGGAAGCCAAGGACAAGGTGTTGATGGGCACGGCACGCAAGTCGATGGTTATCGCTGAGGAAGAAAAGAAAATTATCGCCTATCACGAGGGCGGACACGCCCTGGTATCGAAGTTTCTGCCCCTAGCCGACCCGATTCACAAAGTTACTATTATCCCCCGCGGGATGGCCCTGGGCGTGACCCAGTCGTTACCGGTTGACGAACGCCATACTCATTCCAAGGAATACCTCGAAGCCACCCTGGCAGTGTTGATGGGCGGTCGGGTGGCCGAACTGATTGTCTTCGACCAGCTCGATACCGGCGCCGGGAACGATTTGGAGCGGGCCACCAAGCTGGCGCGCAAGATGGTTTGTAGCTGGGGCATGTCGGATAAACTCGGCCCGGTAACTTTCGGCAAGACCGAGGAGCATATCTTCCTGGGTCGGGAAATGGCCCGCAATGTCGATTATTCCGACGCCACGGCGGTGCTGATTGACGAGGAAATTAAGGCCCTGATTCAGAAGGGTGAGGAAAGGGCGCGCAAGATTCTGACCGAGCATGTCGACAAGCTGCACAAGCTGGCCAGCCTGCTGCTCGAAATAGAACTGGTTGATAGCAATGAAATCGATAAACTTATCGGCCGCTCGCCGGGGGATACCGAGCAAGTTGAGGAGCCGGCGCCGGAACCGGGTAAATGAAAAAGAAAAAATTCGACCGCAAGAAGATAATCCAGGGCGTCAAGCTGGTCCTCGAGGGTGTGGGTGAGGATATCAAACGCGAAGGCCTGACCCGCACACCGGAACGAATCGCCGAGTTTTACGAGGAAGTCCTGAGCGGTATGGACGAGGACCCGGCGGTCGAGCTGAACAAATACACCACCAAAAACAAGGACGAGATGATAATTTTAAAAGACATCTCGTTTTTTTCGTTATGCGAGCACCATCTGCTGCCGTTTTTCGGCAAGGTGCATATCTGCTACATTCCGCAGAACAACAGGATGGTTGGTTTCTCCAGCATGATCAAGGTGGTGGAGATTCTCTCACAGCGGTTGCAGGTGCAGGAGCGCATGACCTCGCAGATTGCCGACTCCGTCCGCGAGGCGCTCAACGCCAAGGGGGTGCTGATTGTGGTCGAGGCCGAGCATCTGTGCCTGACCATGCGCGGCATCAAAAAACCCGGCAGCAAGATTGTCACCTCGGCCATCCGCGGTATGATGCGCAAGGACGCCACCCGCGCCGAAGCCCTCGCCCTCCTCGAACGGGCGTAAATAAATCCTACCCGGTAAATGTATTTAAAGCATAAACCTTTTGCGGTTGTGCTCATTTTTTTTATAAATCATCAATGGTTGCCGATGATTCTCGTCTTGTCACTGTGGGCCGGGTATTGATAACAGCCATTTGAAGAGAGCGATACTTTTTTTCTTGATGAGCCTGAAAAGAAATAGTTGGGAGTGCCGGGCTTTCGACCTGATCGACTCATGACTGTAGAATAACAGAGGCACAGCCTGTCAACGGTTATGCCTTTTTTTATAAGTCATCCTGTGATTCGCACATTGTGGTAATTTTGTAAAGCTTTCCAACTATTTTCCGCCCCTTAAACTTAGCACTTGAAATTATTACAAAAATTGATTTTAATACCCTCAGGGTATTCCGATGCAGAAACAGATTTTTGTCAAAACCGAAGAAATAAAACAGGTTATCCCGCTTGCCCCGGGACGGCAACTGGAGTTGTCGCGGCCCCTGGTAATGGGGATTTTGAACGTCACTCCGGACTCTTTCTCCGACGGCGGCCGCTATAATACGCTCGAGCGGGCGGTCGAACGGGCTTTGCAGATGGAGGCCGAGGGGGCGGATATTATCGATATTGGCGGCGAATCCACCCGCCCCGGCTCAGGACCGGTGACGCTGGATAAGGAGCTGGAACGGGTACTCCCGGTTATCCGGGCGCTTAAAAATTACACCAAAATCCCGGTTTCGGTGGATACTTACAAGGCTGAGGTCGCCCGGCAGGCGCTCGAGGTGGGTGCGGAAATGGTTAACGATATTTCGGCTTTGCGTTTTGACCCGGCGATGGCCGCCCTGCTGGCCGAGAAAAAAGCCCCGGTGATCCTGATGCACATGCTGGGCACCCCCCGGGATATGCAAAAAAACCCGTCCTATAAAGACTGCGTCGCGGAAATAATTGAATTCTTCGCCGAACGGGTCGCATTCTGCGAGAAGATGGGCATCGATAAATCGAAAATCATTATCGACCCGGGAATCGGTTTCGGCAAGCGGCTTTCGGATAACCTTGAGATACTGTCGAAACTCGGCGAATTTAAAAAGCTAACCCGGCCGGTGATGGTGGGCGCCTCGCGCAAATCGTTTATCGGGATGTTGAGTACCGAAAGCACCAGTCCCGACCGACGGCTGGGCGGCTCTATAGCCGCGGCGGTGGCGGCTGTGCTCAACGGTGCCGATATAATCAGGGTACATGATGTCGCCGAGACGGTCGAGGCGTTGAAAATAATCCGGGCGGTGAAAGAGCAGCCATGACCTTTATAGAGTTTGATTTTGTCAAGATAGGCCTCAAGGATATAATCGATATCCTGATAGTATCGTTCATTATCTTCCAGATATTGAAACTGACCAAGGGGACCCGTTCGGCCCAGATCATTATCGGCCTGACGTTGATTATCGTGGTGGCGTTCTTTTCCTACTGGTTCCAGCTCGAGGGGCTGACCTGGCTGTTTTCCAACCTGGCCACGGTCGGTTTTATCGTCCTGGTTATCGTCTTCCAGCCGGAACTTCGCGGCGCCCTGGCCCATATCGGCCAGAACCGGATTTTCCGCATGTTTGTCTCGCTGGAGCAGAAAAAGACGCTTGACGAGGTCTCGCGGGCGGCGGTCAGGCTGGCCGAGCTCAATTACGGCGGGCTGATTGTTATCGAGCGAAGGACGGGCCTTCGCAATTTCGCCGAAACCGGTAAAATGCTCAATTCCGAGCTGTCCTCGGAACTTCTGATAACCCTTTTCACCCCCTACACGCCACTTCACGACGGGGCGGTGATAGTGTCCGGCGAATACGTGGTGGCGGCGGCGGCCTCGCTGCCGCTGACGGATAATCTCCGCTACCGCAAGCTGTTCGGGATGCGCCACAAAGCGGCTATCGGCGTCTCCGAGGTCTCCGACGCCGTGGTGGCGGTCGTCTCCGAGGAAACCAGCAACCTGTCGATTGCCTTCAACGGGATCCTTGACTCCAATATCAAGAAATCCGAGTTCAAGGACCGGCTGGCCAAATATTTGAAAAAATAGCCCCAGGCTGCCGTTTGACAATTCCGATAAAAAATGATAACTTTGCCCGCCGACAAATATTAACTGTTTTGCAGATTGACTTAAGAAATTGGGATACTTTGACATAAATGTATAACCTGGCCAAAATACGGAATTTCTCCATAATCGCCCACATCGACCACGGAAAATCCACCCTGGCCGACCGGCTGCTGCAGAAGACCAAAACCATCTCCGTACGGCAGATGCACGACCAGGTGCTGGACTCGATGGACCTCGAGCAGGAGCGAGGGATAACCATAAAGGCCCACGCCATCCGGATGAACTACCGGGCGCTCGACGGTGAGATATATACGTTCAATCTGATAGACACCCCCGGCCATGTCGATTTCACCTACGAGGTCAGCCGGTCGCTGGCCGCCTGCGAGGGGGCGATTCTGGTGGTTGACGCCGCCCAGGGAATCGAGGCCCAGACGCTGTCCAATCTCTACCTGGCAATTGACCACAATCTCGAGATTCTGCCGGTGGTCAACAAAATCGACCTCCCCGCCGCCAATCCCAAACAGGTGGCCGCCGAAATTGTCGATTTGCTGGGCTGCAAACCCGAGGACGTCATTCCCGTTTCGGCCAAGATGGGGCTCGGTATCGATGAGGTGCTGGAAGCCATAGTCAAAGTCATCCCGCCGCCTTCCGGCGACCCGGCCGGGCCGCTTCAGGCGATGGTGTTCGACTCGGTGTTCGACAGCTACCGGGGAGCGATGCCGCTTATCCGGGTGGTCAACGGAACAATCAAAAAAGACGATAAAATCCGCTTCTTTTCGCATAAAAAGACTTACGAGGTGGACGAGATCGGTTTTTTACGGCTGGGGCTGGTGCCGGTCGAGGAACTGGCCGCCGGCGAGGTCGGGTATGTTTTTGCCTCCATCAAGGATGTCGCCGACACCAAAATCGGCGACACTATCACCACCGCCGAGAAACCGGCCGAAAAACCGCTGGGCGGGTTTGTCGATGTCAAACCGATGGTGTTCGCCGGCTTGTATCCGTCGGTGGCCGAGGATTTCACCGCCCTGCGCGAGGCCCTGGAGAGGTTGAAACTGAACGATTCCTCGCTCTGGTTTGTCCCGGAGTCCTCCAAAGCCCTGGGGTTCGGGTTCCGGGTCGGGTTTTTGGGCCTGCTGCATATGGAGATTGTCACCGAGCGGCTCTCGCGCGAGTACGGCCAGACAATAATCAACACCGTTCCCAATGTCGAGTACCATGTTCACACTGTTCGGGGCGGGATGAAGGTGGTGGACAACCCGGCTTATATGCCGTTGCCGGTCGAGATTGATTTTATCGAGGAACCGTACGTGGACGCCCAGATAATCGTCCCGACCGAGTATATCGGGGCGATAATGCGCCTGGCCACCGACCGCCGGGGAGAATACAAAACCACCGAGTATCTCTCGACCAGCCGGGTGAATCTTTCGTTTGCCTTCCCGCTCTCGGAGATAATTTTCGACTTCTACGACAAGCTCAAATCCTTCACCCGCGGCTACGCCTCGTTCGACTACGGCGTGCCATATTACAGACGCTCGAACCTGGTCAAGCTGGATATCCTGATAAACAACGAGATGGTGGACGCCCTCTCGGTCATTATCCACCGCGAGAAGGCCTATCACTGGGGTTTGAGCCTCAACGAGAAACTGCGGACCCTGATACCGCGGCAGATGTTCGAAGTCATAATCCAGGCGGCGATCGGCAACAAGATAATCAGCCGGGCGACCGTGAGGCCGCTTCGCAAAAACGTGACGGCCAAATGTTACGGCGGCGATATCTCCCGCAAGCGCAAACTGCTGGAGAGGCAGAAAGAGGGTAAGAAGCGGATGAAGAGCATCGGCCGGGTGGAAATCCCCCAGGAAGCCTTTTTAGCCGCCCTGCAGATAGAGCGGTAAGTCGTTAGTTTCCAAGAAATAGTAGAATGTGATATATAATAAAATCTTTGTTATTGTATTAGAATTAAAGATGATCTATAATTATAAGTAATTAATAGGGATTGAATATTTATGTTTCAGATCATTAAATCGCCATGGGAAAACTTATTCTTTGATTTAATTAAGAATTCTAAGAATAGTATATATCTGGCTAGTCCTTTTATTAAGTATAATACCGCCAGTAAAATTGTCGAAAATTGTGGAGCCAAAAATATCGATATTAGATTTATCAATTCTTTCAAGTTATCAAATTTCTATAATGGAGCATCCGATTTAGAAGCTTTAAGAATATTAGATTCATGTAATATCAAACAGAAAAGTGTGCATAAACTTCATGCAAAAGTGTTTATCTTTGATAATAAGGCTATTATTACTTCGGGTAATTTAACATCTGGCGGCCTGAAAAATAATTATGAGTATGGAATTCTTATAAAAGATGATCTGGTTGATAATATTAAACAGGATTATGTAACACTTTTTGATGATCCTGAATATCCATTTATAACAAGAGAAATAATTTCTAAAGCTGAAGAGATAATAAATAGTGTTCCTAAAGAAAAAAATAAAAATAAGTTTAGAGATGATAAATTTTTTAATGATTTTAATAACGATGAAATGGCAAGTGAAAAATTTGACGGCGGTATTGATAGCATATTAAAAAATCTTTCTTCTTGGAAAAAAGATGTCTTTGAAAGTTTAATGAAAATAGAGACAGATATTTTTAAACTAGAAGAGGTTTATAATTTCGAGAGTTACTTTCAAAAATTACATCCAGACAATCAAAACGTTAAACCTAAAATACGACAGCAGCTTCAATATCTAAGAGATATTGGATTAATAGAATTTGTCAGTCCGGGCTTGTACAAGAAATTATGGATATAAAATGAGATATTTTATTTTTATCACAACTGAAGGATATACATACCAACCAGATTCGGTATCAATTGAGCCGGATATAGAAAATTGTCAAGTTCTTGGTTTTGGTCAAGGTATTGATGAACAAGAGGCTTTTATAGATTTTAATAATAAGAATTTATGGCTAAATGAAACTAAATTCGATAAAGTCATCGCTTATGAACTAAAAAATATACCTCAATCCAATAGGTATTTCAATCTTAAACAATGATTTTTTATAATTGCTGATACAGAGGTGAGAGATGTCTTCCCTTTCTAAATTATCAACCATAGAAATTATAGACTTTATTACAGATCACAAGGGTACCGTACTTGAGATTTCAATGAATAAAGACTGTTTTAGAGCAACGCATATTGTATATTTTGGTGGTCGCAGAATTTTTGATATGGGGATAGATAGTCAAACTGTCAGCTGGTCACCGAAAGAATTTATTGATTTCTATTCGCAGGCTTACTGGACTATCGAGCAGGTTACTTCTTAATAACCGGTGAGGACCTGGGGCGAATCCGCTGGAGCTTAAGCAGGTAAAAACACACTAAATATCCGGCATTTTTAACCCCTCTCTAAACGCTTGGCGGCTAACTCTTTTTTGCGTATAATTTCGTAAACTTCACACCCCTTTTCTCTAAAGAAATATGGGGAGAAACCGATAAATTTACGTATGGATACCGATTTCCTGATACAGGAACACAAACAGCTCGAGACTCAAAAAGAGGCTCGTAAATTCCTTAACCGGAAAGAACGTAAACCCCTCTGGCGGGAATACCTTGAAACCGCGATAATCGCCTTGGTGGCGGCTCTGCTGCTGCGGATTTTCGTCGTCTCGGCCTACCGGGTCAGCTCGGCCTCGATGGAGGACAGCCTTTTCGAGGGCGACTATATTTTCGTCAACAAGTTAGCCTACGATTACGGCACCGACCCGAAAGTCAGCGATATTATCGTTTTCAAGTATCCCAACAATCCCCAGAAGGATTACATCAAGCGGATTATGGCCGGGCCGGGACAGATTGTCCAACTGGCCGACAAGGTGCTCTTTATCGATGGCGAGGTGGCGCCGATCCCGATGAACACCAAAAACATCGACGCGCGGATAATTCCCGCCGACCTGTCGTTCCGGGATAATTTCGGGCCGTTCACGGTGCCGCCGGGCGAGTATTTCGTCATGGGCGACAACCGCGACGACAGCCGCGACAGCCGTTTCTGGGGCACGGTGCCGGTGGAGAATATCAAGGGAAAAGCTGTTTTTATTTACTGGTCATGGGAGCCGGACCCCGACGCACCCGGTTGGGGCTTTCCATACATACACAATGTCTTCCAGTGGTTTTTCCACGGGATTTACAATTTCCCGACCCATGTCCGCTGGACCAGACTGGGTACCGCTCTTTAGAAAATGGCCTTTGGTTTATACGTACATTTTCCCTTTTGCAAAAACCGCTGCTCCTATTGCGACTTCTATAAAGAATTGCATACGGTCGAGCAGGAAAAGGCTTTCTACGAAGCCTTAAAAATCGAAACCGAGCTGGTCGCCGAACACCAGGCCGTTATCGACCCCGAAATAGCCACCGTTTTCATCGGCGGCGGAACCCCCACCCTGACCAATATCAAGCGCCTGACCGACTGGATAGAACTGCTCAAAAAACATTTCACTTTCGCCGACGATATCGAGTTTTCAATCGAGAACAACCCCGAGTTCGTGACGCTGGAGAAACTTCAGGCCTTCCGGGAGTTGGGAGTCAACCGGCCGGTGTTCGGGGTGCAGTCGTTCAACGAAAAACTCTTGAAAGTCCTCAAACGCAGGCACAAACCTTTTTCGGTCTATAAATCGATTTACCTGGCCAATGTCCTGGGATTTGAAAATTACGGGGTGGATTTGATTTTCGGCCTGCCCGCTCAGACGGCCAAAATACTCTCGGCCGATATCGACCAGCTTATCGATCTCGACCCGCCGCATATTTCTTTTTACCAGTTGACGGTTGAGCCGGGCACCGACCTGGCCCGGAGGGTTCTTGCGGGCCGGCTTAAAATGCCCGACCAGGAGCTGAACCTGGCGCTGTACAAGGGGGGCTGCGCCCAGCTGGCCGAGCACGGTTACAAGCGCTACGAGGTTTCCTCGTTCGCCCGCGAAGGATTCGAGTGCCGGCACAACCGGGGTTATTGGGAAGGCGGCGATTATATCGGCCTGGGACCCTCGGCGCATTCGTTCGTCCGGGGCCAGCGGTCGTCCAATATCGCCAGCGTGCGTGAGTATATCGAAGCGCTGACGGAAAAAGGGAAACGCCCCCTGGTTAAAGACAAGTCCACGGTCGATGACCGGATGCTGGAGGCTATCATGCTGGGCTTGCGGACTTCGCGCGGTATCGACCGGCACCAGTTCGCGGCAAGGTTCGGGGTGGCGCTGGAAAAAAAGCTGGATGAAACGCAGTATAAAATTTTTCTCGAGTCGGGGCACCTGGTGGCCGATTCCGATTCTGTCAGACTATCTGAAGAAGGCATATATCTCGCCGACGAAATCACCCGCCGGTTGATAAAGTAGGTAATCACCGGGGCAGATGTGGACATCTGCCGCCCACAAAGTACGGGGTGTGGAAGATTTTATCAGCAGGTAGGTCGAAATGTCGTCGGAGATCCTGAGCGAAGCGAAAGAAAGACTTTAGACAACAGAGATTACCGCGTCACTCGCGCTCCTCGCAATGACTTCATAGACCCGCGACGTCAAACGTGAAGAACACATACAAAATTTAACCGGTTTTTAAAATTGACAGGATTTGGATATTTTGTTAAGATAAAAGAAGACAAATGCGTTTTCAGTTGGAACTTCAATAAAACCATATCAGAAAAGCGAGGGTTAGTTTATGGCGATAGTAACTATTTCGAGAGGTCCTCAAGTGGGCGGCAGGGCTATAGCCGAGTGCCTGGCCGAAAAAATCGGTTACAAATGCCTGACAACCGTCGATGTGGTGAAGCGCTGCGCGGTTAAATTCAATCTCCCCGAAGATGAAATTATTAAAAAACTGCAGGAGATTCCCGGATTCTGGAAAAGACTGAAACATGAGCATAAGCGTAATCTGGTTTATATACAGTGCGCCGTATTGGAGGCTGTCCAGGAGGGTAACGTCGTTTATCACGGTCTCGCCGGTCAGCTTTTTCTGGCCAATATCAAACACGTTCTCAAAATTCGTATCGAATCGCCTTTTGAACGGCGGGTCAGGGCGGCCATGGAAGAGATGGATATGAGCGAGAGCAAGGCAGTCGATTACCTGAACCAGGCCGATGATACCAGGAAAATATGGGTGAAGTTGTTTTACGGTGAAAGCTGGAGCGACCCATCGCTCTACGACCTGTCCATTAACCGAAACAACCTGACGGAAGATACTATCTGCAAACTGATTATAGAAACTCTCCAAAGCGGCGATTTCGACACCACCCCGGAGTCGCAGGCCGCTCTGGATAACCGGAAATTGAAATTCGAGGTTCTGGCGGCCCTGGCGGCCGACGAAAAACTCTGGGACCTGCCGATAAAAATCACGGCTTCGGGCGGGGTGGTCACGCTCAAGGGCATGGTGAAAAATCAGAAAACCAAAGACGCCCTGGTAGAGCTGGTCAGCAACGTCAAGGGCGTAACCGCTTGCGAAACCGTCATGAGTGCGGCCGATACGCCGCTCAAAAGGGGCTTTTTCAACGATTAGCCGGCCATATATAACTTTGCCGTCAGGTCACACTCCCCCGCTAAGGCGGGGCATCAAGACCAGACGGAACTATTGATTCCGTCAGGAACGGATTCCTGACGGCGGTTAAATACCTCCGGTTTTATATCATAAGTGTAGAGTTGTCCACATTTTAAAAAGAACTCATTTCATGTATCCATATATATGTATTTGGTTTACGGGGAAATGGGTTCGTTTTGTTATTTTCAGGGGTTCCCTTAAAAACGGCGGATTGGCTTTCAAATTCGCTACAATTTTGATGACGTTATTCTGTATGTAATTCCTCATAGTTCATAAACCTTTATTTATTAATAAAAAGCGTTAATAATCAGTTGTTGTTGTGTGGGGAATTTGTAAGGGAAGGGTATTCGTAGTAATTCTTACCCAATATTCCTTGACAGCCTTCCCGGAGTAGGATATCTTGTTAGACAACAACAGGGACAAGCAACACGAGGATTTTAAGAAAAATATCAGGCACGGGTTCCAAAGGAAGTAGTGGACCACACAGTTTAAATAGGCAGAACCGCAAAAGGGTTCTGCCCTACGAGAACTAGGAGAGCTGTCGAAATGGACTAATTTGTAGATTGTATTGTTATGAAAAAGTGTTGTATAGTATTATGTTATATGGCGCGTAATTTCATAATTATCTTATTTCTTAATGTAGGGAATTGGAAGGAGGAATAATGGCGTTAGTTCGTTGCCCTTCATGTGGAGCTGAAGTATCAGAGTTGGCGGCTTCTTGTCCAAAATGTGGACACCCACTTCAAACGACTGCTCAAGGTATGAGTGGTTGTCAGCTATTTTCCATAATTGTCTGTGCAATAGTTGTTGCAGCCATTCTTATAATTTTGGGATTATAAATTTTCATGAACAGAAAATTCAAATATCTTTTAGACCCATTATTTCTCTTATCTTTAGCAATATACTTTATAAACAAATCGTCATTTTTGGAACATGAATTTTGGAGTTGCAAATTTTGCAATTACTATCTTAACGACCTACTCCTTGTTCCGGTTCTTGTGCCAATAATCTTATTTTTTTCTAGGATTTTTAAATTTAGGAATGGTTATTCTCCTCCGATGTTTTTAGAAATTATTGTACCGTTGTCGATATGGTCTATAGCTTTTGAATTGATCGGACCATTCTATTTTGGAAAAGGAACCTCAGATCCAGTAGATGTTTTTGCATATTGTCTTGGCGGATTAACTAGTTGGTTAATATGGAACCAAGGCAATTTATTGAATCTTTTGAGAACACAAAAAGGTCGTATATTGAAAGATTAATGCCATATAACTTTTTTTCCTCGTTCTCATGGTCTCCATAGAAACGCACTTAAGGGTGCTACGCGCCCGTTACGGCGACGCAGAGTGTCGAGAGTTGCGTTCCAACGCGGAGCGTGGGAACGAGGTTAATTCGTCTCTGATTTCGTCACAGCTCGATTTTTTATCTTTTCGAACTCTTGTTATTAGACTGCAAAACTTTGTGATTGTTCCGCCGTAATTTACTCCTTATATTTAAACCATGGATTTCTTTAACGAAGGTAAAGGGCCGGGCCTTGATGATAATATACTCGAGGGGGTCAAGCCGCTTGCCGACCGGATGCGGCCGCGGTCGTTCGATGATTTCGTCGGGCAGGAAAAAGTCGTCGGCAAAGGCACCCCGCTCCGCAAGGCCATCGAGGAGGACCGGGTCAGTTCGCTTATTTTCTGGGGGCCGCCCGGTTCGGGCAAAACGACTTTGGCCGCGCTTATCGCCCGCTCCACCCGGGGCCAGTTTATCCCCTTCTCGGCGGTTGTCACCGGTATCAAGGAAATCAAGGAAATCATCTCCAAAGCGGGCAACTACTACAAAATGTCCGGCCGGCGCA
>Ga0210003_1001830_pt1 | contig 18372 bp, 23 predicted proteins | sample LantaG_FD_182804 | JGI IMG/M metagenome (GOLD analysis project Ga0210003, IMG submission 182804) | Deep subsurface microbial communities from Baltic Sea to uncover new lineages of life (NeLLi) - Landsort_02402 metaG (SPAdes) (version 2) | ecosystem: Environmental > Aquatic > Marine > Oceanic >...
GTCATTGTATTAGTTACTCGACCGTATAATGTAACAGAACTTCTAAATTGTAAATCTTGATCGCCAACTTCTTGTAAATCTCTTGGTATTTTATTTATATTATCGTTAAACAATACTGTAAAAGCCGTTTTGTTTGTTTCATCTATAGGAAAAGCTCCATTTGCAAGGCCTCCAAAAGACTCAAGTACGGGGGGATTTGATGTGGCGTTTTTTATAGCGCCAGACTGTCCGGGATAACCGTTAAGCATTCCAGGCAAATATACATTGTAATACTCTTGCTCTGTCTGTTTAACTACTATTTTATAGCTATACCAACCTAAATCGTTTATAGTATATGCAAATTTTAAATCAGAATCTCCAACAGCAACATCTTCCGCTCTAAGATAAACATCGTTTACTCTACCGCTAGTTGTTACAGTATATTGAAGTTGAGCTCCAGTAGGACCCTCTACGTTTGTAACAAAAACAAAATCTTCATAAGCACCTCTCAACGAATCCCCTATTATTGGTATATTTATATTATTAGGAAAATTTATATTGTCTAAACGAAAAGTATATGTAGAGTCATCAATTATTACATTACCCGCTGCTTTAACTGCGTAACCTTCCGCACTAGAATTAGTAGCATTTTGCTTAATCGCATAAAGCCCAGGGGTTCCTGTAGCAGAATTTTTTATAGAAGCCACTTCGGAATTAACCAAAACCATTATAGAATCACCAAACCAACTTAATACAGCTGTATCCTCATTGCCGATGTCATAAGCGCTATATATAGTAGATCCAAAATAAAATTTACCATCACTATTAGCTCCGGTGTCTACAGATGAAAGTATAACAGGGGATTGTCTTCCAAACTTGTCTGCTAAAATAAAACCTACCTGATAATTTCTATTTCTTTTTACAGAATGATTTGGATACTCTATCCAGTTATTAAATTTGCCTGTATCACTTTTAAATGATATTCTACAGTTATAATTTAAGTTAGCAGGAGGAGTGTGCTGGTCTTTATAGTTACCGTATATAATTCTATTTCCTGAGCTTTCTTGAGAAAAAGCGGTTACAGGTACTTTATCGTAAACTCTAATTGTTTGAGCTTCCGGCAAAGTTCTATATGGTTTCCTAGATTGATAATCATAAGTAAAAAAATTACTCACCCCGCTGGCTCCTGATATTTGCCCGGCCGTAATACTTTCTAAAACCTTAACAGCAACACCATCACTTTCTCTAAAAAGTATTTCCATTTCCGAGATTTTATAATCTCTAACTAATCTATTAGCATTAGTAGGTAGCGGTATTACAAGCCCAATGTTTTGAACTAAATTTTCCATAAAGTCTACCACTGTAGACTGATAAGCTGAGTTTTCATCTCCACTAAGAAAAAATCCGTTTTGCTTTGGTATATAAGCTATTTGAGTAAAAGGAGCCATTAAAGAGTACTCATTATCATCATACTTAAAACGGTAACTAAACCTAACAAATTTATCTTCTAAAAAATCAGGATCACCCGGCCAATCTGTATCATCATTTTTATTAGTCATAGTGGACATAATAAAAGAAAAGTAAGTACTAGGTAAAGGAACAGGTATATTGGGAGATAAGGATATTCTTGTGTCAGAACCAACTAATGCTGCGTTAATTATCTTAATGTGTTCGTTTCCTGATATTAAGTTTTCCGAAGAAACAACTGTTGCTCCTATAAAAGGAGTTACTTCTGCTACTCTATTTCCGCTTACAGTGATATAAGAAATGTTACCACTTACAATTTCTACGTCAAGTCTATTATATAATCTTATAGCTTGATATGGGCTGTATTTAGCAACAGATATTTGATGCTCTTGTGTATAATAGTCTTGTGAGCTTCGCCTTGAACCACCACTAACGGAAATTCCTGAGTTTATTTTACGTGGTTGATTTCTATTGTCCGTCCAGAACAATAAGCTTTCAATTAAATTTATACCTACTATTCTATTGGTTGTTGAGAAGTTTAAAAAATAGCCTTGAACTAAACGAGTATATATTTGTGTAGAATTATTATAAGAATAAATGTAATGCTTAGATGTAGAAGGAGCATCTGTTGGATTTGAAGGATTAGGATCAGTATAGTCTGTTAAAAAAACAAATAACTCATCTGTTGAATTGTTTTCTTTTATACCTATTATTGTAAGTCCCTCACCTATATCAGTAGAGGTAATTAAATTGTTACCTATAATGTTTTCTAAAGCTCCTACGTCATTATCTTCAGATCTACCAACTGATATATTACGAGCGTCTCTATACTCGCCATTTGGCAATATTCTATCATCAAGATCTTTATTCATCTTGGATTTTAGAAATGTATTCTTAATTTCTTGAGCCATTTAATTACGATTTAATCCATTTAGATTTACCTCTCATTACCTGCACTATCTCTGATAGTTTAATGTTTGATAGCCTTATTTTTGCATTTCTTAATTTAGCTGATCTATCTCTTTTTAATCTTTGTATAACGTATTCTGGTTGATTAATTCTGCTAGCTAATATAGAGTACAACATGTGCGCATATAAAGCATCTTCAGCCATTTTAGGTATTCTCATGTCTAAATCATAAGCTAGACCATCGGAAATGTATTCTAATACTATTAAACGGTCTTTTAAGTTAGAAGAAAAAGCTATAGTTCCATCTCTTTCGTTCATATTGAACCATCCGTTTCTTTGAGTATATTGAGGATCATTACCATATCTTTGCCCTAAAAATGGATTACCTGTTAGCCATCCGCTATAAGCCCAGTAGTCTTCAACAGTTATATTGCCGTTTAATAAATTGTCATTAGCTTCACCCCATCTTTCAAGAGTTAGCGAGGATCCTTCTAAATTATCACCAAAATTATCCATAGTAGGATTACCCTTATCATCTTGTAACGGAACTTCGTAAGGAGCTATAGTTAAATTATTAGCAGGGTATATGGGATGCTTAACGCCCATAGCGTCTATGTAAGAAATATCCACATAATTAACATAATCTTGAGGTATTATAGCGCTTAAAGCGGGCGATATAGTCAATTCTTGAGACTTAATACTTTTTAAAGTATCATAACTGAATTCTTGCAGTCCTCTTTTAGCGTGAAATATAACATCAGTTCTTTTAACATCAGCTATTAATTTGTGTTCACCTACATAAGTAGCTATAAAGCCTGTAATAACATCATTTAAAGAAGTATATCCATAGCTGCCGTAGTTTTCTTGCACTGCAGTACCTGTCGCGTTTTCATTTCCAAAGCTACCTCCGTCTAAAGCTTTTAACTGTACGGCTATATAAATTCCTGCAACTGGAGCAACTCCAAAAGTAATTACGTTATCAACAACCGTATAAGCTAAAATATAGTCAGTGTATGTCCCAGGTAAACCAGTTGGACTTGTATATAGTTTAAAGTTATTTAAAGTATAATTTAAGGCTGCTGGGTCAAATGATCCTAGTATTAAATCAGTATTAAATGTTGTAGTTATTATTCCATTTCCATCTGATATAAATCGCTGCGACCCGGCGTAATATTGTTCGTTAGTTTCGGTTATTAAACCGCCATTAGGTATAGGCATATCTTATAGTGTTGAGCGTTGAGTTTCTTGTTGCACTTGTTGCGAAGCTATATTTATTACTTGAGGATCCCTAATAACAACGCCTGCGTAAAGTAATATTTTTAATATAATGTTTGATTGTTCTGTTTTAGATAATTCAAAGTTAACAGAATTTGTAGGGGCATATTGATAAAAGTTTTGACCAGCTGGAATTGTAAAATTCCAAATTACATCAACTGGCTTTCTTAAATAACTTACTTGTACGTCTGAAGTTATAGAAACTGGATATAAATACAATTTATTGTTTTCATATAAATATATAGGATAGGTTGTTGTTGGTGCTATTAAAGGCGTAGAGTTTAAATATAAAAGCTCGTTACGCTGCGACAGCTGAACTTCTTTTGTGTTTTGATACATAACTGTACCTAATCTATAGAAGTCCTCTGGTGTTGCCGTAATGATTATAGCCGCATTTGCTGCTGGAGGTGCGTTAAAAATTATATTAGCTCCGCTTATACTATAAGCAATTGTTGATACACCATTTATAGTAACAGCTATTACACTACTGGCTAATTGAGAAGAAGTTATTGATGTAAAAGGAAAAGACGTTGTAATTCCGTTTCCTGTAAGCGTTTGAGTAGCGGATCCTGCTCCTGATGTTGTAGGCAAATTAAAAAATCCTCCCGCAGGAACATAAGTTGCATTACCGTATGTTTTAAATACAGAAATATCTTGATCAACATTTTTAATGCGATCACCATATTCCGTATCATTATCTGGTCGGCGTAATTGCTGATTTAAAGTATCAAAATAGCTTTCGAATATTTCAAGTTGTACTTGCGTAGCAACCTTATTAAATTCGTCTGGTGTCATGTTACCCCTTTGCTCTTTGTTAAGAATAAGTAATACCGTTTTATAAACTATGTCTACATTTACTGCCATTTTATTTCTTTTATTATAAATATTAACCGGTCACATTAATGCAACCGGTCAATACTAATTCACCATCTATAATATAATTACGTGTTTTTTTTAAAAACTACTATAAAAACTTTTTTTCTATAGATCTAAATACTTCCATGCCTTCATCGGTCTTAAAGTAAGCAGCCATAGCTGAATAAGGATTTTCATCAAAAGGCACTGACATCAGCTTTCTTCCGGTGGATGCCCATGAAAAAGTTCTTTGATCTTGTGACAAAGCAATTATGCCGGCCTCAGTAGCTTTAATAGCTGTATTTCTAAGTCCTACATTATCATCTTGAGCTAAATCTAAAAACAATTTAGGATTTCTATTTGCAAATAATCTTAAATCTCTTTTTATTTCCTTAGAAGACAATTGATTAACCGCAGTACCCATTTCTACACGTAGTATAGCTTCTGCATCGTCAATATCCATTTCTCTCGCAAATACTGCCGCATCTGTTTGTAAGTCAAGTAATTCTAAATCATCGTAAGCCTCCTCAACAGGATCATATTCTTGGTATAATCTGTTTCTTAAAGGATGATACAATGAAAGTAATTTTTGTAAGTTTTGTTTTTCCTTAGGAACTCTTAAATCCCCATCTCTAAACATGATATGTCCCATAGTAGCTTCACCATCTTGTTCTTCTTTAAAAGGTGAGTCATGGTTGGTTGCATATCTTATTTCTTTTTGTTTCCTAGTCTTTTCATCAAAGTAAAGTAATGCATGCTTACGCGTATGCTTACCTGGTATTGTTAAAGTAAGAGGGGTATCCCTACCTGTTAAATAGTATAATCTATCTTTGATTTCCCACTCAGGTTCAACTGGCTCTGTGGGTTTTACAGATTGCCAATCTTTTGTTGTTTCAGTTGGTTCAACTGCTGTTACAACTTCATTTATAGACTCTTCCAAGTCTACTTGTTTTACAACCGCTTTTTTGGGTTGCACTTTTTTATTTGCCATAATATAATATAATTTAATAGTTTAAAGGTAATAATTACCCCCGTCATTACAACGAGGGTAGCTATTACATAATTGTGACTAATTATAGTCCTCTGAATAATACAAAGTTGTTAGCAGCTTGTGTTACTAAACATCTTTCAGAAAGGAAGTTTACTTCCATTGCATCAAGAGTTGAGTTACTAGCTCCGCCAACAGATCCTGTTAACCAAGACTTCATTCTACGATCATCAGTTTGAGAAGCTCTGTAACGAACGTGCAAGAATGGACGTCTGATATTTGTTCCTAATACTTGATCATAAACAGTTGAAGTTCCAGCTGGTACTAATACCCCTTCAATTGAATTAACTCCATTGATAGCTCCACGAGTAGATGCATCATTTAAGTATTTCCAATCTGTTTTGTAAAAGTCGTAAGATCCTCTACGGAATCCACTGAATCCTAAGTTAAGTGCCATTTCAGAAGAGTTTTCAAACAATCCGTAAGCAACTCCACCTGCAACACCACTAGAAATACTAGCTAACATATCATCAAAGTCCAAAGAAGTTTGACGTTGTAAAAACAACATGTTCTCTTCAATTGCTCCTTGAGTATCTAAGTTTTTAAGGATAGCATCAAATTCAGTTAAGCCTTGAGCAGCCGTAAAACCAGTTTCTACATTTCCTCGGGCTTGAATAGCCGCAAATAAACCTTGCGTTCCAGGCTGAGTTAATGGGTTTAAACCAGATGCGTTTAATTCACCTTCTACCATTGCCATTTCTAAGTAATCTTCAAAACGTAAACGTGTTTCAGACTCCGCTTTCAAATACCAAAGGTATCCGTCAGTTCCATCTTCAGTTGCTACATTCACCCATCCGATCTGTGCAGTATCTGATCCAGATACAACATACTGATCTCTAATAATGATTGGCGAGTTTGAAAATTGTGTTAACACAGGATCAATACTTGTTCTTGCTGCAGAGTTTCCTAATCCAGCTGCAGTTAATGTAGTTCCTTTAGAATAGTCAGATCCGTAAACGAATACTTTAAGACCAGCCGCAGAAAATCCTTGAGCAGTTAAAGTTGTTCCAGCAAATGGCTGAACAGTAATTGTTCCAGCAGCTCCAAGTACAGATATTGTAACAATACCTTTAGCTTCTAGTCCTGTAGCAGGGTCTAACACAACAACTGTATCATTTACAGATATTACGTTTTGAACACCAGCAACGGCTCCAGGATTAAGTGTAATTACAGATAAAGTACCAGCTCCATTAGCTTGAGATGCCCCAGCGTAAGAGATGTGTAATCTGTTTTGTTCAGACCAAATAACTTGATCAGATGTCATTGGCATTTCAGCGCCAACCATTTTTAAGAATCCAGATAACGTACGGTTTCCGTAACGTTCTACTTCTGCTTCATAAATCTCTGGTAAATATTGCTGAGCAAAGTCAGCGAAGTTTCCAGGAATACCAGCTGCACCACCGTTGTTGTTCCACTGTAAGTAGTTCGACGGTAATATTTGCTGTGATTGTGATGGGATAATTGTCCCAAATTGTGGTAATAAACTCATAATTTTTAGTTTCTAAATTTTTTAATTTTCAATTTTGATGAGTCCGCTCCAGAAACTGATTTAATCTTGTATGCTCCAAACCTTGCGCTGTCAACAGGGGCTGCTTTCCTAGCTCCTGACGATGTATTATTAGATTTGTTTACAACATCTCTAATAGCATCTGCTTTGCCTTGTTCGTAAAAGTGATTCGCCATTTTATCTGCGTTGGCACCTGCATACAATGCTTTGTGATACTCTGCTGTATCTTTAACCATACCATCTTCTCCAAGGAACTTCCCTATAAAATTACCGATGTCTGATTGTGATTCCGCAACTTGAGAAGGGTTTTGTATGCCATATCTAAACTTTTTTTCACCTAATGTAAAATCGAAACCTTCGAATTTTTCATTAAACAGTTGATTAGTTCTAGCTTTAAACTTCTCTGCACTTTGCTTGTTTCTGTCCTGATCCTCTTTATAACGATTAAAAAAGTCCGATGCCTCTTGTTGATCCCCTGAAAGAGCTGGTGACTTCAACTTGATGTCATCATAATACTTTTCCTTGGTATCCTTTAAAAACTTACGGGCTTTTGCAACCTCTTCTTTATATGCGAGTTTTTTTCTACGGATATCTCGCTCCTCATCTATATCCTCATCAATAGAAAAGTTATCTTCAATCATAAAGTTAACTTCTTCTGCAGTTAAATGGGATTTAGTGTTTTTATAATATTCTTTCACTAAAACGTCTTGATCTATGTCGTCATAGTTGGCGCTTAGTCTAAGATAGTCTTGCATAGTTCCACCTGTTTCCCTCATAAAATCTACAAGCTTACCTATATTTTCAGGTAGCTCAGGTTGCAGGGGTTGTGCAATTACTTCTTTTTCTTTAACTTTTTCGGTAATTTCTGTAAGTTCTGGCTTGGATGTTCCCTCGACCATCGTCGGGCCATCTCCGGCTGGTTCATCCACATCCATTTTCTCTGGGCTTGGCTCTTGAATGGCATCTGCTTCTTGATTAGGAATTACTACTCTTGTCATATTACTAGGGATATCGACTAAAGGCTCTTTATTTTGAGCCCCTATTTGTTCCTCAGTTAATTTTGGTTTGGATTTAATTTTAAAGGATCCCTCCGTTTTTACTTGTTCACTCATGATATGATATTATATAATTATTAAATACTTATTTAAGAAGGATTAAACGAGGATAAATCAAATCCCCCCATCACGTCGTTGCCTTGTGATTCAAAATTCTTAGGCATACCTTCCGTTTGTCTTTGTTGTATTAATTCACTTTGTTGTGTACCTTCTTTTTCTATTCTTTTATCTTTACGATCTTCAATTTCTTTCTCTTTTTGTTGAGTAGCCATTCCCGCTGCTTGAGCTAATTGTATGTTATACTGAAATTCAGTAGCCATTAACTCTTTTTTAATTTGAGCCTCTGCTTGCATTCTTTGCATTTCAAATCCAGCTTTAGCTTGTTCTATAGAAACTTTTTCAGCTGTTAACGCTTGTTGCTTTTGCACTTCGGCCATAGCTGCTTTTTCAGATGATTCCGCATTTGCTTGAGCTTGTGCTTGAATATTTTGCTGAACCATTGCTTGCTCTCGTTCCTGTTTTTTCTTGCGCTTTAATTTAAGTAGTTGGTTTGCTAGCTTTAAATTTCTTATTTGTTTTATATCAATAGCATCTTCAATGTTTATTTCTTTTGTTTGCAAAGCTATTTGTATGTTTTGTTGTAATTCAGCTTTTTCCTCATCATCTGGTTCCATTTCTAAATATATACCAAAATCATGCAAATTAAGATTTTCAATTTCTTTAAGTGTTTCTACATTAAATGTAGATATACTATTCATTAAAGAGTTTTTTGTAAGCGGAAAGTTTAAAACATCCGCAATTTTTAAAGATATATTTTCGCAGGTGCTAAGAGATAAATAAATACTAGCATCTTGAATATGTTTTGTTGCGGTATTAGAGGCGTTAGCCGCCATTTTTTGTAGACCAACTAAAGCATTTGCGTCTGGCATAGCCCCATCACGAGCTTCGTTTAAACCGGTTACATCCCTAATCATTTGCATATTATAATTATAAGCAGTTATTAAAGCTTGTATTTTTCCAATACCACTTGATGATGATAACTCTTGAATAGGTACTTTACCTCTATTCATATCCCCCTCCTGTGTCAATGATCTACCCACAACAGAACCTGTTTGAAAATACATATTTAATGCTTCTGCTGGATTGTAATTTGTTCCATTACCTAAATCAACTTCAGCTAATCCGTCCATATCTAAAAAAATACCATCAGGAACCATTCTAGACAGCACTTGTTGCATTTTTAAATGTGTTAGTTGTATTACGTCAGCAAATCCTATGCACTTACTTATAAGCGACTGTATAACTCCTTTATACATTCTAGGCGCAGCCATTGAATAACTCATTTCAACACGAGTGGTATCCGCCATAGGCCTTGTCATATTTTCAGACATTTCCCATTTAAGCATCATGTCTGATCCTACAACTTTAGCTCCCTCGTATAAAACTTCAATTGATCTTGAAACCCTATCAAAGTTATCATTTGCTGGAGGATTAAAAGCATCTGTTTTTTCAATAGCTTTTTCTAAACCGTTATCAGTTCTTTTTATTTTAAAAACCTGATCAGTATAAGTTTTGTACTCAAAGTACATTACTTGAACAGTATTGTAATCGTAGTTTTCAAAGCCTCGTATAAGTCTACGGTTACCTGGTGATTTTTGGATTCTTTCTAATTCCTCATCAGAAATGTGAGGAAATTCTTTTTTAAGTTCTGGTATAGTTATAGATTTAACTTCTCCTACGTAGTATATATCATCAAAATTTGGATCTTCAGTATAAGACCAAACACAATAAGCGGGGTCAACATACTTGACAACTATTCCCTCCGCAGGATTAAACGATGTTTTAGTAATACCTATGCCTATATTGACTAAATCTTGATTAATTCTAGCTTTAGTTAAATCAAATTCATTGGTAGCTAAAACTGTATTAATAGCTTCCTCCTCCGCTATTTCAATAGCTGGTTTATAAGAAAGCTGCATGTGTAAATCCCTTTCCTCTAATGTTGCCGGCAACTCACCTTGCGGAATATTAGATCTTTTTAAATCTATATTCATAACCTCAGAGGCTATAGCCTGTTCTTCTTGTGTAAGCATATCAAACAAAATGTTTGAAGCATAATCGGTTCTTTTCTTTAAAGATTCAGGATCTTGAGAGTAAGAGCTTATATCGTATTGCTTTTGCGTAATACCATTAGCTACTATATTTGAAAACTTTGAAAGAATAGGTACAGGAGTCCAATCTAAATTAAGATAAGACAAATCGCCATTAATAGCCAATTCGTCTTTATATTTTTGTACACTTTGTTCTCCTCTAGCATATAGTCTTAAGTTATGAAAGTTATTCCAATTAGAAGCATATCTATTTGAACCACTTCCCCCATAATTAAACCACTCCTGTTCAATAGCTCGTGATACTTGCAATCCATATTCTATAGTTGCTTTCTCAGCATCACTTACTACTTGATCCGGAAATGGGCTATTAGTATTTGTACTTACATTCATTTATTACATTATTTTTGAAGTAGTTCCCTCGTTATTGTATCTTTTAAAGCCTAGGTTAATTTTATTAACCGTTATAGCTCCTTTAGGGCTATATCTATGTTTGTTGCACGCCATTAAGGCTAATCCAGAACTTATAGAAGCATCATGCTTTGTTCTGTTGTTTATATCAAACTTAGCCCAATCCTCTAATGTTCTTTGCAAGTAAACATCTCCATATCCATCTTTAGTTACTCCTACAAAATCTTCTATATAAGTTTCAATTGCTGAAGCATGTGCTTGTTTTATATCTTCACTTGAATTCGGTATACCACCAACTTCACGCTCTGATAAAGATAATTTATTATAAGTTTTATCCGGTCTATTAATACTAAAACCTCTATAACCTCTACGCTTTAAATAGTAGAGCAACCTAGGCTTGTTGTTTTCACATAGTAACGGCATACCATAAAACACAAGTGCCATTAACACATCTTCAAAAAACATTTCAGCTGTTGACGGTCTAGCTATATATTCTAGAAAGAAATGATTGGGAGGTACATCCTCCATTGAAAACTTAGTTAATCCATGAAGTGCTCCGTTAGAACCGCCCCCACCAACAACACCGCTAATATCATAGCTGTCACAACCAAAAGCTCCCATGTGCTCATTACCTGGATGTTTGTTACCATTCTTTATTATTACGTGATTTTGTTGATCTTGATTAGGAACCCACGTTACATAAAACCTACCGTCTTTATTAGGGTAAAACATTACCTTTGTGTCTTTAATACCGTTTTCCCATTGAAAGTTACCTTTGGTAACCATGGTATTATTTTTTAATTCATCGTTATAATCTATTTGCTGATAGATCTTTGTTAAATTGAATAACGATTGTTTAGATTCATCTCTAAAAGCGTGAGCTTCTGTTCTTGGAAATTGACGATAGTACTCGTTAAGTGCATCTGGATCATCTTTTAATCCTTCAACCTCATTATTCCAATGATCAACAACTCCGTCTTCTATAATACTGCCTTGTGGTCCAATAACTTCTTTCTTTGGATAATCAAACACCGGCCATCCATATTGGTCAATAAAACCTTCGTAGTTCCATTCCATAGGAATGAAAAGTTTATATAACCCACTTTTTGTTTGTCCATTTTTATTTCTTTTGTCGACATCAGAGTCACTGTATAACCTTTTAAAGTTTTTACCTCCTTTGTCTAAAGCATTTGATGTCGAACCCATCATACACTTTCCAATGATTCTACTACCTAATCTTAAGCAGGTTTTTGTAACTCGCCAGTTGTTAAGTATGTTTGTTGGCCTCTCCCATTTACCGCTTTCATCGTGAACTAATAGTTTTAGTTTCTCACCATCATAGCTGTTATCACCTGTATTTTTCCAGTCAATAGTTGTATCTAACCCATCAAGATCTTCCGCTACTTTGTTATCGTCCAGTTTTCGTCTGGTAAATTTAGAAGCGGGGACTCTGTAAGCCAACTCCGTTTTAGGCCGGTCCATACCATCTTGAATCGGTTTAAAGAAAAAAGGATAGTTAACAGAAATAGGTACAACCTTATCTGTAAACATCTTTTTAGCATCTTGACCTGATTTAGAAAGTATTCCATAGCGCGAATCTGATGATATAGTTGCAAGGTTAACGACTTCACCTGAAGCCATAAATGAAAATCCAGAACGTCTGTTCTTAAGGTAACACATGCCATAAGCTCTTTTATCAGCTTTACATGCTTCCCAAAATATAAAGAACAATCTGTTTGATTCTCTGAAATCTGCAGCACCTACATCGATCTTAGACCATTGCAAATACATATAATGTGTTCCAGTAATATATGTTTCTTTACTGTTATTCATAAAAGCATAACCATTTTCACGACGATCAAACTCTTCGTTAATATATGGATGCCATTTTTCTTGAAAGTTTTTTGGATATTTAACCCAATCCGCTTCACTTTTAATCTTACTTAATTCTTTTGGATACTCTTTTAACATCCACTTATTTTCCCCTAAGTCAGGAACTTTATCTAAGTATGGTAATGCAATGTGCAAGCCACTAATAAGATATATATCACCTATTTTACCTGTCTTACTTATCACGATTAAATCGTGCTCTTTGTCGTAACCATACTCCCATTTAGCATAACGATTCTTTTTCTTAATCGTATGTGGTTTTACATAGTCTTTGACTATTTTGTATAACTCTTGCTGATATGCCATTATTTAGATCTCCCCTCTGCAAAGCCTTTAAACACTGGTTTACTAGAATCTACATTAGATTCGTTAATCATATTCTCTTCCTCTTGAATTCTATTAAGAATTTCAAAGGCATCAAATATGCAAAGCTTTTTAGTAGCGGCAGCATTTTTAAGTCTGTCAGCTGATATATCTTCTTCTGAGTCAACGATCTTTTCTTTTGCTACCTTTACTAATTCTTTAATTGCTTCCTGCCCAGCGGCTATTATACTCTTCTTCGTTTCTATCGAGTTCATACTTTATAACAATATCATTTGATTTCATACAGTACATAACTTGATTGTCTATAACAAATTCCCATTCGCTATTAGGTGTAAATCCAACTATGTCTCCTGGATTAATTCCAGACTCCTTTAAGGAGCTATTACCTATTTTAAGTATACCAATAAGATCCGCAGTTTTTTGACTGCTTAAAAGGTCTTTATTTTTAACAGGTGCAACAAAACACCTATCTCCAAATGATTTCCAAGATTTATCTTTTTTATATAAGTATATTTGATCTATAGCGCACATAAAAAGATCATCTTTTAAGAATGACCTACTGTTCTTTTTAATTCCTTTCATGTCATAGAACACTCTAAACACGTTATGATGTACAACTATTAGATCCCCTTTTTTTATAGGTGTTGCAAATGCTGCAGGTGTTTCCACTACTTCAGCTATATTGTTAACGTGTTTAAAACTTTCTATAGAGCTATTTGTTATAAGGGTTTGCTCCCCAACCTTAACCTCGTTATCATAACGTTTGCCTACCGGCTTTATGATAAAATCGTATATGCTCCTCATTAATACTCCAAGTCATACTCAACGGATATTGCCATGTTAGAATTGAATTTCTTCCATGGCATTACCTCATCTACTTTTTTTATAAATATATTATAAGAATTATCAGACTCTTCAAATATTATATGAGAAATCTCGTGGCCCCCGTAAACTGTCTGTTTAACAGAGTAGTGCATTGCTTCGTTTTTATAGTCAGCCCCGATACTAATCTTTCTTATAATATTATTCATAATATTATTCCTTAGCTTCTACTTCAACTTTTTCGTAACTTCCGTCAACTAAATTGATGTTAATAGGTCCATACTCTTCTTCAATAGCTTTTTTAACTTCTTCCATTTCATTTTCAAGCATATTAACTTGATAAATAACTTTAGCTTTTTGAACCTCTAAGCCGCCAATGCTTACGCAGTGTTGTTGCAATTCAGTTTGTAAACGCTTTACGTTTTCTAACTGTTCTGGCGTAATTGTTTTTTTGTCTTCTAATTCCATTGTTTTTACTTCACTCATAATAATTTAATTTAATTGTTAATAATTGTTTATAATTTTCTACCTGTTTTAGGATTATTGTTTTGTGCTCCTGGCACATAGTTATACATTTTGCCGCCGCTTTTATATTTAAAAGTTTTATTTCCACCTATAGTTCCTGTTGTAGATTTAGTAGCTTTAACTTCCTTACTGTATGATCTACCGGCCCCCATAGCTCTTTTGCCTGTTTTAATTTCAGAATTAGCTCGAGGTTTTGCACCTGTTTTTTTAACTACTGGTTTCTTTTTGCTTACAGCCATAATTTTTTATCTTAATCTAGTCAGTATATATTCTCCTTCTAAGTCTTTCGAATACTTTAGAATAAGAGTGTCTTTGTTTTTTAATGTGTATTCTATTGTTACTGAATAACCGTTTTGTTGGTTATTCAATTCTGTAGTAAATTTATTTTTGCTACGGTTAACTATATCTTCAGTTATAACTCTATGTTCTACAAAGCTAGTGTTAAACACGCTTAAAACTTTATACTCACTTGCAATAATAGTAGTTAAGTAAGACGAGTCTTCACTTTCCCACATACCGTTAAAGTCTTCTTGAGCTGTTAAAATTGAAAATGTAAATAATAATAATAATGTAATAAATAATTTTTTCATAGTAGTAGATTTAATTGTTAGTAATTATATTTATATGTATAATCACATGTTTGAACAATAAGCTACATTTTTATTTATTTACCTACTATTAAGTTTGTTGCTGCATTTGCTCCTGGTATTAAAACGTAATCAACCACTACAGGTAGAATTGATCCTGCTTGAGCGCCTAGGAATTCTATAGCGTCTGCAGCAGTTGGATTTAAACTTGTAACTCCATCTACTCTAAATGTTGCGTTAACTCCACCACCTGCTACGGTTATAATGTCTCCCAACCCGTAATTTGTTCCAGCTGCGTTTATAACCACTGAAGTTATAATACCTCCAGCCGCTGTTGTATCTACTGTTAGCCCCGCTCCATTAGATGCTGGCACAATACTAGTTACAGTAGTAGCCACACCATTTGCGGTAGTATATCCAGTTCCGCCAGATACTAATGTTAAATTAGTCACTGTATTTTGAGCGCCAACTGTTCCTGCTATAATTACTCTTACTGTTCCAGTTACACCTACATATACTGATGATCCCGTTAAGTTAGTTCCTAGTGTTCCTGATTGATTTTCAAAAAACCAAGCTGATCTTGAATCTATATTAGCCGTAGGAGCCCAGGTTTGTCCTCTGGACATAAAGCTATCTAATGTTGGAAATTGTCCCATTTTTATATATTTTTGTTATTCATTATTTGTTTACCTTTCTCCCAAGATCTTCCTACAAAATAAGCACCATAAGCGGTTACTAATAATGTTTGAATTATTGGTATGTATTCTTTTGCTATTTTAAATTCTCCAATGTTCCCATCTGTGAAAGCTAGTAGCGTAAATATAAACGTAAGGTACACAAGTACCATTGGCCGTATATTTTTTGCTAACCAACTATCCGAATTCATGTCGGATTCCCATCTTGAAGTTACTTCTCTTTGAGCGTTAGCTTCTGCGGTTTCAAGAATTATTTGTATCTGCCTGTTAGCTTCAAGCTTCTCTTCTTTTGTTGTAGTGAACTTATCGATGACGTTACCAACTTCTTTGATTACACTACCAGTAAGCCATGCGAATATTTTGTTCATAATGTTTTTTTAAAAAAATCTTGCGGGATAATTAAACCCCGCAAGACTATTTATTTAATACTACGCGTATGTAGCTGTTCTAAAATACATTTGAGCAGGTGTTGCCGCTTGATCTACTCCTAATTGAGCAGAAGCAGTTACTCCTCCTGGATTAGCTGTCATTGCAGATCTTACTGCAGTAACTAAAGGATTTGCTACTCCAGTTGCTATAGTTGGATTTACTGCAGCAGAAACACTAGTTGAAACAGTTAATGTTAATGTTTGGTAACCCGCAGCCTGTGCAGCTCTACCAGTTAAGCCAACTATTACTGTTTTAGCATTCGCCCCAGTTGCTCCAGTTGCAGCTACTGTTGTAATGTCTTCAATGTTTACAAGAATTGATTCTCTTGGTCCTAGAGGCGATGCCGCTCCTGAATTTACTACGTTAAATTTAATGAATTTTGCCATTTTGTTTTTGTTTTTGTTATTGTTTATGTTTATGTTAGGCTAGGTTTATACAGTCCTATTCTGTTATTTCTTTTTAACTGTTTTGCGAATTGCTTTTTTTTCTTGACGCATTGCTATTCTAGCTTTCTCGTTCTTTTTAGCGTTTGCAACTCTATTGTCAGCTCTCTTAGCAGCATTTGGTTCTGCCCGATTAGTCTTCCTCATATCTTGACGAGATTTTTTATTCGTTTTTCGAACAGTTTGTCTTGCCGATATTTTAGCTTCTTTAGCTTCGCTTTTGGTTCTTGTTGTCTTTTTACGAGTAACTTTTATTTTACTTGATTTATTGCTTGATTTATCAGGAGTAACAATATCTTTTCCGGTTTTTAATGTACTACCAATAGACTTCGCTGCAGGTCTTTTTTCGCTAACCACTTCGTCTTTTGTCTTTTTAGTTTGTAGCGCCGCGCCAGGACGACTGGTTGATCCCTTAGCAGATGGATTACGTGCCATAATTATGAGCTCATGTGTTTATGAATTGGGTGTGCACCTGTCTTCATGTTGCGCTCCGCGTTTTTAGCGTAGTTGCCTCTAGCTTTAGCTGTTAAATTTTCATTTGATGCCTCCTTAATGTCATAAGCAGTATCTGAACTTTTTGTTCCCATAGTTTTAGTTATTTATTTAGTTATTTATTTATTTAGCTCTTCTACGAGGAACACAGTTATTAACTTGTTTACCTCCTTTTGTTTTCATACCTTGTTTAATATAACCTTTCCAACAAGGGGTGGTTTTCTTTTTACCTTTCATATTAACAGTTCCATTTTCTTCGCGCCGCTAATCCTCGCTCTGAGGACCAACCTTTTGATCTAGCACAAAATGATTTACGTCTTCCTGCGTCTTTACTACCTGCCTTAGGTTTACCAGTTACAGCTGTTTTAAGTTTGCTGCCTGGATTAGCTTTACGGTAAGCAGCAACTCCTTTAGCTGTCATTCCACCACCAGCTTTTTTACCTGTACCGCTACCCTTTTTTACTGGGGCATAATTTTTTGCAGATTTTTTACGCGTAGGCGCATTACTTTTTTTTCTTGGTGTTGACATAACTATTCTTTTGTTTTATCCCATCGAGCTCTTGTCTTACGAATATCGTAATGAGTAAATGTGTTATATAATCCCAGTCCTCCTTGTAGTACGTGTCCGTATTCAGCAAGCGTATCTATAACTTGGTATATAGCTTCTGGACTAGAATCACTAACTTGTATATCTGACGCCTTACCTAATATGTGTTGGCTGTTTGAAACCCCACCAATTTCTTTATTGTGACTTGGGCAACGATATGCACTAGTAATTTTTATTGGAAACCTTATAAAATCACGAATGCATTGTAATTGACTTGCTAACTTTTGTATTTGTAAAAATACTTCATTAGGCATCTTACAACCACAATTGCATTCAAATTCTGATTTATTAAAGTTATTTGTAAGCTTCATTAATAACGAGTCTTAGCGCATTGTGTAATAGGCTTAGACTCATAAGGTGTTGGGTATTTTAATACTTGCATACCATTTATTCCAGATGAAGATCCTTTTCCGTGAGGTCTTCCTTGCTGACTTAAAGGTCCGTCCCATAAAGCGCTTTCACCTATTTGTCCATTTGACTTACCTGTAGCGTTAGGTATAATTTTTTTTGTGTAATCCATATCTTTTTTATTTTAATAATTTATCCAAAAACACTAGAACGATACCCTCTTCCGACAGATCGTTGACGATTACCAATATCGCCAAACATACTACTAGCGCGCGATATAGCTCCATCATTCATGCCAGCAACTCCTGCTACTTCACCTCCACCTGCTGATCCAGCTTGTCCTTCTAAAGCAGCTACTCTATCTTCTAATTCTCCGCCTTGAATTTCTTGAGCTGCCTCAGCTACATTTCCAGCCGCTCCTTGAGCTGCTTGAGCTGCTTGAGCTGCCTCGCTTATTCCACTCATTGCATTACCAAAAGGATTTCTACCCGCTGATTGTGCTGCCATTATTCCTGCCATAATTATCTTGTTTTATCTTTGTTAACGTTTTCTATTGCTGTTGCTAATACCTTATCACTGTATGATATTCTTTTCAT
>Ga0210003_1001831_pt1 | contig 18368 bp, 9 predicted proteins | sample LantaG_FD_182804 | JGI IMG/M metagenome (GOLD analysis project Ga0210003, IMG submission 182804) | Deep subsurface microbial communities from Baltic Sea to uncover new lineages of life (NeLLi) - Landsort_02402 metaG (SPAdes) (version 2) | ecosystem: Environmental > Aquatic > Marine > Oceanic >...
CCCTCCCCCTTCCCCCCAACCCCCCCAAAAAAACCCACAAAACAGCCTCGACCTCTCTCAGGCCCAAGTCATCCACGAGGGGACCCTCGAGGCGGGCCTCTCGGAGCTCCAGCGGCGCAACGCGCAGCGGGCGCGCGAGGAGCAGAGGGGGTCGGCCGTCGGGCGGGCCCTGGCCGCCGCGGCGCACGGCGCGCAGCCGGTGCTCGCGCCCTTTCTGCCGCCCTCGTCGCTGTCGTCGCCCGACCAGGCCTCTGCGGCAGCCGCGGCCTCGGCCGCGGGCGACCCGAGGCCGCTGGCGTACGCCGTGGTCGAAGGGAGGCTTGCCGACGCGGCGCCCGGCGGCGGGTTAGACGGGGAGAGGGCAGAGAGGGAGGAGCGGCGGCGTCGGAGGCAGCTGGAGCGGCAGCGGCGGCGGCAGCAGCTGGAGCGGGAGCGAAAGGAGCTGGAAGAGAAGGAGAAGCGGCTCCAGGAGGAGGAAGAGAAGCGAGAGAAGACGGAGGAGACAAGCGACGACAAGCCCCCGCCGCCGATGCCCCTGCCGCCGCAGCCTCCCCTCGACGCCCCAGAACTGGGGAGGAAGAACGGGAGCGGCGGGGAGGGTTCGTTCTTCAACGAGACGCTCTTCGGCGACGGCTTTGAGAAAGACGACGACGGCGGCGGCGGCGGCAGGGGCGCCTCCCTCGGCGGAGGCGGCAACAACGTCGACGATGGCGGTGGCGGCGATTTCTACGACGATGACGGCTACGAAGACGACTTCTGGGGCGACGAGGAGGAGGACGCGCTCTATGAGTTGGACCCGTGGCGCGGGGTGCCCCTTGCAGTATAAAAAATGAAAATTGCGAAAAACTCGACTTTTACAATTGTTGCCGCGGAGAGGTCCCTGTTTCTCTCTCCCGCGCGCGCCCGCACTGATACTACGATACAAAATGAATACGTGGTTTGCGCTTCGGAAAGGGTCAAGGGAAAAAGGCGAAGAGGCGTTCGTGGTGGCACTCTCTCTCTTCTCTCTCTCTCCCTTTTCCTTTTTTCCAACTCATACTCTTCACCATTCTCCGCTTCTCCCTCCGGGGACGCCGACGAAGTAGGACCCGACGTTGGCGACGAACCGCGCGGCGTACCTCTCGGGAGACTGGACGGTTCCCGCGGAAGCGGAGGGGACGAGGTCTGACGGAGGAGCAACGGCCGTCGCAGCCGAGGGAGCCGCTGCTGCCTCGGAGGAGAGGGGCGCCGCCGCCGCCGCTGCGGCAGGCTCCGTCGTCGGCCAGGGGAGGAGGCTCGGCGGGAGCCTCTGCTGCTGTCTTTGCTGTTGCTGCTGCTGCGAAGCAGCGTTCGCCTTCCCGCTGCTCACCGAGGCCACGACGGCAGCGGCAGCGGCGGCGACGGGCGCGAACGCCGAGGAGACCGCGGGGCTCGGCGTCGCCGCCCTCGGCGGGACCGCCGCCGGGGGCGCCGCCTTCCTTCCTCCCTCGCCGCCTCCGCCGTCGCTCGTCCCTCCTCCGCCGCCGCTTCCGGAGGCCCGAGCGGCCGCCGCCTTCGCCCACCGCTCCACGCGCTTATCCCAGGTGTACTGCCGGAGGTAGTCGACGATCCCGACGACGAGCAGCAGCGGAGGCGTCCCTTCCGGTTTCGGGTTTTGTTTTCGCTCCCCGTCGTCGCCGCTTCCTCCCTCGTTCCCTTGCTCTCCCTCTTCTTCTCCTCTTTCCACCACCGAGGCCAGCAGGGAGTAGTCCATGATGCCTGCCGCGGAGAGCATCGCCGCGTCGCGCGCCAGGGCTCTCGACAGCTCCCCGCGGGCCTCCAAGCTCAGAAGGGCGACGGGGGTCCCGGCGGCGAGCAGGGCGCGCGCGTCGCGGTCTAGCAGCGGGGTCGAGCGGGGGGCGCTGGCGGCGCCGGCGGCGGCGCCGGCGGCCCCGTCGCCGTCGAGGGGCTCCTTCGCCTTCTGCGCCGTCGCCATCGCCGCCGCCGCAGCCGGAGGAGGGTGGCGAGAAGAAGGGTGAGACCCGGAAAGAGACACGTCGGCGCCCTTGAGGTCGAAGAAGAAGCGCGGCGGGGGGCCGGAGGAGCGGAAGACGTTCTCCATCACGACGAGCTCGAGGGCATACGCTCCCGTGGAAGCAGAAGCCGAGGAGCTCGAGCTTGCTGGCGCCGCTGCTCCCGCCGAAGGAGGAGTCGCTTCTCCTCCTCCTCCCCCTCCTCCTCCTCCCTCTGGCCTGAAAGAAACGGTGTACACGCCCAGGATCCGGGCGAGGAGCGTCCCAGGAGCGCCGCCGCTGGAAGATTCGGCAGCGCGCCCGCTCCCGCACCCGCCTCCGCTCCCGCCCTCGCCGCCGACCCCAAACCGCGCGAAGTAGGCGGGGGCCAGCGCGGCGAACGACCTCCTCTCCCCCGGAGTCACCGCCTTCACCACGTACGCCCCGTCGGCACTCTGCGCGAACGTCGCCCTCGACTTGCCCCCCGAGGCCGCCCACGGCACGGACCGCGCGAGCGAGGCCGCGAAGGCCGCGTCGCCACCGTCGACGCTGCGCCGGCGCAGCGCCGAGAACTGCGGTGCGAACCAAGCGCGGACGCGGAGCGTGGCGCGGCCGGCCGCGGGACCCGGGGAGTCGTCACGGATGGAGGCGTCGAAGTGGGGGGTGGTCGGAGGAGGAGGGAGGTGGTGGTGCTGTTCTGTCGCCACCGCCGCTGCCGCCGTCGCCGGAGAGGAGGAGGAGGGAGCCGAAGAAGCAGAGGAAGCAGCGGCGGCGGAAGAAGAAACAGCGGAAGCAGATGCGACGAAGGTCGCGTGCGCCTGCGAAGTCAAGAAGTAAGCGACGACGGTCGTCGGGTCGTCGTCGCGGACGGTAACGAAGCGGCCGCCGACGCCGGGGGGCAGGAGCGCGCGGCCGCCGACGCGGAGGGCCGGCGCCGCCGTCGCGGCGGCGGCGGTCGAGGGAGGCGCCGTCCCCGCCGCCGCCGCTTCCCTCAGCGGCAGCCTCGGCAGGCAGAACACGCCGGCGCACGAGGCGTCCGCGGGGGCGCCCGCGTCGAGAGGGGGCCTCCGGAGCCTCGAGAGCGCGGCCTCGGAGGGAGGGACCGCGAGCCGGGCCTCGAGGGGGGGGAGCGGAGGGAGGGGAGCGGCCTCGGCCTGGTGCCTGCCGCCGCCGGCGCTCCCGCCGCCGCCGCTGCCCCAGCCGCTCCCCCAGCCGCGGGGCTTCGCCGCCGCCGCCGTCGGCTGCTGCTGCCGTTCCGCGGGGGCCTCCGTCAGCACCGCAGGCGCGCTCCCCCCGTTGACGGCGGCGACCGCGGCAGCGGCCCTCTCGAGCTGCTCGTCTGCGGCCGCGGAGAGAAGGGAGGCGGAGAGGGGGAGGCGGGACAGGGGAGCAGCGCCGCCGTCGCCGCTGGTGTCGCCGCCGCCGGCGTGTGCCGCCGTCCCCCTCTGCTTTGCGGGGGAGCGGGAGCGAGGCGGCGAGGAGAGGGGCGACGGGCCCAGGGGCGCGCCGACCCTGTTGCGCCGAGAAGAAGAAGGTTTGCTTTCTTTGTCGTCGGCAGAGAGGCCAGAGTCGGAGCCGCTGCCTCCTCCGTCGTCCTCGTCGTCGTCTCCGTCGCCGTCGTCGTCGTCGTCGTCTTCGAGCTCGCTGCTGTTTTTCTCGTCCTCCTTGTTCGACTTTCTCCCCGCGCCGCGCCTCCCCCTCCTCCTCCCTCCGTCCCGGCGCTTCTTCCTGCTCCTGAGGCTCGCCGCCAGCGCCGGGTTGAACCAGCGGACGAGCACGGAGGCCGATGCCGGAAGGGCGCGCGCCCAGGCGGGGACGGCGAGCGTCGTCGCTTCGTCGTCGGCGGGAGCAGGGGCGGGCTGCTGCTGCTGCGCCGCCGCCGCCGTTTCCTCCTCCTCGCCGCTCCTCTCGCCTCGCTCCCCTTCCTCGCAGGCATCCCCGGCGCCCCCAGTCCCCTCGCGCGGAAAGGAAGACGAGGCCAGGCCCCCCTCGGGGAGAGCGGAGGAGGGCGCAGGCGGGACGCCGAGGTCGGGGACGGAGGGCGTCTCCTCCCTGAGGCCGCGCCCGGAGCCCGCGCCCCCCGCGGCCTCGGCCTCGGCGGCCAGAGCCTCCTCAACGACCCCGGCGAGGAGCTCCCGGTCGCCGAGCCGCGCCGCCCAGCTCGCCGCGACCTTCGCCAGGGCCCTGCGCGCGCCGGCCAAACTGGAGGCCGCGAGCGCGGCGCCGGCGCCGTCGGCGGCGGCCTCGGCGGCCTCGCACGCCCCCGCCGCCGCGTCGGCGACCTTGGCCCGATCCGAGGCGAGCGCGGACCACAGGGCACGCCTGGCGCGGCGCTGCGCCGACGGCGGGGGAGGAGGAGGCGAGGGAGGAGCGGCGGAGGCGTCGCCCTCCCCTCCCTCCCCTCCCCCTTCCTCGCGGCAAAACTCGGCCAGCCTCGCCCGCACGCCCCTGCGCAGCTCAGCCAGCACCGCGTTGGCGTCGTCGACGAGCCTCGACGCCTCCGCCGCCAGCCACGCCCTGCGGGAGGCTTTCGGCGCCGACACGAGCCTCGAGACGGGGGCGAGGAGGGCGGTGGCGCGACCTGCGTCGGCGCGGACGCGGAAGACCGCGAGATCTCGCCCGCGCCCGACGACAAGCGAGGGGAGGCGGAACAGCGGAATCGCCGTTGCTGCGGCTTCTTTTCCTCCTCCCGCCGCCGCCGCCGCCGACGACGAGAGCGGCAAATGGGGCCCCTTGGCGGCGAAGCAGAGCTCGAGGAAGTGGGCTAGGGAGAGGCACGATGCCTCGGCGGAGAGCGGGACCCTCCGGGCCCCTCGGAGCGGCGGCGGAGGGCAAGGGGGAGAGGCTCTGTCGCCGCCGCCGCCGTCGTCGGCAGCCGCTCCGTGCCACAGCCACAGCGCGCCCCCGGGGAGCGCCTCCTCCCCCTCCGGCACCGGAAACGTCCTGAGGTCGACCCTGAGAGAGCCTCGGAGGAAGGCCGCGGTGTGGTCGCGGCAGGGGGCGCCGCAGGCGAGGCAGAGCGGGGGGGCAGGAGGGGCGGCGAGCTCGCCGCCGCCGCCGCCACCGCCACCGAGTCCGGCCGCCGCCGGCGCCGGCGACGACGGCGCCGGCGGAGAGAGCGACCAGAGCGCCTCGAGCGCCCCCCCCAGCGTCAGATCCGGCCTCGCGAACGGGTCTGCCCTCGAGGGGAGCGCCCCGCCGTCGTAATAGCCCGTCCTGACGAGCGTGGCGGGGACGCAGGGGCGGGGCGGACACGAAGGAGGAGGAGAAGAAGGACAGGGACAAGGAGAAGAAGACACCACTCGCATCGAGCTCGCCCAGAGGTGCTGCGCCGACTGATACGTTGAGCTCCTGGCTTTCGTTTTCCCTGCCTCTGCATCTGCCCCTCTTCCTCCTTCGACCAAGGCAGCGGATGTAGAGGAGCAGTCCTCCTCGACAAAGGGCGAGGAAGAGAGGATCGGGGCCCCTCGGCGGGCCGCGGCCGCCGCCGCCGCGGCCTCTGCCGCCGCCGCCCTCGCGGCCTCGACGACGGCGGCGGCGCCTGGCGCTCCTCGCTTTTCCTTTCCTCCCTCTCCTTCCTCTTCAGATAGGCCGCTCGCCGCGGCCAGCGCGTCGGCGACGAAGGAGGCCTCGAGCCGAGCGCGCCACGCGGCCAGGAGGAGCTCCCTCAGGACCCTCTTGGCGGCCTTGAGGCGCTGCCTGTCGCCGCCGCCGCTGCCGCCGCCGCCGCTGCCGCCGCCGCGGCCGCCGCTGCTCAGCAAGAGCGTACAGCCGAGCCCCGGGCGCGGGAGGCGGACGAAATGGGTCATCACCGAGGCCGCGGAGGAGGAGGACGCAGAGGAGCGATGGTGATGATGCGCGGAAGGAGCAGCGCGGGAGCCGGCGCTCAAAAAAGAAGAGGGCGAGGGGCGCGCGAGCGATGACGACGAAGTCGACGACGGAGGAGGGAAGAAGAGCGTAGGCGGGTGTTGTTCTTGCTGCTGCCCTTCCTCCTCGGTTCCTTCTTGCTCGCCGCCGCCCGCGGCGGCCAGCGCGACCGCGGCGGCGGCAGCAGCAGCAGCAGCCGCGGCCGCGGCAGCTGCGGCCGCGGCGGAAGAAGAAGAGCTGTGGTGACTAGCTCGAGCGACGGCAGCTGCAGGCGCGGAAGAAGAGGAGGTCGAAGAACAAGTCGAGGACAGAGAGTGAACCGAAAACTCCCCGACTGTGAAGACGTTCCCCTCCCCGAGCTGCTCCGCAGAGGACGCAATCGGGACCCCGGCGCAGCGCGCGAGGAACTCGAGGGCTGGGCGGCGGGCCCGAGCGATGACTGCGAGGGAAGAGGAGGGAGAGGCCGCGGGGGGTGTTTGCCGGGCAGCACTGCCGCCGTCGCCGCTTTCGTCCCCCCGCCCCGCCCCTCCTGCTTCTGCTGCTCTTCGCGCGGCCCTCTCCTTCGCGGCCGCGGCCACCAGCGCGTCGAGCGCCGCCCCGCAGACCCCTTCCTCGACGACGAGGACGTCGGGAAGGGCCCGGGCCATCGCGGCGGCGGCGGCGGCGGCGAGGCGCCCCTCGGCGGCCGCCGCCGCGGAGAGCGAGAGGACAACGGCGTCCGCTGCCGCCGCTGCGGCGTTCGCTCCCGTCGCCGCCGCCGCCGCCGCTGAAACGGGCGACAACCTGTGCAGCGACGACGCCAGAGACTGCGAGGGGGAGGCGGAGGGAGAGGCCCTCGCGGGCAAGGGAGAGGGGGAGGGAGGCGCGGCGGGGTCGGACGAGGCGTCTCCGTTCCTTGCGGCCGCCGCTGGCAGGCCGCCGCCGCCGCTCCCGCCGCCGCTGCCGCCGCTCTTGCCCCCTCCTCCTCCCGGCTCCAGCCCCCCGCCCAGAAGCGCCACCCTCGCCCCCACGAGCCTGCTGGTCCCTCCGCGTAGGGCCAGGTTGCGCCTCAGGACGAGGCCGGGGATCAGGTCGACCGTTGGCGGCGGGACCGGGACCGGCGGTTTCGCTTCCGGTGCCTCTGCCGCTGCCCCCGCTGCTGCGCTCGCTCCCGCTCGAGGAGAGGAAGAAGAAGACGGCGGCTGTGGCGTGAGAGCGCCGTCGTCCGCAGCCACCGAAGCGACCACCTTGATCTTGACAAAGTCCCTGGCGTCGGCGGGAGGCGCGGCCAAGGTCCCTCTTCCTCCTTTCGCAGAGAGGAACTCGGCGAGGGCCGCGGGGCTCAGCGCTGCCGCAGCGGCCTCGGCCGCCGTCGCCAGGGCCTTGGCCCAGGCGTTTAGGGCGTTACCGTCCCTTCCGATCGCGGCCTCGAGCTCGCGCTCTTCCAGCAGGAGCTGCCTGGCCAGGGCGCGGAGGTGCGGGGAGGAGACAGAGGCTGAGAGGGTGGAGGCGAGGAGCGAGGGCAGCAGCGAGGTCGACAGCGACGAAGGAGGGGGACCGGCGATTGTTTGTTCCGTGCCGTCGCTGCTTTGTGCGTCTGCGTCGGCCTTGTCCTCGTTTTCTCCCTCGTGATGGGAATGAAAAGCCTCTGAGAAGCTCTCCAGAGGAGGAGGCACTATCGGAGGCCCGCGAAGGCTGCGGTTCGAGGAGGGAGGAGGCACCGCCGATGCAGCGTCAGCGGCACCGAGAGCGGAACCATCGACCACCGTCGCACGTCTTCCTTCTCCTCCTCCTCCTCCGTCCTCGCCGCCTGCTGCTGGTGCTCTCTCTCCGCCGCTCGCCGTCGCTATTGTATCGAGCTGCTCTCCTTGAGCGTCGAAAGCAGACTCGACGCTCGCCGGGGTCGGCATCGCGAGAGCAAACACCAACGAAGAGAGAGAAAGAGAGAAGAGTATTGGAACAAAAAATGCTTTCTTCGGGGTCCCTTTTTTTTCCTTAAAAAAAAAACCTCCAAGACACTCTTCCCTCCTTCTCTCCTCTTTTCAAAGGCTCGCGTTCAGCACCGCGTACAGCGCCCCAGCCACAGCGACAGCGCCCACGATGGCGGCCACCAGCTTCCCCGCGTCTCCCGAGTCGACTCCCTCCCCGCTCGCCTTCCGGTTCCCGGCCTCCTTGCCGCCGCCGCCGCCGCCCTGGAGCTTGGCCTTCCGCTCGAGACGATTCTTATTGTCGTTGACCCCCTTTCCGGCGGCGGTGCCCCCGTAGGACGAGAACCTCCTCTTGGGCGCGGAGCACACGGGACACTTGAAGCGGTCGAGCTTCTCGAAGTCAGTCCCTTCGACGGAGGGCACGTAGATCCAGCCGCAGTCGCTGAAGGAGATTTTTTTCGTGGTCGAGGTCGTTCGTCGCCGTCGTCGTGAGAGCCTCACGACTTTTTTACCTCCTGCTCCCGACCTTGTAATTTCTCGGAATCCCTTTGCGCATTCGACCCGATTTAGATACTCACTTGCAGATGTAGGCTTTTCCTCCGGCTGCGGCGCGGGCGGCGACTCTCAGAGTGCGCGGAGCTCTGCGCGAGGCGCTGCTGCGAAGGGACCTGACCGGCGATCTCTTGCTAATCGACGGAGCAGGAGCTGCAGGAGCAGCGGCTGCGCGAGCAGCAGCAGCGCTGCTGCTCGTCGTCATCGTCCTGGCAGCGGCGAGCATCATTTCAATCGCGATAGGAAAAGGGAGAGCCGCTACGCCTCTGTGGAGTATTAGACAGAGGAAAAAGAGAGCGGAGGAGGGAGCGATGATGGGAGAAAAAGAGAAGAAGAAATGAGGCGCGACGAGGCGTTTCCTTCCCCTCGCCTCTCCCTGTGTCTGATGTACAAGCCCCTCGCTTCCTTCTATCCTACAGTGTTAGAAAAAACACCTACGGGTCACTCCGATGCTTCTGGCGCCGCTGGCGGCGCTGGAGCGGGCTCCGGCGAGGGAGGAGCAGCGGAAGCAGAAGCTTCCTCCCCCTCTCTCTCCCTCTCTTGCCGCCTTTGCCGCCGCCGGTCCGCCCCGGCTGCGACGTCCTCAAAGAGCTTCCCGCGGTTCGCGATCCTCCAGAGGTCGTCTCCGGCCGTCGCCGCGAGGGCCGCCCCGCCCAGGGCTGCCGTCGCGAGCGCGACGTGAGCCCATGCGTCCCCGCGCGTCGAGCGGGCGACCACGAGGCGAAGGAGGTTGGAGAGGAGCGACGGCGGGCGCTGTTGGGTCCGACGCGACGTCGACGAGGAAGAAGAAGAGGAGGGCCGGAACCCGCCCGCGTACGGGTTGTCGGCGCCGAAGGAGGAGGAACGAGCGTAGGAGCCGGCGCTGCCGCGAGCGGAAGAGGAGGAGGCTCCCCCAGCCCGGTCGAAGGCCGCCCTCTTGGAGGCGTCGCCGAGGACCGAGTACGCCTCCGCGACGGCGACAAACCGCGCGGCGGCTGCGGCCCTCTCGGCGCGCGAGGAGGCCGCGGGAAGGTGGTCCGGGTGATTTCTCTTGGCGGCCTCGACGAAGGCGCGCTTGACGGCAGCGGCGTCGGCGGAGCGCGGGAGACCCAGGGCGGCGTAGGGGCAGCGCTGGGGGCTGGACATTTTTTTTCTCTTCTTCTGCAGAGGAGGCCGAGGTCGCGGCCGAACCGGACGAGCGACGGTCGCCCCCAACGTTGAAATGGGCTCTTTCGTGCCTCCCGCTCTCTGCCTGCGGTCCTCCGGGGGGCACGCCGATCACTCAGCTGCGTCGGTCTTCATTCTCTGCGCCAGCCCGTCGGAGGGAGACAAAAAGCCAAAAGAAGGGCGAGGAGAGAGGAAGAAAGGATTCGCAATCGTGTTTCGACAGAGAGCGTCGAGAACTTCTCAAGGAAAAAAAATGAAGAACATCCACAAAACATTCCGAAGTAGGCACTGCAAAAAACTTAGAGAGAGAGCAATGAGCGGCCTGCTGCTCTCTTCTTCCCTGGCCTTGAAGAAGAAGAAGCCCACCATGCTGGCCGACTCCACCACGCCGTCGCGCTCGCCTTCTCCCGAGCGCGCGATGAACAAGAACGTCAAGGTGAGAAGAAGAGAGGGAAATGGAGATCTTGTTTTTTTTCCTCGTCTTGTTCGAGGCGCATTGGCAAAAACATGAAAAACGCCATAGCGTTTCGACACGGCAACGCGGCTTCGCTGTCCAAAAACAACCTGCCAGGGCCAAGATTGTTTTTTGCTCTTTTCAGCGCAAAACAGAACTGGGGAAAGGAAGGCCGTCTTCCGAGCAGTAGCTCGCAACGAGGGTTTCGTTGGAATTGAAACTGCCGCCACAGAGATGACCTTCAAACCTCCTCGTCCCCCCCCCCCCCCCCCCCCCCCCCCAAAAAAAACCCCTCCCCAGCTCGCCCTCTGGTTCAACCTCCTCGAGACCGCCTCGGCCTCCGTCCGCGCCGGAGACGCCCTCAGCGCCTATTTGTGGCTCGTCACCGAGTCGAACCGCGCGGTCGGGTGGCTCCAGGGCGCCGTCGGCGTCGCGCAGCTGGTCGCCGCGTTGCCGGCCGGATGGGCCGCCGACCACCCGCGCTGCCGGCGCGACTCTGTGCTCAAAGGAGCGGCTGCGCTGGGGCTCCTCTCCGCGTTCGCGTTCGGGTCGGCCCTCGTCTTCAACCGGAACTCGATGGTCGAGCTTTTTATCGCAGTCGCGTTGCTCGGCGCGTGGAAGGGCGCCGCGACGCCGCCGTTCGAGTCGATCTTTGCGGACTCGGTCGCCACGGGCGCGTCGGCGCCCTACACAGCGAAGTACGCGCTGTCGATGGTCGCTGCCGCTGCGGGACCTCTGCTGTCCTGTTTCCTCTTCCAGGCGATGGGAAACGCGTGGGATGCCGGGTCGTGCAGGGCGGTGCTCCTGGCGGGTCTGGCGGCCATGCTGCCGCCGCTCGCCGTCGCGTGCGCCTTCGACGACGACGCGAGCCTGGGGCGGCGGTCAGAGGCGCGCGACTCGGCGTCGATGACGCCCGCGGCGTCCGCGGCCTCGGGGCTTTCGCGCATGCGGTCGGGGGCCTCGACGACGACGACGGTGACGGCGACGGCGACCGCGGAGGGGACGCCGCAGAGGACGAGGAGGAGGAGGAGGCAGGGGCGGGGGGGCAGCGCTGGGAGGAGGAGGTCGAGGAGCGACGTCTTGGGCGGCTCGAGCGACGACGACGAAGCGGCAGCTCTGAACGGGGACAGCGACGACGACATCAGGAGGATCGCGGCGGGCTCCCCTCCTTCGGCTCTCGCTTCCCCAGCTCCTTCTACTGCTCTCGTTCCTCCTCCCCCGAATCCTTCCTTCTTCGACCCCGCCGCCCTCTCCAGCTCCCTCCAGCATCAGCAGCAGCAGCAGCAGGCGGCGGCCGAGGACAGAATCAGACTCTTCTCCCCTTCGACCTGGCCGCTCGGCGCGGTCGTCGCGGCCCTCATCACCCTCTCCGACCTCATCGGCGCCCTGGCATCGGGCATGACGCTCAAGTTCTTCTCGCTCTTCTTCCTGCAGGCCTGCGATTTGAGCCCAGTGGCGGTGAGTTTGGTCGGCACCGCCGCGCCGCTCGGCGTTGCCGCCGCTTCGGTGCTCGCCGGCAGCCTGGCGCGGAGGCACGGCGGCAGGCTGCATCTGTCGCTGCTGACGCGAGCCGTCGACGTTGGGCTGCTCGTGCTGCTCGCGCGCCTGCCGACGAACAAGGGAAAACTGAGCGAGGCCGGGAGCAGCGGCGACCTTTCTGCTTCTGCCGCCGGCGTACCGATGACGGCGGCCGCGACCGCCGCTGTCATCGCTGTCCACCTCCTCCGCATGGCCTCGGCCAACGCCACGCGGCCCCTGGTCCGCGCGATGCTGATGGAGAACGTTCCCAAGAGACACAGGGGCAAAGTGAACGCGCTGGACTCGGTGCGGACGTTTTCGTGGAGCGGGTCCGCGGCGCTCGGAGGGGAGGTGAGTCGGTTTGATTTTTTTGATTTGTTTTGTTTGAAAGGAAAGAGAGAGAGAAACGGGGAAAGGAAAGAAATCACCAACTCCCCCTTTCCCCTCTTTTTTCCTCAAAAAAACTCTCCTCCAGCTCATCGCCCGCTACGGCTTTGGGGCCACCTTTGTCGTCACGGCCGGCATAAAGGTCGCGGCGATGCTGCCGCTGATCCCTTTGATCTTCCTGCTCCCCGAGGAAGGGAGGCTGCGCATCGGCAAGTGGTCTTGCGGCGGAGGAGGAGGCGGAACAGCCGGCGATTCTTCCTGTAGCGGCGGGAACAGTAGCGGCGGAGGGGGCGGAGGCAGCAGCGGGTACTCGTCTTCTCGCGGGACGAAGAGCAGCAACAGTGGCAGCGGGGACGAGGAGGTCGTCGGTGGGCTCGGCGGCACAGACGGCGACGAGGGCAGGAGGCTCTTGGCCTCGGGCGCTGCCGTCAAGGGCGGCGCTGCCCCCCCTCCTCGTGTCCGCTCCGCCGGCGGGAACAAGAGGCGAGCGGGAGCAGGAGGCTCCCGCCCCGGGAGCGCCGGCCTCGGCCGCCGGGGCGCGGAGGAGGGTTCGGCGGAGCAGGCGCTCCTGCCCTCGTCGGCCGACGAGGAGGCCCCGTCGACCGACGAGGAGGCGCAGAGGCAAGCGCCTCAGCAGCAGCAGCAGCATCAAAATCAGAGTGAACAAAATCAGCAGCGTCACCACCCGCGCCCGGCGAGAAATGACTCGACGTTTTCCCTGCGCCTGTAATTAATTTTAGAACTAAAACGAATTCTTTCCATTATTATGAAAATGAAAATAACTATTTTTGTTTTTCTTTTCTCCCTCTTTTTCTCCTTTCTGAAACTGATTTGCTTTCTCTTTTTTTCTCTCTTTCTCAGTTGCTCACACATCAAAAGGGACAAAAAAGGGGGGAAACAAAATAAAAAAAGGTTCGCGAGAAGAAAACAGGGAGAGGAAGGCGATGAAGAAAGAAGAGACGTTTTCTATCTCGCTCTCCCCCCTCTTTCTCTCTCTCTCTCTCTCTTCCTTTTCCTTGAGCGACGGCCTGGAAAGCAGCAAAAGCAGAAGCGAAGGACAAGAACACAGAGAGGCGCGTCCCCGACTGCTTTCTCTCAAGTCTCGTGGTCCTTTCTCTCCCACTTGGCTCGCTCGCTCGCATATTTTTTCTCCTTTTTTTTCCCTTTCTCTCCTCACCTAAAAAACATCAAGTCGCGGGATCGTTCCTCCTCTGTCTCCCTCTCAAAAGAGGAACAGAGAGGTCTCGAAGAAGGAAAAAATCTAGTACTCGTCCTCGGGGGCCCCGGCCTCGTCGACGTCGCCCGACTCGGCGCCGACCTCCTCGTAGTCCTTCTCGAGCGCGGCGAGGTCCTCGCGCGCCTCAGAAAACTCGCCCTCCTCCATGCCCTCGCCGACGTACCAGTGCACGAAGGCGCGCTTGGCATACATGAGGTCGAACTTGTGGTCCTGTTATTTTTTAGGGGGGAAACGGGGGCAGAAAGGAAAGGGGAAAGCGAAAAGAGGTTCGAGAAAGGAGGGGGGAAGACGCGTTGAGAAAAGTTTTTTTTTTCGACCTCGACCACACACCCCAGGGAAAAAGAGCTAAGGAAAGAAGAAGAGAAGGAAAAAAAAATCTTTTTTTCTCCTACTACTCACCAGGCGCGAGAACACCTCGGCGATCGCCGTCGAGTTCGAGATCATGCACACGGCCCTCTGCACCTTCGCGAGGTCGCCTCCGGGCACGACCGTCGGCGGCTGGTAGTTGATGCCGCACTTGAAGCCCGTCGGGCACCAGTCGACAAACTGGATCGTGCGCTTGGTCTTGATCGTCGCGACGGCGGCGTTAACGTCCTTGGGGACGACGTCGCCGCGGTACATGAGGCAGCAGGCCATGTACTTGCCGTGGCGGGGGTCGCACTGTTTTGTTTTGTGTGTGTGGGGGGGGGTGGGGAAAAAGATGAGAAAAAACTCTCGAAAGGAAAAGAGAAAAAAACAAGAGAAAGGCTTCTTCGCTCCGATGTCGCTCTTCTCGAAGCAAAAAAAACAATCTCACCTTGGCCATCATCGACGCGGGCTCGAACGCCGCGTTGGTGATCTCCGAGACCGACAGCTGCTCGTGGTAGGCCTTCTCGGCCGAGATGACGGGCGCGTACGACGAGAGCATGAAGTGGATGCGCGGGTACGGGACGAGGTTGGTCTGGAACTCGGTGACGTCCACGTTGAGCGCGCCGTCGAAGCGCAACGAGGCGGTAAGGCTAGAGATGACCTGCGCGATCAGCCTGTTGAGGTTGGTGTAGGTCGGCCTCTCGATGTCGAGGCTGCGGCGGCAGATGTCGTACACGGCCTCGTTGTCGAGCATGACGGCCACGTCGGTGTGCTCGAGCAGCGAGTGCGTCGAGAGCACCGAGTTGTACGGCTCGACGACGGCCGTCGAGACCTGCGGCGACGGGTACACCGTGAAGCCGAGCTTGGACTTCTTGCCGTAGTCGACCGACAGGCGCTCGAGCAGCAGGGAGCCGAGCCCGGAGCCGGTCCCGCCGCCGACGGCGTTGAAGACGAGGAAGCCCTGCAGGCCGGTGCAGTTGTCGGCGAGCTTGCGGATGCGGTCGAGCGCGAGGTCAACAATCTCCTTGCCGATGGTGTAGTGCCCGCGGGCGAAGTTGTTGGCCGCGTCCTCTTTCCCCGAGATGAGCTGCTCCGGGTGGAAGAGCTGGCGGTAGGTGCCCGTGCGGACCTCGTCGATGACGGTCGGCTCGAGGTCGAGGAAGATGCAGCGCGGGACGTGCTTCCCGGCGCCCGTCTCGGAGAAGAAGGTGTTGAAGGCGTCGTCGCCGGCTCCGACGTCGGCCGGGGCCTGGCCGTCGGGCTGGATTCTAAAAAGGAGAGCGATTTGGTTGGTTTTTGGTTTGGGGGTGGAGTTGGAGGAGGGAGGAGGGAAACGAGGACGAAAGGAGATTGAAAGAAGGGTGAGCCGGCCCCCCCGTTGTCTAGGTCCGAAAAAAGAGAGAGGAGAAAAAAAAACCTCGTTCGTCGTCTGTTGGTCTTCCCTCCTTTTTTTTGTCCAGAGAGCCTTTTTCTTTCTCCTCCGTCCTTCTTCTCTCTCTCTCTCGCTTCCTTTGGGACTCACCCGTGCTCCAGGCAGTAGAGCTCCCAGCAGGCGTTTCCGACCTGGACGCCTGCGTTTTTTTGTTTTCGGAGGAGGAAGAGGTTGAGAGGAGACGGGGAGCGAGGTGAGAGCAAAACTCGAATGGCGACAGCTGCGAAAGGGGAGGGAACAAGCGAAAGAGAGCACGCGAGCCGAGCGTTTGGCGGACGAAACGGGGGAAAAAGCACGCAGTCGTTATGCCTCGCGCACGACGCTGTGACTCATTTCGAGCGCTGCACGCCCGCGCAACGTCTGGAAGCGATCACGCTCTAGAGCTCGGTGCGGAGAAAGAGGGTTTCTGCGGGGTGCTAGGTGGTTGAGAGGAGCGCGGAAAGATTTCGTTCTCTTGCCCATGGCGCTCGGCCGACGCCGAGAAAAAAAAACGACCCGAAAATAGCAACGCCGACGTCTCTGTGGTTGATTTCGGGTCGCGCGTCCTCTCTTTTCTTTCACCTCGCTCTCGACTGCGACGCGTGCGAGAGACTAAGCCTCACGTCTCGAGGTCGAGAACGAGGCGGAAGAGGCCGAGGAAGGCCAAAGGCGCGACGCGAATGAAGGGGAGAGGAAGACGAAGAGTCCTTTCTCTTCGAGGCGCGCATCGCGTTTCCCTTGCATTTTCGTTTTTCCCTTTCTCTCCCTCGTTGCTCCTCCTTCTCAACATCCCACGTACCGGCCTGGCCAATGTGGAGAGAGATGACTTCGCGCATGGTGCTTGAGTGGCGGAGGTGGTAGGAGAAAGGGGAGGGAAGGAAGAAGGCGGGCGAGAAGAAAGGCTTTCGCAGCAGGCAGTGAGGAGCCGGAGACGAAAAGGAGTTCTGATGCACTGACGCCGAGCGTTTTTTTGATTGATAAAAAATCAGAAAAAAAGAAGCAGACCTCTCCCCCGATCGATCAATAGTACTCGCTTACTCCGGTTCTCCGGACCTTTTCTGAACATCCCACTGCTTCCTGTCTGTTCTCTCTATCATCTCCTCTCTTCTCTGAAAAAAATCGGAGCAAGATAAACCACGAGCAGGAGGGAGAGAACTCGACGGGAGATCGTCAATGATGGCCGATTCGCTGCCGTCACCCTCGACCGATGACGACGATTCCCCCGTCGTCGCCTCGCTCGCCCACGTCGCCGCAGGCGTCAACGCCGTGCCGGGCTCGCTGCACTGGGGTCCTCTCGACCTCATCGCGTACGGGGCCGGACCCGCCGTGTTCCTGTATGACCAGGGGCGGGGCAGAGTGCGGGCGTCGCTGGTATTGAGCTGCTCGTCGAGCGGCAAGGAAACGAGCGGCGGCGGCGGCGGCGACGGGTCCTCTCCCTCCTCCTCGGGCCGCGTCTGCTGCGTCCGCTGGAAGGGCCCCGAGACAATGGAAGCGGGTGGCAGCTGCTGGGCAGAGCTCGCCTCGGGGACATCGGACGGCGTCGTTGCGACCTGGAGGGTGCGGCTGCCTCCCGGCGCCATCGTCGTCGACCCCGAGGAGAGCAGCAGCTGTCCTTCGTCTTCTCCTTCTTCTCCGTCGTCCTGCTGCGATCTCCGCTGGGAGCAGACGGCCCTCCTGAGGATAAAGTCCGGGGCCGGGGTCACCTCGCTTGCGTGGCACGAAGAAGTGGAAGAGGAAGAGGAAGAAGGAGAGCGAGGCGGAAAGGCGGCGAAGAAGTCGACGCTCGTCGCTCTCGCCGGGACGGAGGTGGCAGTGTTCTCCCGGAGAGCAAGCTCTCCTTCTTCTCCGTCCTCCTCTCTTTCTTCTCCTTCTCCTTCTTCTTGGGTGCCCTGCCAGAGCCTCTCGATCCACCCGAGGCTCGCGCACGCCGCGGCGCTCTCCGTCCTGGGAGACGAGGAGAGGAAGAAGAAGAGGCTGCTGCTGGCGGTCGGGACCGTCGACGGAGCGACGCTGCTCTTCCTCGGGGCGGGCGCTTCTCATTCTTCTTCTTCTTCTTCTGCTGTGTTCTCTGCGGTGCCGGCTGCTGCGGCAAGGGGTCACGGGGACTGGGTCCGCGGCGTCGCCTTCACCTCGAACAGCAGCAGCAGCAGCAGGAGGAGGAAGACGGAGGAAGAAGAAAGCAAAGAGACGACGGTGGCGGACAACGGTGCCTCGAGTTCATTCTCTTCTTTCTCGTCTTCTTCTTCTTCTTCTTCTTCTTCTTCCTCTTCTCTTCTGATGGCAACGGCCTCCAACGACAGGACTGTCCGCGTCTGGGAGGTATCCTGCTCCTCTCCCTCCAGAAGCGCTAGAGGAGAGGAAAAAGGCGGCGACAAAAGATTCGGCGACGACGACGACGACGTCACCGCGCTCGCCGCCTCCTCTTCAAAACCCTCGTCTTCTTCCGCCTCCTCCTCTTCTTCTTCTTCTTCCTCCGTCTCCGTGCGTCTGGTCGCGACCCTCACGGGCCACGACGACTGGGTGCTGTCCGTCGACTGGAAGCAGAGGAGGGAAACGAGGGGGAAGAAGCCCGAGCCCCCGTGCCTGCTCTCCGTCTCCGCCGACCGCTCCGCGCGCCTCTGGAGCCCCGCCGCCTCTGGAGAAAGCGGCGGAGAGAGCGACGGCGGCCTCTGGCTCTGCGACGCCGCCGTCGGGGACGCGGGCTCCGCCGCAGCTCTAGGGTTCTGCGGCGGGTGCTTCTCCCCCGACGGGGACGGGCTGGCCGCGGCGGGTCCCGCGGGGGCGATCCACGTCTGGAGGCGGGGAAGAGAGCAGGGAGAGGAGGAGGAGGAGGAGGAAGAGGCCGAGGGAGGGGGCGGCGGCGGCGCCCCCTCGCTCTCGCCGCTCTCGCTCTCGCCCTCGCCCCGCCGCCCCCGCCCCCCCCGCCGCTGGGAGGCGCGCCCCTCCGCGGGAGGGCACTGCGCCCGCGTCGTCGACGCCTGCTGGGCCGGCCCCGACGGCGCGAGCCTGCTGAGCGTGGCCGAGGACCAGACAGCGAGGCTCTGCACGTGGCTCGCCGCCGCCGGGGAGCCTCCCTCCGGGGACCCCGCCCGCGCCCGCGCCGCGGGGACGAGGCGGCCTCCCCCGCTCTGGGCCGAGGTCGCGAGGCCGCAGACGCACGGGCACGACTTCTCCTGCGTCGCCGCCGTGCTCTCCGAGGAGGGGCTCAGCGGCCGCGGCTCCCCCGCCGCCTCCGCCGCCGCCGTGTACGCCAGCGGGTCCGAGGAGAAGGTGATCCGCGTGTTCGAGGCGCCGCGCGCGTTCTCCCAGACGCTGGCGTGGGCCCGCGGCGAGGGAGCGGCGGGACCTCCATCTTCCTCCTCTTCTTCCTCTTCTTCTTCTCCCTCTCGTTCTGCTGCTGCTGTTGCTGCTGCATCAGCATCAGCACCAGCAACAACAGCAGCATCAGCGTCAGCGGCGGCTTTCGGGGCGACCCTGCCCGCGCTGGGCCTGTCGAACAGGGCGGTGCACGGGGACGGGGGGAGCGGGAGGGGCGGGGAGGGAGAGGAAGGCGGAGAGGAGGGGGGAGAGC